>Ga0209474_10001920_pt1 | contig 19617 bp, 13 predicted proteins | sample GraSoiAngelo_145_FD_185902 | JGI IMG/M metagenome (GOLD analysis project Ga0209474, IMG submission 185902) | Grasslands soil microbial communities from the Angelo Coastal Reserve, California, USA - 14_1009_05_20cm (SPAdes) (version 2) | ecosystem: Environmental > Terrestrial > Soil > Grasslands... | reverse complement strand
AACCTCACGCTGAGCAACCCGAGCGCGCCGTACGTGATCGCCACCGGGCGGGGCACGGCGACCCTGACGCTCAAGGACGACGACGTCGGCGGCGCCATCGGCTTCGCCGCCGCGACCTTGGTGGCCCAGGAGGGCTCCGGCCAGGCGATCGTCACGGTCGTCCGCAGCGGCGGCACCGCCGGCTGCCCGGCGCCGTTGACGGTGCCGACGCCGGCCGGCGGCTCCTGCGCGGGCGGCACCGTGGTCACGGTCTCGACCGTCGATGCCGGCGCCTGCCCGGCGACGGCCGGCTCCGGCATCGCGTGCGCCGGGACGGACTACACGGCGACGACGGCGACGGTGGAGTTCGGCGCCGGCGAGACCGTGAAGACGGTGGCCGTGCCGCTCCTCAACGCCGGCCGCGTCGACGGCATGCAGTCCTTCAACGTGACCCTGACCAACCCGTTGCCGGGCGGGTTCGCCGGTCATAGCCCGACGACGGGTGGCATCGCGACGGCCGCGGTGCAGATCGTCGAGACGGAGCTCCGGATCAGCGCCAGCGCCTACACGGTCACCGAGAACGGCGCCCGGGCCACGATCACCGTCATCCGCACCGGCGATCTCTCGGCGACGACGACCGTGGACTTCGCGACCGCCGACGGCACGGCGATCGGTGGCGCCGACTACACGACGACCAACGGCACGCTGACCTTCGCTCCGCCCGCGGGCGGACTGCCCGGCGAGAGCGTGAAGACGCTCGACGTCGTCCTCACCGACGACAGCCTCTTCGAGGGCGACGAGTCGTTCACCGTCGTCTTCAGCAACGCGACCGGGGCGACCATCGATGCCGACTCCTGCGTCCAGCCGCCGGCCGTCGACCCGGTCACCGGCCTCGTGACGGCGTGCGCGGTGACGGTGACGATCGTCGACAACGAGCTGGGCGGCGTGATCGAGTTCAGCAAGGAGACGTTCGATGTCGCCGAGAATGCCGGAACGGCGACCATCACCGTGAAGCGCACGCTCGGCGGCGCCGGGTGCCCGCTGCCGTTGACCGTCCCGACACCGCCCGGCGGCTCCTGCCCCACGGCCACGCTGGTCACGGTCTCGACCGCCGACGGCACCGCGACGGCCGGCACCGATTACACCGCCACGACCGCCCTCGTCGAGTTCGGCTCCGGCGAGGTCACCAAGACCGTCGGCGTGCCGGTGCTCAACAACACGGCGGGCGTGCGGACCGCGAACCTGTTCCTGACGAACGCCACCGGCGGCGCCGCCGTCGGCGACCCGGCCAGCGCCACGCTCCGGATCATCGACGCCAACGACTCCGTGGCCTTCACGGCCCTCGGCTACACGGTCGGCGAAGCCGGCGTCAACGCCCTCGTCACCGTGCGCCGCACGGGCCAGGTGGGCAACGTGCTGGTGGACTTCCTCACGACCCCCGGCACCGCGACGGCCGGCGCCGACTACACGGCGGTGTCGGGCACCCTGACGCTGCCGGCGGCGACCGTGCTCAATCCGATCACCACACGGACCATCACGATCCCCATCACCAACGATGCGCTGATCGAGGCGAACGAGACCTTCACCGTCCGGCTGCGCAACCTCGTGCCGGGGACGGCGATCTTCGACGCGAGCGGCTGCGATCCGGCCTCACCCCCGACCAACTGCGACAGTACCGTCACGATCATCGACGACGACCAGGGTGGCGTGATCGCGTTCGACAAGGCCAGCTACAGCGTGGCCGAGAACGCCGGCAGCGCGAGCATCCTGCTGCGCCGGATCGGCGGGCTCGGCGGGCCGGTGAGCGTGACGTTCGCGACCAGCGACGCCTGCCCGTTGGCCGGCGCGGCCTGCGCGGGCACGGACTACACGGCGGTGAACACGTCGGTGACGTTCGCCGCCGGCCAGACGTCGCTGCGCGCCGCCGTGCCCATCCTCAACAACGCCGCCGTCAGCCCGCCGCGCACGCTGAACCTCACCATCAGCGCGCCGGCGCCGGCCGGCTTCGCGGGCAGCCCCACGGTCGGCACGCTGAACGCCGCGACGCTCACGATCAACGACGACGAGGCGCGGGTGCAATTCGCGACGACGCTCAGCGCGTTCGAAGGGCCGTCGTCGGTGGCGATCGTGACCCTGCAGCGGACCGGGAATCCGACGGCCGCCGTCACCGTCAACGTCGCGACCAGCGACGGTGGCGCTTGCCCGGCGGCGCTCGGCGCCGGGGTGGCGTGTGCGGGGATCGACTACACGACGGTGAACCAGGTGGTGAGCTTCCCCGCCGGCGCGCTGTCGCGGACGGTCAGCATCCCGATCCTCGACAACTCGCTGCTGGATGGCGACCGCGTCCTCAACGTCACCCTCAGCGCCGCCGTCAACGCCGGGATCGCCTGCGGCGGCGTCGACGCCCCGACCTGCACGACCCTGCTGACGATCCACGACGACGACCGGGCCGGCAGCATCGCGTTCGATGCCTCGCAGTACACCGTCAAGGAAGACGCGGCCACCCTGACCGCGAGGATCACGCGGAGCGCCGGCAAGGGCGACAACGTGACCGTCCACTACGCGGCGATCGACGACACGGCCGTGAACGGCACCGACTACACCACCGCGGCCACCGTGGGGGCGCCGGGACTGGTCACTTTCCTCGCCAACGAGACGACCAAGACCGTCAGCATCCCGCTCACCAACCGGCTGGGCGTGCAGGGCAGTCGGCGCTTCTTCCTGGTCCTCTGCGACGGGCTCGTGTGTGCGCCGGCGCCGAGCGCTTCCGCCGCGCTGGCCGCCCCCGTCCAGGCAAGCGTCACGATCGTGGACAAGGACGCCGAGCAGACGGTGCAGTTCAGCGCCGCCGCCTACACCGTCTCCGAGGCGCTGGCGTCGGCGACGATCACCGTGCAGCGGCTCGGCAACCCGGCCGGCACGGCGACGGTCACCTTCTCGACGTCCAACAACAGCGCCGTCGCCGGCGTCGACTACACGCACGCCGGCGATCGCACGCTGACGTTCCTGCCGGGCGTGCGCACCCAGACGGCCGCGGTGCCGATCATCAACAACACGCGGCTCGACGGCGACCGCGTGGTCAACCTCACCCTGAGCGGCGCCGTGGGCGCCGGCCTCACGTGCGGGGGCGCCCCTGCCGTGAACTGCACGGTGCCGCTGACGATCCTCGACGACGACAGCGCCGGCCTGGTCCAGTTCTCGGCCGCGACCTACCGCGCGACCGAGTCGGCCCCGACCACGTCGGTCACGCTCATGCGCAGCGGCGGCACGGCCGGCCCGGTCAGCGTGGGGCTGGTCCTCGAGCCGGCCGTGACGACCCGGGTGGGCACGCCGACCCCGAATCCGGTGGTCTTCGGTACCGGCGTCCTCACGCAGACCGTGACCATTCCGGTCGTTCCCAACACGATCGCCGACGGCAACCAGGACATCGTCCTGAGGCTCGTCAACCCGACGGGCGGCGTCGGCATCGGCGCCCGCGACACGGCCACCCTGACGATCGTCGACGACGACGTCGCCGGCGTCGTGCAGTTCGCCCAGACGCTCTATACGGTCGCTGAGACGGCCGGCGTGGCGACGATCACGTTGACGCGCACCGGGGGCGCCGCCACCGGCGTGACGATCGACTACGTGACCTCCGACCAGGGCGGGTGTCCGCCGCCGCCCGGCACGGCCTACGCGTGCGCCGGCACGAACTACGTGGCGACGTCCGGCACGGCGACGTTCGTCGGCGGACTGGCGACGTTCCCGGTGACCGTGCTGAACGACGGTGCCACCACCGGCAACGTGCCGTTGACCCTGAGGCTGTCGAATCCAAGCCGTGGCGCGACGCTGGGACCGCGCGCGGTGGCGACGCTGAAGATCCTCGACACGCAGGCCTCGGTCGGCTTCAACGCGGCGACGTACTCCGTCGCCGAGGGCGCCAGCGCGGCGATCACGGTCGAACGCACCGGCCCGGTCGGCCTGCCCGGCGTCGTCGTCGTCCACTACGCGACGACCGACGGCACGGCGACGTCGGCGGGCCTGACGCCGGACTATCGGGCGACCTCCGGCAACCTCACGTTCAACGCCGGTGTGGCCACCGCGACCTTCAGCGTGCCGACGATCGGCAACTCCAGGCAGGACGGCAATCGCACGCTCACGCTGACGCTCACGCCGGTCAGCCTCGGCGCGCCGCCGCTGATCCGGAGCACCGCGACCGTCACGATCCTCGACAACGATTTCGCGGGCGCCCTCTCGTTCGGCGCCGGCACCTTCGCCTCGAGCGAGTTCGGATTCGTCACGCTGTCCGTCCACCGGCCCACCACGGCCAACGCCGGTCCGGTCACGGTGGCCTACGCGACCGTGGACGGCACCGCCAAGGCCGGCATCGACTATCAGCCGACGGCGGGTGTGCTGACCTTCGGCCCCGGCGCGCTCGTGGTCAGCTTCACGGTGCCGGTGCTGCCGAACACCCTCGACACCCCCGACCGCTCGTTCACCGTGGCGCTGTCGTCACCGACGGGCGGCGCCACGCTGGGCAGCCCCAGCACGGCGACGGTCCAGATCCACGACAACGACGTCGCCGGGACCGTGCAGTTCTCGGTGGTGGCCTTCAGCGCCGCCACGACGTGCGCGACGCCGCCGTGCCGGGCGACCCTGACCGTGAAGCGGTTCGGCGGCGGCGCCAGCGGCGTGACCGTCGACTGGGCGACGGTGGACGGCACGGGCAACGCGCTGCACGAGTACGTCCCGGTGACCGACCAGGTTTCGTTCGGCACCTCCGAGTTCCTGAAGACGATCTTCGTCGAGCTGCGCCCCGGAGCCACGTCGGGGACGAACTTCGGCGTCATCCTCAGCAATCCGAAGGGCGGCGCGACCGTGGGGACGCAGAGCACGGCCACGGTGAACTTGCACTGATCGCGCGGTAGGATGTAGCTCCGTGCGTGACCGTCTGGCGCTCATCCTCATCGGCGTGGTCTCCGTGGCGGTCGTGACGCTGGTGGCCGTGCTGCTCCTCGGCCACGCGCCCGGGCGCGGCGGGCGCGCCGACGTCGGCGCGCTGCCCGCGCTCAACGCGCTCCTCAATGCGGCCAGCGCCGTGCTGCTCACCGCCGGCTGGCTGTCCATTCGCCGGCGACGGATCCCCGCGCACCGCGCGTGCATGCTGGGCGCCTTCTGCGTCTCGGTGCTGTTCCTGCTCTCCTACGTGACCTATCACGCGCTGGCCGGCTCGCGACCGTTCACCGGGCGGGGATGGGCGCGCTCGATCTATTTCCCGCTGCTCGTCACGCACATCGTCCTGGCGGCCGCCATGGTGCCGTTCGTCCTCACCACGCTCTACCGCGCGCTGGGCGGCGAGTTCGCCCCGCCACGCCCGGCTGGCGCGACGCACGCTGCCCGTCTGGCTCTACGTCTCCGTCACCGGCGTCGTCGTCTACTGGATGTTGTATTGGTAATTGCGGAGAGAGCCGGTGATCGACGGCTGCCACGGCTCCGGCCGCGGCGGCCGGAGCGTCGGGGGGTTTGGGGGCCATGTCGGGGCTCCAATTACCAACAGACCAATTCGCCGCGAAGGATGGTGACGGCCTGGCCGCCGAGGATGGCGCGGGGGCCGGCGAGACGCACGCGGACGACGCCGCCGCGCGGCGAGACCTGGGCGCCCGTCAGCGCGGTGCGGCCGAGGCGCTCGGCCCAGTACGGGCCGAGGCAGCAATGGGCCGAGCCGGTGGCCGGATCCTCCGGAATGCCGGCGCGCGGGGCGAAGAAGCGGGAGACGAAATCGAAGCGGGGGTCGTCGGACGGCGCCGTGACGATGACGCCGCGGGTGGGCACGGCGGCCAGCCGCGCGAGATCGGGCGTCAGCGCGCGCACGCGCGCGGCGCTCTCGATCTCGACGAGCCAGTCGAAGCGGTTGCGACCCGTCCACTTCGCAACGGCGCCGAGCGCCGCGGCGAGCGCCGCCGGCGGTTCGGCGACGCTCGGCGGCTCGGCCGGGAAATCGAGCTCGATCCAGCCATCACGACGGGTGGCGGTGAGCACGCCGCTGCGCGTGTGGAACCGCGCCGCGGCCTCCGGCGCCAGGCGCCCGACCTCCCACAGCACGTGCGCCGCCGCCAGCGTCGCGTGACCACACAGATCGACCTCCGTCGTCGGCGTGAACCAGCGCAGGCCGAAGCCGTCGGCGGCCGCCGTCAGGAAGGCCGTCTCCGGCAGGTTCATCTCGGCGCCGACCGCCTGCAGCCAGGCGTCGTCGCGCGCGCCGTCGAGCAGGCAGACCGCGGCCGGATTGCCGGCAAACGGCGTGTCGGTGAACGCGTCGACCTGGATCAGCGGCAGTCCCATGCCGGGTCCCTCGCCGGCTGGTAGCATACGGCACGTGCGCGGGGTCGAGCAGATTCCCTGGCTCTACGACGCCATCTGCGCCTGGGCCGAGTGGCGTGGCCTCGGCCGCTGGCGACGCTGGGTGGCGGGCGGCGCCCGCGGTCGCACGCTCGATCTCGGCTGTGGCACGGGCCGCAACCTGCCGCTGTTGCCGCCGACCGCTCGGGCCGTCGGGCTCGATCCGGCCATGGACGCCCTCCGCCGCGCGCGCCGGCGCGCGCCGCACGTGCCGCTCGTCTGCGCCAGCGCCGAAGCGCTGCCGTTCCGCGCGGGCGTCTTCGATACGGTCGTGAGCGGCCTCGTCGTGTGCAGCGTGCCCGATCCCGCGCGCGGCCTGGCGGAGGTCCGTCGCGTGCTCCGGCCCGACGGCACGCTGCGGGCGCTGGAGCACGTGCGCGCCACGCGGCGGTGGAAGGCGCGCGTCCAGGACGCGATCCAGCCCGCGTGGACGTGGCTCGCCGGCGGCTGTCATCCGAACCGGGAGACCGAGCGGCTCGTGGAGGCGGCCGGCTTCGTGATCGACGCCGAGGGCCGTCGCGCCGAGGCGAACCTGCGCCGGTTCGCCGCGCGACCGGCCGCCGCCGGGGTCGGGAGTATCCGCCCGTGAGTACAATGGACGCATGAAGCGTCGCGCCCGCGCGGAGGCCGACCTCAGCCAGTACGGCGCCCTCGCCGAGTACAACCGCAAGCGCCGCTTCGGCGTCACGCCGGAGCCGCCGGGGCGCCCCGGCCGGCGCCGCGCCGCCGGGCTGGCGTTCGTGATCCAGAAGCACCGCGCCAGTCATCTCCACTACGATTTCCGTCTCGAGCACGAGGGCGCCATGCTCTCGTGGGCGGTGCCCAAGGGCCCGTCGCCCGATCCGTCGGTCAAGCGCCTGGCGATGATGACCGAGCCGCATCCGATGGACTACAACGACTTCGAGGGCGTCATCCCCGAAGGCGAGTACGGCGGCGGCACCGTCATGATCTGGGACCGCGGCACCTGGGAGCCCGAGGTCCCCGACGTGACGGCCGCGCTCGCCAAGGGCGACCTGAAGTTCACGCTGCACGGCAGGAAGCTGCGCGGCTCGTGGGTGCTCGTGCGCACGCGCAACCGCCAGTGGCTGCTCATCAAGCACCGCGACCGTTACGCGTCGAACGAGGACGTCACCGTCACCAGGCCGCTGTCGGTCGTCTCGCGCCGCACGATGGCCGGCATCGCGCGGGCCGCCCGGGCCACGCCGCGCCAGCTCACGCTCGCCGCCGCCGCCGACCCGCCCCGCGCCTCGCGCACCGCGTGACCCGCGCGCGCGTTCCGACCAGCGTCGCGCCGATGCTGGCGACGCTCGTCGACGCGCCGTTCCACCGCCCGGGCTGGATCTGGGAGGAGAAGTACGACGGCATCCGCCTGATCGCGGTCAAGGACGGCGGCCGGGTGCGGCTCCTCACCCGCAACGACAAGGACCGCACCGCCGACTTCCCGGAGGTGGCGGCCGCCGTCGCCGCCCTGCCGGCGCCGACGCTGGTGCTCGACGGCGAGGTCGTCGTGTTCGACGCCGATGGCGTCTCCCGCTTCCAGCTCCTGCAGCGCCGCGCGGCCGGCGCCTCGCCGCCGATCTACATCGTGTTCGACTGTCTGTACGCGCGCGGACGCGACCTGATGGGCGAGCCGCTGACCGCGCGGCGGGCGGTGCTGGAGAGCGAGGTGCGCGAGGGCCCGCGGCTAAAGCTGGCGCGGCGGCTGGCCGACAACGGGTTCGAGGCGTTCGCGCAGGCGCGCCGGCGCGGGCTCGAGGGCGTGATCGGCAAGGATCCGACGTCGCGGTATCAGCCGGGCGTGCGCTCGCCGGCCTGGTGCAAGGTGAAGGTACGCGCCGAGGAGGAGTTCGTGATCGGCGGGTTCACGGCGCCGCGCGGCGGCCGTCACCACCTGGGCGCGCTGCTCGTCGGCGCCTGGGACGGCGACGCACTCCGCTATGCCGGCAAGGTGGGCACCGGCTTCACCGAGGCGACGCTGGCGGCGCTGCACCGGCGCCTGGCGCCGCTGGCCCGCCCGCAGCCGGCGTTCGTCGACCCGCCGCGCGAGCGCGACGTCACCTGGCTCGAACCGCGGCTGGTCGCCCAGCTCGGCTTCACCGAGATGACCGGCGACGGCAAGCTCCGCCACCCGGTATTCCTCGGCCTCCGCGAGGACAAAGACGCGCGCGACGTCCGCTGGAGCGGCCCAAGCACTGCGTCCGAGCGCCGGCTTCGGCGGCGCACTCCGGTTCTGGGGGAGGCCTCGGAGGGGGCCGTCGAGGCCCCCTCCGAGACTAAACGGCGTAGCGCTGCCGCACCCGCTCGATCACCTGGCGGCGCGACTCGACGGGCGACGGCTGCGCCCGCGCGACCGCGTCGATCTCACCAGCGAGCTCCGCGTCCTTGATCTGATCGCGCAGCCAGGCGGCGTAGTCGCCCCGGCGCAGGTGGTGGTCCCAGGTCGCCTCGTCCACGCCCTCGGCCAGTTCCACGAAGCGCGCCAGGTTCGCGGCGCGCAGGTTCAGCGCGCCGGTCGGGCCGCGAAAGAAGAACGATCGGTCGGGCGGAAGCTCCCCCTCGGTGTACTTGCGGACGTGCCGGCGATGGCCCACGCGTCGCTTGCCGACGCGGAAGCGCACGACCCGCTGCGCGGGCTCGAGCCAGGCCAGCGCGGCCTCGCCCCGCTCGAGCGGTCGGCCGTCGGGTGACGGCGCCGGGACCGGCAGGCCGCGAGCGGCCAGCACGCTCGCCACGCCCTCGCGGAAGGCCGCGGTCTCCGTGGACGCGACGACGGTCGGCAGGCGCCCGACGACCGGCGCGAGGTCGCGGGCGGCCAGCGTGATCAGCGCCATCGACTCGGCGCCGGCGCGCACGAGCTCCGCCGCCGGCGAGCCCTCGGCCGGCAGCAGGTGGTGCGCTTCGTCGATGACGAGCCAGTGCGGCAGCCCCCGGGTGGAGCGCACCGCCGTGACGACCGCCAGGACCTTCGTGCCGTAGCCGACCTTTTCGGCCAGGCTCATCGCGCTCAGGTCGAGGACCAGGCTCGTGCGCGGATGCCGCAGGAGCTGCTCCAGCTCCTCCGGCGCCGGCAGGGCCTGCTCGCCCTTGCCCCCGAAGACCACGACGCGCTCGAGATCGGCCAGTGTCCGGTAATCGCCCTCGGGATCGAGCAGCAGGAGCGTGCGCTCGCTCTCGAGGATCCGCTCGGCCAGCACGCCGGTGAGCGTGCTCTTGCCGGTGCCGGAGGGGCCGACGACGAGCAGGCGGGTGCCGTGCGCGGCCACCGTCACCGGCGTCCCGTCGGCCTGTTCCCCCAGGGTCAGGGAATGGCGGGTCAGCCGGGGGACGAGCTCGACCAGGTCGTTGAGGACGTGCTCCTCGATGAACTCCACGACGCCGCGCGCGGCCGGCGAGCGCGTCACGAAGTCGGCGCGCTCGCGCAGTGCGGGGACCGCGTCGGCGACGGCCACCGCGCACTCCGAGAGGGCGAGGAACGCGTGGTCGTTCTCGGCATCGCCGATGCCGACCATGTTGTGCGGCGACAGCTCGAACGACGCCAGCGCGGTCAGCAGGCCGGTCCCCTTGGTGACGCCGGCCGGCAGCAGCATGAGCGCGTCCTTGTTGAACACGAGCGTCCGCTCGACGCCGGTCTCGCGGATGGCGGCGAGGGCGGCCTCCGCGAACGGCGCGTCGGTGGCCACGATCGCGCTGCCGACGTCCAGGCGCACGCCGCGCCGCCGCAGCGCATCCACCAGTGTCGGCTCCGGCGCGTCGCCGAGCGTGCGGATCTCCCGCCGCTCGGGAAAGTACACGAGGGCCCCGTTCTCGGCCACGACGGCGTCGAACATCCGATCGAGGTCGGGGCAGACCGATTGCAGGTCCGGGAGCATGCGGCCGGTGACGAGCAGGAGCTTGCGTCCGGTCGCCCGTACGCGCTCGAGCGCCCGCGCGGTCGGCTCGGCGACGCGGTTCGCCTCCGCGATGGTGCCGTCGTAATCGGTGGCGACCACGTGAACGTTCAAGGCGGGGATGACTCCCCACCCACGGTACCACGCCGCCGCCGGCTCGTTGCCGGGACGACCCCCGCGCCGAGGACCTCCGCGTACACCGCCGTCGTGCGGGCCATCGCCGCGTCGAGCGAATGGCGCTCGCGCACGACGGCCTGTCCGCGACGGGCCATCGCCCGGGCGCCCTCCCGGTCGACCAGGCAGTCGACGATCGCCGCCGCCAGCGCCGCCGCGTCGCCGGCCGGCACCAGGCGCCCGGTCTCCCCGTCGCGCACCAGCTCGCCGCTGCCCCCGACGTCGCTCGCCACCACCGGCGTGCCGACGGCGAGCGCCTGCGGGATCACCTGGGACGCCGCCTCCGAGCGGATGGAAGGCAGCACGAGGACGTCGAGGGCGGCCATGACCTCCGGGACGTCGCGGCGGAAGCCGGTCATCGTCACCACCGCCTGGAGACCGAGCGCGCCGACACGGCGGCGCACGTCGTCGAAGCCGATGCCCTCGCCGACGATCAGGAAGCGCGCCGCCGGGCGCGCGGTCAGCACCCGGCGGGCGGCGTCGAGAAACACGTTGTGGCCCTTGGAGCCGCGGATGTTGGCGACCAGGCCGACCAGCGAGGCCGCCTCCAGCCCGAGCTCGCGACGCACGGCGGCACCCGAGACGCCCGGGTGGAAGCGGTCCGTGTCGACGCCCGGCGGGATGGCCACGATGCGGGTCCGCGGCACGCCGGCTGCCGCGACGACGCCGGCGGCGGCCTCCCCGCTGGTGATGACGCGGTCGGCGAGCCGATAGACGAGCCCCCGCCGGCGGGGGATGGCGATCGTGACGTGCCGGCTGCGGACCACGGGCCGGCCGCGCGAGCGCGCGGCCAGGGCGCCCAGCCAGCTGTCGACGGAGCTGTGGGTGTGCACGAGCGCGACGTCGCGCTCGGCGACGAGACGGCGCAGGGCGAGGAGGGCGCGGACGTCGAGCGCACGCCGCATCCGGACGGCGATGGCCGGCACGGCGTGGCGCCGCGCCTCCCGCAAGAGCGGGCTGTCCGGCTGGCCGGCGACGAGAACCGCCCAGCCATGGTCGAGCAGCCAGCGCGCCTCGGCGACGATCCGGAGCTCCTGACCGCCGAAGCCGACCGAGGCCTCGGTGTGCAGGATGAGCCGCCGAGGCGCGCTCACCCTACGTGGATCGGTCGTGTGCTACCAGCGCCCGCGACCGCCACCACCGCCGCCGCCGCCCCGGCGCTCACCGCCCGAGCCCGGCGACTTCGCGCGCTCGACTTGAATGGTCCGGCCGTCGACCGACGTGCCGTTGAGCTTGCTGATCGCCTGCTCGGCATCCTCCGGGCTCGCCATCTCGACGAACCCGAAGCCGCGCGAGCGACCGGTGTCGCGGTCGGTCACGACGGCCGCCGACTCGACGCTGCCGACCGCGGCGAAGACCTCGCGCAACCGATCGTTGGAAGTGGAGAAGGACAACCCGCCGACGAAGAGTTTGACGGCCATGGGACCGCTCCTTTGGGAGGTAACCCTGAACCGCACCCGTGCACGACAAGGCGGAGTATACACTGAGGCGCGTGGGCCCGCTGGAGCAAATCCTCGAAGAGTTCACGTATGCGGGCATCTTCGTGGCGCTCTTCCTCGGCGGCATCGGCATGCCGATCCCCGAGGAGGTGCCGGTCCTCACCAGCGGCGTGCTCGCGCACGAGGGCATCGTGCGCTGGTGGCTCGCGCTGCCGGTGTGCATCTCCGGCGTGCTGTCCGGCGACGTCGTGCTCTACTGGGTCGGGCATCACTGGGGCGAGCGCGTGCTCGGCTGGCGCGTGGTCCGCCGCGTCCTGAGCCCCGAGCGCGAGGCGTCGCTGACGGCCGCCTACCGGCGGCACGGCGTGAAGATCGTGTTCACCGCACGCCACGTCATGGGGCTGCGGGCGGCGGCCTTTCTCACGGCCGGCATCGCGCGCGTGCCGTTCGGACGGTTCCTGGCGGCGGACGTCGCCGCCGCGATGCTCGGGGTGCCGACCAGCTTCGGCCTGGCATTCTTCTTCACCGACCAGCTCGAGGAGATCCTCACCGACGTGCGCCGGGTCGAGCGCTGGGCCCTGCTGCTGGCGCTCGTCCTGCTGGCCGGCTGGATCGCGGCGCGGGCCTGGCGGCGCGGCCGGGCGCTCGAGCGCGAAACGGACGCGGCGCCACCGCCGGGCGGCGTCGGGCCCTCGTGAGAGGCGTGCTATAGTCGGCGCCAGACCGTGGTAACGACCCGCGAGCGCAAGCCGTGGCACGCGATCTTCCGGCTGCTGGAGCGGGACGAGCGCGTCTTCGCCGTCCTGCTCGCGGTCACGATGGTCGCCGGGCTTGCCACCCTCGGGCTCGTCCCGCTGCAGCCCCGCCAGAGCATCGACCTCTACTCGATGGTCGTCTGGTTCGCGCTCTACAAGCTGGGCGTCTTCGCGCTGGTGACGGTCCATCCGCGCCGCACGCGCGCGATCTTCCTGGGGGCGCTCGCCATCGATCTGCTGCTGGTCTTCGTCCTGGTCTTCCTCACCGGCGGCGGCGGCAGCCTCTTCTACCTGCTGTTCTTTCCGCTGGTGACCGTCAACGCCTACTACTTCGGGCCGTGGGTGGCGCTGGCGGCGGCGCTCATGGCCGGCGGGCTCATGGCGGCGGCGGCGACGCTGGCGCCGCCGTGGATCGGCTGGACGGGCGTGACGCTCCTGACCGTCCTCTTCGGGATGCCCGCCGTCGTCGTCGGTATCGTGGCAGTGCGCGAGCGCGGCGCCCGCGGCGAGGTCGAGCGCCTCAACGCGGAGCTGACCGGCACGCTCAATCGCCTCCAGGCCGCCCAGCAAGAGCTGCTGGTGGCCGAGCGCATGGCGACCGTGGGCCGCCTGTCGCTCAAGGTGGCGCACGAGGTGCGCAATCCGATCGCCGCCATCGAGCTGAACGCCGAGCTGCTGCAGGACATCGTGCGCGCGCACCCCGGCGCCGACATGGACGAGGCGACGGGCCTGGTGGCGGCCATCCGCGACCAGGTGAACACCCTCGACGCGCTCACCGAGGAGTACCTGGCCTTCGCGCGCTTCCCCAAGCCGCACTTCGAGGACGAATCGATCAACCATCTGCTGGAAGAGCTGGCGGCGTTCGTCCGGCCGGTGGCGACGCGGCAGGGCCTCACGATCCACGTGGCCACCGACCCGGCGGTGCCGATGATGGAGATCGACCGCGGGCTCCTGCGCCAGGCGGTCCACAACCTGCTCAAGAACGGCATGGAGGCGCTCTCCCGCGGTGGCGCGCTGACGCTCGAGAGCCGGGCGGACGGCGACGCCGTCGAGATCGCCGTCTCCGACACCGGCAACGGGATCACGCCCGAGGTGGCCGGCCGCCTGTTCGAGCCGTTCTTCACGACCAAGCCGCAGGGCACCGGGCTGGGGCTCTCGATCACGCGACAGATCATCGACGAGCACGGCGGCGCCCTGAGCTGGCAGCATCGCCCCGGCGGCGGGGCGACGTTCATCGTGCGGCTGCCGGTCAAGCGCCCGGTCCCCGACGCCCTCACCGGAGCGCGCGATGGCTGATCCGGCCACGCTGCTCGTCGCCGACGACGATCCGGGGCTGCGCGAGAGCCTCGAGCGCACGCTGACCCGCGAGGGCTACCGTGTGGTGCTCGCCTCCGACGGGCGCGCGGCGCTCGAGCGCGTGCAGACCGGCGGCATCGACCTCATCGTCACCGACCTCAAGATGCCGGGGCTCACCGGGCTCGAGCTGCTGCGCGCCGCCAAGGCCATCGCTCCCGACGTGGACGTGATCCTGTTGACCGCGTTCGGCACGGTGGAGGAGGCGGTCAAGGCGATGAAGGACGGCGCCTATGACTTCCTGACCAAGCCCTTCCGCCGCGAGCAGCTCATCAAGCTGATCGACAAGGCGCTCGAGCGCCGCGAGCTGATCGAGAAGAACAAGGCGCTGCAGCAGCGGCTGGACGACCTGCTCGGTCAGGGCGCGATGATCGGGGCCAGCCCGGCCTTCCGCCGCATGATGACGCTGGTCGAGCAGGTGGCCGACTCCTCGGCGACGGTGCTCATCCTCGGCGAGAGCGGCGCCGGCAAGGAGGGCGTGGCCAAGGCGATCCACCAGCGCTCGCCGCGCAAGGCCGGGCCGTTCGTGCCCGTCAACTGCGCCTCGCTGCCCGAGGGCCTGCTCGAGTCCGAGCTGTTCGGCTACGAGCGGGGCGCCTTCACGGGCGCGGCCGGGCGCAAGGAGGGTCGCTTCGAGCTGGCCGACGGCGGCACGCTCTTCCTCGACGAGATCGGCGACCTCTCGCCGGTGACCCAGCCCAAGATCCTGCGCGTGCTCCAGGAAGGGGAGTTCGAGCGGCTGGGCGGCACGCGCACGCTTCGCGTCGACGTCCGCATCGTCGCCGCCACCAACCAGGACCTCTCCCAGATGGTCAAGGAGCGGCGCTTCCGGGAAGATCTCTTCTATCGCCTCAACGTCATCACGCTCACGGTGCCGCCGCTGCGCGACCGGCCCGAGGACATCTCCGTGCTGGCCGCCCACTTCGTGCGGGTTTACGCCGCCAAGAACAACCGCCGGCTGGAGGGCCTCACCGACGACGCCGTGCGGCAGCTGGAGGCCTTCGCGTGGCCGGGCAACGTCCGCCAGCTCGAGAACGTCATCGAGCGCGCCGTCGTGCTGGCCCGCGGCGCGCGCGTCGAGGTGGCCGACCTGCCGCCCGAGATCGCCGGCGCCACGCCGCTGCCGGAGGGCGTGCTCACGATTCGCATCGGCACGCCGCTGGCCGAGGTCACGGCGCGCCTGCTCGACGAGACGCTGCGGGTGACCAAGGGCAACAAGACGCTGACGGCGCGGCTGCTCGGCATCGACCCGCGGACGGTCTCTCGCAAGCTCGAGCGCCAGGAGGACGAGGGCGCCGAGCCGCCCCCGGCCGAGGCCGGTCCGGCCTGACTCCATGAAGGCCCTCCTCGTCACCCGCGAGTATCCCCCGCACATCTACGGCGGAGCCGGCGTGGTCGCCGATCAGCTGAGCCGCGCGCTCGCTCGTCGCATGGCGGTGGAGGTCCGCTGCTTCGGCCCCCGCGAGCCCCGCCGCGACGGGATCACCGTGCGCGGCTACACGCCGTGGGAGCGCGTGGGCGGCGGCAAGGACGCGCCCCGCTTCGTGCCGGCCCTGGAAACCCTCTCGATCGGCCTCGCCATGGCGCGCGACGAGGTCGACGCCGACGTCGTCCACGCCCACACGTGGTACGCCGACATGGGCGCGCTGTGGATCAGCACGCTCTACCGGATTCCGCTGGTCGTCACGCTGCACAGCATGGAGCCGCTGCGCCCGTGGAAGGCCGACCAGCTCGGCAGCGGCTACCTGCTGTCGTCGTGGATCGAGAAGACGGCGGTGGAGAGCGCGCACCGGGTGATCGCGGTCTCCCACAAGATGCGCGAGGACATCCTCGCCCACTTCGCGGCGGATCCCCAGCGGGTCGTCGTCATCCACAACGGCATCGACCCCGACCAGTTCAAGCGCACCGCCGCCCGCGACGCGCTCGACCGGCTGGGTGTCAGGCCGCCGTTCGTGCTCTTCGTCGGCCGCATCACCGATCAGAAGGGCATCTTCCATCTCCTGGAGGCGGCGCCGCGGCTGCCGGCCGGCGTCCAGGTCGTGCTGTGCGCCTCGGCGCCGGACACGCCGGAGATCGAGGAGCGGCTGCGGCGAGCCGTGCAGGGCCGGCCGGACATCCTGTGGATCAACGAGATGGTGCCGGTCGACGTCGTCACGCAGCTCTACAGCCACGCCGCCGTGTTCGTCTGTCCCTCGGTCTACGAGCCGTTCGGCCTGATCAACCTGGAGGCCATGGCCTGCGAGGCCCCGGTCGTCGCCTCGGCCGTCGGCGGCATCGTGGAGGTGGTCGAGGACGGCAAGACCGGCCTGCTGGTACCGCCCGCCCGGCCGGACGTCCTGGCCGAGGCCATCGGCCGGCTGCTCGCCAACCCGACGCTGGCCCGCGACATGGGGCGCGCCGGCCGCAAGCGCGTGGAGGAGAAGTTCTCGTGGGCGTCGGTCGCCGAGCGGACGGAGCAGGTCTATGCCGACGCGATCACCGAGTTCAAGCGCTCGTCCGCCGACTGAGCGCGTGCTCGCCGACTGTCGCGGCTTCGTCTTCGATCTGGACGGCTGCGTCTGGCAGGGCGACACGCTGAACCCGGGCGCCGCCGAGACGCTGACCGCGCTCCACCGCGCCGGCCGCGGCGTGGCCTTCCTCACCAACAACTCGCGGGCGCGGAGCGAGGACGTCCGCACGAAGCTTCGCCGCCTGGGCCTCGCGTGGGCGGAGCACACTCTGACGCCCCTGGAGATCCTCGGCGAGGTCATCGCCGAGCGCTTCGGCCCCTCGCGCGTGCTCGTGATCGGCGCGCCCGAGCTGGAGGCGGTCGTCGCCGCCGCCGGGCATCGGCTGGTGAGCGTGGCCGACTTCCGCACGGCCACCGTCGTCGCCGTCGGCAACGACTTCGATCTGAGCTACGAGCGCCTCGGCGCCGCCGCCCGGGCGGCCGCGGCCGGGGCCCCACTCGTCACGCCCAACGTCGACCCGCGGCTGCCGATCGAGAACGGCGATTTCCTGCCGGGCTGCGGCGCCATCGTCGCCGCCGTGAGCGCGGCGGCGGGCGTGGCGCCGATCGTCGTCGGCAAGCCGGAGCCGCCGCTGTTCCGGATCGCCCTCGAGCGGCTGGGCGTCGGCGCCGCCGAGGCCGCGATGGTCGGGGACAGCGTCGAGTCCGACGTGGCCGGCGGCCGCCGGGTCGGCATGCGCACGGTGCTCTACGCGCCGGCCGGCGCCGCGCCCGACGCCGCCGACGTCGTCGTGCAATCGTTCAGCGAGCTGGCGCGGCTGGCCGGAGTGTGAGCCCGGCCGCAGCCGAGATGGCGACGATCTCGGTCACGCGGGATTGCCGGCGATTTCGTCAGGTGGGGACGGGCGGCTCCGGCGCCAAGCCGGACACGTCGCATGCGCCTGGTGGCAGATTGCCCGCGACGCTTACCGCGGCTGCCTCAATCCGGCCGCGAGGGAGGGATCGAGGCGGCGCAGGACGGTGAGCTCGGCGTCGGCGTCGGCGCGCCGGCCGAGCGCGCGGTGCACGCGCACCAGGCCCACGCGCGGCTCCGCCGCCGAGGGCCGCCCGGCCGCCGCCCGCTCCAGGTAGGGCAGCGCGTCCGCCGCGTGGCCCACCTCGACGAGCGCCAGGCCGAGGTTCGTCACCGCGTCGAGATTGCCGGGCTGCATCGCCACCGCGCGGTCGAGGTACGGCACAGCGTCGGCGGCGCGTCCCGCCTTGAGCAGCGCGAGGCCGGCCTGGGCCTGGTAGCCGGAGCGATGGGGACGAAGCGCTGCGGCGCGCTCGAGGAGCGGAATGGCGCCTGGAAGATCGCCCCGGTTGCCGAGCGCGCCGCCGTACTGCGCGTAGCACCAGCCACAGTCGGGATCGACCTCGATCGCATAGGCGAACAGCGTGTCGGTGTCGTGCCACGCCTGCACCTGCGCCCAGGTCAACGACGCCATCGACGCGATCCAGAGGCCCACGGCGACGAGCACCGCGCGTCCGAGCACGGCCTGTCGCGTCGCTGCCACCACCCCGGCGCCCAGCAGCAGCGCCAAAGCGAGCGAGGGCAGATAGCTGAACCGATCGGCGACGAGCTGCGGCCCGGCGTGAGCCAGGCCGCTGACCGGCGCCAGCAGCGCGGCGTACGCCAGCCAGATTGCGAGCCCGGCCGGCCAGCGGTGTCGGGCCAGCACCAGCGCCACGGTCGTCACGACCACGAGAGCCATCGGGACCAGGAAGCGGGGCTCGAGGAGGGAGACGTGGACGGGTAGCTCGTACATCGGCATGAGATCGAGCGGGGCCAGCAGCTTCCACGGATAGAACACGAGCGAGTAGGCGGCCATCGCCAGGCGCGCGCTCACGGGGTAGAGCGCCAGCGACGTCACGCGCACGGTGCGCGCCATGACGCTCGACGTGACGGCCACCGAGGCGAGCGCCAGGGCCAGGTACGGCAGCTTCTCGAGGACGACGGTGCGCGCAGCCGGCGAGCGCCACGCCCGCGGCTGCAGGCGCCGCAGCGGATAGACGTCGAGCACGAGGAACACGGCCGGCAAAGACACCAGCATCGACTTCGACAGCAGCCCCAGTGCGAAGAGCCCGAGCGAGGCGAGGTAACGAGCGCGCCGTCCCTCGGCGGCCGCGCAGAAGTGCAGGTAGGCCAGCACCGACGCCAGCGCGAAGAACGCCGACAGCACGTCACGCCGCTCGGTGATCCAGGCGACCGACTCCGCGCGCAGTGGATGGAGTGCGAACGCCAGCGTCGCCGCCGCCGCGCCCAGCCGGCGCGGCACGATCGCCGCCCCCGGCATGGCCGCGCCCAGGAGACGAAGCGCGAGCGCGTATACGAGGGCGGCGTTGGCCGCGTGGAGCAGGACGTTGCCGAGGTGGTAGCCGAACGGGTTCATGCCCCAGACGACGTAGTCGGCCCCGTGCGTGAGCCAGGTCACCGGCGTCCAGTGCCCCATGATCGCCGCCGAGACCATCCACCGCACCTGAGCCGGGCCGAGCCCCCGGTAGGCGACGTTGTCGAGGAAGTTCCGGTCGTCGTCGAACTGCACCCAGCCGCCCCCGAGCGCCGGCAGGAAGACGAACAGGGTGATGGCGGCCAGGGCCACGGCCACCAACACGTCGAAGGGGGAGCGGCGCCGGTCCGCAAGCATGCCGTTCACCACCATGGCACTTCCGCCCGCTCCGCGACAAGTTTGCCGCGCCGGGGCCGTGTCAGCCCCGTCGCGGACAGTGTCACGCCGACGACGAGGCGACCGTCAGCGGACTGTCGCACGGTCTGAACGCAGAATCGCCAAGGCCTTACCCGGCGCCCATCTACCCCCCGCCGAGGGTCTGGCCTCGCCCTTGCCCGCGTCGCCGCGGCAACGACGTCCAGGCGCCAAGCGCCTTGTAAGACATGCCTGGGCGAGGGGGAGTGTCGATGCGGAGGTGGTTCGCGGCGATCGTCGGAATCGCCATGGTCGCGCTCGGCTGTGGATCACCGGCGACCGCCGAGTCGCCGGCCGTGGTCGGCGGCGGTCTCACCGCCCTGCCGGCCGTCGCGTTCGGTCCCGACCTGCTCCGCAACGGCGGCTTCGAGACCACCCTCGACGACGGCGTTCCGGCGGGCTGGAGCGGCGGCCCGGGCTGGAGCGCCGACCGGAGCGTTCGCCGCTCCGGCCGGGTCA
>Ga0209474_10001919_pt1 | contig 19622 bp, 10 predicted proteins | sample GraSoiAngelo_145_FD_185902 | JGI IMG/M metagenome (GOLD analysis project Ga0209474, IMG submission 185902) | Grasslands soil microbial communities from the Angelo Coastal Reserve, California, USA - 14_1009_05_20cm (SPAdes) (version 2) | ecosystem: Environmental > Terrestrial > Soil > Grasslands... | reverse complement strand
TAATTCCCCACTTCATCCGGACCGATTGTTCCAACCTGGCTGAGCACTGCTGATGAACCACTGGATAGATAGCTTAGCCTGAGTCGCGGAATCTATCAAGCCAGACGTACTGTTTGTGCCTTAGCTCCGTAATTCTGTCACCCCTTAATAGCAACGTGAAAATGTCACCCCGTGACCGGGCGTATTCATGTTAAGCGTTTCTAATCGTAAAGGGGTTCGCCTTGAGACTTGCAGTCTGATTTAGTGCTTGTACTGCCAAGGCGAATTGGGTGCGCCAACTCATCCATCGAGTCAACTGGTGGATCCGGTTCGTGCGTCGTGGTAAGGAATGCCGCACGGCTTCGTCCAGCAGAAGATTGTAAGCGCTTACATAATTCTGGGACGGGATTGGAGCGATCCATGGCGGAATCTTGTTCTTTGTTAAAGGCAGAATCCTTTTTCGCTTCTCGAGCGCCCTTCTTTGCAAGCCCTTGCAAGGAAGAGGCTTCCGCAGTGAGCCGGCACGAGAAAACTTCTTGCTCAATTTGTCTTCGTGGGCCTAAAGTAAGAACCGGAATCGTTTACGGTGCAACAGCTTCATTCGGATACATACACCCTTGGCGCAGGCTCCGTGCGGTTTCGCCCACACCATAGGCCCGTGCATTGATTCCTCAGGAAAAGATGAGCACCAGCCGCCGCGTAACACTTTTTGACATAGCCGACGCCCTCGGAATATCCACGGGCACGGTGCACCGGGCCTTGCACGACCATCCCGGCGTTAACGCGATGACCAGGATGCGTGTCCTGCAAGTCTCGAAGAACATGGGTTATCGGCCCAATGTGGCTGCGCGCCTCCTTTCCCAAAAGAAGCAGGTCCGGATTTCCGTCAACACGCTGAAAGGCACGACGTCGTTCTGGGACGAAGTTCGCGGTGGAATTCAGGAAGAAGCCGAGGCCCTGGGAACGCATGGGGCGGACATTGAATTCCGCACCTTTCCAAGTTTGGGCGAGGGCGAGGAGGAGGCTTTTGAGGCAGCCGTAGCTGCGAAGTCGGATGGCGTCATCCTGTTTCCCAGTCGTCCAGGCAGCGTGCGCACATGGATGCGTCGTGCTTCACGATCAAGGATTCCGATCGTTTGCGTCTCGACGGACGCGCCACACTCGAACAGGCTTGCCGTTGTTTCCGTGGACACCATGGCAAGCGGCGCTCTGGCCGCCGACTTGATGGGAAGATTCCTGAATCACCGGGGCAAGGTCGCAGTCACTCTAAGCGCGTTGGCAATTACCGAACACGCAGAAAAGTTGTCGGCTTTCGAGAAAACTCTCCGGACCTTGCATCCGGAGATATCTCTTCTTGATCCCATTGAAGATCATGACGTCGAATCCGAAGCCTACGATAAGTGCAGGAAGCTGTTCGCCGCGCATCCCGATTTGGCGGGGATCTATGTGACCACGGAGGCCTCGATGCCCGTCATTCAGGCTGCCCGGGACGCTCACTTACTGGACCGTCTTAACGTCATCGCGACGGACCTGTTCCCCGCGCTGATCGAACAAATTCGCGCCGGGAAGGTGAGCGCCACGATTCACCAGCGGCCTTACATGCAGGGAAGGCTGGCGTTTCGTATTTTGCAGGAATACTTGATCCATGGGCGGTACCCCGCCTCTCCGGTCACACTCGCTCCGCACCTGGTTATGGCCGGCAACCTTGATTTCTTTCTGGAGAAACAGGCTTCCGATGGCTCAAGCGTGAGGGCCGCGGCAAGCGATTTGCCTTCCGACTTGACGTACAACAACTACGACTAAGCGCTCCCCACGTCTCCGGTTCGAGACCGCGGTCTCGCAATCCATTGTTTCCGTCAGAAGTGTCGCGATTTCGCAGAGAGGCGGTCTTACGGTTCCACAACACGATGGATCTGATCGGCCGATAGATCTTTCAGTACTTGGCGCACGCCGTTGGGCCAGCGAACTTCGAGCTGTTTCACAGTCTTGAATGCGCCAAGACCGAAGTGCGCTCGCGGATCGCGTGAAGCTCCGTAGCCCGCGCTTGTGGAGACAATGTCATACTGGATGTTGCCATCCTCAGTCGTTAACTTGAGCTGAGCCCCGATGGCCATGCGGTTGCTTTTGTTTCCCACCAATTGAAAAGTCACCCAGTGATTGCCGTTCGATGTCACATTGCGAAGAATCCTGGCTTTTCCATTCAGGGCGGTGACGACAATGTCGAGATGCCCGTCATTGAAGAGGTCGCCGATCACCGCGCCCCGGTATGGCTCGGCAACCTGCATGTCGGCGCCTGCCTGCGCGGTCACATCTTGAAACTTCATTTTTCCCAGGTTTCGGAAAATCGAGTTGGGCTCGGCGTACGTCCGGTTCGTAAATTCCGCAACGTTATCAAGAACGTTCCCGCGAGCTACAAACAAATCCTTCAAGCCATCGTCATCAAAGTCCGCTACTCCGTTGGACCAGCCGGACATCTCCAAAGTGGGGCGCGCCAGACCGCTCCTGCCTGTGACATCGATGAAGATTCCGTTGCCGCGATTCTGGAACAGGGGAAAAGTCTCCAGTTCCGTAGCCGTGTGCCAGATATCAGGCAGGCCGTCATTGTCCAGATCGCGAAACTCCGCGCCCATCCCTGAAACGGCTTTGCCGTTTTCGGAATAAGCCACGCCCGCGTCCATGGCCACCTCTTCAAAGGCTTTGCCCTTGAGGTTGTGAAAGAGGGAATTAGGCATGTTGTCGTTGGCAACGAAAATATCCATGAAGCCGTCTCCATCGTAGTCATTGAAACCCACGCCCATGCCCTTGCCGAATTTTTTGGAGATGCCGGTCGGGCCGGAAACGTCGGTAAAAGTGCCGTCACCGTTGTTTTTGTAGAGCGTGGACGGGAGTGGTTCGTAAAACTTAGGGTGACAATAGGCCCGCAAACGTCCCCCGCTCAGACACACGGGGTCCTTGTTGACTTCCCACTTGCAGTAGTTCGAAACGAACAGATCCAACTTGCCGTCGTTGTTGTAGTCGACCCAGCCCGCGGCCGCGCTCCACATTTTCCGGCCCTTATACATCGGTGCGCCCACGCCAGCCTTATCGGTAACATCCGTGAAGCTGCCGTCGCCATTATTTCGATACAGATGATTCTTCGTCACGCTGGCGACGTAAATGTCCTGCCAGCCGTCGTCATCGAAATCACCGATGGCGATGCCCATATCGTAGCCGTCTCCCGCCAGCCCGGCCTTCTCGGTAACATCCGTGAAGGTTCCGTCATGATTGTTGTGGAACAGGCGGTTGTAGTATTTCGGGGAATCTTTTTTGAGGGATGGAATCGCCGCGCCATTAATGAAGAAGATGTCCGGGTATCCGTCGTTGTCGTAGTCGATGAGACCAACGCCTGAAACCATCGTTTCCGGCTGGTTTTTGTTCGGAGTGGGACTGCTGTCCGTCACAAAATCGATCCCCGATCCGGCGGTGATGTCTTCAAAACGGATGCTGGCGCTGCGGTCTGTTTGAACCGCAACCTCGACCGCAACTGCGCAGGAAACAATCGCCCCAATGGTGAGGATGAGCCGAAACATTGCTGAAATTCAGTCTAGCATAGCGAGACTTTCCCGGAATCCATCTCCCATCGCCTATTGATCCGCCGCATCGGACAACGCTTTCAGGCGCTCGAACTCCGCTTGTTCGCGCGCGGCCTCGCTTTTCTGGCCCGCCTTATACAAAGCGCGGGAAAGCGCAAGGTGAGCGTGAGGGCTGCCAGGGGCCAGCTTCACTGCCGTGCGCAGCTCTTGCAGAGCGCTATCGTTCTTTCCTAGCGCGAGCCATAGCCTGCCGTAGGCTACGTGCGCGGCAAAGTTTTGCGGCGCTAGCGCGACCGCCTCCCTGGCATACTTCTGGCTCTGCTCGTAATCGGCGGTGCGGAGGAATTCCAGGGCGAGTTGGATCCGCGCCACGGTGTGAGAAGGAGAGATTTCGATTTCACGGCGGAATTCGTCGACGGCGAGGGAGGGATTCTCTTTTAACAGAAACACAGCATACATGTAATGCACGCCGGGTTCGGACGGATAGAGCGCCAATAATTGTTTGAACTCTGCCCCGGCCGCCACATAATCCTGCAAGGCGATCAACGCTTGCGCGCGTCCTGCTTGGCGAACCAGCGGGACCTGCGCTTCCCCGAGATCGGAAGGCAACTTCGGAATGCGCAGCGCGACTATTCCGAAAGCGTCCAGCAGTTCGAGATTCGCCAAGACGGCATCCTTGGGAGCGTCGAGGTTTGCGGCAGCGATCTGGTTCGCTGCCAAGGTCAGGCGCTGGAGTGCGATTTCGGGCTCGCCCAACAGGTTGTTCAGGATGCCATCGTGAAACAGCACGGTGAGCTCGAAAGCCTGGTCGGTCCCCAAGCCGAGTCTTTTTCCGCGCTCCAAATTCACGAGTGCTTTCGGGTAATCCTTTAATTGAAACTCGCTTAGGCCGAGCATGGCGAACCCCGGGCCCGGCTGCTTCCGTTCGGCCGTGACGAAATGCGCGAAGGCATCGCGCGCCTCAGCGAAGCGCCCCGCATCGAAGAAGAGCGTTCCAAGATGCCACCACCCTTCCGGCCAGTTGGGCTTGAGCGCGGTGGCACGCGAGTACAGCCGGATCGCCTCCGGAATCTGGTCGGCTTCCATCGCTGCCCGCGCGCTCTCCGCCAACTTCTCAAACGACTTGGGATTTGCATTGCCATGGGCCGGCGGCTTTGCCTGGTTCGCTTGGTCTCCATTGTGGACAGCCAGAGAGCTGTCATTTCCGCCACGCTTCATCGCAAGGGAAGGGTCTGCGGCATCCAGGCAGAGCGGCGCCACGGACGGAACGATTCCGCAAGAAACACAAATGAGAACAAGGACTATTCTTTGATTCCAGACCTTCATTTCACAAAACGTCCGGCTCCGTTGCGGATTTGCGAGAAAAGGAACCTCTCTAACATCCACTAATCAGCGAGGTACTTCAAGGCTGTTGCCCCTGACTGGCACCGGAGGGTCGAGTATCGTCGTAAGCCCACAAAAAACGAAGGAAGTGGTTTCCAACTGAATTCCTCCGAGATACTGGAAAAAAACGTTCTTGCAGTATTAGAAGTAGAGCTACACTTGCTCCGTAAATGTTTCCGGTGGAGGTTTGAACCATGAAGCGGCTAACTATTCTTCTCCCCGCATTCTTCCTGAGCGCGTTTAGCCTGGCGGGTCAGCAGCAATCTCAGCAAAACACTTCAAGTCAAGCTACTTCACCTACCGTGCGTTCGACCGCAAACGAAGTTGTGCTCGACATGGTCTTCCGCGACAAGAAGGGCCGAACGATCCACGATATTCGACCAGAGGAAATCCATGTTCTTGAAGATGGCGTCGAGCAGAAGGTGACGTCGTTCCATCTTGTGGAGGGCAAGTCTGCTGAGTTATCCGGCGCGCCCAAAACACCCGCGGACAGCGGGTCGCTTTCTTTAGACCCCATGCGCGAAGTGCGGCTGGTTACACTCGTCTTTGAAGGACTGGACCAGGAGGGAAAGCGGTTCTTCCGGCAAGCGTTGAAAGATATTCTCGACATGGCGCCGGAGCAGAACCTGTATTTCTCCATTGTCACTGTCGATCACGGGTTGCAGGTTCTCCAGCCTCTGACCTCCGATCATGCGGCATTGCTGAAGAGTATGGATCGGTCGATGATGTGGTCGTTTACACAGTACGAGAACCAGTCCACGGAGGTGAAACAGGAACTCCAGCAGATCCTGTCCGGGGGCGAGCCCCAAGTGCAGGGTGGCGCTGCAGGCGGCCCAAGTCAAAGTCAGGTGCAGAGTGCGGTCAATTATCGGATGGCGAAAATGCAGTACGACATGCTTCAGCAATCTGAAGCCGCTGACCGCGCCTACAACGCCCGCGCGACCATAGACGCGTTGATGGCACTGGTGCGGGCACAGTCCCAACTGCCGGGCCGCAAAGTGGTTTTGTATTTCAACCCCTGGTTGTTCATACCGGAGGCGGTCAAGGAACAATACAGCAACTTGATCAGCGTGGCGAATCGCGCCAACGTCAGCTTTTATACGGTTGATCCTAAGGGCTTGGTGACTTGGAGCCAAGACGAAAACGGCCGGCAGGGATTGAGCGGAGCGGCCGGAGAAACACGATCGCAGCAGATGAGGGGAGGAGTCGGGGAGGTATCGATCGGGCAGGCCCGCGCAGCGGAAACGGCGGAAAATGCGTTGCGCTCCAATCCGTTGCTCTGGCTGCGCGACCTGGCGCAGCAAACCGGCGGTGTGACGATTGCCGAAACCAACGACTATCGGGCGCCACTCAGAACTGCCATGGAAGAAGTGCGAACCTACTATGAGGCTTCTTATGCTCCCCATATTACGGTATATGACGGAAAGTTCCGCAAAATCTCCATCCGCGTAGATCGCCCGGATGTAGTGGTTCACTCTCGAAGCGGCTATTTTGCCTTGCCACAGATCAAGGGCGGGCAGCAGTTGTTCGCGTACGAGATGCCGCTGCTAAATGCTTTGAACGCATCAGCTGCTCCCCATGATGTGGATTTTCAGGTTGGGGCAGAGCGGTTCAATGATCGTGGACCGAAAGTCGAGTACATGGTGACACTGGAGGCTCCACTCAAAGGACTAACCTTCACACCGCAGCCCGATCAAAAGACCAGCGCCGTCGACACAGCCCTGCTCGCGGTCGTGAAGAATTCCAATGGGGAAATCGTCGAGAAATTCAGCAAGGACTTCGCTGTGCAGGTCGCTCAGGATAAGGTGAATGCATACAAGGAAGGCAACCTGGTTCAGACGTTCCGAACCGAGTTACCTCCTGGTGCGTACTCCTTGGAAGCAGTGGTCATGGATCGCTTCGACAACAAAACCTGCGTGAAGAAAACCTCGATCTCAGTACCGGACCCCTCGAGCAAACTGTCCGTGAGCGACGTGGTTGTGGTGCGCCGCACGGAAGCGCTGAAAGATAATCAAATCCTGGATGCTTTTTATTTTCCTGGAGGCAAGGTTGTGCCCACGCTCACGAACACGCTGAAGGGCGGTCCAGGCAACATTTTGCCTTTCTACTTTGCTGTGTATCCGGACCGCGCGGTCAAGGATACTCCTAAGCTCACGATGTCTTTTTACAGAGAAGGACAATACCTTGGCGCGGCTGAAGCGCCACTGCCCGACGTGCAACGAGACGGCCGGATTCCTTACATCGCAAACTTGCCCGCGGATAAATTCACCCCTGGCGCTTATGAGATCCGTATCGGTGTCACCCAAGGCAGCTTGAAGGCAGAGGAGAAGGTGGCGTTCCAAGTGGATTAGTGGAGTTCCCTGGGCGCTGAACGCTTGTCCTGCGTGGTAGGCTACGAAAAAGCTTTGGCAAAGAAGCAATGATTGTGCGGGCGGTCCATGGCACGAATGAAGCTGGCCCGCGGGCGCATAAGTTTTCAGGAGATCGTGTGCAGAATGACTATCACACGCCGCAGATTTGCACAGTTGGGGATGGGGGCGGCATGCTGCCTCAGTACCGAGTCGCTCCTGGCGCAAGGGTTATCCACACACAACGCTAAGCCGTTACCAAGATCGGCTCCCTCCGGCCGGCCCTTCCATGCTCGTTTCGTGGATGTGGGCCGGGACGCGGGTCTGCGTGCGCCAGTCATCTACGGCAGCGGCGAGGAAACGAAATACATTGTCGAGACGACAGGCTGCGGCTGCGCCTTCATTGACTACGACAACGACGGGTGGATGGACATTTTCGTTTTGTCGGGAACGCGCTTGGAAGGCGCTCCCGAGGGCGCGACCAATCGCCTTTACAAGAACAATCGCGATGGCACTTTCACAGATGTCACGGAAAAAGCCGGACTTCACTCGGTTGGCTGGGCTTGCGGCGTTTGCGTCGGAGACTACAATAACGACGGCTTTGACGACATTTTCTGCGCCCGCTTTGGGCAGAACATTCTCTACCGCAATAACGGTGATGGAACCTTCACGGATGTGACCAAGGCCGCGGGACTGTGGGCCACGGAGCAGCATTGGGGCGCCGGTTGCAGTTTCGTGGACTTTGATCGCGATGGTCATCTTGACCTCTTCGTCTCCAACTACGTGCGGTTTTCCTTTGAAGAAGCTCCGGCTCCCGGCCAAAACAGCAGCTGCATCTGGCTGGGGATTCCCGTGGCGTGCGGGCCGCGCGGCTTGCCCACGGGCAGGCACTGGCTTTATCGAAACAACGGCGACGGAACATTCACCGATGTGAGTGAACCTGCGGGCATCGCGCGAGCGACTTCCAGTTACGGCTTGACGGTTGTGGCCGCGGATTTTGATGAAGATGGCTGGCCTGATATTTACGTCGCCTGCGACGCCACTCCGAGCTTGCTTTTCATGAACAATCACGATGGAACCTTTCGCGAAGAGGGCGTCCTGCGTGGCGTTGCCCTGAACGACGACGGGATGGCGCAGGCCGGCATGGGCGTCGGAGTGGGTGACTACAATTTGGACGGGCACCTCGATATCTTCAAGACGCATTTTGCCGATGACAGGAACATTCTCTATCACAACGACGGGAAGGGATACTTTCTCGACGCCACGGCATCCTCGCGGCTGGGAGTCGAGACTCGCTACGTCTGCTGGGGCGCCGGGATTGTGGATCTGGATAACGATGGCTATCCGGACTTGTTTATGACGACCGGTCATGTTGATCCGAAGGTCGAGAAGAGGCTCCCACAATACCCGAACAAAACTCCGCGCGCGGTTTTCCGAAACTTAGGGCAAGGCGTATTTGAAGAGCTGATTGCAGAAGCGGGTCCCGGTGTTGCCGCCTTGCATTGCAGCCGCGGTTGCGCTTTCGGAGACTTCGATAATGATGGCGACGTCGACATGGTCATCGTCAATCTCAATGAACCTCCATCGCTGTTGCGAAACGACCTCACTGGCAAGGCAAACTGGATCAAAATCAAGCTCGAGGGCGTAAAATCCAATCGCAGCGCGATCGGGGCTCGAGTTTTGGCGCGCTACGGAGGGAAGACACAAGCTCAAGCCCTGCTGAGTCAGTCCAGCTTTTTCTCTTGTAACGATCCCCGGCTGCACTTCGGTTTGGGGCCGTCGGTCGCAGCGGATCTCGAAATATTTTGGCCGAGCGGCCTGCATGAGAGCCACAAGGGGATCCAGGCCAACCGGCTGGTAACCATACGTGAAGGTGTGGGCGTGGTACCGAATCGCGGTTGGTCCAAATCATGAGGGGAAGTGCCCGCAGCTTCCCTGATAGGCATGTTGTACCCTTGCACAGTTTGACGAAACGAAGGCCAGCGGTGGCTTGCAATGAAGCGCAGTGAATCATACCGCCCTTATTCTGCGTTAGTGGTGAAGGCAATATGGGGGATGCTGGTGTGCTTACTCTGCTTGGCCCTGGCGCGGGCGCAGGATGAATCCGGGCAGCAGGCGCTCAGGCGGGCCGTCGAACTTCACCAGTCTGGTCACTACGCCGAAGCGATCACCGGGTATCAGGCCTATCTGAAAGCTCATCCCGAAGCGGTGGCGGTTCGCTCGAATCTGGGAGCGGCATTGGCGCACGAGGGCCGCTACACCGAAGCGATTCAGGAATACGAGCAGGCTCTGGCGGCGGAGCCAACCAATTACGGAATCCGCTTTAACCTTGCTCTTGCTTACTACAAGATGAGCGAAGTTGAGCAAGCCATCAAAGAATTCGAAGCGGTTTATTCCATCCAGCCTGCGAGCGACCCCGAGCATCGGCGGCTCTTATTGCTGCTATCAGAATGCTACCTTCGCCGTGGCGAAGATGCGAGAGTGGTTGCCCTGCTCGATCCGCTGGCCGACGCTGACCCGAACGACCTCGCTCTCGCTTACTTGCTCGGTACTGCGCTGCTGCATCAAGGCCAGGACCAGCGCGGCGCGCTTATGATCGAGCGCATCCTGCGAAATGGCGACACCGCCGAGGCGCACATGCTGATGGCGTTCACGCGCATGAAAGCGAACGACAAGAAAGGCGCGAAGGAGGAAGTGGACCGCGCCATCACACTGAATCCCAATTTGCCGGAGGCCTACAGCCTGCGCGGGAGACTGGCTTATGTCGCTGCCGACTTGGATGGCGCTGAAGCCGCGTTCCGCAAGGCTCTGCAATTGGATCCGACCGCCTTTGACCCGCTTCTTTGGCTGGGGACGCTGCTGCGGGAGGAAAGCAAGCTTCCGGAAGCGCGGTCGCGCTTGCAGCAGGCCATTCAGTTGCGGCCAAAAGAAATCCGCGTCCGCTATCAATTCGCTCTCTTGTGTTCGGACGAAGGAGACGATAAGCGCGCTGCGGAGCTATTGAAGGCACTAACCAGCGATGCTCCGGAATATACCGAAGCGCATCGCAGCCTTTCGACCATTTATTTTCGTCTGGGGCGTATGGCCGAGGGCCGGCAAGAAAGGAAGATCGCGGAAGAGATGGACGCCGCGATTCAGGCGCGCGAGCAGGAGCGTGGAAGGAAGCTGCGGAAATGCGACCAATAGGCCTTCTGCTTTTGCTTGCAGCGGCATCCACCGCGCAGAGCCCGCCTCAGTCTTTCGAAGAACTTTCCGCCAAAGCGCAACAAGCCTACGAGGCCAATCATCCCGAAGAGGCCGCTGAGCTTTACGGCCGCGCCGTCAAATTGCATCCCGACTGGGCCCAGGGCTGGTGGGCGCTCGGCATGATCGAATACGAGCGCGACCGGTATACGGAATGCCGCGACGCGTTGACTCGCATGGTGCAGCTTGACGCCTCGGCTGCTCCGGGTTGGGCTCTGCTCGGGCTGTGCGAATTTCGCACTAAGCAATACGACGCGGCCTTCCAGCATTTGAAAAAGGCCCACATGTTAGTGCCGGTCACGCAGCCCGGTGGCCCGCTGCTGGACATGGCCGATTACCATTTATCCCTACTGCTCACTCAGCAAGGCGCCTTCGAGGTGGCGCAGGAATTTCTGATGCGCATCGCGCGCAAGGTTCGCAATAATCCTGAAATGATGTTTGCGGCCGGCTTGCCGTCGCTTCGCATGCCCATCCTTCCTTCGGATGTGCCGGCAAACCAGCGCGAGGCCGTGACCATGGCGGGCAAGGCCTTCTGGGATCTGGCCACTCAGGAACCTGAGGTAGCCGAAGCTGATTTCAATACGCTGGTCTCCAAATACCCGAAGTTTCCGAACGTCCACTATTTTTATGGCACCTACCTCGCGGCGCGCCATCCGGAACAATGTGCGCAGGAATTCCTGAAAGAGCTAAGCATTTCTCCTGACAGTGTGTCCGCAAGAGTTCAGTTGACTCTGCGGTACATTATTGATGGCGAGTCGGACGAGGCTCTGAAGTTCGCCCGCGAGGCCGTGGCACTGAGTCCTGATTCAGTTGGAGCACAGTTGGCTCTTGCGAAGACACTCCGAATGCAGGGCCAGAACGAGGGCGCCCTCTCAGCCTTCCTAGCCGCGGAGCGTCTCGACCCGATCAGTCCCCCCATCCGCCTATACCTTGTGAATGCTTACCGCACTCTCCGGCGATTCGAAGATATGCGGCGCGAAATGGCCGAGTACGACCGCCTCAAAACCGAGCAGGCGAACTGGCCCTGAACTCCGCGTAAGTCGCAGTCCATGCGGCCCTTATCAGGCTTGGAAAACTCCTGGACCACGGAAACGGAAGTCCACGAAGTCGCCCAGGTCTTCGAGAGGCGTCCTCAGCCGCCCTCGCATGGTAGATTTGCTTGGCTGCCCCTCGCAGGCCTTGGTGGGCGCAAAAGAAGCCACAAAATCGATATGTTACATAGAAAATCCAAAAAAAGACTTGACAGCCCCAGGCGGCCGCAGTAAAAACGCACCAATCGTAAACGATTACGGTAGTGCTCTTGTCCCCCCAAGAGAGGGCGCTACTCGTAGGTTCAGCGTACTGTGGTGGTTCTGAGATTCAGTTCGAGTGGGGTGAAGTGATGACTCGCAACGCAACATTTTCCATTTTCAATATCGATTTTCAGCGTAAAGGCTCGATGGCGGCCGTCGGCGTTCTAGCCGCGGTCCTCTGTGCTCTAGCATTCCTCGGTCAGTCGGTGGCGCTGGCGCAAACGACCAGTGCGACTCTGACGGGAACTGTGTTTGATGCCTCAGGCGCAGTGGTTCCCGGGGCGGCGGTGACCCTCAAGAACGAGGCAAGCGGCGACGTGCGAAGCACCAAGAGTAACGGGGAAGGTTACTTTACTTTTGCTGCGGTCCCGCCCGCAACCTATACGCTTTCTGTGGAAAAAGAGAATTTTAAGAAGTGGACAACGAAGTCGATCATGCTCAATTCCGACGACAAACGGAACCTAGCAGGAATCAAGCTGGAACCTGGAGCTGCGGCGGAAACTGTGGTCGTGGAAGCGTCGAGCGTCCAGATCACCCCTACGGATTCAGGCGAAAAATCAACGCTCATCAACGAGCACATCATGCAGAACGTGGCTATCGTGGGGCAGAACGCCGCCGAGTTCGTCAAGATCATGCCCGGCATGGCGATGACAGGCGGTGTGTTGAATCAAAGCTCCTACTCTGCTACCGATGAACGAACCGGCGGCAATCATCCAGTGGGCAGTTTCTCGGCCAACGGAACGCGCACAGGGGCGCTCGACATAACTTCCGACGGTGCCCACATCATTGACCCCGGATGCAACTGCGGCCAGGCCATGAACACCAATCCCGACATGACTGCGGAATTGAAAGTGATGACCTCGAACTTCGGCGCGGACGAGGCCAAGGGGCCCGTAGTGATTAGCGCGATCGGCAAGTCGGGTGGCCAGCAATTTCACGGCGAGGCTTACGTGTATGCCCGCAATTGGCACTTGGACGCCGACGATCCGCAAAACAAGGACGCTGGCTTGCTTCCCAATGGTACTCCGGTAGCTCCTAAGCCCAAGACAAGATACTTTTACCCGGGTTTTAACATTGGTGGCCCGGTCATCATTCCGGGAACGCAATTGAACCACAACCGCGACAAGCTCTTCTTTTTCTATGGAATGGAGTACTACAAGCAGGACGTCGACAATGGGGTGTACCACGCCGTGGTTCCGACCGCAGCGATGCGCCAGGGCGATTTCACTCAAATGTTGAACGGCAAGCCCTATGTTAGCTACCTTAACGGCGGTGGAGTTACGGGCCTCCCGGGCGGTTCAGACTTCACCAATGGGAAGATCAATTCTTCAAACCTGATCAATCCCAATGGGCAGATCTTGACGAATGTCTACCCGCTGCCCAACTTGGACCCGAGCCTTCCAGGAACGCACGGCTTCAATTACGCCCAAGCGGCTACGCGGTATTCCAACATGCTGCAGGAGCGTGTGCGCGTAGATTACAACCTCAGCCAAACACTGAAGCTGTATGTCTCCTACAACCATCAGCATGACAATGCTCAAGAAAGCCTGGATACCCTCTGGACAGGAAGTGCGAATAGCTGGGCCTCGCCAACGACTCCTTACCCAACACCTATTATCCAGACAACGAATTCCGACGTGGTAACCGCAAATCTTACGAAGGTTATTAGTCCCACTCTCACCAACGAGGTGATTTTCAGCTATACCTATTTGAACCTGCCTAACAACTTTGCGGATCCTGCGAAAGTGGAGCGTGGCTCCCTAGGGCTCAATTACAACCTGCTCTTCAGCCATCCCAACGCCCAGAACCTGATCTTGCCGCAAATGACCGGCTGGGGTGATGGTATTTCGAACATGCTCAACGCGGGGTTCGAGCTCAACGGCAACGTTTATGCCAAGAAGACTCTGCCATCTGTAGCCGACAATTTGTCTAAGGTTTGGAGAACACACACCACCAAGTTCGGCTTCTACTGGGAGCGCACCTGGAACGAACAGCCCGGCAACGGAACCGTCAACGGCAGCATGGCGTTCGCCAGCTGGGGTGGAGGTTCGTCCGGCAACGCCTATGCAGACATGCTCATCGGCCAGATGGCGACTTATCAGGAATTGAATTTCGACGTCGTTCCCGCTTTCCGTTACATCACGGCAGATTTTTACGGAACGGATTCCTGGAAGGTCACGCGTCGCCTAACTTTGGATTATGGCATGCGCGTGTCGCACTTGGGCCCCTGGGTTGATACCACCGGCTTTGGTTTTGCGGCCTGGTATCCGAACCTCTATGCTCAGGACAAAGGCGGATCCGTAAATGGTGGCATGTTCCCTGGTATTGAATGGCACAAGGTTAACTCTTCGACCGCACTCTCGGGTTCAGGCAGCCGGCTCTTCTTCTACAACCCCCGTGTAGGCTTTGCTTGGGATGTCTTTGGCACCGGCCGCACCGTGTTGCGCGGCGGCTATGGCATGTACCATTTCCACGACGAGCAAAACGTCCAGAACGGCGCCTATGGCGTAGTCCAGGGATCCTTCTTATCTCCGACGTTGAACGGCGTGAATATCGCTAACCTTGCGCCTGGGAGCGCCGCCATACCGAGTGGGCTCACAGCCTTGGATCCCACAGACAGCCAGGAGCCACGAACCCAGAGCTACAGCTTCACCGTGGCCGAGCGGCTGCCTTGGAAGAGCCTGCTGGAAGTCGCTTACGTCGGCAGCAAGTCCGACTACCTGAGCAACTACAACAACAACTTTGACCAAATCAACGACCTTAGCGCGGGGACGTTGCTTAACGCCGTCGGCTGGCTGCCCGGTTGCAATTCGGGTTTGGCGCCCAAAGATGCAAGCGGCAACCCGCAAAAGGACGCCCAGGGTAGGCCCAGTTGTGCTGCTCAGGGTGCTGATACCGGCTACACGACCGGCGCTACAAGTGCTGCGCGCCCACTTAATTCGGGTCCTTGCGTCGCCGCGAAAAATTGTCTCGGCACACTCAAGATCATTGACCATAAGATGTATTCCAACTACAACGCCTTGCAGGTGACCTGGAACAAGCAGGCCGGGCATTTCACCTTCTTGAGCAATTACACCTTTGGGAAGGCGCTCGGTATTCGCTCCGAGAATGGTGCCGGGAGTGGAGGAGCAGATCCGACCGTCCTCAGAAGCAATTATGGAACGCTCCCCAATAATCGCACGCACATATTCAACTTGGCTTACGTTTATGAATTCCCAACGCTACACAGTGCCAACCGCTTTCTGAAGGGCGCGGCGAACGGGTGGCAAATTTCGGGCATCACGCAGTACCAGAGCGGCGTGGACCTGCAAGCGGCAGTTGCGGGTAATGGAAACTTCAACTTCACCGGCTATATCCCTGCTGGTACAACGTTCATGGGCCAGACTCTTGCCTATACCGACCCGAACACAGGTCAGGTTGTTCCCTACAATATTCAGGCAAGCAACCAGAACGTGCTTGGCACCCCGGAGGTCCAGCTGATGCCTACGCTGACTTGTGATCCGCGACAGGGGCTTAAGGCCAATCAGTACATGAACGCCGCCTGCTTCTCCCCGTTTGTTACTCCGGGCAAGCAGGGCAACATTATCTTCCCGACCCTGACCGGCCCGGGTTTCTGGAACAGCGACTTGTCGTTGTTCAAGAACTTCACGTTTGGGCAGTCCGAGTCCAAGAAACTACAGTTCCGTTTCTCCGGTTACAATTTCTTGAATCACCCGAACCGCACCTTCATCGCGGGCGATCCTAACTTGACGCTTAACTTCACTTCGAACGGTACGCTGAATACTACGAACCAGCGCTTTGGTTTCGCAGACAACACCATTGGCCATCGCATTCTCCAGGGAATGATCAAATTCACCTGGTAGTCTTGGTCACTCAGCTTAGTGTTCGCAAAAGGGCGGCTTGGGCAAGCCGCCCTTTCTTTTTTAGCACGCGAGTCGCTTTCGCGTACAAGCACTTCGTGTCTTTCCTCGTCAGCGCTTAGAAAGAGGAGTGGAACCGGGAGAAGGGGCTTATTCTTTTTTGCGTCCGCGAAGCTTCTCCAGCACCGCTGCGGTCTGAGCATCAGCAGGATTCAGGCGGTGCGCGCGCTCCAGCACCAGCAACGCTGCCTCGTCGTCACCCAACATGTAGAGCGTCGCGCCCAATAGCACGACCGAGCCGTAGAATTCCGGGCGCAACGCCACCGCCTTCTCCAGCGGCCCGCGCGCTTCTTTGTATCGATTCAAGCGAAAGTAAGTAACTCCCAGGTTGTGCCACGCTTCGAACGAGTTCGCATCGAGCTGCACCGCCCGCTTCAGCGGATCGAGCGCTTCCGCGAACGCGCCAGCATCTCCGAACAATTGCCCCAGCAAGGTAAGCTTGTCCGCGTCGTTGGGATCGTAAATGCGATGGCAGGCCTCACGCGCGGCGGCCAGCGGTTCGGTTCGCAGTCCGCTGGTGCAATCGCGCACATCCTTCTCGGTGTTCTTGTGTTCATCCCGGAGCTGCGTATAGAGGTCATACTCGCGAGCCGCTTCTTGCTCGCGCCTGCCGCTCGAGTACGCCCGCGCCAGCCGGTAATGCACGCGGTAGTCCCGCGGCAAGAGTTTGGCCGCGCGTTCCAGCCACTTCGTTCCTGCCGCCACGTCGCCTGACGAAATGTACGCCACGCCCAGATGGAAAGCGGTGTCTGGAAACGGCGGGTCCTCGGCCACTGAGCCCAGCCGCTTGATGGCCGACGCATAATCGTTGGCCAGCAGGTCGAGCCGCCCGAGGTAGTAAGTGACGTAGCGCGATTCCCCGGCCAGCTTCTGCACCTGCTCGAACTGCTTCCGCGCTTCGTCGTTGCGCCCCAGAGACAGCAGGCAAACCGCAAATTCAAAGCGCGCCTTCGGATCGGCCGCATTGACTGACAAAGCTTGTTCAAATTCGCCGGCAGCCGCTTCAAACATCTGTTCCTGCATGAGCTGGACACCCCGGCTGAAATGGGCCTCGGTGCCGCTCCCCTCAACCTGGACGGAAGGAACCCGGGCCGAAGGAACCTGCGCCTGCGACATTCCCGCCGCGCCCGCGAAGCCCAGCGCGATTATTGGAAATAAAGCTGCGACGTTCCTTGTCACGTCCCCTGTCACGACCTAAATCGCTCCCGCGCGACCACTCCAGCACCTTCCTTCACCGTGACGAGTTCGTCGGCGCGAAGGCCCTTCACGGACTCACGCACTCCGCTGGGCCACACGATCTCCAGATCCGCCGTCGTAGCCGCTCCCAGCCCGAAGTGCAATCGCCGGTCCCCGCAAGAGAGATATCCTGACGCCGCAAGCACCGCCTGCGCTTGCCTCCGCCCTCCGTAGGCCGCCGTTGCCACCGCACCGATGGCGCTAGCGTTCGAGCGCGTTCCCACGAGTTTCACCTTCAGCCAATGCCCGCCGCCGCGCACATCGTTGCGCAGCAGCGAGGGTGGCTCGTTCATATTCATGATCAGGATATCCAGGTCGCCGTCGTTGTCGAAGTCCCCGAAGGCCACGCCGCGGCTCGAATGCGCTTCGGCGATCGCCGAACCGGCAGCATCCAGAAGTTCCTCAAATCGGCCGCCACCCAGGTTTCGGAACAACACTCGCGGAGTCTTGTGCGGAAATTCCGGATGTTTCCGCTCCACCTCCGGGAACGTGCTTCCCGTCACCCAAAAGAGGTCCGGCAGCCCGTCGTTGTCCAGGTCGGCGATGCCGTCGCCCCAACCAACGTACCGGGTCTCGACACCCAGCCCAGCGCGAAGCGTGACGTCCTCAAACACCAGGTGGCCCGCGTTCCGGTACAGAGCCACCGTATCTTCGGCAAAATGGGTCTTCAGCGCGTCCAACCTGCCGTCGGTATCGAAATCGCCAATGGCAATGCCCATCCCCGCCTGTTCGTTGCCGTCCTCATTCACGGCCAGGCCCGACAGTAGCCCCTGCTCCGCAAAAGTACCGTCTCCCCGGTTGCGAAATACCAGGCTGGGAGTCGAGTCGCACGCCACGTAGATGTCCTGCCAGCCGTCGCCATCCAAATCCGCCGCCACCGCGGTCAGGCCGAATCCTGGCTTCAAGGAGCCGACGCCGGAGCGCTCGGTGACGTCCGTAAATGTCCCGTCTCCGTTGTTGTGGTAAAGCATTGGCCGTTCAGGAACGAGTCCGCGCGGGCCGCAATTCACGGGCACGCCTTTGAAATTACAGTTGGGATCTTTTCCCGTAGCTGGGATCTTATCGAAGTCGAAAACCAGGTAGTTCGAGACGAACAGATCCAGCCGGCCGTCGCGGTCGTAGTCCACCCACGTGCAACCACTGCCCCAGCGCTTCCCGGGATGCGACAGGCCGGCCGCCTCCGTTACATCCGTGAACGTGCCGTCGCCGTTGTTGCGGTACAGGATGTTCTGCGGCCAGCCGGTGATAAAAAGATCCTCGAAGCCGTCGTTGTTGTAGTCGCCGACGGTCACGCCGCATGCCCAGCCTTGGCGCACCAGGCCCGCTTTCGCGGTTACATCCGTGAAAGTCCCATCGCGGTTGTTTTTGTAAAGCCGGTTGGTCGCCCCTTCCACCGGTCCTTCGCGGTGCGTCCCCGACAACAGAAAAATGTCCAGCCAGCCATCGTTGTCGTAGTCGAGGAAGGCGACCCCGCAGCCCATGGATTCCAGAATGTAATCCATGCGGTCCGAAGGGCCGTAAGTAACCGGAGCGCGCAGGCCCGCGTGGGCAGCGACGTCGGTGAAGCGCGCATGAAAGCGCAGGCCCGAGGGCTTTCCGCGCGGTTGTGGCCTGACCCCACGCGACGCCATGCCCCCCGGCTCCTGGGCCCGGGACACGCCGGCTCCCGCGGTTCCTGCAGCGAGGATGGCAAGGAATTCACGGCGAGTCACACCGCGCACCGATCCTCCAGAAAAAGTTGGTGGACGTGAGGGGATTCGAACCCCTGACCCTCGCGTTGCAAACGCGATGCTCTCCCAGCTGAGCTACACGCCCACTCGCGGTTACTTTCTCATTTTAGAGGCTTTTCGTTCTCTCGTCACGCGCAAGTGTCGCCGGACAGCACGCAGAGGTTCCGCGCAGATTCGCATACTCCCCGTAGGGACCGCCTTCCGAGGCGGTCCGATTCTCGATTCGCAATTCAGCACAACTCACGCCCTGAAAAAGGGCGTGAAATCTTCAGGGCTGGAGAGGTGTTCTCGGTCCCGTTCTCATTTCCGTCGTTTTACTTCCCCGCTTCTTCCTTCACGTACGCCGCGCTCAGCGTATTCTTTTTCTTCGCGATCTCGAGCAGCGTCGGATAAAACTGTACGAACGTCGTGTCCACCGCGCCATGTTGTTCATGGCACGAGTAGCAATTCATTTCCTTCGGCAGCAGCTTCCCCGTCACTCCATCATCTGCGGCAAAAAACGCCCATTTTGCGGTGCCCGGGAATCGCGCCTCATCCTTGACGTGCACTTCGCGCCCCATGATCTCTCCGGTCTGAAAGTGCCCGTTCTTGTTGATCGAGGCTTTGGTTCCCGCCTTGCGCGCCTCCAGCACCAGCATGGTCTTGTCCGGCCACGTGCCGGTCTCGACAAAAGCTTTGTACGCCTCGGGATTCACGAACACATTGTCAAACATCGAATGATCCATGCCCATGGCGTTGGGGCTGTAGCTCATATCCACGCCCGACGTCAGGTACACCCACTCCCGGTATTGAGCCGGAAACTTCAGGCTCCCGTCCGAGGTATACACCGGTGCATTCATGCTGCTCTCGTTGTTCGAGCTTGCTTGCGGCGGAATTGCCGCCAGCATCACCGCCAGCACCGAAAGAACCATCAACATCC
>Ga0209474_10001917_pt1 | contig 19638 bp, 12 predicted proteins | sample GraSoiAngelo_145_FD_185902 | JGI IMG/M metagenome (GOLD analysis project Ga0209474, IMG submission 185902) | Grasslands soil microbial communities from the Angelo Coastal Reserve, California, USA - 14_1009_05_20cm (SPAdes) (version 2) | ecosystem: Environmental > Terrestrial > Soil > Grasslands... | reverse complement strand
CCACCAACGTCTCCCGCGTCGCCGCCGGTCCATAGACGGGTAAATGACATCCGAACCGCATCTCTATCAGGCCACCCACGGACGTTCCGTGCACGCGCTCCGATACAAACAGCAGCCGAACCGCATGTCAGCCGACGACGATCCGCTCGCGAAGCTCCCCGGTGTGGATCATCTCCGCCAGGCGCGAGCGTTGGATCTTCCCGCTCGAGGTCTTCGGGATCGTCGACGGCTGCACGAGCAGCACGCGCGCGGGGCGATGGCCCTTCTCGCGATGCACGCGCTGCACGATCTCGCGCACGAGGCCTTGGCCGGCGCTGACGTCCGCCGCGACGTCACGCACCTCGGCCACGACGTAGAGTCGCTGCGTACCCGTTCGCTCGCTGTCGACGCCGACGGCCGCCGAGTAGCGAACGCCCGGCACGTGGTCGACGATCTCCTCGACGTCGGCCGGCACGATGTTCTGGCCGCCGACGATGATGACGTCCTTGAGACGCCCCGTGACGTAGAGATAGCCCTCGGCGTCGATGAATCCGAGATCGCCGGTGCGCAGCCAGCCGTCGGCGGTCAGCACCTTCGCGGTCGCCTCGGGGTTGTTGTAGTAGCGCTGCATCACCCCCGGGCTCTTCACGCAGATCTCGCCCTCGATATCCGGCGGAAGGTCGACGAGATCGACGGCGTCGCCCTCGCGCATCGGCTCGGCGATGCGCAGCTCGACGCCGCGACATGGCTGGCCCACCGACAGGCAGCGTCCCGACGCGTCGTAGCGCAGCGGAACGCCGCGTGGCCAGATGGCAACGGCCAGCGTCGCCTCGGCCAGGCCATAGCAGGGAACGATCACGTTCTTGATCCCGAAGTGTGACTCGAACGCGTCGATCGTCGACGTGCGCACCGGCTCGGCGCCGGAGAGCGCGGCCTTCAGCGACGAGAGGTCGAGGTCGGACGTGTCGCGGACGTTGCGCACACAGTTGCGATAGCCGAAGTCCGGCGAGACCGTGAACGTCGCGCGCACCTTCGTGATCATCTCGAGCCACGGCCGCGGATTGCGCAGGTCCGGCGGCAGCAGCCAGATCGGCGTGGCGGTGAGCGGCGGCGTGAACGTGCAGCCGATCAGCCCCATGTCGTGATAGAGCGGCAGCCACGAGACCACGCGATCCTCGGCGGTGAGCCCGGCCGCCTCCGCCATGAACTTCGTCGTCTCCACGACGTTCGCGTGCGACAGCATCACGCCGCGCGGCTGCCCGGTCGAGCCCGACGTGTACTGCAGGAAGCACGCGTCGTCCGGCCGCTCGGGATGATCCGGCGGGGCGGGCGCGTCGGAATCGAGCTCGTTGGGCTCGACGACAATCCGCACGCTCGGCGCGAGGGCCACGCTCGCGTCCACACCCGCACGGAACCACCCGATCGTGGCGACGGCGACCGCCTCGGCATCGCGAAAGATACCGGCGGTCGCGTCCACACCGAGCGTTGGATAGAGCGGCACCGGCAACGCGCCGAGGCGCATGGCGCCGAAGAACGTGTAGAAGAACTCCGCGCAGGTCGGATAGATCAGACAGACCTTGTCGCCGGGGCCGACGCCGGCCGCGGCGAGGCCCGCTGCGTAGCGCGCGCTCTGCGCCCAGAGCCGCGCGTACGTCACCGTCTCGTCGAAGAGCGAGAAGTACTGGGCGTCGGGCGTCAGGGCCGTCCGGCGCCGCATCACTTCGATGAGCGTGGTTGCTCTCTTCGGGTCAAGGCTCATTCCTGACTCCTCTCGAGCGTCGCGGACGTCTCGTAATCCCGTCCGTCGCGCAGGTACATGAGCCGCACGATGTCTCCAGGCCGGTGTGCGCGGATCGCTCGGCGCAGCGCCTCGAAGCCGTCGACGGCGACGTCGTCGATGCGCACGAGCACGTCGCCATCGCGCAGGCCCGCGCGCTCGGCCGCGCTGCCGGTCACGATGTGCGCCAGCTGCGCGCCGTCGCCGCCCCGCGCGTCGCCACCGACGCCGAGGAACGCGCCGTCGCCGCGGCCGCCGCTGCGCTTGCGCACGGGCGGCGTGAGCTTGGCGTAGACGGGTCGCGCGCCGTCGTCGAGGCTCGTCACGACCGCCGCGCCCATTGCAGCGACCCGCGCCATGCCGTCGACGTTGAGCCGATCCGCCGTGTCGCTCGGCCGGTGATAGTCCTCGTGGCCGCCGGTGTGGAAGAACAGGACGGGCGTGCCGGCGGAATAGAAGCGCGTATGGTCCGACGGCGAGAACGGCGTGCCGCGCAGATCGACCTGTACTCCGGCGGTGCGCGCGGCGTCGGCGGTGGCCGCGCGGAGACGATCGCCGGAATCGACGCCGCTGATCGTCAGCTTGCCTTCGCGCATGCGCCCGACCATGTCGAAGTTGAGCATGGCCACCGTCTGCGCGAGCGGCAGCGCGGCGTGGCGCACGTAGTGGCTGGATCCGATGAGGCCAAGCTCCTCGGCGCCGAACAGCACGAAGACGAGCGTCCGCCGGCCGGCGCCGGCGGCGGCAAACGCGCGCGAGAGGCCGACGACAACGGCGGTGCCGGACGCGTTGTCGTCGGCACCGTAGTAGATCGCGCCGCCGGACGAGCCGAGATGGTCCCAATGCGCACCGAGCACGATCGTCTCGCCGGCGAGCGTCGGATCGGTGCCCGGGAGGACGCCGATGACGTTCGCCGCGCGCACGTCCGCAGGCAGCAGATCGACGACGAGCCGTGCCGTCTCACCCGTCGCCGCGGCGCGCAGCGCGTTGGCGGCGGCGCGCGTGATCGAGCCGGACGCGAGACTCACCGGAGCCGACGTCGCATCGAGCGTCGGGAGTGCGTCGCCGATCAGCAGCAACGCCGCGGCGCCGCGCTGTCGGGCCAGGATCAGACTCTCGAGCCGCGCGGCGGCGCCACCACGATCTTGTCGTGGAGATCACCGTTCCACGAGTCGTCGACGAAGGTCAGGACGCCGCTGACTTCGCCGGGCCGCGAGCCGCCGTGCGGCGTCCAGTCGACGCCGGCCTTCAACGCGCGGCCGCCGATCTCGAGCGTGCTTGCCGGTCCGAGGCGGCGGCCGGGTGCGAGCGTGAACGATTGTAAGAACGACCCGCCATCGCCGCCGGGCCGCAGACCGGCCGCCGCCAGCCATTCCGCGATGCGATTTGTCGCGCGCTCGCCGCCGGGGGTGCCGGCGCGACGGCCGTCCATCTCCGGTGCCGCGAGCGTTTCTACAATCGAGCGCAGCTCGGAGGCCGAGGGTGGGACGACGGCGGTGCGACCGAGCGCCGCGGTCGACGTCAGGAGCAGCACGCAGGCGAGGAGCAGCGTCGCCGGCCGTCGGATCATTCGACGTATTCTACCGCGCGTCCCGCTAGGACACCTTCTTATCGGCTCGCACGGCGACGATCCGGCCGCCCGCGATGCGCACCAACTCATCGGGGGTCAGCCGGAAGACCGTGTTCGGATGACCACCCGCGGCCCAGATCGCCTCCCACGCGAGCAGGTCTTCGTCGAGCAGCGTCGTCAGCGGCGCGGGGTGGGCGAGCGGTGCCACGCCGCCGATGGCGAAGCCGGTGTGCGAGCGCACGAAGTCGGCGTCGGCGCGGCCGATCGGCTCGCCGACCAGCGCACCGACCTTCGCTTCGTCCACGCGATTGGCGCCGCTCGTGATCACCAGCAGCGGTCGGCCGCTCTCGCGCAGGCGGAAGACGAGGGACTTGGCGATCTGCCCGACGTCGCAGCCGACGGCGGTCGCGGCGGCCGCGGATGTCGGTACCGCGTGCTCCAGTACGACGATCGTCGTCGTGATGCCGGCCCCCGCCAGGGCATCGGCGACGCGTCGCGCGCTCGTCGGAAGCTCAGCCACGTGCGGTGACGACAGCGCGGCAGGCTCGCATCTGCGCGAGATGTTCGAGGTCGTGGTCGGCGGCGTGGGTCACGTACTGTGCCAGCGTGAGCGGACCGAAGTGGCCCGACAGGCCGGGCCGCTCGGCGACACCGCGCGGCAGCGTGACGAGATACGCGAGCGTGTCGGCTCGCGCGCGGCGAAAGGCGGCCAGGTCGTCCTCGAAGCGGCCGTCGCGGCGATCGCGCTCGCGTGCCCATGCGATCGGATCGAAGGCCTCGAAGCGCGGACGGTCTTGCGTTGCCATCAGCTGGAAGCGCGGGAGGAACAGGCGGCTCTCGAGCTCCATGAGATGCGCCAGTACCTCCTTCATCGACCACTCGCCCGGTTCCGGCCGCTCGCGGAGCGTCTTGGCGTCGAGCCCGGCCGCCAGCGCCGCGACGCGGTCCGGGGTGGCGGCGAGCGCATCGCGAAGCTCCGCCAGCGGCAACGCCACGCGCGCCTCGCAGCGCCGCGGCGTCAGGCCGAGCGTCGCGCGAACGTCCTGAGTCTGTCGGAGGTGCTCGGTGTCGTGCGCGTCCATGGTGCAGGCGTAGGTCTCGACCGTGAGCGGACCGCGGCTCGGGCTGACACCTTCGCGACGCCAGCCGGCGTCATCGAGACCACGCAGCAACGCGACGGCCTGTCGGCGCGCGTCGGTGAAGGCGTCGAGCAGCGTCGCGAGGTCGGCGCGATCGCCGGGGGCGGATGCGGTCTTGTCGAACACCGGCCGCGACTCCGCGAGCATGCGGCGCAGCCGCGGCAGGAACGTGTCGCGATCACCTTCGACCAGGTGACGGACGACCTCGCCGATGGACCACTCGCCGGGCTTGGGCGGCTGCCAGGCGAGCTCACCGGTCGCGTCGCGCGCCATCTCGCGCAGCAGGGTCGGTGTCGCGGTGAGCCGGGCGACGGTCAGCTCGCGTTCGGTCATCGTGACCTCCTCAGAGCGCCCGCACGGCGTGCAACACCGCCTCGGGATCCGGCCGCACCTGGAAGTTGTTGCTGACCCACAGCCAGCGCACGACGCCGTCGCGGTCGAGCACGACGGTGGTCGGCGTCGGCACGTCCTCGCCGTGCTGGCCGCCGCGCGCGTGCACGAGCCCGTAGCGCCGGGTCAGCGCGAGATCCGGATCGGCGACGAAGCGGTAGTCCAGTCGCAACCGTGTCGCCAGCTCCTGGCTGCGCTCATTGAGATCGGGCGACACGGCGACGATGGCGACGCCGGCCTTCTCGGCTTCCGACAACGCGGCCCCAAGCCCTTGGAGCTCTGCCACGCAGAACGGTCACCAGTAGCCGCGATAGAAGACGAGCACCACGGGCTGCCGGCCGCGATAGCCGGCGAGCGTCACCGGGCGGCCGGCGGCGTCGGACAGCGTGAAGTCGGGCGCCCGCTCGCCCACGCGCAGCGTCGTGTGGGCCGCGGGAATCCGCGCGAGCACGAAGTTGAACGTTGCGCCGCCGAGCAAGAGCACCAGCGACACGGCCAGCGCGGTCCACGCGTACCAGCGTCGCCCCAGGGCGACGGCGAGACCTGCGATCACGGCGGCGATGGCGAAGGCCGCCACGTAGCCCTCGGGGTTGTTGCGCACGGCGGGCACGCGCAGGAGCTGGCTGTAGACCGCGATGGCCGCGGCCGAGACGACAAGACTGAGCGCAACGAGCCAGCCGGCGCGCATCCGGCTCACGAGATCACGATGCGATCGAAGGCCTCGGCGTAGGCGTAGCCGTGCGGCTTGCCGAGCTCCGCGCCGCGGTCGCGCACGCGCTTTTCCACGCCGGCGAAGTCCCTGAACTGGCTCGCATGGCAGGCGAGGGCCTTGATCTTGAGATCCATCACGTCGGAGATGTCGACGACGATGTGCGGGTCCTGCCACTGCATGACGTAGACCTCGCGGACCCGGTAAGGCTCGAACTCCGGCATGAGCTCGGGAAACGCCAGGTGGTCGCGCGAGAGCGGATAGATGCAGTCGAGCACGACGCCGCCGACGGTGCGATGGTCGCGATGCGATGCGCCGAGGTTGTAGGTGCGCTCCGGGTTCTGGCACACGACGAGATCGGGGCGATGGCGCCGGATCTCGCGCGAGACGTCACGCCGGAGCGCCCGCGTGTCCTCGACCTCGCCGTCGGGATAGCCGAGGAACGTCACCTGCTCGACGCCGAGCGCGCGGGAGGCGTTGCGCTGCTCCTCGGCGCGGATCGTCGCCAGTCGCGGCGAGGTCATCGTGCGATCGCTCGAGCCCTTGTCGCCGTTGGTGACGACGACGAGCGCGACGTCCTTGCCTTCTTTCACGAGTTTCGCCACCGTGCCGCCGGCGCCGAACTCGCAGTCGTCTGGGTGGGCCGTGATCATCAGCACACGGCGGATCGGATCGGTCATGCGCTCGTTGCTCCCGTCGAGAGTGTGATATTGAGATACCGGCGTTCAGCATACCGATTCGGCCGCGACCTCGTGCGATAATCCCGCTGCCAATGGCAGCGGACCGCGGACGCCGAATCGCGGTGATCGTTCTCGTCCTCCTGCTTGTCCTGCCGCTGCTCGCTCTCGCGTTGCCGGGCTCGCCGGCCCTCATGCGCGTCGCGGGCGTCACGCTGCTGTGGTGGTATGCGGCGGTCGCCGCACCGTTGACTGCGGCCATCAGCGTGGTCGTCGCGCGTGCGGTTCGATGACGGGCCTCGGCACGCTCGCGGTGTGGCCGGGGCCGGCGCTGCTGGCGTGGGTCGTCGCGGCCGTCGCCGCCGGCGCACCGGTCGCGCCGCTGCTCGTGCTGGCCGTGGCCCTCGCCCCGCTCCTCGCCCTGCTGCAGCCGGCGCGCGCGACGGCGCCGCGTCATCCCGTGACGCTCGCGCTCGTCGCGATCGTCGCCGCGCTCGTGCTGTCGGCCCATCTCGCTGCGCTCGCCGATGCGGCGGCGCTGATCGGCGCGCGGCGCTGGCACGCCATCGTGCTGGCGGCGGCGCTCACGCTGCTCGTCACGCTGATGCCGGGCGCGAGGCGGTGGCCCGGTGTTGCGCCGCTGATCGGCGGCGCGGCGCTGCTCGGCGTGCTGCTCGCCGCCGCCGTCTCGACCGGGCTCGCGCCGTGGGCCGCCTGGGCCGACGCCGCCGCGCGACCCGCGCTGGTGTTCAGCGGCCAGAGTCCGTGGGTGATCGAGGGCGAGCGCTTCGTGCGACGCACGACACTGGCCTTCGACGACGGCCAGCGCGTCGTCGCCGTTGCTCCCGGCACGTTTCGGGTCGTCGAACACGACGGCGGCCGACGCGTGGTCCGGGACTGGCGACTGGGCGCCGGCGACGCGCTCACGCTCCGCCCCGGTGACACGCTCACGGTGGAGGCGGGCAGCCGCCTGCGGTTCGAGCCGGGCAAGCGTGTGCCCGGCGCGCCGGCGTCGGGCCCGGCGTGGGGCGACGCCGCCCCCGATGCGTCGCCGGTTCGCTCTCTGGCGCTGCTCGCGACGCTCGCGCTCGGAGCCTGCGCGCTCGTTCCGGCGCCGGCGCGACGCGTGATTGCGGCGGTCTTCATCGCGCTTGGATTGTCCCTCGGCGCCAGCTCGTGGGGCGCCTACGCGACGCTGGCCGCGCCCGAGGCGGGTCTGGCGGGTTCGCCGATCGAGGCGCTGCTGTCGCTGCCCCGCGCGATGCCGGCAACGGCGCGTGGAGTCACCGGCGGCGCGCTGATCGCTGTCGTGATGTGCGGGCTGCTCGCGCTGTTCGTCGCCGCGGCCGAAGGTCTACGGCACGCCCTCCGCGACGCCGCGGGTACGCGCTGGCCGGCGGTGTGGACGGCGGTGATGGGCGGTGCGAGCGTCGTATCGATCATCTCAGTCGTGGATCCGTTGACCCCGTTGATGACAGGGCTCGGCCTCGCGGGTGCGGCGCTCGCGGCGCCACGGCTGGCGGCGGGCCGCGACGCGGGCCGTCGCCTCGGCTGGCCCGTGGAAGTCATCGGCGCCGTGCTCGGCGCCGCGGTCTTCGCCGCCGTCGCCGTTGCGAACCCGCCCGCCGCGCTCGAGTCACTCGCTGCCTTTCCCGTGCTGGTGGCCGCACCCGTGGCGTTCGGCGGCGTGCGTTTGCTGCGCGCCGCGCGCGGCGATGCGCGATCCAGAGCACGCTAGGTCGCCGTGCGGCCACAGCGCGGAGCCTGGTTCGGCGCCGAGACACTCGCCGCAGGGCTTGTGCTCGGGGCCGTCGCGGTGCTGTCACTGATTCTGGTCGTGAACCCTTCACTCGCGCACTGGCTGACGCTCGAAGACGGCGTCGTCGAGTGGCTGCAAGTAAGCCTCGACGCGGCCGCGGTGGCTCTCATCGGGCGCCATCTCGTTCGCGACAACGCCGAGGGCGAGCGCTCGCCGCTCGACGTCCTGACCGTCGCCGCGCTCATCGGGCTGATCATCGGCGAGCTCGATGTGGACCGGTGGCTGTTCGGCACGAAGGTCATTTCGACGGCGTTCTTTTTCAAGGCGAAGTACGCGCTGCCGTGGCGGTTGCTGGCCGCGCTGGTGGTGGTCGGCGTGCCGGCGGCGGTCGGCATCTATGCGCTGCGGCACGTGCGCACGCTCTGGCGCGAGGGATGGTCGGCGCTCGGGCAACCGTGGGGCCGGCTGCTCGCCGCGAGCGCTGTGGTTCTCGTCCTTACCGAGCTCTTCGAGCGCCCGCTCGGCCGCGTGCCCGGCGTGCCGCACTTTTTCCTCGAGGAAACGCTCGAGCTGGTGGGCTCGATCGGTATCGTCGTGGCCGCCGCTGCCCACCCACCGAGCAGGCCCGAACGATCCGCGACGTTGTAATTGCTGCCAACGCTCCGCCGCTGTTGGCAGACGCGCGGAGAGCGGACATAATGGCTCGATGGCCAGCGATCGAATCATCGTGCGTGGGGCCCGCGAGCACAATCTCAAGAACATCGACGTCGAGCTTCCCCGGGATCAGCTGGTCGTCCTCACCGGACTCTCCGGCTCGGGCAAGTCCTCACTGGCGTTCGACACGATCTACGCCGAGGGCCAGCGCCGCTACGTCGAGTCGCTGTCCGCCTACGCGCGGCAGTTCCTCGAGCAGATGGAGAAGCCCGAGGTCGACTCGATCGAGGGGCTGTCGCCCGCGATCTCGATCGAGCAGAAAACCACCAGCAAGAACCCGCGATCCACCGTGGGCACCGTCACCGAGATCTACGACTACCTGCGCGTGCTGTTCGCACGCGTCGGCGTCCCGCACTGCCCCGAGTGCGGCAAGGTGATCTCCGCGCAGACCGTGCAGCAGATGGTGGACCGCGTGCTGTTGCAGCCGGCGGGCACGCGGCTGCTCGTGCTGGCGCCGGTAGTGCGCGGGCGCAAGGGCGAGTACAAGAAGCTGTTCTTCGATCTCCAGCGCCAGGGGTTCTCCCGCGTGCGCGTCAACGGCGTCGTGCGCGAGCTGGGCGAGGACATCGACCTCGACAAGAAGCGCAAGCACACGATCGACGTCGTGGTCGACCGCCTCGTCGTGAAAGATGGCCTCGCCGCCCGCCTCGCCGACTCCCTGGAAACCGCCCTCCGCCTCGCGGACGGTATCGTCCAAGTCGAAACCGTTCGTGCCGGCGACGGCGACGGTAGTAGCACCGCCACGCAAATCGGGGGGTCTGGGGGGAGCGGAACGGTCCCCCCAGTCAAACAATCAAGGGGGTCGCACAATCTCCTGACCGCTGACCCAGCAAAACAGTCGAGGGGGTCGCACGATCTCCCAAGCTTGGAGCCCATGGTCTTCTCCGAGCGCCTCGCCTGCGCCGACTGCGGCATCTCCTTCCCCGAAGTGTCGCCGCGCATGTTCTCGTTCAACAATCCCTATGGCGCGTGCCCGGAGTGCGGCGGCATCGGCACCCGCTTCGAAATCGATCCCGAGCGCGTGGTGCCGAATCCCAACCGGTCGCTCAAGGCCGGCGCGCTCGCGCCGTGGGCCGGTCGCGAGAACGCGTACTTCAAGCAGACGCTGGCCGCGCTGGCGAAGCGCTACAAGTTTTCGCTCGACGAGCCGTGGGCCAAGCTCAAGAAGCCGGTGCGCGACGTGATCCTGCACGGCGACCGCGACGACGGCTTCGAGGGTGTCATCCGGCTGCTCGAGCGCCGCTACCGTGAGACGGAGTCCGAGGAGGCACGACGCGAGATCGAGTTCTTCATGGCGGAGCGGCCGTGCCCGGTCTGCCAGGGCGCACGGCTACGCCGCGAGTCGCTCGGGCTCAAGATCGGCGGCAAGTCGATCGCCGACGTCGTGCGACTCACCATCAAGGACGCGGCGACCTTCTTTCACACGCTCAGGCTCGGCGAGCGCGAGGCGGCCATTGCGCGACGCGTGCTGAAGGAGATCCGCGAGCGTCTGGGCTTCCTGGCCAACGTCGGTCTCGACTACCTGACGCTCGATCGGCCGGCGGGCACGCTCTCGGGCGGCGAGGGGCAGCGCATCCGCCTGGCCACCCAGATCGGCTCGAGCCTGGTGGGCGTCCTTTATATACTCGACGAGCCCTCCATCGGCCTGCACCAGCGCGACAACCGCCGGCTGCTCGACACGCTGAAGCGGCTGCGCGATCTGGGCAACACGGTGCTGGTCGTCGAGCACGACGAGGAGACGATCCGCTCCGCCGACTACGTCGTCGATCTCGGGCCCGGGGCCGGCGAGCTCGGCGGCCACGTGGTGGCCATCGGCACGCCCGACGAGATCGTCGCGAATGAGCACTCGCTGACCGGCCAGTTCCTGTCTGGCGCGCGCGCCATTCACGTGCCCGCGACGCGGCGCAAGGGCACCGGCAACGCGCTGATCATTCACGAGCCGCGCGAGCACAACCTCAAGGGCCAGCCGGTGGCGATTCCGCTCGGCACGTTCACGTGCGTCACCGGCGTGTCGGGCTCCGGCAAGTCGACGCTGGTCAACGACATCCTCTATCGCGCGCTCGCCCAGATGCTGCACCGCGCGCAGGAGCGACCGGGCGCCCACACGCGCATCGAGGGCGCGCAGCACATCGACAAGGTCGTCGACATCGACCAGTCACCGATCGGCCGCACCCCGCGCAGCAATCCCGCGACGTACACGGGCGTCTTCACGTTCATCCGCGCGCTGTTCGCGCGAACGCAGGAGGCGCGCATGCGCGGCTACCAGCCCGGTCGCTTCTCGTTCAACGTCAAGGGCGGCCGCTGCGAGGCCTGCCAGGGCGACGGGCTCGTGAAGATCGAGATGCACTTCCTGCCCGACGTCTACGTCACCTGCGACGTGTGCAAGGGCAAGCGCTACAACCGCGAGACGCTCGACGTGCACTATAAGGGCAAGAACATCGCCGAGGTGCTCGAGATGACCGTGCACCAGGCGCTGGAGTTCTTCGAAGCCGTGCCGGTGATCAAGCAGAAGCTGCAGACGCTCCACGACGTCGGCCTGGACTACATCCGTCTCGGCCAGTCGGCCACCACGCTCTCGGGCGGCGAGGCGCAGCGCGTGAAGCTCGCCACCGAGCTGTCGCGCCGGGCGACCGGCCGCACCCTCTATATCCTCGACGAGCCGACGACGGGGCTGCACTTCGCGGACATCGAGAAGCTGCTCGAGGTGCTGAACCGGCTGGTCGAGCACGGCAACACCGTGGTGATCATCGAGCACAACCTCGACGTCATCAAGACCGCCGACTGGGTCATCGACCTCGGCCCCGAGGGCGGCGACGACGGCGGCCGCCTGGTCGCCACCGGCACACCGGAGGCGCTCGTGCGTCAGGCCGACAAGTCGTACACGGGCCAGTTCCTGCGTGCCGCGCTCGGCGGCGCGCGGACGGCGTAGAGCGATGCGGCGCACGAAGATCGTCTGCACGATCGGGCCGGCGTCCTGCACGGTGGAGCAGCTCGACCGTCTCGCCGCGGCCGGCATGGACGTCGCGCGGCTCAACTTCTCGCACGGCACGCACGCCGAGCACGCCGACGTGATCCGCCGCATCCGCGACGCCGAGGCACGGTGGAATCGGCCCGTGGCCATCCTTCAAGATCTGCAGGGTCCGAAGATCCGCCTGGGGACGTTCGGCGAGGGCGGCGGCCGTCGTGTGGACCTCGAGGCCGGCCGACCCTTCACGCTCTGCCGGCGCCCGTGCGTGGGCACGAGCGAGCGCGTCTTCGTCTCGCCGCCGGAGTACCTCGGACGGGTCAAGACCGGCGACGAGATCTGGATGGACGACGGGATGATCCAGCTGCGCGTCGAGGCCACCACGCCCGACGAGGTCCGCTGCGTCGTCGTCGCCGGCGGCCGCATCAGCGACCACAAGGGCATCTCGCTCCCGCACGTCGATCTGCCGGCCTCGTGTCTCACCGACAAGGACATCGACGACCTCAAGTTCGGCATCGAGCAGGGCGTCGACTTCGTGGCCGTGTCGTTCGTGCGGACGGCCGACGACATCCGCGAGGTGCGCAAGTTCCTCGAGGCGCAGGGCGCCGACATCCCCCTCGTGGCCAAGCTCGAGCGTCACGAAGTCCTCGACAACCTCGCCGCCGTCGTCGGCGCCGTCGATGCGGTGATGGTGGCGCGCGGCGACCTCGGCGTGGACGTGCCGCTGGAGGACGTGCCGCACATCCAGAAGGAGATCATCCGCCAGGCCCACGCCGCCAAGGTGCCGGTGATCGTGGCCACACAGATGCTGGAGTCGATGGTGACGCACATGCGGCCGACGCGCGCCGAGGTGGCCGACGTGACCGCGGCGATCTTCGACACCGCCGACGCCATCATGCTCTCGGCGGAGACGGCCTCCGGCCGCTACCCGGCGGAGGCGGTGGAAGTCATGGCGCGCATCGCCGAGCGCGCCGAGCAGGCCGCGCTCACGCAGGAGCCCACGCGGCGCCGGCGCGAGAACCGCGCGCCCGTCGGCTTCCCCGAGGCGGTGTCGGACGCCGCCGCCAGCGCCGCGCGCGCGCTCGATGCGCGCGCCATCGTGGCCTTCACGCAGTCCGGTTTCTCCGCCCGGCTCATCTCGCAGGAGCGGCCGGCCACGCCGATCATCGCGTTCACGCCGTTCAGCTCCGTGCAGCGCCGCCTCGCGCTGACGTGGGGCGTGACCTCGCGGCTCATCCGCAAGGTGGAAACGACCGACGAGATGGTGGAAGAGATCGAGGCGACGCTGCTCGGGGACGGCACGGTGCGGACGGACGACGTGCTGGTGATCATCTCGGGCTCACCGATGTGGGTCACCGGCACGACCAACCTCATGAAGATCCACCGCGTCGGGGAACGCCGCTGAGCGGGAGCCGCCGGCTCCTGCTCCTCGTCGCCACCGTCGTCGGTGTCGCGGGGCTCTGGGCCGGCGGCGGGGTGCTGCTGCGGCGGGAGATCGACGCCCGTCACGCGGCGCTCCTGGATACCGCGGTCGAGCGCGTGGCCGGCGCACTGCGTGAGCAGCAGGCCGGGTTGCTGCGCGAGGCCAGCCTGCTCGCGCAAGACCCGGCCGTGGTCGAGGGCGCGCAGAAGGGCGATTGGGCGACGCTGGCCCGCGGCGCCACGCGTCTGCGCGCGCTGACGCTCGAGCGGGTCGCGGACCTCGTGGTCATCCAGGACGTCGGCGGCACGGCGCTCCTGCAGGTGCCGCCGTCGCCGCGCGTGGAGCTGCCCGCGTTCGCCGCGCCGGCCAAGGCGCGCCTCACCGTCACCTCCCTCGACGGTAACGCATACCTGCTCGCTATCGCGGCGATCGGCGTCGAGCCGGGCGGAGGCGTCGTCGTCGTGGGGCGCCGCGCGGAGCGACTCGATACCAGCCTCGGCGACGGCGCCGGCCTCGTCGTCGTCACCGGCGATACCGTGCGGTTCTCGACGCTGCCGGCGACGCCCGCCGGCGACTGGGTCGCCGCGGCGGCCGCGGGCGTGCGGGACATCGACGGCGAGCCGTGGCGGCTGCGCAGCCTGGGTCGTCTCGGCAGCGACACCGCGTGGGCCGTGGTGCGTATCGCCGACGCGGCGGTGGAGCGGCGGGCGGCCACGCGCGCGCTCGTCGGCATCGGCGCGCTGGCGCTCGTCGCGGCGGCGTCGCTGGTCGCGCTGCTGACGCGCGGCGGCTCGCCGTCACCGCGGCGGACCGCGGACGTTCCGTCCGCGCCGCCGCCGGGGAGCCGCGAGCTGCAGGCGCTCTACGCCACCGCGGTCGCCATCGGCACGGGAGCCGAGCTCGAGTCGACGGCGACGCGGACACTCGAGGTGATCTGCGGCGTGGCGCGCGCCGACCTCGGCATGGTGTACCGCGTCGAGCAATCGAGCGGACGGCTCACGCTCGTCGCGCACCACGGCATCCCGGCGCGCTACCTGGAATTCTCACGGTCGCGCGACATCGCGCACACGCGCGTCGGCGACGTCGCGCGCACCGGCGAATACACGCTGGTGGATCTCGATCCCGCGCGCATCAAGGAGCCGACGCTGCGCGAGGCGGTGGCGAGCGAGGGCTATCGCACGCAGCTCGTGCTGCCGATCCCGGTGCAGGGGGCGACGTGGGGCGTCATGGCGCTCGTCTCGCGCGAGCGCCGCCGCGTCGACGCCGACGAGCTCACGCTCCTGCAGGCGGCCGCGCATCAGCTGGGGCTGGCCGTCGGCCGGGCCGCCCTGATCGGCGAGCTGCAGCGCAAATCGCGCCGGCTCGAGATGCTGACGCGTGTGGGCGGGCGGCTGGCCGCGACGCTGCCGCACGCCGAGTTGCTCGAGCGCGTCACCGACGTCGCGCGCGAGATGTTCGATGCCGCCGTCGCGCGCTTGTGGCTGGTGGACGACGACGGCGTCACGCTCTCCGTCCGCGCCAGCGCCGGCGTGGACGTCGGCGGCGGCGCCGAGCGCATGCGTGTGGGCGAGGGGCTCGTCGGCCGCGTCGTCGCCACCCGTGCGGCGCTCGCCATCGCGGACCTCTCGAGCGACGTCCCGCTCATCAACGCGGAATCGCTGCGCGCGCGGGGGCTGGCCGCCTTCGCCGGCGTTCCGCTGCTCGTCGGCGATCGCGTGCTCGGCGCGCTCGCGATCGGTCTCCGCGAGCCGCACGAATATTCCGCGGAGGAGCTGGAGGTCTTCGCGTCGCTCGCCAACGCGGCGGCGGTGGCGCTCGAGAACGCGCGCCTGCTGTCGAGCGAGCGGACGCGTCGCGAGCACATCTCGGCGCTGCTCGAGATCAACACCAAGATCGGCAGCATGATCTCGACCGAGGCGCTGCTGACCTCCATCGCGGAGGAGGCCGCGCGGCTGCTCGACGTCGACAACGCCGGCTTCCGGCTTCGCGAAGGCGACGAGCTCGTCATCGCCGGCCTCGCTGGCACCGCGCGGGAGACGATGAAGCGCGAGCGGATCCGGCCGGGCGAGGGCATGAGCGGCGAGGTGTTCGCGACCGGGCGGTCGCTACGCCTGGACGACATCACCGCGTTTCCCGGTGTGATCCCGGAGCACCTGACCGCCGATCGCGCGCTCGGCTACACGACCTACCTCGGCGTGCCGCTGAAGATCGGTGGGCGCGTGATGGGTGTGCTCAGCTTCCGCGCGCGGCGGCCGTTCAGCGTCCGCGACCAGGAGCTGGCGGAGGCGTTCGCCGGCCAGGCCGCGATCGCCATCGAGCACGCGCGGCTGGTCCACGAGGCCTCCGAGCAGGCCGATCGGATGCGCGCGCTCGCCGACCTCGCGCGCGTGTTCGCGGGCACGCTCGATCCCGACGTCGTGAGCGCGCGGATCGCCGACTGCGTGCGCAGCCTGTTCGCCTCCGTGTCGGCCTCGCTCTTTCGCGTCGAGCCGGGCACCGGCGCGCTCGTGCCCGTCGCCACTTCTACCGGCCGCCCGGCGCCCGTCCCGCCGGCACCCGTGTTGCCGCGCGGCGTCGGCGTCTCCGGCCTCGCCGCCGAGTCGCGGCGCGTGGTCGTCTCCGCCGACGTGTTCGCGGACCCCCACATCCAGAAGACCGACGAGCTGCGGGCGTGGGTCGCCGCCGTCGGGCATTACTCGGCGATCGCGGTGCCGCTCGTCGTCAACGACGTCGTGGTCGGCGTGCTGACGGTCAGCGGCGAGCGCGGCCGCGTCTTCGGCGAGACCGACGAGCGGCTGGCGCAGACGTTCGCCGATCAGGCGGCGCTCGCGCTGGCCAACGCGCGCCTGTACGCGGAGTCGGCGCAGCGCCGTGCCGAGGCCGAAGAACTGGCGCGGCTGGCGCGGACGCTGAGCGAGTCGCTCGAGGTCTCCGACGTGGCCGAGCGCACCGTCGAGAGCGTGCTGCCGCTGTTCCGCGCACAGTCGTCGATGGTGCGACTGCTGCAGCCCGACGGCTCGCTGTCCGCGCTCGCCCTCGGCGGCCGCTTGCGCGAGTCCTTCGACGCCGGTCACGTGCTGCCTCCGGGCGTGGGCGTGCTCGGACGCGCCGTCATCGAGGGTGGCCCGGTGAGCACGGCCGACGCGCTCGCCGACGACATGACGTATCTGTCCGACGATCTCGAGGCCAATTTCCGCGCTTCGGGCGAGGTGGCCGTCCTCGCGGTGCCGCTGCGCGCCAAGGGCGTGATGATCGGCGCGCTCGGCGTCGCCGACCGCCGCGGCCGCGAGTTTACCGACCACGAAGCGGCGCTGCTGCAGGCGTTCGCCGACCAGGCGTCCCTCGCGCTGGAGAACGCACGGCTGTTCTCGATCGAGCGTGCCCGCCGCGAGCAGATCGCGACGCTCGCGGACATCGAGCGCGAGCTGGCGGCGGTGCTCGACCCGGCGCGGCTCCCCGCACTGATCGTCGAGCGCGCCACCGGTCTCTTCAAGGCGAGCGGCGCGCTCTGGACGCTCGAGGAGGATCGCGGTCTCGTCCCGCGCGCGTGGACGGGCCAGGATCTCGCCGGCGAGCGGCTGGCGCCGGGCGAGGGCTTCGCCGGGCTCGCCGTCGCCGAGCGCCGCGGCCTCCTCAGCAACGACTACGCGCGCTCGCCCCACGCGGCGCGGCGCTTCGTGACGGACGGCGTGCGCAGCGTCATCGTGCAGCCGCTCATCCTGCGCGACCGCGCGCTCGGCGTGCTGACGATGAGCCGGGTGGGCGACGACGCCGAGCCGTTCGGCGCGGAGGATCTCGCGCTGCTGCAGGGTTTCGCGGCGCACGCGGCCACCGCCATCGAGAACGCGCGGCTGTACGAGGAGGCCACGCGGTACGCCCAGCGGCTGCGCGCGCTCGAAGAGGTCAATCGGCTGGTCTCGTCCTCCCTGGAGCCCGACGAGGTGCTCGCCAACCTCGCCCGCGCGATCGCGCAGTTCTTCGACGCGGCCTTCGTGAGCGTGTGGGGACTCGACGAGACGACGGGCCGGCTGCGGCGCGCGCTCACCCACGGCGATGCGGGCGTCGCCTCGCAGCTGCACCAGGAGCTCTCGCCGGGCGAGGGCGCCGTCGGCTGGGTGGTCGAGCACCGCGAGCCCATTCTGTGGACGGACGTCGCGACGGATCCGCGCATCATCGACGCGCCGGCGCTGGTGCGCGCGGGCTTTGCGTCGTTCACCGCGTACCCGATCGCCATCGGCGAGCGCGTGCTCGGCGCGTTCGCGGTGCATCGCACGACGTCCTGGGCGGCGACGCCGGAAACGGCGTCGCTCATGGGCTCGCTGGCCGCGCAGGCCGCGGTGGCGCTGGAGAACGCGCGGCTGTACTCGGAGACGACGCGCCGGCTCGCGCAGACGCGCGCGCTCCTCGAGGTCGCGGAGATCCTCAACTCCACGCTCGACGCGCGCCAGCTGCTCAAGCGGCTGGCCATCAAGGTCGCCCAGGTCTGCGGGGTCGATCGCTGCTCGATCGAGCGCTGGGAGGGCAACCGCGTCGTCCCGCTCATGTCGCAGTTCGCTGACGGGCGCAAGATGCGCGACATGTGGGATCAGTTCCTCACCGTCGCCGATCGGCCGCTGCGCGAGGTGGTGGTGAACGCGCGCGCCATCGAGACACGCCGCCCGGTGATCGTCGAAGACGCGAGCGACCCGGCATTGACGCCGCCCGACTGGGTCGACGCCTTCGGTCTCAAGGCCTACATGACGGTGCCGATGGTGCGCCAGGACGAGGTCATCGGCGTGGTGACGCTGGACTACTGCGAGCGCGCGCGGCCGTTCGCGCCGTGGCAGGTGGACCTCGCCAGCGCGGTGGTCGGACAGATCGCGCTCGCGCTCGAAAACACGCGGCTCTACGCCGAGGCGCAGGAGCGGCTGCGCGAGACCACGACGCTGCTGGCGGTGGGGCGCGTCCTCTCGCAGCCCGACGCCGGCGGCGACGTCATGCGCCGGGTCGCCGCGGAGGTTGCGCGCGCCTTCGGCGCCGACATGGTCGGCGCGTACCTGCTCGCCGACCGCAAAGAGCGCCTGGTCGCCGTCGGCGGGTACCACGTGCCCAAGGACCTGCTGCGCTTCTTCGCCGAGCGTCCGATCGTGCTCGACCACTTTCCGTGGCTTCGCGAGTCGTGGAACGCCGGGCGGGCCGTCTGCAGCGGCGACGTGGTCAACGACCCGCGCTTCGATCGCGGCTGGGTCGAGAACCTGCCCGCGCACTCGGTGCTGTTCGTGCCGACGCTCGCCCACGGCCAGCCGGTGGGCGGGCTGTTCCTCGTGTGGTGGCACACGGGCCGCGTGTTCGAGCCGGCGGAGATCCGGCTCGTCGAGGGCGTGGCCGCGCAGGTCGGCCTGGCCATGGAGAACGCCGATCTCGCGCGCCAGACCCAGGCGAAGCTGGCCGAGACGCAGACGCTGTTATCGGTGAGCCGCGCGCTGTCCTCCACGCTCGACGTGCAGGCCCTGCTACGCCACTTCCTGAAGGCCGTCGCCACGACGCTCGGCGCCGACTGTGTCGGGGCCTGGCTCGTGCAGGAGGACGGCGAGTGGATGGAGCCGGTCGCCGGCTATCACATCCCGCCCGACCGGCTCGACGCCTTTCGCCGGTTCCGCTTCTCGCTGCTCAAGCACGCCTTCTACGCGGAGGCCGCTCGCACGAAGCGGCCCGTGTTCACGAGCGACGCGACGAACGACTCGCGGCTGCCGGCCGCGGTGCGCGAGGACGGGCGGCATCGCACGCAGCTGTTCGTCCCGGTCATCGTGAAGGACCGCATGATCGCCGCCTTCGCGGCGGTGTGGTGGGAGCGCGCGCGCGAGTTTTCGGACGACGAGATCGCGCTCATCGAGGCGATCGCCACGCAGGCCGGCGTCGCGCTCGAGAACGGCCGCCTGTTCGAGGAAAACCGCCAGCGGCTCGAGGAGCTCTCGGTGCTGCACGATCTCTCGCGCGCGGTCACCGGTCAGCTCGATCGCGGCGCCATCGTGGAGGCCGTGCGACGTCACGTCGCCCGTGTCCTGGACGCCCGCAATATGATGGTGATCCTGCGTGACGCCGAGCGCGACGAGCTCGAGATCGTCCTGCGGCTCACCGACGGCGTCGACGACCCGCGCGAGCCGCGCCGCTATCCGCTCGGCGACATCGGCCTCATGTCCGTGGTGCTCGCGACCAACCGGCCGCTGCGGACCGACGACTACGCGGCGGCATGCATGCGGCACGGCGTCGAGCCGATCGAGGACTCGGCGAGCCTGGGGCAGTGGCTCGGCGTGCCGATGACCGCGGGGGAGCAGGTGCTCGGCGTGATCGCGCTGCGCGGCGGCGCCCGGCCGTTCGGCGAGCCCGACGAGCGGCTGCTGCTCAACATCGCGCACCTGGCGGCGTTGGCGTTGCGCAGCGTGCGCCTGTACGAAGAGCGCACGCGCGCCTATGGCGAGCTGGCGGCCGCCCAGGACCAGCTGGTGCGCACGGAGAAGCTGCGCGCGCTCGGCGAGATGGCCTCGGGGGTCGCGCAC
>Ga0209474_10001916_pt1 | contig 19642 bp, 21 predicted proteins | sample GraSoiAngelo_145_FD_185902 | JGI IMG/M metagenome (GOLD analysis project Ga0209474, IMG submission 185902) | Grasslands soil microbial communities from the Angelo Coastal Reserve, California, USA - 14_1009_05_20cm (SPAdes) (version 2) | ecosystem: Environmental > Terrestrial > Soil > Grasslands... | reverse complement strand
ACATAAACTCGGTGAATCGGTCCTCTCGGCAACAGCAACCCCATTGCGGGCAGCATCCGACCCGCCGAGCAGCTTCTGGACACCGCGGATCGTATAGCCTTCCTGATAAAGGCACTGGCGGATACGGCGCAGCAGCTGGATGTCTTCCGGGCGGTAATAGCGCCGGCCGCCACCCCGCTTCAGCGGTTTCAGCTGAGGAAATTTGGATTCCCAGAAGCGCAGCACATGCGTCGGAATGTCGAGGTTTTCGGCAACCTCGCCAATCGTACGGAACGCGGTGTCGCTCTTGCCGAGCCGCCGGGTTCCCCTGCTCTCCCCCGGCTCGCTCACTTACGCGCGCGCCGACTTAGTCGTGCCACTGCCCGATCTGGCGGCGGCGCGCCTCGTGCCGCTCGCGCCAGACCGCTGGTTGAGTCCATTGTTGATCTGATGCTTCAAGGCATGCGAAGCCCGGAACACCAGAACGCGGCGCGGACTGATCGGCACTTCCTGCCCGGTCTTCGGGTTGCGGCCGATCCGTTGTCCCTTTTTTCGCACCGCAAAGCTACCAAAGGACGAGATCTTGACCATCTCGCCGCGCTCAAGCGCATCGGAAATTTCCGCGATCACCGACTCGACAAGCTCGGCCGACTCGTTGCGTGACAAGCCGACTTCTTGATAGACCGCCTCGGTTAATTGAGCGCGGGTGATCGTGTGCCCGGCCATGGCGCCCTCCCTGCTTTTGGGGAGGTTAGCCCCGCCAAAAAACCTCGTCAAATTCCAAAGCGTTGTCGGCGATTTTTGCGGCGTTGCAGCAACATGCCGGTATTACCAGCGAGCGATGCTGGCGCCCCATGTCAACCCGCCGCCCAAGGCTTCCATCAACACGAGGTGACCAGGCCTGATGCGGCCGTCCGTTACTGCTTCTTCAAGCGCAAGCGGGATCGAAGCCGCCGAGGTGTTGGCATGACGCTCGATCGTGACGACGGTCTTGTCGGCGCTCAGCCCGAGCTTGCGGCCAACCGCGTCGATGATCCGGGTGTTCGCCTGGTGCGGCACCAGCCAATCGATATCGGCCGGGCTGAGGCCGTTGGCCGCCAACGCCTCGTCGACGACGCCGCTCAGATGCTGCACCGCTTGGCGAAATACCTCGCGCCCCTGCATGCGCAAACAGCCCGCCATGCCGGTCGATGAGGGTCCGCCATCGACATACAGGATGTCATGCTGGCGACCATCGGAATGGAGGTGCGTCGAAAGGATGCCACGGCTCGTCGGACCGGCATCGGCTACCGCGTTCAGCACCAGTGCCCCAGCTCCGTCGCCGAACAGCACACAGGTCCCGCGGTCCTGCCAGTCAAGGATTCGCGAGAAAGTCTCGGCGCCGATCACCAAGGCGGTACGCGCCTGACCGAGCCGCAGCGCGTTATCGGCCACCGCCAACGCGAAAATAAAGCCGGAGCACACCGCCTGCACGTCAAAGGCGGCTCCCCGCTTCATGCCGAGCCGCGCCTGCACCTTGACGGCAGTCGCCGGGAAGGTTTCGTCCGGGGTGGCGGTCGCGAGCACGATCAGATCGAGATCGTTGCCGCTCATGCCGCCGCGTTCGAGCGCTTGTCGCGCGGCGTGAAACGCAAGATCGGAGGTCAGTTCGCCATCGGCCGCGATGCGCCGCTCGCCGATCCCGGTGCGCTGGCGGATCCATTCGTCCGACGTGTCGAGTCGCCCGGCGAGCTCGTCATTGGTCACGATGCGCGCGGGCAGATACGCGCCGCAGCCGACAATCTGTGAGCGAAACATCATCGGCGCGCGGGTTACAGTGCCGCCGATTGTTGCGGAGGCGGCAGCTTGTTGAGTTGCGCCAGCTCGTCGCGGATCTTTTCGAGGAAACCGTTGACCTTGAGGTCGATCGCGACGCTGATCGCGTTGGCGAAGCCGAACGCGTCCGTCGAGCCGTGGCTTTTCACCGTGATGCCGCCGAGGCCAAGGAACATCGCCCCGTTATAACGGCGTGGGTCGAGGCGTGCCGCCAGTTTCTTCAGAGCCCCGCGGGCAAAGACATAGCCGAGCCGCGCCAGCGGCGAATGACGAAACGAGGCGCGCAGCGATTCGCTGAACAGCTTGGCGATGCCTTCCGCGGTCTTTAGCGCGACGTTGCCGGTGAACCCGTCCGTGACGATGACATCGACCGTTCCGGCCGCGATATCGTCCCCCTCGATGAAGCCGTGAAAGCGGATCGGCGTCATGCCGCCGCGCAATTGCGCGCTGGCGCCGCGCACCGCGTCATTTCCCTTCAAATCCTCCGAGCCGACGTTCAACAATCCGACGGTTGGCTGGATCAGCCCAAGTGCAGTGCGGGCGAAGACATCGCCCATCAGCGCGAACTGCACGAGATTGTCGGCGTCGCATTCGATGTTGGCGCCGAGATCGAGCATGACGCTCTCGCCGCGCCGGGTCGGGAAAAAAGTCGCGATCGCCGGCCGGTCAATGCCGGGCATCGTCTTCAGCACAAATTTCGCGATCGCCATCAGCGCGCCGGTATTGCCCGCGGAGACCACGCCGTCGGCGCGGCCGTCCGCCACCGCCTCGATCGCGAGCCGCATACTCGACCGCCGCGCAGCGCGCAACGCGACCGACGGCTTCGCGTCATCGGCCACGACCTCGTCGGTATGATGCAGCGTCGCGGCTTTTGCCAGACGCGGCAGCTTGGCCAGCAACGGGGCGACCCGGCCCTCATCCCCGAACAGCAGAAAACGCGCCGCCGGGTAGCGCACCAGCGCGATATCGGCGCCCTTCAGCACCACACCGGGGGCGTGATCGCCCCCCATCGCATCGAGGGCGATCGTGACGCTGGCGCTCACCGCCCGCTGATCCTGCGCCGCCGGGCGGCGATCAGGCCGACGACGATGGCTGCTGCATCACCTCGCGGCCATCGTACTGACCGCATGCCTCGCACAGGTGATGCGGGCGCTTCAGCTCGCCGCAATTCGGGCATTCGACGTAGGCCGCCGAGCGCAACGCATGGTGCGAGCGGCGCATGTTGCGCCGCGACGGCGAGACTTTCTTCTTTGGTACGGCCATGATCGACTCTTGGAAAGCGGCGCGGGGAAAGGGGGTACTTAGACAAAATCAGAGGCATCGGCAACAGTATTGGCCGGTTGTATCGGCGCGGGGAAGACCACCGGGAACACATTGCGATCGGCGCCCCCGGGAAGCTCACGGTTTTTCCCGGTCTGCGAGGCGCGACAGCACGGCAAACGGACCCGCATCGGCCTGCGGTTCGCCGATTTCGACAACCGCGCCAGGGCTGCGCGGAAAACTCGGCAAGGCGAGCGAGAATTCCTGGGCGACCGCCTCGCCGATATCGATGAACTCGTTAACGAGCGGCTCGAAGGCCACGTCCTCCTGATCCTCGACCTCGGCCTCGGGCGGCCCATAACGCAGCGCGAAATTCGCCGCCATCGCGCCGTCGACCGGATCAAGCGTCACGACACAGCTTTGCACGAAGGCGGCTTCAAAGGCGGCTTGCAGCAAAATCGTGTCCTGCCCCTGCCGCACAAGCTCAACCTCGGCCATCAGCCGATCGAGGGCGAGCAGGCCAAAGCGCTCCGCAAGCGCCTCGCGCTCTTTTTCAGTCGCCCTGATCTCCTGGCGGTACGGCTCGGTTCCGAGCTGCGCCACGGACACAATTCGCGAAAATTCGGGTCGCGAAAATTCGGGTCCATCTGCGCTCATCAGAGGCTCGCCCGTTGCGGTTCACATATAGCCGCCGGCGTATCGCCGAACGATACCTCGCCGGCCACCAGCAGTGCCGTCGGTTGCTCGCGCAACCGCCTCACCTCGCCGTGGAGATATCCGGCCATCGCATCGAGCGCCGGCTCAGTCGCCGCGGCCGTGCCGAACAGATTGCGCGCCAGGGCAGCTTTCAACGCCGCATCGCCGCGCGACAGCCCGCGTTCATAGGCATCGATTCGGCCATAAAATGCCTGCGCCATCCGTTTCACCTGACGGCCGACGCTGAGATCGCCGGTGCCCATTTCGCGCAGCGAGCGGTCAAAATCGGCGAACATCGCATCGACAAACCGCTGACCCAATTGCGGCGCGGGCGGCGGCTCGTTTTTCAGGCGGTGGAGGAACAAGAATGCGTGCAAACAGATCAACTCGAACCGGCCATCAACCGTGTCAGGAACACCGATATCGCTGAAAAATCCGCGCCGACGCGCCTGATCGACGATTCGGCGATAGGCCAGTTCGGCGGCCTTTTGCTCAGGGTTGCGGCGAAACAGCGAAATCATCGCGGATAAGCCGTTGATGCGGCTGGGGGACAACAGGTTGACAGCAACCAGCCCTCGGCTAAAGTCGCTTGCGAAAGATGGGCGCCGCCTGCGCTCATTTCAACGGAAGCTGGTCGCCTCATCCCGTGCGTCGCAACACGCCTCACCGCCTATCATTTCTTGCCCTGATCGCGAGCCTGCTCGCCTTCGCCGGTTTGCCCGCTTGTGCCCCGACGGTCGATAAGCGCGGCAATCTCCCCGAGCCCGACAAGCTCGCCGAGATCCGTCCGGGCGCGACCACAAGGGACGAGGTGAGCAAGATTCTCGGAACACCCTCGAGCATCTCGGTCTTCAACGAAAAGACCTGGTACTACATCAGCCGCCGCACCAAACAGGTGGCGTTCTTCGACCCCGATGTGACGGACCAGCAGGTCTATATCGTCAATTTCGACGATCGCGGGGTCGTCAAGGCGGTCGATCACAGGAATCTGAAGGACGCCCGCGATATCGAGCCGGCGCCCGGTGCCACCCCGGCCCCGGGCCGCGAGCTGACCTTCCTCGAGCAGATCATCGGGAATGTCGGTCGCTTCAATAAGACCAGCAGCAGTAGTAGCAGCGGCGGCGACACGTCAACCCAGACGGGCCGGCCGTACGAGCCGGGCGACCCCAACAAGCGTTAGCGCACCGGCCGATTTTTGGTTAGGCGCGCGACCGAGGCTGGCCGGCTACTGGGCGAGCCAGCGGCCGAGCACCGCCAGCAACAGCAGCGCCACGATGTTGGTAATCTTGATCATCGGGTTGACGGCCGGCCCCGCGGTATCCTTGTAAGGATCGCCGACCGTATCGCCGGTTACCGCCGCCTTGTGGGCCTCCGAGCCCTTGCCGCCGTGATGGCCCTCCTCGATGTACTTCTTGGCATTGTCCCAGGCGCCGCCACCCGAGGTCATCGAGATCGCGACAAAGAGGCCGGTCACGATCGTGCCGAGCAGCATCGCGCCCAGGGCGCTGAACGCGGCGGCGCGGCCGGCGATTGCCGCGATCACCGCATAGAGGATGATCGGCGCCAGCACCGGCAAGAGCGACGGGATGATCATCTCGCGGATCGCGGCCTTGGTCAGCATGTCGACGGCCCGGCCGTAATCGGGCTTTGCCTTGCCCTCCATGATGCCGGCGATCTCGCGGAACTGCCGCCGGACCTCGACGACGATCGCGCCGGCCGACCGGCCGACCGCCTGCATCCCCAGCGAGCCGAACAGGTAGGGCAACAGCCCGCCGATGAATAGCCCGATCACGACAAAGGGGTCCTGCAGCGCAAACCGAACATCAAGCTTCGGGAAATAGTGCTTCAGATCTTCGGTGTAGGCGACAAACAACACGACCGCGGCGAGCCCCGCCGAACCGATCGCATACCCCTTCGTTACCGCCTTGGTGGTATTGCCGACGGCATCGAGCGCATCGGTCGTGCGCCGCACCTCGCGCGGCAAATCGGCCATCTCGGCGATGCCGCCGGCGTTGTCGGTGACCGGCCCGTAGGCGTCGAGTGCGACAATCATGCCGGCCAGCGCCAGCATCGTCGTCGCCGCTATGGCGATCCCGAACAGGCCGGCAAGCAAATACGCCAGCACAATGCCGACACAGATGACGACGACCGGCAGTGCCGTCGCTTCCATCGATACTGCGAGCCCCTGAATCACATTGGTTCCATGGCCGGTCGTCGAGGACAGTGCGATGCTGCGTACCGGCCGATATTCGGTTGCGGTATAGTATTCAGTGATCCAGACGATCAGGCCGGTTACCCCCAGCCCGACGATCGCGGCGATCAGCAGCTTGAGCCCCGTAACCGAGGTGCCCGTGGTCAACGCCAGCGGATCGGAAAATCCGATAAACCAATAGACGATCAGCGCGATTGCGATGACCGACAGGATGCCGGTCGCGATCAGCCCCTTGTAGAGCGCCTTCATGATCCCGTTATCGGGCCCCAGCCGGACAAAGAAGGTGCCGATCACCGAGGTCACGATGCATACCGCGCCGATCGCCAACGGCAGGATCAGCATTCTGTCGAGCAGCGGCGGCGCGAAGAAGATCGCCGCCAGCAGCATCGTCGCGACGATGGTCACGACATAGGTCTCGAACAGATCGGCCGCCATGCCGGCGCAGTCGCCGACATTGTCGCCGACATTGTCGGCGATCACCGCAGGGTTGCGCGGATCGTCTTCGGGGATCCCCGCCTCGACCTTGCCGACCAGATCGGCGCCGACATCGGCGCCCTTCGTGAAAATGCCGCCGCCGAGGCGGGCGAAGATCGAGATCAGCGACGCACCAAAACCGAGCGCAACCATCGCCTCGAGTACCCGGCGCAGCTCCTCGGCCGGAAACCAGGCGCGCAGAATGAAGTAATAGCCGCCGGCGCCAAGTATCCCGAGCCCGACAACCAGGAGGCCGGTTACGGCTCCCGCCTTGAAAGCCAAATCGAGCCCGGCCCGCAACCCGCTGCGCGAAGCTTGCGCGGTGCGCACATTGGCACGCACCGACACGTTCATTCCGATATATCCCGCCGCACCCGACAGCACCGCGCCGATTAGATAGCCGATCGCGACATGAGGACCGAGCAGCAGGCCAAGGATGATCAGTATGACGATGCCGACGATCGCGATCGTGCGGTATTGCCGGTTGAGATAGGCATTGGCGCCGAGCTGGACCGCGCCGGAGATTTCCTGCATCCGGGCGTTCCCGGCATCCGCCGCCAGCACGACGCGGCTGGTAATCAAGCCATACGCCAGCGCCAGCACGCCGCAGGCAATGATGAGAATATATGCCAACGACATCCGCAGTTCCCTCAAAGGCGGTCGGAAAGAAAAAACCTGCCGGAAGCGCGCGCCTGGCGCGGCGAGCAGGCAGGCGGCCGCACCATGCCAGAAGCCCAACAATGAGGCAACCGCGCGATCGGGTCGCGGTTCCCCGCAACCTGGCGTATCCGTCCGCAGCGGCGCGTCAACGACGCTCAGAAGTGACGGTAGCCGCCGGCAGCGACCGGAACGGGCTTGCCTTCGGCATCGACGAGACGCACCCCGGCGCTCTTTTCGATCGTGCCGATCCTTGTTATCGGCAACTGAAGCTCCGCGGAGAGGCCAAGGATCCGGTCGCTGGCTTCCGGCGGCGCGGCAAACAGCAGTTCGTAATCGTCGCCCGCGGTGGCGAGCCGCGCGGCCAGCTCAGGCGCACTGGCGACGATCTGCTGCGCGGGAGCGGACAATGGGACTTGCGGCAACGCGACCGTCGCGCCGATCTGCGAGGCCTCGCAGATATGTCCGAGATCGGCAATGAGACCGTCGGAGACATCGAGCATCGCACGCGCGATACCGGCCAGTAGCGGCCCCAATTCGACGCGGGGCTCCGGCAGCTGGAACCGTCCGATCAACGCGGCGCGCTGTTCCGGCGGAAGGTTCGGATAGGCCCCGCGCAATGCCGCGAGCCCGAGAAACGCGTCGCCGATCGTGCCGGACACCCAGATATGGTCGCCCGGACATGCTCCGCTGCGGCGGATCTCGGCGCCAGTCGCAACCTCGCCGATTGCGGTCAGGGACAGCACCGCCGGTCCCTCGGTCGCGACCGAGTCGCCACCGAGCAGCGCTATCCCGTAACGGCGCTGATCTTCACCGAGCCCCGACGCAAACCGTGCCACCCAATCGTCGTCGAGCGCGGCGGGCAATGCCGTCGTCAGCAGGTAATGGCGCGGCCGGGCGCCCATCGCGGCGAGATCCGACAGATTGACGCGCAGCAATTTGCGCGCGACGAGATCCGGCGGATCGTCGGGCAGGTAATGCACCCCGGCAACGATCGCATCGACGGTAACGACGAGCTGTCGTCCGGCGCCGCAAGACAGCAGCGCCGCATCGTCCCGCAGATCGAGCCCGCCCGGCCCGGCGAGCGGCGCGAAGAAGCGTCGGATCCGGCCGAACTCGCCGAGCCCCTCGCCGCTCACGGCCAGCTACAGCTCGGCGCCGCGCAGCGTGCGGGCGAGGCGATCAAGAACCCCGTTCGCCAGCCCCGGCTCGCTGCCGGTGAAGAAGGCATAGGCGATGCCGACATATTCACTCATCGTGACCCGCGGCGGGATATCGGGGCGGCGCGCCAACTCGTAAGCGCCGGCTTCCAAGATCATTCGCAGGATGGTTTCCAGTCGTCCGAGTGGCCATTCCTCGCTGAGCGCCGCCGACAGTGTTTCGTCGAGACGCTCGCGGTCGCCGGCGACGCCGCGCACGATGTCGGCGAACAATTCGACGTCGGCCTCGCCGTAGAGTTCGCCATCGATCTCGCGGCCCAAGCGATCGCGGACGAATTCGCGGATCACCGCTTCGGCCCCGATGCCAGGGTTGAGTTGCAGCTGATACAGCGCCTGCACGGCCGCCAGCCTGGCCAGACGCCGCCGGCTGACGCTTTGGCCGCCGCCGGACCCCGTTACCTCAGGCGCCGTGGCGCTCACCGGCGACCCTCGCGGAACCGGCGCTTCAGTTCGACCAGCGCCAGGCAGGCGCGGACCGCCCGGCCACCTTGATCGCGGCCGCCTTGGTCGGTGGCGGGCGAGGCCCGCTCTAAAGCCTGCGCCTCGTTCTCGCAGGTCAAGATGCCGAACCCGACCGCCAAGCCGTCGCGCGATCCGAGCTCCTGGATCGCGCGCGCGCTCTCGGCGCAGATATGGTCGTAATGGGTTGTCTCGCCACGGATCACGCAACCCAGCGCCACATAACCGTCGTAGCCGGCGCCGGCTTTGGCCGCCATTGCGATCGCGGGGGGAATCTCGAAGGAGCCGGGAACGGAAATGATCTCGCAGGTGACACCGGCTTCGGCGACAGCGCGTTCCGCGCCGCGCCGCAGATCGGCGGCGATATGTTCATAGAACAGCGCCTCGACGAGCAGCAGATGCGGAGGCTTGGAGCTCATGCTGTGGTCCTTTCCTCGGCCTCGGCGCCGAGCAGGCGGGCGACGTAGCGGGCGATCGTATCGATTTCGAGGTTCAAGCGCTGTCCCGGCGCGCTCTCGCCGAGGCTGGTATGGGACAGCGTATATGGGATGATGTTGACGCCGAACCGCGAGCCCGCGACTTCATTGACCGTCAGGCTGACACCGTCAAGCGCAACCGACCCCTTCGGCGCGATGTAGCGCATCAAGGCCACCGGCGCCTCGATCGTGAACCGAACCGAGTCGCCTTCCGGCCGGTGGTCGACCAGCCGCGCGACGCCATCGACATGGCCGGAGAGGAGATGCCCGCCGAGCTCATCCCCAAGGCGCAGTGCCCGCTCAAGATTGACCGGCGTGCCCTCGACCCAGCCGCCCAATGTCGAGCGCGCCAATGTCTCGGCCGAAGCCTGCACCGCAAACGCGCCGGGCTCGAGCGCCACGACCGTCAGACACGGCCCGGAACAGGCAATCGAGGCACCGAGCGGGATCTCGCCGATGCTGTATGCCGTGGCAATCGTCAGCTCGAGCCCGCCTTCCGGACCGGCGCTACGGCGCAGCCGTTGCACCCGGCCGAGATCGGTAATGATCCCCGTGAACATGGCCCTAAGCTAGGAGCACACCCGGCCATAAGCCAGTCCGTTTCGCGCCGGCGATTTCGGCACGATCGGCGCGTTTCGGCGTTTTTACCGTAACGCACCTGATTTCAAGCGGATAGCTCAGCGGCTTCGCTGAGCCGAAACCATCGATCTGCCGGCCGCGCAATGCGCCCGGCTTGTGGAGGTAGTGCGCATGAGAAAACATCTGTTTGTCGCCGCTGCGGCCCTGCTGCTCGCCGGCTCCGCCGCCGGTCCGGTTTTTGCGCAGGCGGCGGTAAATGACGCGGATGCGACCGCGGTGAATTGCGGGTCCTTTCAGCGCTGGGGTGCCGGCGGATGGACCGTGACCAGCCCGACAACGATGAGCTTTGACAACGGGCAGTCGATGGCTCTGTCGCCGGGCATGAGCTTCGGCCCCGGCACGGTCCAGGGTGGGGTCGCGATCCCGGTCATCCTCGACCGGCACTGCGGTAATCTGTAGCCCGAGCTATCTACTTCCGTTCCCGCGCGTCGCCTTCACGCGGGCGGCGCGCCCGGAAGACGGCAAGCCCGTCCTCGCCGATAATCTCGGCGCCGATACGCTCGAACTGCGGCATCTCGGTCAGGGCGCCGGTATTTAGCGCCGCGACCGCTGGAACTCCGTCTCCCCCGAGCAGCAGCGGGGCGTGAAACCAGGCCAGTCGATCGACCAGGTGCGCTTGCAACAGCGCCGCAGCGAGCTGGCCGCCACCCTCGACCAGCAACCGGGTCAGACCGCGCTTTCCTAATATACCCAGGACCGCCGCGAGAGCGATTGTGCCGGCCGCATTCGGCTCGGCGGCAATGACCTCGACACCGGCATCGCGCAGTGATTTCTGGCGGCCGGGATCGGCCGAACTCAGCGTCACCAGCCAGGTTGGAACCCGCCGCGCCTCGGTGATGATTCGAGCGGTCGGCGGGATGCGCAATTGCCGATCGATGACGATGCGCACCGGTGAATGGTCACCGAGCCCGGGCAGCCGGCACGTCAATTGCGGGTCGTCCGCGAGGACGGTATCGGTGCCGACCAGGATCGCATCATGCGTCGCGCGCAACAAATGCGTGCGCTCGCGGGCCGGGGGGCCGGTGATCCAGCGGCTTTCGCCGGCGGAGGTCGCGATGCGCCCATCGAGCGAGGTCGCGAGCTTCAGCGTGACCAGCGGCCGGCCAAGCCGAACCCGCTGCAAGAAACCGGCGTTGAGTTCGGCCGCTTCCGCCGCGCACACCCCAACCTCGACCGCGAGCCCGGCTTTTCGCAGAGCTTCGATCCCGCCGCCCGCAACACGCGGGTCGGGATCTTCGATGGCAACCACGACGCGACGGAGGCCGGCAGCGACCAGCGCATCGGCGCAGGGCGGCGTCTTGCCCCAGTGGCTGCACGGTTCGAGCGTGACATAGGCCGTCGCGCCCTGCGCCGCGGCGCCGGCCCGGCGTAGGGCCTCGGTTTCGCCATGCGGCCGGCCGCCGCGCTGTGTCCAGCCGCGGCCGACAACATGCCCGTCCTTGACAATAACGCAGCCGACCGATGGGTTCGGCCAGACCGTACCGAGACCGCGCCGCGCCAGCACCAGCGCGGCGCGCATCATAGCGAGATCGGTCGAGGTGTTCCCCGGGGGCAGAGTTACAGTCGGCAGACCGACCTCAATCGTCATCCGCAGCGATCCGCCCGACGAATTCGCCGAAATCCTTAGCCTCGCGGAAATTGCGGTAGACCGAGGCAAAGCGGATGTAGGCGACCTGGTCGAGCGTCGACAGCGCCTCCATGACCAGTTCGCCGATCATGTCGCTCGGAATGTCGGTTTCACCCGAGCTTTCGAGCTGGCGCACCAGCGAATTGATGATCCGCTCGACGCGGTCGGGCTCGACCGGCCGCTTGCGCAGAGCGACAAAGATCGAGCGGGCCAGCTTGTCGCGGTCGAAAGGCTCGCGCTGCCCGTTTTTCTTGACCACCGTCAGCTCGCGCAACTGCACCCGCTCGAAAGTCGTGAAGCGGGCACCGCAGCTGACGCAGAACCGCCGGCGCCGGATCGCGCCGCGATCCTCGGTCGGCCGCGAATCCTTTACCTGGGTATCGTCGGCGCCGCAGAACGGACAGCGCATTTCCTCCTCCTTGTTTCCCCGCCGCGTTGCCGCGGAACGTTCATCTCATCGCGCGTAAATCGCGAACCGGCTGCACAGGGCCGCGACGGCGCGGCGCACGCGCTGCTCGACGGCCGCATCGCCGCCGGGATTTCTTGCCAAGCCGCGCAATACTTCGCCAATCCACAGGCCAACCTGACGAAATTCGGCTTGGCCGAAGCCGCGCGTCGTCGCCGCGGGCGAACCCAGACGGATCCCGGACGTCACCGTCGGCTTTTGGGGGTCGAACGGGATGCCGTTTTTGTTACAGGTGATCCCGGCGCGCTCCAACGCCTGCTCCGCGTCACGGCCGGTCAGCCCCAGCGGGCGCAAATCGACCAGCAGCAGATGCGTGTCGGTACCGCCGGAAACAATCGCCAGACCCAACTCGGAAAGCGTCGCGGCCAGGGTTTGCGCATTCTCGACAACGGCCCAGGCATAGCGGGCGAATTGCGGCCGCAATGCCTCGCCGAGCGCCACCGCCTTGGCGGCGATGACATGCATCAACGGGCCGCCCTGCAATCCGGGAAAAACCGCGGAATCGATCCGCCGCGCAATCTCCGGATCGTCGCTAAGGATCATGCCGCCGCGCGGGCCGCGCAGTGTCTTGTGCGTCGTTGTCGTGACAACATGCGCGTGCTGGATCGGGCTGGGATGCGCCCGGCCGGCGACCAGACCGGCGAAATGTGCCATGTCGACCATCAGATACGCGCCGACGCTATCGGCGATCGCGCGGAAGCGGGCAAAATCGATGGTGCGCGGATAGGCGCTGCCACCGGCGATGATCAGCCGCGGCCGATGCTGTTCGGCCTGCCGCTCCACTTCGTCGAAATCGATGCGCGCGTCGTCGGCGCGTACACCATACGTCACGGCGTCAAACCACTTGCCCGACAAATTGGGCGGCGCACCGTGCGTCAGATGACCGCCGGCGGCGAGCGACATGCCGAGGATCGTGTCGCCGGGCTTGAGCAACGCCAGAAACACCGCCTGGTTCGCTTGTGCGCCGGCATGCGGCTGCACATTGGCAAAGCCGCAACCGAACAGCTGCTTGGCGCGCTCGATCGCCAGCCGCTCTGCGACATCGACGAATTCGCAGCCACCGTAATAGCGGCGGCCGGGATAGCCCTCGGCGTATTTGTTGGTCAGCAGCGAACCCTGCACTTCGAGCACCGCCTGCGAGACGATGTTCTCGCTGGCGATCAACTCGATCTGCGATTGCTGGCGCTCACGTTCGCTGTCGATCGCCGCCGCGATTTCCGGATCGCCCGTGGCCAAGTCATTGCTAAAAAAGCCGGTCGCACGCTCGGCGAATGGCGAGACAGCTGAGGAGATCGCCAGGACAACACCTCTTGGGGTACGGATTGACGCATACGGCAGCGCCAATTTTGCGCGAGCCTACCATATGTCGGTTGAGGATGTCAGCCGCCTACCAGAAATCGCGTTTGCCAACAGTGCGGTGGAGAAACGCAATGAGGCCCGGTCAACACCCGATCCGACAAATATCGGATCATCGGAGATTAATACTGTTGGGAGACGCGCCGCATTCCGCGATGACAAAGGCCAGAGTCCGATTCTTTATAGCCGCCAAGTCGTTGATGAAGCTCCCCGCCGACGATTACTATTCTGTCGCATTGGTTTCGGTTGACAGGGTAAATTCGCTCTGGAATTATGACGGTTTCGCGAAACTTGCAAACGATTGAGGCAGCACATGGCGGAAGCAGCGGCGCCGAAAACCCCCGAAGATGATTTGCTGCGGATGACCGCCGACGTGGTGGCCGCCTATGTCAGCAACAACACATTGGCGACGGCGCAACTGGCCGATGTGATCAACGCCGTATATAAATCGCTTCGTGGTCTCGAAGGGCAGCTCGCCGATGTTCCGGCCGAGCCGCTCAAGCCGGCCGTTCCGATCCGCAAATCGATCACGCCCGAATATCTGGTCTGCCTCGAAGACGGCAAAAAGCTCAAGATGCTGAAGCGGCATCTGCGTTCGACCTACGGTCTGACGCCGGACGAATATCGCGCCAAATGGGGTCTGTCGCCGGACTACCCGATGGTCGCCCCGAAATACGCCGAGCAGCGCTCGGAATTCGCCAAAAAAATCGGGCTGGGACGCGGCACCGGCCGCCACTCGGCGCGGGGAGGCGCGAAGAAGTAAGAGGCAAACCGCCGCTGCGGCGACGCAGCGTTACGAAAAGGGCGCCTGCGGCGCCCTTTTTGCTGCAAACCGGGGAGCCGCCGCCCGCCCCGCGACGGCGTTTATATGGCACAGCTACCACTCCGAGGCGTTTGATGAGCCGTACGCACGACAATCCGGTCTTCGATTGGGCCGATCCGCTGCTCGTCGAAGATGTGCTGAGCGAGGAAGAGCGGCTGGTGCGCGACAGTGCCCGCGCTTATTGCCAGGAAAAGCTGTTTCCGCGGGTGTTGACGGCCAACCGTGAAGAGCGCTTCGACCGCGAGATCATGAACGAGATGGGCGAATTGGGCTTTCTCGGCTCGACGATCGAGGGCTATGGGTGTGCCGGTGCGAACTACACCTCCTACGGGCTGATCGCGCGCGAGGTCGAGCGGGTCGATAGCGGCTATCGCTCGGCGATGAGCGTGCAGTCGAGCCTGGTGATGTACCCGATCTGGGATTTCGGCACCGAGGCGCAACGGCAGAAATATCTGCCGAAGCTGGCGAGCGGCGAATGGGTCGGCTGCTTTGGCCTGACGGAGCCGGACCATGGCTCCGATCCCGGCAGCATGGTGACGCGCGCCAAATTAGTGACCGGCGGCTATCGCCTCACAGGCGCCAAGATGTGGATCACCAACGCGCCGATCGCCGATGTTTTCGTCGTTTGGGCCAAAACTGAAGACGGCGTGATCCGCGGCTTCATCCTCGAAAAGGGCATGGAGGGGCTGCGGGCGCCCAAGATCGAGGGCAAGTTCAGCCTGCGCGCCTCAGCGACCGGCGAGATCGTCATGGATGAGGTGTTCGTGCCCGAGGAAAATCTGCTGCCGGGGGTCAAGGGGCTGCGCGGTCCGTTTTCGTGTCTGAACAACGCACGCTACGGTATCGCTTGGGGCGTTTTAGGCGCCGCCGAGTTCTGCTGGCACGCGGCGCGCAATTACACGCTGGAGCGCCGCCAATTCGGCCGACCACTCGCCGCCAACCAGCTAATCCAGAAAAAGCTCGTCGATATGCAGACCGAGATCACGCTCGGGCTCACCGCTTGCGTCCGCCTCGGCCGGCTCAAGGACGATGGGCGCTGTCCGCCCGAGGCGATTTCGATGCTGAAGCGCAACAATTGCGGCAAGTCGCTCGATGTCGCCCGCCTCGCCCGCGACATGCATGGCGGCAACGGCATCCACGACGAGTTTCACGTGATCCGCCACGTGATGAACCTGGAAACCGTCAACACCTACGAGGGGACGCACGACATCCACGCGCTGATCCTCGGCCGCGCCCAGACCGGCATCCAGGCGTTCAGCTGACGGGTAGCTTCACCGGCCTACGACAGCGGCCTACGACAACCGGGCGGCGAAGGCCGGCAGGGCGGCGATATCGATGCCGTGGCGCGCCGCCTCCGCGATCAGCGTGCTGGGATCGGCGCCCTCGCGCAGCCGGGCCAAGGCCCAGAGCAGGGTCGAGCGGGTGCCGCTGCGGCAATGCGCGACGACGGGCTGAGGCGCCGAGCGCAAGGTCGCGGCGAACGCGTCGACATCGGCGCGCGACAGGCTGGCGGCGGTAACCGGGATGTGGTGATAGGCGATGCCGTGCGCCTCGGCGAGGCGGCGGGCCTCGGCGGCGGGCAACTGGCCCGGGTCTTCGTTGTCGGGGCGATTGTTGATGATCGTGCGCACCCCGGCCTGAGCGAGCGCTTCGATATCGACCGGATCGAGCTTGCCGGCGGCACTCAGACCGGGAGCGAGCTCGGCGAGAGGCGGAAGGGGCGAGGGCATCGGGGCGGCTCCGGAAGAAGTTCCGGACAGACTTACAGCCTGCAGCCGCCCGTCATCAAGGATCGGGCCGTCTTAAAATCAGGCGGCGAATTGTCCCGGCCGCTGCACCAGATCGCTGGCGCGGATCCAGAACCGCTCGAGCCGGCGCAGCGTCGTAACGACGCCCTGCAGGTCGGATTCGGTGATCGTGGTCTGGCCGAGCATCTCGATATGCCGGCGATGCATCCCGGAGAGCCGGTCGCGCAAGGTGCGTCCCTTGTCGGTCAGCTTGACATGGATCGACCGGCGATCGTGCACCGAGCGCTCCTGCAGGAGATAGCCGTTCTCGACCATCTTCTTGACGTTATAGGAGACGTTCGACCCGAGATAGCAGCCGCGCAGCGTCAGCTCGCCGACCGTCATCTCGGCATCCCCGATATTGAACAACATCATGCCTTGCACGTTGTTGATATCGTGGATGCTGAGCCCGTCGAGCTCGAGCTTGACGACTTCGAGAAAATGTCGGTGAAGCCGCTCGACCAGCGAAATCACCTCTAGGTAACCGTTTGTCATAAGAAGCCTCGTTTGGCCACCGCTCGGGACAGAAGTTAACAGGAGTTTCGTTAAATTATCGTTATCATCCGTTGGATCGTGGTTGACGGATGAACCGCATGATGCCGGAAAAATCGAGCCCGCCGGCGCCGCCGTCGACAAACATTTGGTAAAGATTGGCCGCCGCCGCGCCGAGCGGGGTCGCCGCCGCCGTGTTGCCGGCTGCCTGCTGTGCGAGGCGCAGGTCCTTCAACATGTTCGCCGCAGTAAAACCCGGCGCGTAGCCTCGGTTCGAGGGCGCCGCCGGGACGGGGCCCGGTACCGGACAATAGCCGGTCATCGCCCAACACTGGCTGGTCGATTTGCTGCAAATATCGAACAGCGTCTGGGCCGGAAGCCCGAGCTTTTCGCCGAGTGCGAAACCCTCGCACACCGCGATCATCGAGGCGCCCAGGATCATATTATTACAAATTTTAGCAGTTTGGCCGTTACCGGCCGGCCCGGCATGAACAATCGTCTTGCCCATCGCCTGAAGGATCGGCTCGGCGCGCGCGAACGCCGCCCCTTCGCCCCCGACCATGAAGGTCAACGTGCCGGCCTCGGCACCGATGACGCCGCCCGAGACCGGTGCGTCCAGCATCAACAGCTGCGAATCGCCTGCCGTTGCGGCAACCGCACGCGCGGTTTCGACGTCAATCGTCGAGCAGTCGATCAATAGCGCCTTCGGCCGTGCACGGGCGATGACGCCATCCGGCCCGAGATAAACCTGCCGCACCTGCGGACCGGCCGGCAGCATTGTGATGACGATGTCGCCGGCGCCAGCAGCCTCGGCCGCGCTTGCGGCGGCGCGTCCGCCCTTTTCCGCGAGGGCGGCGCAAGCGCTTGCGACGACATCGTAGCCGATGACCTGATGGCCGGCCTTCAGCAGGTTCGCCGCCATCGGCGCCCCCATATTGCCGAGGCCGATAAAGCCGATCGTCGCCATGTCATCTCCCCCGTTGTGGGTGTGCGTCGCCGCGATGTCTCGGGCAAGTGTCAATTTTTAGACAAATCGGAGCTCGTTTTCACCGAGCGGCGCGAAATAGGCATCGACCATCGGATCGGCGACTTCGGCGAGGGTCGCCGGATCCCAGCGCGGCTGCTGGTCTTTGTCGACCAGCACGGCCCGCACGCCCTCGTAAAAATCGTGACCGGCCATGACATGCTGGGTCAGCCGGTATTCGAGCGCGAGGGCGTCCTCGATCGAAAAACTGCGGCCGACGATCAGCTGACGCAACGTGATCTTCAGACTGGTCGGCGATTTCGTTAGGAGCCCGGCATGGGTCTGGGCGGCCCATTCGGCATCAGGCCCGCTTCCCGCCGCCTCGCGCGCCAGAGTGTCGAGAATCACCTCAACCGTATCGGCCGCGAAGCATCGGTCGATCGCGCTCTGGCGGGCGGCGATCGGCGCCGATCCCGGGTCGGCGGCAAAGCCGGCCAGGACGCGCTCTATTCCGTCCTGACCGTCGTTGATCCCGGCGAGCGACTCGATCAGGGCGCCTATCGGTTCGCGCGGCACGAAATGGGTCGCAAAGCCGCAATAGAGCGCATCCGCCGCACCGGCCCGGGCGCCGGTCAGCCCGAGATAGCGGCCGAGCTGTCCCGGGCACAGGTTCAGAAAACGCGTCGCGCCGACATCGGGAAACAGCCCGATGCCGGTCTCGGGCATGGCCAGCATCGTGCGCTCGGTCGCGACGCGAAAGGCGCCATTGACCGAGACGCCGGCGCCGCCGCCCATCGTGATGCCATCGATGATCGCGACATACGGCTTCGGGTGGCGGTGGATACGCCGGATCAGCTCGTATTCCTCGCGGAAGAACACGGAGGTCAGCGAGCGATCGCCGGATATCCCGCGCCCGGCGTCGTAGATCGCGCGGACATCGCCGCCAGCGCAGAAGGCGCGCTCGCCGGCGCCGCGGATCAGCACGGCGCGGATGCCGGGGTCATCGGCCCAGGCGCGCAGCATCGGGTCGAAGCGGCGATACATGTCGAGGGTAAAGGCATTGAGGGCCTGCGGCCGGTTCAAGGTGACGGTCGCGACCCCGCCCTCGCGGCCAAATAGGATATCGTCCTTCATTTGGGCGTCCGCGTTTGGAAAGCCCCTCTCCCGCATTGCGGGAGAGGGTGGCCGGGAGCGATAGCGACCGGTCGGGTGAGGGTGGTCCACAGACCCTCACCCTCCCACGCCTTTGGCGTGGGCCCCTCCCTCTCCCGCGGTGCGGGAGAGGGGCTGTTCTGCCGACTGAATACCATCAGAGCGGGAGGACCAGGAGCGTGTCGATTTTCTGGCTGTCGAGGATCACGAGGCGCTCGATAAAGCGGAACGGGGTCTGCGCGACGGCGATCTTGTCGAGATAGCGGCCGGTCGCGAAGAGCTGGCTGTCGCCATTGTGCATGATGCGCACGGCATAGAAATTCGTCCGCGCTTCGGCGACTCCATCGGCGACCCGGTCGATGCGGGCCGGGCCGACCAGATGGCGGTAGCGGTGCGGCTCGAAGATGTTGGCGCCGCGCATCGCCATGACGCGGTCCGTCAGCATGCCCTTCGAGGCGGCGTAGATGATGCCGTGGCGCAGCCCGGCTTCGTGGCTGTTGCGGTCGGTGATCAGATAGCGGCAGTTCTCGACAAAGAAATCCGGCCACTCTTCGAGCCGGTCGCCATCGATGCAATCGGCGTAGGCGGCATTGAGATCGCCGATCGCGAGGCGCAGCGTGAGATCGTCCAATATCCTGCTCCGTGTCCTCGTCATTGCGCGTGGTCTGCCCCTCACCCCGGCCCTCTCCCCGCAGGCGGGGCGAGGGAGAGCAGCCCAGCCGCTCGCGCAAAATCCCGAAAGACCTCAGGCGCCGGTCAGGGCGCGGTATTTCTTCCAGAAGCCGCGGATCGCCGCCTCGCTGGCGCGGAAGGTCTGCGACTCGGCGTCGTGCCCGCCCATCATGACGATGCCGCTGTCGTCATCGTTGTAATTCAGCGCGCGCTGCACAAAGCCGCCGACGCAGCCATCCTCGAGCGCGATGTAGCCGGCCGGCCCGACGAGATTGCCGTGGCGCAAACGACGTTCGGTCATCGCCTCATCGTCGTCGGCGAAACCGAGATGCACCCATTCGAGCTCCGATTTGTCGACGCCGCGCGGCCGCAACACCCGCACCGCGATCGTGTTGCGGATCTGCTGCAATACCTTG
>Ga0209474_10001914_pt1 | contig 19657 bp, 19 predicted proteins | sample GraSoiAngelo_145_FD_185902 | JGI IMG/M metagenome (GOLD analysis project Ga0209474, IMG submission 185902) | Grasslands soil microbial communities from the Angelo Coastal Reserve, California, USA - 14_1009_05_20cm (SPAdes) (version 2) | ecosystem: Environmental > Terrestrial > Soil > Grasslands... | reverse complement strand
TCCAAAACACACTCTTTTTTATCCCATTCAAAATTCGTCATGTTGACCGAAAAAAGTTTAGTCGCCCTGGCCAGAAACACCTCTAGTTGTTTCAACAAGTCCAGCGCCCTTTATTCAGCGGCAACCTCAGTCTGTTATGCAGCAGGCGCAATGCCCGAGCCCGACGTTAGCGACCGAAATCAACTCGCGCTCTGAATCCGTAGCGTTTTCGGTAGCTTCGGCCGATTTGCCTCCAGGTTCCGATAGTTAAGAGTAAGATCCGAAAGCTTCCTTTTCGGCGACGCATCCAGATCAGTGCAATGTTCACACGTTAATTGGTGAAACGCTGTTAATACAGCTCACGCGATCTGGAAAAGGCTCGACACACAATTTCCATGTTGCTAGAGCAAAACCAGATTCTCACTAAAATATGATAACTTCACATTCCACAGTTTCATTGTTTCCCTTCCGGCGCAGTCTGCTTGCGATTTCTCCCATCCTAGTCGCTTTGATGGCTCTTCCGTCGTTGCGAGCCACGTCGAATACCAACACGGATTTGGGTCTGGATGCTATGGCGGGCAATACCCAGGGATTCTACAACACGGCCATTGGGCTTGGAGCGCTGAATCGAAACACCGCCGGCAGCCGCAACACAGGAGTGGGAGCTGAGGTGCTCCGATTTAATACTATGGGTTCCTACAACAGTGCAAACGGGAGTGGTGCGCTCGGTCTTAACACGACCGGGAGCTACAACACCGGGGACGGCGAAGCTGCGCTTCATAGCAACACCACCGGATCGAACAACATCGCACTGGGATATCTCGCGGGTGAGCTTCTCACCGTCGGCGACTTCAATATTGATATCGGTAACAGAGGGATCGCCGGCGAAGGACACACCATTCGTATCGGTGATGATAACCAGACAAGAACTTTCATATCAGGGATCAACGGGGCAGCGCTCACCGGCTTGCCCGTTTTGATCAACAATCTTGGCCAGCTTGGGGTAGCGGCTTCTTCGGCGCGTTTTAAGGACGAGATCAAGCCAATGGATAAAGCCAGCGAAGCGATCCTTGCGCTTAAACCGGTCACGTTCCACTACCGCAAAGAGGCTGACCCGGCGGGGACGGCACAGTTCGGCCTGGTGGCTGAAGAAGTGGAAAGGTGAACCCTGATCTGGTGGCTCATGCCACCGACGGCAGCGCCTATACCGTGCGCTACGACGCGGTGAACGCGATGTTATTGAACGAGTTTATCAAAGAACACCGCAAGGTCGAAGAACAGGGACGCAAGAACGAGGAGCAGGAAGCACCATTAATAAACTCGCGTCAAAGCTCGCGCAGCAGCAGAAGCAAATCGAAAGCCTCACTGCGATCGTGGAGAAAGTAAGCGATCGCGTCGCACTGAGCCAAGCGGCCCCTCAAGTCCTCGCCAATCAGCAGTGATTGCACGAACCAAAGTGCGTTGCCGGGGTTGAGGGAGGTCATCGAAAGTCGTGGACCGCGGCCAGCGACCGCGGCTACAAGGTCTACGCGGTGGCCGCTGCAATATATTGTCGATTGCGGCGAGAAACAGGCGTTTGCGCGTGTAAATTGATCTCTAGACGACTACCTGCGATTATTGGAGCTCACAATGCCGTCTGAAATCAAAAGGGAAGTAACGCTGGAGATCGTCCACGTTCTTTTTCTCGACATCGTGGGGTATTCCAAACGCCTCACCGATGAACAGCAGGCGCTGATTGATCAGCTCAACCAGGTAGTTCGCAACTCCGCCGTGTTCCAGACGGCGGAGGGGGCCGATCGATTAATCAAGATCCCAACCGGGGACGGCATGGCCCTGATTTTCTACAATAGCCCGGAGCAGCCGGTCGAGTGCGCGCTGGAAATCAGCCGGGGGTTGAAGGGGTTCCCCGAGCTGCCGGTGCGCATGGGCGTGCACAGCGGTCCGGTGAGTGCGGTCACGGACCTAAATGATCGCACCAATGCGGCGGGAATTGGCATCAATGTCGCGCAGCGGGTCATGGATTGTGGCGACAGCGGACATATCCTGCTCTCGAAGCGTGTGGCGGAGGATCTTCAGCAGTACGGGCGTTGGCGACCATATTTGCATGATCTCGGCGAGATGGAAGTGAAGCACGGCAGCCAGGTTCACGTTTTTAACCTTTACACAGACGGAGCGGGTAATCCGGATTTGCCGGAGAAGTTGCGCCAGGTAAAGCCGACTCGCCGCCCCGATTCTACACCGGCGCAAGCTCGACCAGCCCAGAAGGGCGAAGCCGCGCGAGAGCGGATGTCGATTTGCGTCCTGCCATTTGCAAACATGAGCGGCGATGCGGAACAGGAATATTTCAGTGACGGCATCAGTGAAGACATCATTACTGACCTGAGCAAGGTCTCAGCACTGCATGTCATTTCGCGAAATACGGCATTCACTTTCAAGGGCAAGCCGGTAGATGTTCGCCAGGTGGCGGGTCAGCTCAACGTCAGCCACGTCCTGGAAGGAAGCGTGCGCAAAGCGGCCGGTCGCGTCCGGATCACCGCGCAATTGATCGACGGTTCCAGCGACAGTCACGTCTGGGCCGAACGCTACGACCGCGATCTTAATGACATTTTCGCTCTGCAGGATGAGATCTCGCGCGCGATCGTCGATGCGCTCAAGGTCAAACTTTTGCCCGAAGAAAAGAAGGCCATCGAGCGGCGTGGGACTGAGAATGTCGATGCCTACAATTTGTATCTGATGGCGCGGCAGAGCTACGCCACCGGTTTCGAGGGCGATGGTCGAGTAAATGAGGCGATCATCCGTTTGTGCCGCCGGGCGGTGGAAATCGACTCTAATTATGCCGAGGCGTGGGCACTTATCGCCATGGCCGAAATGCTTTTGCGCTCAACTTTCGACCGCGGCGGAGACGGGGGCCTGGCGGCGGCTGAACGAGCCCTGGAACTAAACGCGGATTTGGCCGAAGCCCACGCAGTCAAAGCCAGGATATTGTCGGAAGAAAAACGCCACGACGAAGCATCTCGCGAAATCGAGATCGCTCTTCGGCTCGATCCTGAATCTCAGCAGGTCAACAAATGTGCTGGAGTTCTGAGATTTCGACAGCAACGACTCAAAGAGTCCATTCGCTACTTTGAAAAGGCGGTGGCGTTGGAGGAAGGGGACTTCGGATCGGCCGGCATGTTGATTACCTGTTATACTGCCATCGGGAATCGCGAGGCGGCTCGACGGGCGGCTGAAATTACGCTGGCCCGCGCAGAAAAGGTTTTGGCGCACGATCCTAACAACGGCTCGGCCATGGGCCACGGCAGTGACGCCCTGGCGGTGTTGGGTAAGGGCGAGCGGGCAAAAGAATGGATGGGTCGCGCGCTGTTGATCGATCCCGAAAACTTGTCGATGCGTTACAATTTCGTATGTGCCCTTGCTAATCACCTGAAGGACACGGAGGCGGCCCTGGAGATGCTCGGCCCGGCTTTCGAAAAGATGGGCACAGGTCTTATCAATCACGCCAAAATCGATCCTGACCTCGATCCACTTCGCGAGCACCCCCGCTTCAAAGCAATGCTCGCCGCCGCCGAGAGGCGCGCGGAATTAACGAGCTGAAATACGCGTTCCCAGGAAGCATGGAGCATGGAACAGAGGTCAGGAAGTGGTCGGTGATTCGTGATCAGTGATTGGTAGGCAGAAGTCTGACGTCGAACGACAGAATCTCTTAACAGAAGAAAACGAAGGTAACGAAAAAATGGGCGGTTCCTTACTTGCAACGAGGTGCGCCGCCGAGTTCCGAGTGTCGCGGGCATGACACAAGATGATCATTGACCATGCCGGTCGCTTGCATCAACGCGTAGCAGATGGTCGAGCCGACGAACTTGAATCCGCGCTTGAGTAGATCGCGGCTCATGGCATCGGATTCCGTTGTGCGCGCCGGCACCTGTGCCATCCGCCGCCAACGATTCTGTTTCGGTTTGCCGCCGACAAAGCTCCAGAGGTAAGCATCGAAACTGCCGAATTCTTTCCGGACCGCGAGAAAGGCTTTCGCATTTTGGATCGTCGCCGCAATCTTCAACCGGTTGCGCACGATGCCGATGTCGTTGAGTAGCCGTTTCACATCGCGTGCGCCGTAACGTGCGATCTTTTCCGCGCGAAATCCGTCGAAAGCCTTCCGATAGTTCTCCCGTTTTTTGAGAATTGTCGTCCAGCTCAGTCCAGCCTGTGCACCCTCGAGGATCAGAAACTCGAAGAGCTTTCGATCGTCATGAACCGGCACTCCCCATGCCTTATCGTGGTAGGTGATGTTGGTTTCGGTAGTCGCCCAGGGACAACGCGGCATACGGCAGACAGTCGCGAGCAGGGAGCAGGGAGCAAGGAGCAGGGAAGGAATGTGACTAGTGATAGGTGAATAGTGCAAGAAGGTCGCTGAGCGCCAAGAAAGTGACGTCGCTGCTCGGCTGCTAACGACCCGAACAGCGGCGGAGACTCGTAAGCCAGCAGGTTTGCAGGCTTGTGCGCGGGCTTGCCCTTTTTGGGAACATCGTGACAAACTCATGGCGACGAAAATTCCAAACCATCTCTCGCGCACGCAACGAACTTTAAACGATGGCCGACGAATCGGAGACACCCTTGGATCCAGGATGTGGGGATCTCGACGAGTTGCTAATCTTCGGTAATCCGGAGACGCGGCGACAATTTATCAAACTGGTCGCCAGCACCGGCGTCGCGATTTCGATCGGCGTCAACTTCGTTAGCGCGTCTGCCGTAGCCGCGGAACAACCGGCCGCCACACCGTCCACAGCTCCCGGAGGCGATTCAGTTCAAGTGAAGTTGAAGATCAACGGCAAAGATTACACGCTGGATGTCGATCCACGCACGACATTGCTCGACGCCTTGCGTGAGCGATTGCATTTGACTGGTTCGAAAAAAGGATGCGATCACGGCCAGTGCGGCGCGTGCACGGTTTTGGTCAACGGCCGGCGCGTGAACTCGTGTCTTACCCTCGCGGCCATGCACGAGGGCGATGAGATCACGACGATCGAAGGACTCGCGAACGGGGAAGAGCTGCATCCGATGCAGGCTGCTTTTATCGAGCACGACGGGTTTCAGTGCGGCTATTGCACGCCGGGACAAATCTGTTCCGCGGTCGCGTTGCTAAAAGAAAATCACGCGAAGAGCGACGACGAAATCCGTGAATGGATGAGCGGCAACATCTGCCGCTGCGGCGCCTATCCGAACATTCTGGCCGCTATCAAAGAGGCGAAAACGAAAACACGCGCATGAATACGTTCAAGACGCGACCAATTCGCCTCGAAGCTTGTAGGGCGGGCGCACCGCCCGCCGAACTACAGCGGCAACCGACGCGGTTGCCCTACAAATTGGAATCACGCGCATGAATCCATTCACCTATTCGCGCGCGGTTGATCCAAACGAAGCCGTGACCGGCATCGCGGCGAAACCGCAGGGAAAATTTCTTGGTGGGGGCACGAATCTCATTGACCTGATGAAAATGGGCGTGGAAACGCCCGACGCTTTAATCGACATCAACCGTTTGCCGCTCGCGCAAATTGAGGAACTCCCCGGCAACAAAGGCGTCCGCGTTGGAGCGATGGTCCGCAACTCCGATCTGGCCGAGCACGCGCTGATCAAATCCCGCTACCCGGTTTTGAGTGAAGCGCTGTTGTCCGGTGCGAGTCCGCAATTGCGCAACATGGCCACCGTTGGCGGTAATCTTCTCCAGCGAACCCGCTGCTATTATTTCTATGATCCGGCATTTCCAGCGTGCAATAAGCGAAATCCGGGCAGCGGCTGCGGCGCACTTGACGGTTACAATCGGATTCACGCGATCCTTGGCCAAAGCGAGCAGTGCATTGCCACTCATCCGAGCGATATGTGCGTGGCATTGGCCGCCCTCGATGCGACCGTCCGCGTGCGTGGTCCGAAAGGTGAGCGCGAAATTCCGTTCGCGGATTTTCATCGATTACCGGGTAACACGCCGGAGCGCGACACCAATCTCGAGCACGATGAATTGATCGAATATGTCGATCTCCCCTCAATTCCGTTCGCAACCCGTTCGCATTATCTGAAAGTGCGCGACCGCGCGAGCTACGCCTTCGCGCTCGTCAGTGTCGCCGCTGCGCTCGATCTCGATTCGAGCAAGAAAATCAAAGGCGCGCGGATCGCACTTGGCGGTGTCGCCCACAAACCGTGGCGGGCAAATGCGGCCGAGAAGAAACTGATCGGTCAAGCTGCCGACGAGAAAACGTTTCGTGCCGCTGCCGAAGCGGAACTCGCCGCCGCCAAAGGTTACAAACACAATTCGTTCAAGATTGAGCTGGCCAAGCGCGCGATTGTCCGCGCGCTCAACACGGTCGCAGCCATGGGATAGTTTATGGCCGCCATTGATTCCGCGCCGACGATAGGAAAACCGCTCACGCGTGTTGATGGTAGACTCAAAGTAACGGGCGCTGCGACCTACGCCGCGGAGTTTCAAAGACCGAAGCTGGCTTATGGTGCGTTGATCCAAAGCGCGATCGCGAATGGGCGCGTAACGAAGATCGACATCTCGGCGGCAAAGTCAGCGCCGGGCGTCGTCGGAATTCTAACCCGGGAAAATACGCCGGGTTTCAAACCGTATCCGGACGACCTGACGAAAAAAGGCGCGCCGGGCGAGAACCGGATGCCCTTGCAGGACGACGAAGTTCATTATGCCGGCCAACATCTCGGAGTTGTGGTCGCCGAAACTTTCGAGCAAGCCGCTTACGCGGCTTCACTTGTTCGAGTCACGTATCAAGCGCAACCGCCAATCGTCGATCTTCCGGATGAACGCGCCGCCAACACCGCAACGACTCCGGAAAAATTCATTGGCCGCGAAGATTTGCAGGTTAAACGCGGCGATGTCGATGGCGCGCTCGCTGGCGCGGCACATAAGATCGATGCGACCTATTCGACGCCGATCGAAAATCACAACCCGATCGAGACCTATTCGACGACTGCGGAATGGGAAGCGCCCGATCGATTGCTTGTTCACGAGTGCACCCGCGGGATCAAACAACTTCAACGCCTCCTTGCGGCGTGCTTCCGTTTACCGGCCGAAAATATTCGGATCATCTGCCCGTTCATCGGCGGCGCTTTCGGATCGAAAGGTTTTCAGTGGAGTCAAACGCTTCTGGCGGCTGCAGCGGCCCGGCTTGTCCAGCGGCCGGTAAAGTTAACATTCACGCGGCCGCAAATGTTCGATTCAGCCGGTCAACGGGCGCGGACGGAACAACACTTCACTGTCGGCGCGGACAACAACGGAAAGCTCGTGGCCTTGCGTCATGCAACCACAACGCATTCCTCACCGCTTTCGGAATACACCGAGCCGTGCGGGAACATGTCGCGAATGTTGTATTCCTGTCCAAACGTCGACGTCACTCATCGACTCGTTAAGCTAAACCTCACTTCACCCTGCCCAATGCGCGCACCCGGGGAATGTCCGGGCGTGTTCGCGCTCGAGTGCGCAATGGACGAGATCGCGCACGAAAGTGGGATCGACCCAGTGGAATTTCGATTGCGGAACTATGCCGACCACGATGAACACCAAAACAAGCCGTGGTCGATGAAGAACCTGCGCGAATGCTACGAACGCGGCGCGAAGGAATTTGGATGGGCGAAACGAAACCCAAAGTCGGCTTCGATGCGCGGGCCGGAGGGATCGCAAATCGGCTTCGGGATGGCGACGGCGGTTTATCCAGCCGCTCAGCAAAAGGCCGGTGCGACCGCGAGCCTTAACAAAGACGGCACCGTGATCGTGCGCAGCGCAACGCACGAGATTGGCACCGGCACCTATACGGCGATGTCGCAATTCGCCGCTGACACGCTCGGCGTGCCGGTGGAGAAAATCCGCTTCGAGCTGGGGGATTCTGCGTTTCCCACAGCGCCGAATAACGGTGGTTCCTGGCTCACCGCCAGCGTCGGACCCGCAGTCCTCGGCGCGTGTGGGGAGTTAAAAAAGAAAGTGCTGGATCGATTTGGCCATTGGCCTAACGAACAGGAGCTCGCGAGTCTGTCCGCCCCGATCCAAACTGAGTTCACGTCCGAACCGAACAAAGACGAACGCGAAAAGTTTTCCTTCTTTTCTTACGGCGCCGTGTTCGTGGAAGTGCACGTCGATCTTTTCGGACAAGTCCGAGTGAAACGCGCGACCGCCGTTTACGATGTGGGGCAAATGATTAATCCGAAACTGGCCCGCAGCCAGATCATGGGCGGTCTGATTTTCGCCATCAGTACCGCGCTTTTTGAAGGCACCGTTCCGGATCAGGCAACCGGCCGAGCCGTGAATGCCAATCTTGCCGAATATCACGTCGCGGTGCATGCTGATGCGCCGCCGGAGCTCGATATCGATTTTATCGACAAACCGGATCCACATATGCCCGACCTTGGCGCTCGCGGCATTGGCGAGATTGGGGTAACGGGTGCGCCCGCCGCGGTCGCGAACGCGATTTTTCACGCCACCGGCAAACGCGTCCGCGATCTGCCGATCACGCCGGACAAATTAATATGAGCACGCCAATTCCTGCGAAATCGATGAGTACGGCGGTGAGCCGCGTCGACGGTCACCTCAAAGTTACGGGCGCGGCTAAATATCCGGCGGAATTCAGTCTGCCGAACCTCGCTTACGCCTTTGTGGTGACGAGTCCGGTTTCCAAAGGAACGATCACCGCAGTTGATTCGGCAGCGGCCGAAAAATCGCCCGGCGTGCTCGCCGTCATCACTCATTTGAACGCGCCGAAACTGGCCGAGCCGCCGAACGATCAGAAGCACGAAGGCATTCGGATTGAAGAGCGCGAGCCGCTGGCGGACGACAAAATTTCCTACGGCGGCCAATACGTTGCGGCAGTGGTGGCAGATACGTCCGAGCACGCGCGACATGCCGCTTCATTGCTGAAAATTTCCTATGCCGCGGAAACGCCGGCGCTGACCAAGGAAGACGCGCTCAAAGTCAGCAAGCCGAAGGAGCATTTGGACGAAGAGCTTCAGCAAAAAAAGGGCGATGTCGCCGCAGCGCTGGCGCGAGACGATGTTGTCAAAATCGAACAGACTTACTCGACGCCGACCGAGACCCACAATCCGATGGAATGTTCGGCGACAATCGCGATGTGGGACGCGCCGGACCGATTAACCATATACGATGCGACTCAATATGTGAAGGGCGCGCAAGGCACGGTAGCGCACGCGTTCGGCTTGAAGAAGGAAAACGTGCACGTGGTTTGTCCGTTTGTTGGCGGCGCGTTCGGCTGCAAAGGTCCGGTCTGGCCCCACACAATTCTCGCGGCGATGGCGGCGAAAGTTGTCGAGCGTCCGGTGAAAGTGGAATTGACGCGGCAGCAAATGTTCAGCGGCACCGGACATCGGACGCCGACGTTTCAAACGATCGCGATGGCCGCCGGTCGTGATGGAAAATTACAGGCGATCCGGCACCATAGTGAAATGCTCACTTCGCCGGTCGGCGATTGGGTCGAAGGGTGCGGAATTGGGTCGACCAACGTTCTCTACGCCGCTCCGGCAATCGAATTCGATCACGTCGTGCACACGGTGAACGTGTCGCAGCCGTCGTTCATGCGCGCGCCGGGCGAATGTCCCGGCACTTATGCGGTGGAGTGCGCGATGGATGAGTTGGCTTACGCGCTAAAAATGGATCCGCTGAAATTGAGGCAGGCCAACAATTCGCCAAATCATCCGGTCAAAGGCATTCCCTGGTCGATGAAGCATCTGGCCGAATGTTATGCGGTCGGCGCCGAAAAATTCGGCTGGTCGAAACGAAATCCCGAACCTGGTTCGATGAAGGATCGACATCTACTCGTCGGCTGGGGCGTGGCAACGGCGACGTATCCAGCGCACGCAGGTCGGGCCGACGCGCATATTGAACTGAACGCAGAGGGAACTGCGCTCGTTCGTTGCGCGGCACACGATCTCGGCACCGGTCAATATACTTCGCTCACCCAAATTGCGGCCGACGCGATCGGGATTCCAGTTGAAAAAGTAAAAATGGAATTGGGCGATTCGAATTTGCCTTTCGGTCCAGTGGCGGGCGGGTCCCAAACAACGGCGACGGCCGGCTCTGCGATCGTCGATGCTGCGGAAAATTTGAAAAAGAAACTGGCTGAACTCGGCGGCGACGCGAGCAAACCGGACTCGTTAGGCCAGGCGCTTAACCGCGCCGGCACAAAATCGATTGCGGCTGACGGTAAGTTCAAGTTCAAGGAAAACGAAAAGATGGGTTTCCAAAGTTTCGGCGCGCAGTTTTGCGAAGTGAAGATCGATCCCGAACTTCCGTTGGTGCGGGTGACGCGCTGGGTCAGCGTGATGGATTGTGGTCGAGTGATTAATTTGAAAACCGGCCGAAGCCAGATTCTCGGCGGAATCGTTATGGGAATTGGCATGGCGCTCGAGGAAGAAACTGCTTACGATCCGGCAACCGGCTTGCCGGCGACTCGAAATCTCGCGGACTATCATGTGCCCGTGCACGCCGACATCAACAACATCGAGGTGCACTTTGTCGGCGAACCGGATTACGCGTTTAATCCGATGGGCGCGCGCGGCATGGGCGAAATCGGAATCACCGGTGCGGCGGCAGCGGTGGCGAACGCCGTTTATCACGCCACCGGCAAACGCGTTCGCGATCTGCCGATCACGCCCGACAAACTGATATGAAAGATATTTACGATATTTTGCGGGAATGGAAAAAACGCTGCGGCTCGGACTGCCACTCCGGCTCGGAGTTTGCGCTCGCGACGCTTGTTCGCGTGGAAGGATCAAGCTATCGCCGGCCGGGCGCACGCATGTTGATTTGCGAAAACGGAACGAGCGTCGGTTCTCTCAGCGCCGGTTGTCTCGAGGACGAAGTGGCGCTGCGCGCGCGCGAAGTTCTTCAAACTGGTCAGCCAACAATCGTGAGTTTCGACACGCGCCGACGTTTTGGTTGCGCGGGTAGGATCGACATCTTCATCGAGCGTATCTCCGATAAGTCCCTTCGCGATCTCGCTCACGATCTCGCCGAGCGGCGTAGTTGTTTTGTCATAACGGCGTTTGGCGAGAAAGACGCCGGCAGTCGAGTTGTTCGAACGGAGACCGATCACGATTACGAGCATGCGTTGATCCAGAAAGTTCATCCGCCGCTTCGGCTGTTGATTGTTGGCGACGGTCCGGATAATGCGCCGCTGCGCTTGTTCGGCAACTTGTTGGGTTGGGAGGTGAGTGAACTGGTCGATCCAAATTTGTTGTCGATCAAAGCTGACGCCTGGACGGCCGCAATTGTGAAGTCCCACAATTACGGACGCGATTTCGCTGCGCTGGGTAAATTGCTGCCGATGAATTTGCGCTACATCGGGTTGATCGGGCCACGCCAGCGACGCGATCAATTGATGAATCACCTTCTCGATCTCGGGATCACGGTTAACGCGGGCTTCTTTGCGCCTGCAGGTCTCGATTTCGGAGCCGAAACGACGGAGGAGATTGCCCTCTCAATCATCGCCGAGATTCAGCGCGTGTTTGCAAAAGGATCAGGTGAATCGCTGCGGGAAAGAAAAATATCGATTCATGAAGCTTTGCAGTGCGCCAACACGCCGGCGTTGTTAAAGCGGTGAGATGTCACCGCAGTCCCACATTGCGGCGGTAATTTTGGCAGCGGGCGAATCGTCGCGGCTCGGGAAGCCCAAACAATTGATTCAATTCCGCGGCAAAACTTTGGTGCGACGCGTGGTTGATGCGGCGAGCGAAGCAGGTTGCCGGCCCATTTTGGTAGTCCTCGGCACTGAGCGAACCTCTCACCTTTATTCTGACGGCTTACCGAGAGTGAAGGGGAGACACCATGAAATCGAACTTATCACTTCCGAATTGAAGAAAACCGGCGCGACGATCGTTGCCAATTCGAATTGGCAATGTGGAATCGGAACTTCGATTCGCACAGGTGTCCAGCATTTGCTCGACACCGCGCCTGGGGTTGAGGCGACAGTTTTGCTGGCTTGCGATCAGCCGTTCGTCGATCGCGCGGTGCTCGATGGCTTAATGACGCTTTATCACGAAACCCTAAAACCGATTGTAGCCGCGAGCTATGCGGGCACGCTGGGTGTTCCAGCTCTCTTTGATCGAAGTCTTTTGCCGGAGCTACTCCGATTGGATGACTCCGCGGGGGCGAAATCGACCATCCTTTCAAATCGTGATCAAGTTGCAGAATTCCCATTCCCCGAAGGGAAGGTCGACATCGACACGGCGGAAGATTGGCAACGGTTCTGTTGCAGCAAAGAGTAGAGGCGATTGCGCGATCGCTGGAGTGCAGCGAAAAGGATAGGGCGATGGAAGATAAGCGAAAGACCTTCGGCGGACGTCTCGTCCGCTGGACGGCAGAATTGGTTCTCGTTTTTATCGGAGTTTACGCCGCATTCTGGCTCAACAATTATCAGCAGCATCACCAGGAGGCGAACCGGCGCGATCAAATCCTGGCATCGCTCGAGCGGATATTGCGCCAGGGAATTGAAAGCGGAAAAATCAACGCCGCCCAGGAAGAACAGCAAGCCGCGGAATTTCAGCATGCGCTGGACGCCGGCAAGATGCCGTCGCTCCGTGCGTTCGTGTTCACGACCGATTACAATCCGGGCGATTTTGCGACGCTGCTTCAATCCGGCGGTATTGAGCTGCTTGATGTGGAGACGCTCACCGCGTTGCGCAATGACGAATCGGTCATCCGGTGGGGACTGAGCCGCATGGCTCATTATCAAAAATTAAGCGACGAACTAATCGTGCCGAATCTGGATCAGGACATTTCCTTCTTTTACGATCCGACTACCGGGAAATTGCGAAAACGTTTCGAGATGTTTCCCGAAGCTCTGCAAGCAACGGTGAAATTCGCTCACGACCTGGATCGAACGCACACCGAATTGCTCAAACGCATTCAAGCCGAACGGCACCGGTGAGGCGAATCATCGAACAGAAGGAAACAAAGAAAATGAAGGTAGGCTCTGAACTCCGTTTACTTCGTTGTCTTCTGTTAAAATCCTTTTGCATCCTGTCTAAGAATACTGACGACTTTCTCGATCGCCACACCGAGGCGCTTCTCGATCCTTCCGAGGTAGCTGATGGCCTTCATCTGCCGACGATACAGACCCAGAACGAATCTCCTTTCGATCGCAATGATCTTCAACAGCCAGGCAATAGCAAATTCCTCGATTGACCACCATGCGTTGTAAAGGACGACTTCCACGGCTATTTTGAGGACTAGCGGCAGCTGTTTGAAACGCAGTGCTTCCCTGTTTTCTCTTCGCTTGCAATATCTCGGCGTCAGCCTGTGCCAAACGCTTGGTTCCAGCGAGTACGGACACTATGCAAGAGGGACGGATAGACAATCAGTTTCCGAAAAGGGTCGATTAGTGCCATGTAGAACGGCGTGAAGCGGCTTACGCTGCGGACATAGACCCCAAAATAGAACCGGTAGACAGTCGCTGTTTCGACCAGCGCGCTTAGCGCCGCAGCGTGGGCTGTCCGATTGATCAACTCGACGAGCTGCTCGTTTTCGAAGCGGTAGACGACCCGGAAAAACCCATCTCGCGTGCCGGCTGCGGCCAGTGATCTCGAATGATCGGTGTCAGTTAAACGCGTTGCGAAGGTTTGCCACGCGGTTGCCGCTGGCTCGTGATCCCAACCGAAGAACCGTCCAACGAAGAACCGAATATCGAGCAGCATTCGCACGAGTGGGGAGGGTGTGAATAGCGACGAGGATTTCGAACAACCACAGGTATCAAGCTTACCGTTGCTTGCCGTCCGTAAAAATTCATCGAGCGTCACTCCGGCGCGCCAATGCGGCAGATCGACGGACCATACGTCGTGCAGCGACACCCCGGCCAGAAACGTATGAACTCGCAAGGGCAGTCGTTCGAACTCTTGAATTGAGACCTGTGGCATAGCGTTTCTAACGAGAATTAGCGACTTCAAACTCCTCCTTAATGAACTGTTTAGTCCCTGGCCGGCCAGTGAGACGTAACCATAGCGGTCCGCTTTCCCTGTCGAACCGCAGTCCGATATCGAGGAAGGGACAGCATAACCGCTCCTGGAACGCCCATTCCGTTAGCAACTGATACGTTCTGTTATCCGCGGGCAACTCGAACTCGTAGCCATCTGGCAGTTCGCGGGTGCTCTTTTTCAGTTGTAGCAACGCTGGTCCAAGCTCCTCGAAATGGCGTTTCTTACCTCCGGTGACAACGCCAGTGCGTTGCAGGCGAAAGGCGTCACGTGCTCGGTTTGCGATGAAGCTTCTGACGTTGCCCAAATTGCGACCGGTGCAACGACGGCAATCACAGTTATGAATTGAAATATTTTTTTCATAGTTTTCGACGCTACGACTTCAAGCTGACTTTAAGTCAAAGGGGATTTTTTAAGAAAATTGTGAGACATTTCCGTGGCGTTCCGCGCGGCTCCTCGTTAGATTTTAGAGTGGCAGGGGACCTGGCGATTTCGGATGTCGCGCGCGTGTTTGGTTTGCGCACCTCCGCCATTCGCTACTACGAGCAGATCGGGATTCTCCCGCCGGCAATGCGCAAGAATGGCCAACGCCGCTACGACAACAGTGTGCTTTTTCGTCTCGCTGTGGTGCAGCGCGCCCGAGAGACGGGGTTCACCCTGGAAGAAATACGCGAGCTGTTCTTCGGGTTCCCGCCCGGGACGCCTCCACCGAAACGCTGGCACCAACTCTCCCAACGAAAAATCGCGGAACTCCGGGACCGGATGAAGCGGCTCAAGCTAATGGAGACGTTACTCAGGCGCGTAGAAGACTGTCGTTGCGATGCACTCGACGAGTGCGGCGAAAAACTTCTTCGACAAGGATCAAGGTAAAACGCGCGCGTTTTCCAAAAGAGTACGGGCTCCAAAAGGTTTCCCGAGCAGGCGGCTTGGAAGCCGGGAACGCTAAGCCAGCAAGGCAGCGCTACGTTTTGCTGAGAATCTGCACGATCTTCTGAATTGTATTCCAGTTACGCGTCGTCGCAGCGACGCCGAATATTTTTTCGACCTTGCCGAGGTAGGTGATCGCTTTCATCTGCCGACGATACAAACCCAGAACGAATCTGCCCTGGATCGCGATGATCTTGAGCAGCCAGTCGTCGTTCGAAGGCAGACTGAGAGGAAGAGAAGGCAACGTGCGAAGTCGCTTGTGTAACACGCTGACGAACCGCGTGATGTCGGTGCCAGATGGTTGTCGTGAAAACGGATCCTTTGACGCGAGTTTGATGATGTCGCGCGCGGGACAAATCATGATCTCGCATTTAAATGACAGCTTTTTGGCAATGGCAGTACGAAGCGCGGATTCGCTAACGTTTTCGCACACCACAAATGTACCGACCGCGCCAATATTAACGACACCGAACTTGGCCAGCTGCTTAGCAATTAACGCCGGTTGGCATCGATTCGCCCCGCCCACGTTCACCGCACGAAGAAAGACGACCCAGCGCATCCGAAGGAATGCTATTCAGGACGCCTTTCGGTAACAGATCTTTTCCTGGGTTCACCAGAGGTTCGTCTGAATAAATCGCGGACTGCCGCCATTGAAGAAAGTAGGAAGTAGCCGCCTTCGTCATCCTCCTTCGCCAGCTACGGCGCGACGAGAGGCTACGGCGTGTCAAAGAAAGGCTAAAGGAGAAAGTCAGAGGTTCTCCTGGCCTGCAGGTGCCGCCTTGACTCGCCAACACCGGGTCTTAATTTCGCCTGTACTATATATAGATGCGAAGCCGAAGCTTCGCGGTTCGCCCTGAAAGGGTGAGCGGGTTTCCGGACGAACCTCTTTCACCTCAACAAGAAAGGCCGTCGTGAAAATAGCGGTTTCCGTTATCGAGATGCGAGCGGCCTTGAAATAATTGCGCTGATCGTATGGCAAGCACTCAGAAGACAGTGATCGTTACGGGAGCGTCGCAAGGGATCGGCGCGGGCATCGTCCAAGCGTTTCTCGCACGCGGCTACGATGTGGTAGGAACCGCGCGGAGTGCGACGAAATCGAACGAGCTTTCAGCTTCCGACCACCTCGCCTTGATTGACGGCGACATAGGTCAATTTGAGACGGCGCAGAAAGTTGCAGAGCTCGCGATCGAGAAGTTCGGCTCGATCGATGCTGTCGTCGCGAACGCTGGGATTTTCTTGGTGAAGCCGTTCACCGATTACACAGCAGATGACTTTGATGCGCTCGTCTCGACCAACCTCGCGGGTTTCATTTACATCACGCAGCTTGCAGTTAAACAAATGCAGGCACACAAGACCGGCGGCAGCATCGTGAGCATCAGCGCCGCACTGGTCGACAATCCAATCGCCGGCGTAACTGCTTCCCTTTCCATGATCACGAAAGGTGGTCTGAATGCCGTCACACGGAGCTTGGCGATGGAATACGCGAAGGAGCATATTCGATTTAACGCCGTAGCTCCCGGGGTCGTCGACTCACCGCTTCACGCCAAGGATTCGGAGGATTCTCTAAAAACGCTTTCGCCGATGGGCTCAATCTCCACCGTTGAGGACATTGCCAGCGCCGTCGTTTATCTGACAGAAGCTCGCCAAATCAGCGGGGAGGTGCTGCACGTGGACGGCGGTGCGCACGTTGGCAAATGGTAACTGGCGAAGACTCTCGACCGGCCAGCGCCGAGCAGCGACTAAAAGAACTTGGCATCAAGCTGCCGCCGCCGCCTGAACCATTCGGCACCTATGTGGAAGCGGTGCGGACGGGCAATCTGCTTTTTTTGACTGGAATGCTTCCAACGGAAGGCCGCGGCGCGAAATTCATTGGGCGCGTCGGCGCCGAGCTCGATGTGGAAGCTGGGCGCAAAGCGGCTTACCTCGCGGCGCTCAACGTTCTTGCTGTCGCAAGAAAACATTTGGGATCGCTCGACAAAGTAACGCGGATCGTTCGGCTCGGCGTGTCGGTGGCCACTTCGGGAGATGTCCGCGATCAGCCGAAAGTCGCTGACGCCGCTTCGGAGCTGCTGCAAGACGTTTTCGGAAAAGACAAGAACCCTTGCCGCTTGGTGTATGGCGTCGCAAGCCTTCCGCTAGGAACCCCAGTTGAGCTGGAAGTAATTTTCGAAGTAGCGAGTTCGCCTAACGGCAGCTGAATGATGCGTCTCGTCAGTTCGCCACATTTGACCCAATGCTTACAGATTTCCTGCACAGTGTTGGTGGTTTCTGTGATGCTGGCATCATTTCAATTGCTTGCCCAAGACAAGGAACGTCCCATGGAACACCCGATTTTTTATCGGACGATAAAGATAGATGGGCTCTCCATCTTTTATAGAGAGGCCGGTCCAAAAGACGCGCCGACGCTTCTCCTGTTGCACGGACTCCCGTCTTCGTCGCGAATGTTCGAGCCTCTCTTCGCCCGGCTCTCCGATCGCTATCGTCTTGTCGCGCCCGATTATCCGGGCTTTGGACACAGCGACTGGCCGGACCCGAAAAGATTCGCGTATACGTTCGATCATATTGCCGAGATCATGAATCACTTCACCGAAGCGCTCGGACTCTCGCGCTACACGCTCTACATGCAGGACTACGGCGGCCCCGTTGGTTTTCGCATGGCCCTGGCTCATCCGGATCGAATCGAGGCTCTCATTGTCCAGGACGCGGTGGCGCACAACGAGGGCCTGGGGGCGAATTGGAAAACGCGACGTGAGTTTTGGAAAGATCGTGCGACCAACGAAAATGCGCTTCGGACAAATCTCCTGTCGTTACAAACGACGCGAACGCGTCATGTCGGGAACGATCCAAACGTCGAACATTACGACCCGGACTTGTGGACGGATGAATTTGCTTTTCTGAATCAGGCCGATCAGGCGCAGATTCAAAGCGATTTGTTCTACGACTATCGAACAAATGTGGACGCCTACCCCAAATGGCAGGCGTGGATGCGGGAAAAGCAGCCGCGGCTACTTGTAATCTGGGGTAAGTATGACCTCTCGTTCGACCTCGGCGAACCGGAACGCTACCATAAGGACGTGCCAAAAGCCGAAGTCCACGTGCTCGATGCTGGCCATTTCGCGCTCGATACGGCGGCAGATGAGATCGCCGCGTTGGTCGGGGACTTTGTGAAGTAGCGGAAACAGAAACGCGGACGCGACGTAGCGGTGAGTGAGTTGGCCGCGAGCGAAGACAAAGGCTAAAGTAGAATTGAGTATCGAAACTTGCGCGGGTCTAGCCCGCCGTCGCGATGGAGCGATTCCCAATGTCAGCGTGCAATGAGGAGACCGCCTCTCTCTCGTCGCGGACATTGTTTCCGATGAAGTCTTTCGAAAAGAGCATCGAGAAGGCGTGCAGGCTGCGTGCTCGGAATGCGCCGGCACAACTGAGCAGATAAAATCGCCACATCCGCCGGAAACGTTCGCCGTAACGTTCAACAAAACGCGGCCAGGCGCGGCGGAAGTTTTCTTCCCACGCGAGCAGCGTTTGGTCATAGTTCGGCCCGATGTTCTTGACATCGTCCAGGATGAAAACACTTTCCGCGGCGCGCATCAGCTGAGCCGCGGACGGAAGAATAGAGTTTGGAAAAATGTAGCGCGTGATCCAGGGATCGGAGGCGAGTCGAGAAGAGTTGCCGCAGATTCCCTGGCAGAGAAACAATCCGTCATCGCCTAACAAACGAGCGGTTGCACGAAAATACGTGCGATAGTTTTTTGAGCCGACGTGTTCAACCATGCCGACGCTCACCACCCGATCGAATCGGCCGGTGACATCGCGGTAATCGCGCAATTGAATTTCAACATCCAATCCGCGGCACCAGCGTTGCGCGTACTCGAATTGTTCGCGTGAAATTGTGATCCCGACCACCTGACAGCCGTAATGACGTGCGGCATAGCGGGCTAGCCCACCCCAGCCACAGCCGATGTCGAGCAAGCGCAGGCCATGGCGCAGACGCAGCCTCTCGCAAATCCACTCTAGTTTCCGCAATTGTGCAGCCGCCAGGTCGTCGCCCTCAGCGAAAAGCGCACAGGAATATTGCATATTTGGATCGAGCATCGCTTCGAAGAAATCGTTGCTTAGATCGTAATGGACGCGACCGACTATTCTGGAGCGATGCCGAGTTTGCTGGTTGATGACAAGGGCAGTAAGGAGCGCCCAGAGATTCGGGAGGCGAAACGCGAAACGCTGATCGAGTCGCGCGCGAATGGCGCGGTAACACATTTCATCGAGCGCGATGCAGTCCCACCAATCTTCCATATAAGACTCTCCAAAACCGAGCGCGCCTGAAGCGAGGACGCGACTAAAAAAGCGGGCATCATGTACCTGTATGTCCCACGGCCGAGTGCCGTTGATCTGAATGTCCGCGACCGCGAGAAAATTGGTCACTATTTTCTGGGCTCTGGACATGACGATTTCGGCCGTTCGCACTTCGGCTCTACGTCTATTGAAGAACCTGCCCGCGGTCGCGGCAAGTTTTAGCAAGCACTCTTCCGCTGCAATAACAGCTAACCTCCTAGAAAACTAGAAGGTATAATCTTTCGGAGAAAAGGCTGAACGGCGAAAGTGATGAGAAGGGAAAATGACGAAGCCGCGTAAAGACGGAGCCTTCCATTCGGTTTAGTGTGGCTTTTGGACGCGGGCGAAGCACTAATGGTCCGAGCGGGACTGGCGTTGAATGACCGGTGACGAGTGACCATAGTTATGAAGCAGAGGCACGTTTTATATGAGATCTGACATA
>Ga0209474_10001912_pt1 | contig 19659 bp, 17 predicted proteins | sample GraSoiAngelo_145_FD_185902 | JGI IMG/M metagenome (GOLD analysis project Ga0209474, IMG submission 185902) | Grasslands soil microbial communities from the Angelo Coastal Reserve, California, USA - 14_1009_05_20cm (SPAdes) (version 2) | ecosystem: Environmental > Terrestrial > Soil > Grasslands... | reverse complement strand
GACCCCTTGGCAAGTTCAATTGTGCCTTGAACCAGAGCCTCGAAACTGGGAGCTAATTCCGCCACAACCTCCACTTTGTAGTTGCACAAAATCTCTTCGTGGTCGATTTTGACGATCCTCATCTCCCGACTTTTCGTCCGAGAGTTCATATCAAAACACACCGGATCGTAATCACCGCCAGCGCCTTTGCCAAAGCGCAGGTAGCCCGCCGGAAGAAGTGCTTCCCAAAGCCCACGATCTCCCGAAATCTGGCGAAAAAAACCTTCTAAGTCCGGACCCGGTGGATTGGCCATCAGGCTGTAGGTTTGCAAATCGACCTCAGCCCACCGGTAAGTAAGTAAGAGGCTTTCGAAAAGCGCCGGAAATCGTGCGGGCAGCCTTGCGTAAAGCAGTTCAAGCAGGGCGGGTTGTGGATCTTGCCTCCGGGGTCGCCATGACACCCTACCGAATTCTGTTGGTTCAGTGACAGCGAGCTCGCGCACAAAGGGATCGATCCCAGGGTAGCTCGACATCTCGCTTAGCTTATCAAAAGACATAACATACTCGGAGAGAAATAAATTACGCCGAACTTCTGCGGGAGAAGTCATGCCTTGTTGCATTCGTCTCTTCAGCGCACTACTCCGCTCATGGGGCTGGAAGCTGATGCATACAGCCGCTTCGGCATGCGTCCGGCAAGATACGATTTGTGCCCGGCAATCACTGCGTCGCGCATTGCTTCCGCCATGAGTACCGCATCCTCGGCCTCGGCGATGGCCGTGTTCATTAAGACGCCATCCGCGCCAAGTTCCATGGCGATCGCGGCGTCGGAAGCGCTGCCAACGCCTGCATCCACGATCATCGGCACTTCGGTGATGCGGTCGCGCAGAATACGTAGATTCGCGGGGTTCTGAATCCCCAGGCCAGAGCCGATCGGCGCGGCAAGAGGCATCACTGCGGCCGCTCCCGCATCAATCAGCTTGCGTGCCGCGATGAGGTCATCGTTCGTGTATGGCAGGACGACGAATCCTTCTTTGACGAGCACGCGTGTGGCTTCGATGAGCTGCTCCGTGTCTGGAAAAAGCGTTTGCTGATCCCCGATTACTTCCAGCTTGATCCAGTTCGAAAGCCCCACTTCGCGCGCCAGCCGCGCCGTGCGAACCGCTTCCTCCGCCGTATAGCAAGCCGCCGTATTCGGCAAAATAAAAATCTTCTCGCGGTCAATATAGTCGAGCAGCGATTCTTTCGATTTGTCCGTCAGGTTCACGCGCCGCACGGCCACCGTCACCATCTCCGCCCCGGAAGCCGCATGCGCCCGCGCCATTTCCTGAAAGCTGCGGTACTTCCCTGTCCCCACGATAAGCCGCGACTGAAACGCGCGCCCGGCAATCACTAAATTGTCTGCCATAACGAACCTCAACTGGATTTTAGCCCCTGCCAGCCGCGGGGACAAATTCCCGAGCGAGAAACCACAACCGGCAATCTAGCCAAGACCGCTCAGGGTCACTATAATCAGCGTTCGCACCATGCCATTCAATGGGAGGTTTACCGATGCGGTTTCGAGCAGTTGTGCTGATTTTCGTTTGCGCGCTTGCAGCGTGCGGCCTTTTCGCGCAGGACGTTGACATTCCTTTCAAAGAATTCACGCTCGACAATGGGCTGACGGTCATCGTCCACGAAAACCACAAGGCTCCCATTGTCGCGGTGAATCTCTGGTATCACGTCGGCTCAAAAAACGAAAGGCCCGGCAAAACCGGATTCGCGCACCTCTTCGAGCATTTGATGTTCGGCGGCAGCGAACATGCCAAGGGCCGCTACATTGACGCCATGGAAAAAATCGGCGCCACCGACCTCAACGGCACCACCAACAATGACCGCACCAACTACTTTGAAAACGTGCCGACTTCCGCGCTCGATTACACGCTCTGGATGGAATCCGACCGCATGGGCTTCCTGCTCGGCCAGCTCGATCAAAAGACGCTCGACTTGCAGCGCGGGGTTGTGCAAAACGAAAAGCGCCAGGGAGAAAACCAGCCCTACGCCGTTTCCTTTCAACTCATCACGCAAAACACTTATCCCGCCGGGCATCCCTACTCTTGGACCGTCATCGGCGATATGGCGGACCTCAATGCCGCATCGATGGACGACGTGAAGGAATGGTTCAAGACGTATTACGGTCCATCGAACGTCGTGATTTGTCTCGCCGGAGATATCGACTTCAAGACCGCCAAAGAAAAAGTTGAAAAATATTTCGGCAATATTCCCCCCGGGCCGCCGGTCGGGCACCAGGAAGCCTGGATCGCCAAAATGACCGGAACGCACAGGGGAGTGGTGCAAGACCGGGTTCCGCAAGCACGCATTTACAAGGTCTGGAACGTGCCGCCAGACGGGACTCCCGACGGAGATTACCTCGATCTCGTGAGCGACGTTCTCAGCTCAGGGAAAAGCTCGCGTTTCTACAAGCGCCTCGTCTACGACGACCAGATTGCTACGAACGCCAATGCCTTCGTGGACCTAAGAGAAATCGCCGGCCAGTTCCGCATCCAGGCGACGGCGAAGCCCGGAGGTGATTTGGCCCAGGTCGAAAAAGAATTGGAAGAGGAGTTGGCGAGATTCCTCAAGGACGGGCCCACGGCTGAAGAGCTCGCTCGCGTGAAAGCGCAGTATCAGGCCAACTTCATCCGCGGTATTGAGCGCATCGGCGGCTTCGGCGGAAAATCCGACCAGCTCGCGCGGAACCAGGTTTTCCACGGCGAGCCCGCGCACTACAAGGTTTCTCTCAAACGCGTGCAGGAGGCCACAGCCGAAGATTTGAAAGCTGCCGCGAATCGCTGGCTCACCGATGGCGTTTACATTCTCGAAGTGCATCCCTTCCCCGATTACAAAACGGCTGCCGCGGGTGCGGACCGCACGAAACCTCCAACCATTGGAACTCCTCCAGCTCTCAAGCTGCCAAAACTGGAGAGGGCCACACTCTCAAACGGCTTGAAAGTCATTCTCGCGGAACGCCACGAAGTGCCGCTTGTTTCTTTCTGGCTTGACCTCGATGCCGGTTACGCCGCCGATCCCGCCGGCCAGCCGGGAACCTCGACCATGGCCACGTCGCTTCTCAGTGGCGGCACAAAAACAAGAAACGCCCTGCAAATCAGCGACGAGGAGGCATTGCTTGGCGCACAGATCGCCGCCTACTCGAATCTCGACCTGTCTGTCGTGCGGCTGTCGTCTTTGAAATCGAAATTGGATTCTTCTCTCGAATTGTATTCCGACCTCATCCTGAATCCCCTCTTCCCGGAAGACGATTTCAAGAAGCAGCAGAAACTGCAAATCGCCGCCATTCAGCGCGAGCAGACCACGCCAATTCAAATGGGCTTGCGCGTTTTCCCGGGACTTTTGTACGGCCCGGGCCACGCCTACGGCAACCCGCTCACGGGTTCCGGCACCATCGCCAGCGTCGAAAAAATGACGCGTGAAGATCTCGCGAAATTCCATCAAGCCTGGTTCAAGCCGAATCACGCCACGCTCGTGATTGCGGGCGACACGACCCTCAGCGAAATCACTCCCAAGCTCGAAAAGCTGTTTTCAGGCTGGAAGCCGGGACAGACGCCCGAGAAAAACGTTAAGCCCGTCCAGTTGCCGCCAAAGTCCATCGTGTACATGATGGACAAGCCGGGCGCGCAGCAATCCATCATCATGGTGGGGAATATCGCTCCGCCGCAGAACAACCCTAATGAGATTGCCATCGAAGCGATGAACGACGCCCTCGGCGGACTGTTTCTTTCGCGAATCAACTCCAATCTGAGGGAAGACAAGCATTGGTCTTATGGAACCAGAACCCTCTTGTGGTCAGCGCGCGGACAGCGTCCATGGCTCACGCTTGCCCCAGTTCAAACGGATAAGACAAAAGAGTCGCTCGTGGAAATCAACAAGGAACTGCGCGGAGTCTTAGGCGATCACCCGCTCACGCAGGAAGAACTCTCGGTCGTCCAGGACAGCGAAACGCTAAGTCTGCCCGGCTCGCGCGAAACCCAGCAGGAAGTTGGGAATTCGATCAACGAATTGGTGCAATTCGGATTGCCCGACGACTACTATGAAACGATGGCAGCCAAGATTCGCGCCTTGAAACCCGCCGATGTGGCCAACGCGGCGAAGATCGTCGATCATCCCGATAATCTGATTTGGGTGGTTGTCGGTGATCGCTCAAAGATCGAAGCCGGCGTAAATGAACTCAATCTGGGCGAGCTCCGCTTCCTCGGCCCCGACGGAAAACCAATCTGAAGTTTTTTACAAAGCTTCGAGATTCTCTCCTCCGTGAAGCTGCGTGACAGGAATCTGTTTTCTAGGTATTTCCGGAAAGCAGGTTCCTCGCGTCGCGGAATGACAACAGTGGCATTTTTTCAGCACTGCTTAGAGAACGACTCCAACTGCACGCCAAAAAACATCCGTTTCACGCCGGGTCCGTGCTCGCACGACCGTCTACGCTCATTCCTGGAAGATGGGGCGGGGCTCGGCGACGTCGGCGTAAAGGGACTCAATGACTATGCGGTATTTTTCTTCCACGACGCGGCGCTTGAGCTTCAAAGTGAAGGTGAGCGTGCCGCTGTCGAAGGTAAAATCTTCGGGGAGAAGCGCGAAGCGCTTGATGGTTTCGTACTGCGCGAGGTGCGGGGTAAGGCGCTTGATTTCGTCTTCGATCAGAGCATGCGTGCGCGGATGAGCGGCGAGCTCGGAATTGGAAGAAAATTTTAAGCCCTCGTCGGCGAGCCGCGCGGCCACGGTCGCGGGATTGGGCACGATCAGCGCGGCGATGAATTTGCGCTTATCGCCGACGACCATCGCGTTGAGGATGTACGGACTCGTTTTCAAAACGTTCTCAATCGGCTGAGGCGCGACAAATTTTCCGCCAGCCGTCTTGATCAAGTCTTTCTTCCGGTCGGTGATGTAAAGATACCCTTCGGCATCGAGATGCCCGATATCCCCGGTCCGAAACCATCCGTCCTCCGTCAGCACCTCGCGGGTAGCTTCAGGATTTTTGTAATAGCCCTGCATGACGCAGGGTCCCTTGACCAGGATTTCTCCGTCTTCCGCGACTCGCACTAGCACATTGGCGATGGGTTTCCCCGAACTCCCCACGCGATTGACAGGATAATTGGTAGAAACAATCGGGGAAGTCTCCGTCAATCCATAGCCCTGGTAAATGGGCACGCCCACGGCCCAGAAGAATTCCGCCAGCTCTTTGGAAAGCGGCGCGCCACCGGAACTGACGATGCGGAGGCGTCCCCCTAATCCCGCGCGAACCTTTTTGTAGACGAGCGGATCGGCCAGCAGCCACTGTAGCTTGACCAAAATGTTTACGCGGCCACCGCCGGCCTTCCAGTGGACCGACTGATTGGCAACCTTCAAGGCCCAGTCGAAAATCATGCGTTTGAGACCTGTGGCTTTCGAGCCTTTTTCGGCCAGGCGGGTGTAAATCTTTTCAAAGAAGCGTGGCACCGCCGCAACCACGGTCGGCTGAACCTCCAGCAACGCCTGAGGCACCTCATCAATGGATGGAACGTACGCGATGGGGCAACCCTGAAAAATGTGGATGTAATCGACGATGCGCCCATAAACATGGGAAAGGGGCAAGAACGAAAGCGCGACATCTTCGGCGGGGTTGAGGCGGAAATCGTGGCCCACGTCGGTCACGTTGGAACAAAGGTTGGTGTGCGTGAGCATCACGCCCTTCGGCTCGCCGGTGGTGCCGGAGGTGTAGATGAGGGAGGCAAGCTGGCCGGGCAGAACTTGAGAAGCGCGCAGGCGGTAGGAAGAAATCTCCGGGGCTCCAGCGCTGGCAATGAGTGTTTCGTAGCGCAGGCATTCGCTGGGAAGATCCGCGCCGGCGTCGGCCACGACAATGTTCTCGAGTTCGGGAAGATGGGCGCGCACGGAAAGCAGCTTCTCGAGTTGCGGTTTGCCCGTAACGAAAACTACTCTCGCGCCGCAATGTTTCAGGATGTACGTCATGCGGTCGGGCGATTCGTGGAAATAGACTGGGACGTTAATCGCGCCCGCACCCGTGATGGCAAAGTCAGCGGTGTGCCATTCGGGGCGGTTCGCGGAGAACAGGCCGACGCGATCGCCCGGCTTTACGCCCAACTCCACAAATGCGGAAGAAAGGCCTGCTACGCGACGGAGAAATTCCTGCGAGGAGACGGGTTCCCACCTGCCGTCGCGGCGCATCATTTGCGCGCGCGGGTTCGGCAGGTTTTCCATGGCGTTCAGGAAGCGTGAGGGAAGCGTGCCGTAGCTCATGGTCGAGTCCGTGGCCTGAGGTTCACTGTAGCGCACGGATGCGAGTGGTGCAATGAACCGCTGTCGCAGGGGAGATCCTTCGTTTCGCTGCGCCCGTGCGCAGATTCGGGGGACAAGGGTCGTGAGTTTAAGTATTACTTTCACTCCAGGGGAGGGGAGACCCACGTGGTTGACCGGTAAGCGAAAACACTGACACGCCATAAACAGCAGAGCGTCGCGAGTGGATCGTTCGGCAAGCCCGTAAACCGCAAAACTGTTCCCCTCTGGTAAGTTCCGGGCAAATCCAAGAAAAAGCTGTCACTTTTTGCTTTTATGTGCTTTCGCTCGAGAGCCGGCAGGCGCTCTCCTCTTCAATTTGATCTGATTGTAATCAATGGCGGCGCGGACGAGATTTTTTAGAGCACGCTCATTAATCTTATCGCCCTCGAACAAATCAATCGCTCGCCACTGGTTGCCTCCGAGGCCCGCATTGAAGAGCTTGTCAGGATCCGCGAGGCTCGCCCCGTGGGAAAAGGTAAGCTTTACTTTATCTTTGTGGGCGTTGCCGACCGCGATCATTCCGTCGCGAGACCACACCGGGCTTCCCATCCACTTCCATTCCTCGATGATCTCCCGGTCAACCTCCAGGATGTTCTTGCGGATGCCGGCGAGCGTTTTGCCACGCCAGTCTGTGAGTCCTGCGATCAGCTGGTCAATCCGTTCCGATGGGTTCATTGGATTCTTACCCCTCCAATTCTTGCCCCATTTTCATGCGAGAGTTTTATTGGGTGACTTAGGCCGATCTCTTCGAAAAAAGGCGTCGAACGACATGGCCTTTCGACATCCACAATCCCGAAAGGACCATTACCGGAACGACCACAAACCTAGTAGGGCGGGCGTAGTTTGGGATTGGGTCAAACGGACTATAAATATAGCCGTTTATCGGAATGCCAAAGACAATGTGAATCCAGCGAAGTGCTCCAAGTAGTTCTTCACGTTGTTCTCGCGAGAGATCCTTGTTGCTCCTATTACTCTTGCTCATATTTTAAGCTCAGAATGAGGCTCTATGCGCCAATCGCAGCATGGTTGCCAGGCTTCTCGGTTGCGGTCTTCGGCGGTCCGAACCCTTGTTCGTGACTGTATTGATTAACCGAAACAATTCTTCTGTCCGCAGGTCTGAAATGCCACGATATTACAGTCAAGATTAGAAGTAACAACGCGGGAACATTTTCCTTCATGGAATCACCCGATGCGATATGTGAAAATACCGCTCCCGACATGGCAAAGAAAAAGCCTGCATAAGCCCATTCCTTTAGTAAAGGGAATTTAGGAATAAGCAATGCTGTAACTCCCAAAATTTTCCAAACGCCTAGTATTGTTAGAAAATAGACGGGATAGCCCAAATGGGTAATACCAAATACCCCCGGCGGCGCCAAGGCTCCTTCCGCTTTCGCTTTGAATAACTGTAATGCTCCAGTTGATAGCATTCCTAGTGCAAGCCAGAGAGTAGCAATCCAATAGATGATTTTACTTCTCTTGGTCATAGATCCTCCTCGATGCACGATTTTTGAGCCGCCGGCGGCGGCAAGTTGGGCGTTTCAATACTGAACTGCTTGGCGTACTCCGCGTTCAGCCGCTGCCAGCCGCCGAACTTCATCGCCTCAGGGCCAACCATCCGGCCGATGGGGGTTCCGCTGAGCAAGTGATCCAGAACATCGAGACAAATGTGCCACCCGGCAGCACCCATGGAGATGAAGCGGTGACCGATGTTGGTCCATAGCGTGAGGCGCGTGCGCGTGCCCCTACCAAGAGGCTCAAGCTGCCATCGCATGTCGAAGCCACCCCAGTTGTACTCCAGCTCGTTTGGAGCGTCGGCGCGCGTTACCCTTGTTTCGGTAACGTGCAGCGCGGGCGCTCCCATGGTGGTCAGCTTCACCGTGGTTCCAACCGTACCCAGGTTCCCATCGGCGTCGAAAGGCGCCCACTCGCGCAGATGCGCCGGGTCGGTTAGCGCTTGCCAGACTTTTTCCGGCGCGTGGCGCATTTCTCTGACGAGAATGAGCGTCCACTTCTCTCCGTCCTTTCGTACCTGCGCCCCGTAAGCCGGACCCGGGGCGTACTGCTCGCGATCGGCCATCTTAATCTTCTCCTCGCCCTACCAGCTCATCAGCTGCGTGACCTGAATGAGATTACCGCAGGTGTCCTTCAGCATGGCGATCTTGGAGGCCGTCACGTCCTTTGGTGGCATGGTGAACTCGGCGCCGCCCGCTTTCATACGCTCGTAATCGGCTTGCACGTCGTCGGTGTAGAACATGGCCGCGGGCTGGCCTTGCTGGAACAGGGCCTGCTGATAGGCTTTGGCCGCGGGGTTGTTGTTCAGCGCCAGCTGCAGCTGAGTGCCGTTTGGCTCCTCGGGCGAGGCCACGGTCAGCCAGCGAAATGGGCCCTGACTGAAATCGGCCTTCTTGGCAAAGCCCAGCACTTCGGTATAGAAGCGCAGGGCTTTTTCCTGGTCGTCGACGTACACGCTGGTCAGCTTTATTTTCATTTGGTTGCTCCTGTGTCAAGTTCGCGGTTTGAGCCGCGTCGTCTTTCTCCTTGTCTTCCGTTTCGCAAGCGTTGCCCGATCCATGGCTCGATCCATAGATGGATCCATGCGGTCGAGGTGGCGTTCGAGAGCATCTACGTGAGCGGACCAGAACCGGCGGAACTGCGCCAGCCAGTCATCCACCTCCTGAAGCGGTTCAGGTTTCAGGCGGTAGAGACGGCGCTGTGCGTCCACCGTAGATTCCACGAAACCGGCCTCTCGCAGCACTCGCAGGTGCTTTGAAACGGTCGGCTGCGGCATACGGAGTTGACGCTCGATCTCTCCCACCGACTGTTGAGACAAGACCAGGAGGCTCAAGATCGCGCGGCGGTTCGGTTCGGCAATGATTTCGAACGCGGATTCCATGCTCCTTATATACTCCACAGAGCATATACGTGTCAAGGGATATACGAGAGTAGTGCCTGTGGAAATCTGTGGAAAAGTTGGAGAGGCCAGGCCTTTCGGGATGGTCGGGTGCCGATAAGGGCTCGCGGAGGAGATTCAGGACTCAGATGCGTCTTAAATCGTCACTTCGGGCGGGACTTGGCGTGGGGGTGGCGAGGGGACCAGTCTTTGGGCGGGAAGGCCACGTGCCAGAAGGTGGGATTCGGGAGCAGGAACTCGACGCCGACCTTGACTTGCTCGTCGGGAAACTTGTCAATGTGCGCGACGACGCACTCGAGCGAATCTTTGGTCTGGGGGTTTGAGAGCGTGAGGCGCTGGCCGCGGTAAAGCGGTGCGGAAAGGGCAATGAGCGCGCCGTGAGCGCTAACCGCCAGCGTGTGCGTGTCTTCTTGGGAAAGCGCCGCGTTGCCGGAACGCAGGCCGACGCGCACGGGGACTTTCATCAAAACGCGCTGGCTGCGGCGGCGGTTGTTGGCGAGCCAGGAAGTTTCGCGAGACTCGGCGATCCAGGTGTCAAGAGTTCCGCCGTGCTCCGGGTGGACCGCGGTGAACATCAGGCCCATGCCCTTGCCTGGCTGTACGTAGACGACGCGGCCCTGCACTTCGAGCGATTTGGCGCCCTTGGTCATACGCACGTTGGCGGGGGTTCCCAGAAGGAGCGGAGTCTCCGTATCGAGATAGCAGCCCTGTTGGCTCAAGTCGCGCACCTGCGTTTTGGCTTTTGCGCTGGAGTCAGCAGCAACGACTTCGGCAGTGGCGGCGAAGGCATAGCGAGGATTCGCGCGACGGTCGGCAGCGGAAGGCGGCGCGGCTGAAGCGGACCCACCCGCGGGAGTATTGACAGAAACGGGAGGCGTTCCCGTGTGCCTTTGCACATGGAAAGAGTTGGTGAAATTTTCGATTTCCTGCTGCAACTCGATGGAAATGTCAGAGCTGCCGGCTTCAGCGACCGTATCCACGGGGGGAACCACAGGACTCGTAGCGCTCTCGGCTTCCGTGTGGACGGGAACTTGTTGTATTGGCTCAGCGTCGCGCTGCGCGGACTGCACGGGATTCTCGACGGGCGGCGCGGCGGGCTCGCGTTTTGGTTTGGACTTCCTACGCTTCATGACGACAGAATTCTACTGCAAACCGGGGGCGCCGTTGCAGGTTGTGCATTGGTGCGAGGACAAAAAGGAAATAATCGCGAAGATACATCGCGTGGCTAAGCCACGACGTCTACAGAAGGCGGAAGCCCGGGTGCAAATGATATGGCTGTGCGCTAGTATGGGCGGCGGAGAAAGAAATTCATGAAAGCAACGATATCGGAGACGGCGGAAGCGGGATTGTCTAAGGGGCCGTATCGCGCGCCGCGCGGGACGCAGATTTCCTGCAAAGGATGGCAGCAGGAAGCGGCGCTGCGCATGCTGCTGAACAATTTGGATCCCGAAGTGGCGGAGAAGCCGGAAGAGTTGGTGGTTTATGGCGGGACGGGGAAAGCAGCGCGGAATTGGGAATGTTTTCACGCGATTGTGCGTTCGCTGAAGGCGCTGGAAGCGGATGAGACGCTGCTGGTCCAATCGGGGAAGCCGGTGGCGGTGTTTCGCACGCATGAGTACGCCCCGCGCGTGCTGCTGTGCAATTCCAACCTGGTGGGCCATTGGAGCAACTGGGACAATTTTCATGAACTCGACCGCGCGGGTTTGATGATGTACGGGCAGATGACGGCGGGAAGCTGGATTTACATCGGCACTCAGGGGATTTTGCAAGGAACGTACGAAACGTTTGGGGCTGCAGCGAAAAAGCATTTTGGCGGCGATTTGAAGGGCAAGCTGGTGGTGAGCGGCGGCATGGGCGGAATGGGCGGAGCGCAGCCGCTGGCGGCCACGATGAATGGGGCAGCATTTCTGGGGATTGACGTTGATCCGGAGCGCATCAAGAAGCGGCTGAAGACGAGTTATTGCGACGTGCTGGTGACTTCGCTGGACGAGGCGCTGCGGATTTTGAAAAACGCGGTGCGCAAGGGCGAAGCGACTTCGGTGGGGCTGGTGGGAAATTGCGCGGACGTGATTCCGGAACTGGCCAAGCGCGGCGTGTTACCGGATTTGCTGACGGATCAGACGAGCGCGCACGACCCGCTGGGCGGATACGTGCCGAATGGAATGTCGCTGGAGGCGGCGTTGGAGCTGCGCAAGAAGAATCCTGAGGAGTACCAGAAACGCGCGCTAGCGGCGATCGCCGCGCACGTGCAGGGCATGCTGGATTTGCAAAAATTGGGCGCGGTGACGTTTGACTACGGCAACAATATTCGCACCTTCGCGTTTCAGCAAGGCGTGAAGAACGCGTACGACTTTCCGGGATTCGTGCCGGCGTACATCCGTCCGCTGTTTTGCGAAGGAAAAGGGCCGTTCCGGTGGGCGGCGCTTTCGGGCGAGGCTTCGGACATTGCGCGGACGGACCGGTTGGTGCTGGACATGTTTCCGCACGACGAGCACTTGAATCGCTGGATCAAACTGGCGCAGAAGCGCGTGAAGTTTCAGGGGCTGCCGTCGCGAATTTGCTGGCTGGGTTACGGGGAGCGGGACAAATTTGGGCTGGCGCTGAATGATTTGGTGGCGCACGGGGAGATTAAAGCTCCGGTGGTGATGGGTCGCGACCATTTGGATTGCGGGTCGGTGGCTTCGCCGTATCGCGAGACGGAAGCGATGCGCGATGGCTCGGACGCCGTCGCGGATTGGCCGCTGCTGAATGCGCTGATTAATACGGCGAGCGGAGCATCGTGGGTGTCCATTCACAATGGCGGCGGCGTGGGGATTGGCTATTCCCAACACGCCGGGCAAGTGACGGTGGCGGATGGGACGAAAGAAATGGCGAAGCGCATCGAGCGCGTGTTGACGAACGATCCGGGATTGGGCGTAGCACGGCACGTAGATGCGGGTTATCCGGAAGCGATTGCGTTTGCGAAGAAAACCGGCGTAAAGGTTCCAATGCTGTAGGAATTTCACCGCAAAGGAATAATGATGCGAGTTCGACTCGGAGAGTTCAGCCATGAGAAGGCCTTCGCCTTCCGGTGGCCAGGTGGAAACGCGGAACATTTCGACCGAGGGTGGAGAGGTACCGTCTTAGTAGACGGCCGCACCTTCGAAATTCGACACGGCCTGGGCCGACGAACCGTTTACGGCCGTCCCAGGGTGCACAGCGTTACTTGGGTCTCAGGAGCGCCGATGGTGGAAGGCGTCGAGGCGGACGACTACGCCAGCACTGGCTCTCTATTGAGCGTGATGAAATTGCGTGACCGGAAGCACATGCACAGCGATAGAGATATTCCCCCGGGGTATGAGATCTTCAACATAGTAAATTTCCGCGACGAGATTCACGCCCCTCGCAGCCCCAACTGTCTAGCCGTAAAGATCACGGACTCAAACTTTGCTGACTGGGCTGTACATGCGAGCCTTCGGGCTCTTCAAAAGAAGTTCTTAGCTACTAGACCCGCGGCACAGCCAACCGTTGGGGTAAAGAAAAAGCTCCTCAAAGGACAATCGAACAACGCTCAAATCGTTCAGGTCCTGCTGCATTTCGGAGCAACCAAGAAATCAGAACCTGGTGCTGAAGTGTCGTTTACGCCGGACCGTAAAGCGAATGAGTTGGTAAGGACTGATGCTTTCGCTTTCCTGCTGGCTGTGATCTTTGACCAGGGGATCCCGGCCGAGCGTGCCTGGCAGGCGCCATACGAGTTGAAGCGAAGGTTAGGCCACCTTGATCCTCACAGGATTTCTAAAGATCGCGCCTCTGTAGAGGCGGCTGTAAAAGGTCCTCCCTGCTTACACAGGTATGTCTTCAAGGTTCCGAAGTGGATTGTGCTTGCCGCGATTCAAGTTGTGCAAGAATACGCTGGCGATGCAAGCGCCATCTGGAATGATCGGCCAACGGCCAAGGCCGTGTACGAGCGTTTGAATTCCTTTGCTGGGATTGGTCAAAAAAAAGCTGCCATGGCTGTCGAAATCCTAGAACGGGATCTGAAGGTCACAATCACAAGACTTGAGGAGAGTGACATAGCATACGATGTCCACGTCAGGCGAGTCATGCTGCGCACTAGGCTAGCCGAGCGCGACAATCCGAATCATATGATAGAAGTTGCGCGCAAGCTTCACCCCGAACGACCGGGAGCCCTCGATTCCCCACTTTGGTATATCGGGCGTCAGTGGTGCCATCCCGGTACGCCGGATTGCTCCAACTGTGTTCTCTCGCAATTATGCCCGAAGGAGATCTACAGGGCCTCCAATGTTAAGGGCAACTAAGACCCTTTGCCTCGATGCAATCCTTGCTGATTACCGGAGCGTCGCAGTTGGTGACGCTGCGCGGAAGTGGTCCGCGGCGCGGCAATTCCCTTTCCAAATTAGAGTTGATCGAAGACGGTGCGCTGCTGGTGCGCGACGGCGCGATTGCGGCGGTCGGGACGCGGGCACAAGTGGAGGGTTCAGCGGAGGCTCGCGCCGCGGAAAAACTGGATTTGGGCGGACGCGTGGCGCTGCCCGGATTCGTGGATTCGCACACGCATCTAATTCATGCGGCGAGCCGCGCGGAAGAGTATGAACTGAAGATTCAAGGCGCGAGCTACGAGGAGATTGCGCGCAAGGGCGGCGGAATCCTAAATTCGGTGAAGAAGCTGCGCGCGGCGACCGCGGAGGAATTGAAAAAGCGCGCGTTGGCGGCGCTACAACAATTTGCCGGTCACGGCACGACGACAATGGAGGCCAAGAGCGGGTATGGGCTGGACGTCGCGAGTGAATTGAAGATTCTGAAATTGCACAAAGAACTGGCGGCGGAGCAACCGCTGGAGATTGCTTCTACGTTTCTCGGGGCGCACGTCGTGCCCGATGAGTTTCGCAAGAAGGCAGGCGGAACAAAAAAGTACATCCAGCTACTGGAAGAAAATCTTCTGCCGGAGATTGCCGAACGCAAGCTGGCGGTGTTTTGCGACGTGTTTTGCGAGCGCGGAGCGTTTACGGTGGAAGAGTCCAAGCGCGTGCTGCAAGCGGGCCGGCAGTGGGGGCTGGCTCCGCGAATGCATGCGGAGCAGCTTTCGCGGAGCGGCGCAACGCGGCTGGCGATTCTTTTGCGCGCAGCGAGCTGCGATCATCTCGAGTACGTGAACAAGAGCGACATTCGCGCGCTGGGAAGATCCGAGACGGTGGCGACGCTGCTCCCGGGCTGCGACTTCCATCTAGGATTGCAAAAGTACGCGCCAGCGCGAGCGCTGATTGATGCAGGCGCAATTGTCGCGCTGGCCACGGACTACAATCCCGGTACCAGTCCGACCCTGAGCATGCCCATGATTTTGTCGCTGGCATGCACACAACTGCGCATGACGCCGGCGGAGGCGATCACCGCCGCGACCATCAATGCCGCCTGCGCGTTGCGGCGCGAGAAGCAGGTCGGGTCGCTCGAGGTTGGCAAACAAGCGGACGTTGCCGTATTCGAGGTGGCCGACTACCGCGAAATTCCTTATTATTTTGGAGTGAACCACTGCTGGATGACGATCAAGCGCGGTCGCGTGATCCATGCCGCCAAAGATTCCAAGAGCTAGCTATACCGGCAAGCCCGTCCGGAGACTAAAACTTCCGAAAATCGGGCCGACGAAGACGACGAACTTCTTCGAAGAGTATCTTTATGCGCTGCTGGCGTTCGTTTTTTTTGCGGTGACCATTCTGGGGAAAGCTGGAGGATTCAGCGGATACAATGCGGTGGTTATTGGCGCATGGGTGACCGCCATTCTTTGGTGCGCGCATCAATTAAAGGACTATTTTACGGAGAAATCGAAGACGGAGAATGGGAAAACTTCCGCGCCGCAGCCTCAGGCGGCCACCGAAACGGCGAAGGGACCTTTGCCGCTTCCATCCGGCATGAAGCCCATGATCGGGCTGCAATGGCCGGTGAAGTCGGGGGCTCGGCCTTCGTGGCCCAAATTGCCGCCCAAATCGCCGCCCAAATTGCTGAAGGAACAGCCTGCCGCACCGGAGCCGCAAGCAATTCAGCCGCCTGCGGCAACGTGGCCCCAGACATCACAGGCAGATTCCAATGAGAAAAAGCGCGCCTTCGTTTACGAGCGGCCTACACTGCCGGACCGCAAGCCGAAACTGCCGAACAATTGGGGCGATTTGAACGATCAGAAACCAAAGGACAAGAAGCGGGACCACAAAAAACCAAAACGATGAAAAGACTGATTGAATGCGTTCCGAATTTTTCTGAAGGCCGGGATTCCGCGAAGGTGGATGCTCTCGTTGGAGCGATGAGCAGCGTTCCAGGCGTGTATGTGTTGGACCACGAGATGGACGCGGACCACAACCGGTCGGTGATTACGCTGGCGGGTGAGCCGGATGCCGTGGCCGAGGCGGCGCTGCTTGGCGTGGGCAAAGCGCTGGAGTTGATCGACCTGACAAAGCACACGGGCGCGCATCCGCGTGTCGGCGCGGCGGACGTCGTGCCGTTCATTCCCATTGATGGCGTGACGATTGAAGACTGCGTGGCGCTGGCACGCCGAGTGGGCAATGAAATTTGGACCCGCTATCGCATTCCCGTTTTCTTCTACGAAGCGGCGGCGACTCGGCCGGAACGCGTGAATCTGGAAAACGTGCGGCGGGGGCAATTCGAAGGACTGCGCGAGGAGATGAAGAAGAATCTCGACCGTCAACCCGATATGGGGGAGCCTAAAGTTCACCCCACGGCCGGCGTCACAATAGTGGGCGCGCGGAAGTTTTTGATCGCCTACAACGTGAACCTGAACACCTCAGACGTGAGCATCGCCAACAAGATTGCCAAAGCCATCCGATTTTCCTCGGGTGGGCTGCGTTATGTGAAGTCCATGGGCGTGGAATTAAAGGCGCGCAACCTGGCACAGGTTTCCATTAACTTGACCGACTTTGAACAGACGCCCATGCATCGCGTGTATGAAATGGTGAAGCGCGAAGCAGAACGGTTTGGGGCGATGCCCGTGGGGAGCGAGATCGTCGGGTTGGTGCCAAAAAAGGCGCTGGAAATGGCGGCAGACTTTTTTCTGCAACTGGAGAATTTTTCTCCCGCGCAAGTATTTGAGAACAAGCTGGCCGACGCACTGAGCGACGCGCCGGTGATGACAGCAAAGGACGGAAGACTGGCGGGACTGGCACGGCCTTTTCTGGATGCGTTGGCGGCGCCGAGTGCGACGCCGGGCGGCGGAAGCGCTTCGGCATTCGCCGCTGCGCTGGCCGCGTCGCTCGGACAAATGGTTGCGGGGCTTTCGCGGAAAAAGAAATCGCAGGCGGCCTACGTGGAGCAGCTCTCTGCGGCGTTGGATGAAATGCGGAGAACCGCTGACGAGCTTGCCGAAGCGATTGACCGGGATGCGGAGTCTTACGACGCGGTGATGGTGGCTTTCAAATTGCCACAGGGAAACGCGGAAGAGACCGCCCGGCGTGAAGCCGCCATTCAAAAGGCAACCAAGGGCGCGGCGGAAGTTCCACTGCAGGTGGCCGAGCGGACGGTTGCCCTTTTCGAACGACTGGGACAACTGGAAGGTATCGTCGCCGCATCCATGCGTTCAGACTTGCATGTAGCACGAATGATGGCCGATGCAGGGGCCCGCGGAGCATTGGCTAATGTCGAGATCAACCTCGATGGATTGAAGGATCCAACTTACGTCGCATCTATGCGGGCGAAGGCCGCGGCACTGCGCCAGCGATTGGGCGATGCGCCCCGCGCCACAAGCGCGTAGAATCAATTCTCCCTCGGCCCTTCCCGAAAGGAGCATTTCATGAGAGTCATCACGGCGATCGGCAAGGCCGGAGCCGCGGCCATCGTGACAGCGATTCTGCTTGCGGCGCCAAAGCCCGCGCGCGCAGGCCGCCTGGGCACGGATGTGATCGCGCTTTTCCCGAAAAACATCGGCGAATTTGCCTATGCCGACCTGAAGAAAGCGCGGTCCCAGAAATGGTTTCCGCAGCTGCAAGAGCAGATGATTCCGGAGAAGTTCAAGCAATTCGAGAAATTTCTCGCGTCTGCCGGCGTAGATCCGAATTCGCAGGTGGATGAGCTGGCCTGGGGACTCGTGGCGGAAGGGCTGAGTACGAAGACCGAGGGCGCCGGCTCGTCGGCAGTTCCCACGGGCGAAGAGGTTGTCGGCGTCGCGCTCGGCACGTTCAACCCCAACTCGACCGAAGCGTATTTCAAACAGCAGAAGTTGCCCACCTTCAAGGCCCGGAGTTACACGCTCTATTCTTTTGGCAGCGGCACGGGGGCGAACGACCTGTTTTTCTTGTTCATTGATTCAAATACCGCCGCGTTTGGACACCGCGAGGTCCTGGAAAAAATGGTGGAAGTGCGTTTTGGCGCAGAGGAAGGTTTGCTGACGAACGACCAGATCTTCCCGCTGATCAACGAGGCCAACGGCAACGGCGTGGTCTGGGCGGTCCTGAATCCCGCGTATACGCGGCTGGCCATGCAGCAGCTTGCGCCGGAAGTCGAGCAGTTTCCCGAGGCCGCGAAGCTGGTTGCGCGCATGCAGAACCTGATTATCAACGTGGACGCCAGCAGCGGCATTGATGGAAAGTTCCAAGCTGTTTGCGGTTCTGTGGAAGATGCGAACACACTGGGCCAATTGCTCCAAGCAGGGTTCCTCTATAAGCGCTATCAGGCACAAAAAGAAAATCCGGACCTCGCTGACCTGCTGGACCAAGCAAAAATCGTACCCGCGGGGGACCGCGTAACGCTGCGCATGTCGTTGAGCGATGACCAGATGACCTCGCTCATTCGCAAAAATACGTTTGCCCTGAAGATGTAGGAGACCGAAATTCAGTTGAAAAAGAAATCGGCCGGACTGAGCTTCAATCCAGCGCATTCCGCTTTTGACACCGTCTACAGACTGGGAGCCACCTGGCCAAGGTATTTGGTCAGGCGCGTCACGCTTTCCTTGCCGTGTGTTTCGTGTTGCACGCGATCGACGCCCTCCGGCGTTCTCGCGTCTCCGAGATGTTTCAGTCTGTTTGCCGAAAAGCCAGTAATGGTGTGCATGCCAACAGCGGGGCTGGCGTCTTCATGCGAGAGGGAAACCTCAAGGCGATCGGAGAAACGCGCAAAATCAATCTCTAAATGAGGATGCTTCCCGGCCAAATGCTCGAAGGCTTCCAGGCACGCTTCGATAACCGCGGATTGCAGCCGGGCCACCGCTTCGCTTTCCAGACCCGCGGCGTCCGCCAGGAAACGGGCTACGCCACCTGCCGCCGCTGCCAGCCGCGCGTCGGCGTCAATGCACATGTGCAGGTTTTTGGCTTCAGTGGCCACGGCTCGTAGCCAGCGCAACGTCGCAGGCTTCCCGGCAATCCGGGCAGTAATAGAGGCCGTCGGCGCAGAGACGGATGTTGGTCTGCCCTTTGCAAATGGTGCAGTACTTTTCGCAAGTGCAGCGCGACTCCGGCATGTCGCACTGCACACAAACGGTAGGACCGTCCATAGGCGCGCCCTCTAGAAAACTGTACCTGAGCTGAGCCGCGCGCGGCAAGGCGAACGTGCGCAAAGGGCCGTGAATCTTGCATGCGCTCGCTGAATCGTGGAACTCCTCCGATTTTGACCCCTTGGGAGGCGCATGTTAGTATCGGTCTCTGCCCGAGCGATGGGAATGGATTCCTCCACAATTTCTCCCGTGAACGAGCTTCGCAAAACGCCGTTGAATGCATTGCACCGCCGCCTTGGCGCGAAAATGGTCAATTTTGGCGGCTGGGACATGCCTGTCGAGTACCCCTCGAGCGGCGGCTTGATCGCGGAACACAAGGCAGTTCGGGGAAGCGTGGGAGTTTTTGATGTCAGCCACATGGGCGACATTCGCATTCGCAGCGGCAAGCAACCTGGCGGAGCGCTGGCGGCAACGCAACACATCACCATGAACGATGCGTCCAAGCTGGCCATCGGCCAGGCGCAGTATTCGGCGATGCTTTACCCCGAAGGCACGTTTGTGGACGACGTGATCGTGCATCGTCTGGGTGAAGATGATTATCTGCTGGTGATTAACGCAGGCACGCGGGAGAAGGACATCAACTGGGTGCGCGAGAACACCAAGGGTTTCGATTGCGTGGTGGAGGACTTGAGCGACGCGTACGCGCAATTGGCGATTCAAGGGCCGCGAGCCGCGGAGGTCGTGCAGAAACTGACGGACGCGGATTTAAGTACAATTAAAAACTATTGGTTCACCCACGGTGCCGTGTGCGGGTTGAAAAATACGTTGCTTGCGCGCACGGGCTATACGGGCGAAGACGGATTCGAAATCTACGTGCCCTCCGATGTCGCGACCAGCGAACGGGTGTGGAATCAGGTAATGGAATCAGGGCGCGGATTCGGCATCGTTCCCTGCGGCCTGGGCGCGCGCAACACGCTCCGGCTGGAATCAAAGATGGCGCTGTATGGGCACGAGATCA
>Ga0209474_10001910_pt1 | contig 19664 bp, 20 predicted proteins | sample GraSoiAngelo_145_FD_185902 | JGI IMG/M metagenome (GOLD analysis project Ga0209474, IMG submission 185902) | Grasslands soil microbial communities from the Angelo Coastal Reserve, California, USA - 14_1009_05_20cm (SPAdes) (version 2) | ecosystem: Environmental > Terrestrial > Soil > Grasslands... | reverse complement strand
CGTTTTGATCATCGATGCGGGCTGAAGAACCAGACCGCGAACCAAATCATGCCGCCGATGACCGCCAGCATCACGGAGGCGGCGGTGAGCAGATAGACAAGCCCGGACAGGAAATCGAACGGCAGCGCAGCTCCGCTGGGCGTCGGCCACTGGCAGATCGGCAACGAGACGTCCTACGACAGAAACGGCTTCGATGTGGAAACCGCGGCGCGCAAGACCGTCGAGTTCGCGAAGGCGATGCGCGCGGCCGATCCCGCGATCCGGTTGATCGCGTGGGGCGACAGCGGCTGGGCGGCGCGCATGGCCGACGTGGCCGGCGAACACGTGCAGTACCTCGCCTTCCATCACATGTTCGATCCCGATTCGCGCGAGCGGCCGGTGCTGCGCGGCGAACTGTACCGGCGCGATCCGGATGCGACGTGGGACCAGTTGATGAAGGCGTGGCAGGTCACCGACGCGAAGATTCGCACGGTTCGCGACAGCCTCGGATCACACGCGATCCCGCTCGCGATGACGGAGTGCCATTTCGTGGTCCCCGGACGCGATCGCGGGGACGTGGTCGCGTCGTGGGCGGCCGGTGTCTCCTACGCGCGCATCCTGAACAACCACCAGCGGCACGGCGACGTGCTGAAGATTGCGACGGCCGCCGACTTCTGCGGCACGCGCTGGCAGAACAACGCCGTGATCATTCCGACGCCGAAGGGGAACAACCACGCGTATCTCCAGCCGGTCGCGCGCGTGATGCGGCTGTACCGCCGCCACATCGGGACGCATGCGATCGGCGTGAGCGGCGTGCCGGACGGCCTGGACGCGGTCGCGAGCCGCCGCGGCGACACGGTGTTTCTGCACGTCGCGAACGTCCAGCGCACGCGGTCCGTGAAGGCCGCGATTCAGGTCGCGGGACAGACCATCCGGAGCGGACGTGTCTTCGAGATCGCCGCGGATCCCGCCGCGGAAGTGTCGTATCTGAACGACGCCGACGTGATGACCACGCGCGAGAAATCTTTCGGCGTCGGCGGCGCGTGGGACTTCCCGGCCGCCTCGGTGTCCGCGCTGGAACTGCAGATCGGATCGGATTGAGGGTGCGTTGCACAATCGACGTAGGGCGACCCTTTCAGGGTCGCCAGAGGCGAGGCTGAAAGCCTCGCCCTACAGATTCTGCAACGCGCTTGAATAGTCTGCTGGAGGCTCCGTGATGCGACGCGCATGTTCGTTGACGGCGACCGTTGCCACGCTCGCGGCCGCCGCGACGCTCGCGGCGCAGGGACTGCAGCCGGTGCGAACGCCGTGGCGCGGCGCCGGCCAGGCGCCGTGCGTCGGCGCCGACGGCGGCTTCTACCAGTGTCCGCCGCCGCCTGCCGTCCTGGCGGTCCGCGCCGGACGATTGTTCGACAGCGGCGCCGGCGTGATGCAGACCAGGCAGGTGATCGTCGTGAACGGCGATCGCATCACGGAGGTCGGCCCCGAGGCGCGCGTCGCGATCCCCGCCGGCGCGCAGGTCGTCGACCTCGCTCGAGCCACCGTCCTGCCCGGGCTGATCGACGCGCACACGCACATGTTCAACACGCGCGGGCCGGCGACGACGACGGAAGCGGCGATGCTGATCGCGATCCAGAACCTGCAGGCGGATCTGCGGGCGGGCGTGACGGCGGCGCGCGACATGACGTCGCACGGCAACGGCTACGGCGACGTCGAGATCAGGAACGCGATCAACGAAGGGCGCATAGACGGGCCGCGCTACCAGGTCTCGACGCTCGGCATCGTGTGGGGCGCCGGACCGGCGACTGCGCCGCCAAACCCGCTGGCGAGCACCGTCGTCCATTCCGCGGACGAAGGCCGCGCGGCGGTGCGCGACCAGATCGCCCACGGCGCGGACTGGATCAAGTTGTACCCGGCGGGCAACTACTCGTTCACCGCGGCCGGCGAACCGCAGTACGTCGTGACGTATCCGCTGCCGGTGCTGCAGGCGATGATCGACGAGGCGCATCGCCTCGGAAGGAAAACCGGCTGCCACGTCTACGGCGGCGAAGGCGAGCGCAACGCCATCGTCGCCGGCTGCGACACGATCGAGCACGCGTGGGCGCTGTCGCAGGAGCAGGCCGACATGATGGCCGCCAGACATCTCTATTTCGATCCGACCATCGTCCGGTATACCGAGCCGTACATGGACGACAACGATTCCAGGAACACCGGCGGCAAGTTCAGGATGATCCCGATCATCGAGCGGGCCGTCTCGATGGCCATCGCGACGCCGGGCCTGAAGATCATGGTCGGCAGCGGCGTCGACGGCGCGACGTTCGTGCACGGGACGCAGGCGCTCGAATTCGAGGCGCTCGTGCGCCGCGGCATGAGCGCGGCGCGCGCGATTCAGTCCGGCACGATGATCAACGCCGAAGCGATGGGATGGCAGGATCGGATCGGGTCGATCGAACGGGGCAAGTACGCCGATCTCGTCGCCGTGTCTGGCGACCCGCTCGCCGACATCACCGAGCTGCAGCGCGTGAAGTTCGTGATGAAGGGCGGCAGGATCGTCAGGAACGATTTCAGCGCCGGTCGTTGAAACGTCGCCGGGGCGCTACAGGCACGGAACCGGACACGTTCCGGCGTTCGTCCGCGTCATCGAGTACGACGCCGGCCCGGGCGATCCCGCGGCAGGCACGACGTTCAGGTTGAGCCGCGCGCCGCTGATCGATCCCGAAAAGTGCGCGGGCGGCGCCGGCTGAATCGAGATCGGCCCGACCTCGATCCGGTAGGTGCCGTCGACGTCGAACGTCCCGTCGTCGCGCAGGACCGGCCGCGGGAACTGGCCGTGCCCGCAGCCGACGGCGAGGTTGCAGTCCGAGTCGGTCACCGACAAGCACGCGCCGTCTCCTGTCCATCGGCCTGTCGCGAGCGGCCCTTCGGTCGGTCCGGTTGACGCGCCGTCGCACGCCGCGAGCAACGCGGCCGCGACGAGAACCCGGACGAGCCTGCGCGCGCATGCGTGTCCCATGATCCCCTTATACGCGTGCTTGCCCCGCGCGTCGCACGCCGCTCGCACGTACACTTCGGCGTGCGCATCATCGGCGTCATCGATCTCAGCGGCGGGCGCGCCGTGCACGCGCGCGGCGGGCGGCGCGAGACCTACGAGCCGGTGCGGACGGTCGCCGGCGCGGCAATCGACGGCGGCGACGCGGTCGCCGTTGCGCGAGCGTACGTCGATCGCCTCGGGATCGGCGAGCTCTACGCGGCCGACCTCGATGCTCTGAGCGGCCAGGCGCCGCAGGACGCGCTCGTCGCCGCCGTGGCCGCGGCCGGCGCGCCGCTGCTCGTCGACACGGCCGCGACGTCGGTCGATCGCGCGCGCCACGCGCTCGCGCTCGGCGCCGCGTGCGTCGTCGTCGCGCTCGAGACGCTCGACAGCTTCGACACGCTTCGCCGCATCTGCCGCGAGATCGGCGGCCAGCGCGTCGCCTTCAGCCTCGATCTGCGCGGCGGACAGCCAATCGTCGCGTCGAACAGCACCGCGTCGAACGATGCCGCACACTCGATCGCCGCGCGAGCCCGTGACGCGGGCGCCGGCGCCGTGATCGTGATCGATGTCGCGCGCGTCGGCACCGGCAGCGGCCTCGATCTGGCGCTGATCGCGCGCGTGCGCGCGGCGACGCCCGGGCTGACGCTGCTCGCGGGCGGCGGCGTGCGCAGTGTGGACGATCTCGCGCGGCTCGCCGCCGCCGGCTGCGACGGCGCGCTCGTCGCGACGGCGCTGCACGACGGGCGCATCGGCCGCGCCGACATCGCGGCGCTCTGATCAGCGGATCGTCTCGCGGTACACCGCCGACTGCCCGAAGTTCTCCTCCACTTCCATCTCGATCGCCGTGAGGCCGCGCGCGCCCGACTTCTCGAGCTGCGCGCGGCAGCGCCCCGCGAGCAGCTCCGCCAGCATCTCGACCGTCGTGTTCGGCACCGGCAGCAGCGCGCAGTCGACGCGCGGGAAGCGGTAGCGCAGCGTCCCCTCGTAGGCGACCAGCACGGCGTCGCCCTCCTCCTTCACCTGGATCTTCGGGTTCTCGAGCGGCAGCAGCACCTTGTGATCGATCTCGTCGCACAGCTCCTTCATCAGCCGCTTCAGCACGACGAAGTCGACGACGAACCAGGCGTCGGCGTCGAGCGCGCCCTCGACGGTGACGCGCACGCGGTAGTTGTGGCCGTGCAGCCCCTCGCACCGGTGCCCGGCGAACGTGATGAAGTGCGCCGACGCGAAGACGAGATAGTCCTTCGCGACCGAGACGCTGAACTCACCGCGATGCTGCATCCCGCCCTCCATGCGCGGCCGGTCCGGGCGGCGCCTGCCAGCCGCCGCCGAGCAGGACGACGAAGATGGCGGCCGCCGTGAGATCGGCCGCGGCGCCCGGGTTCGCGAGATGACGGCCGTCGCGCAGCGCGCGATCCATGCGGTCGATCGCCGCGCGTCCCTCGGCCGATCGGACGCCGCCGGCCGCGAGCGCCGCGCGTGCCTGACGCGACACGTCGGCGGCGAGCCCGGCGCCGCCCCTGCGCGCGACGTGCGTGTCCGCCGCAGCGGCGAGCAGCGTCAGAAACGTCTCGACGCTCGCGGCGTCCCACGCGAGGCCGTCGCGGCGCGCGCGCTCGAGCGCCGGAGCGCCGGTGAGGAACGTCAGCTCGAACGCCGTCGCGTACTCTCGCGCGATCGCGTCGCGCCCGGCCGCAAGGCGCATGACGTCCACGAGCGGGCGCGTCGGCTCGCCTGCCACATCCTGATCCTCCACGGTTCCGAGCCCGCCCGGCGCGGCCCGCCGGATCGCCGCGTAGACGTTGCGCGCGTCCTCGACCGTCGTCTCGTCCAGCACGCGTCGAACCGCCGCGCGCAGATCGCCGTCGTCTGCCGTCGCCGCCGCGCGGGCCAGCGGCGTCAGCAGCAGCACGATGCCGAGATTCGTGTTCGAGCGCGTCCATCGCGCGGTCGCGTCGATCGCGAGGCGCACGGTGGCGCCGAGCGGACGCGTGCCGGCCTCTGCCAGCGGCGCACCGATCGCCGCCGCGCTTGCGAGAAAATCCTCGTAGCGCAGATCGTCGAAGTGGCGGCCGGGCGAGACGTTCCCGGGCTTCGGCGCGCTCGCCTCGAGGAGGCAGGCGAGCTGTGCCGCCGCCGCGATGTCGGCACCGACGGCCACCGCGCCAGGCGACTCTCTCCGCTTCGACGCGATCATGCCGGCATCTCGACCGCGGACCTCGGCGACCGCACGCGATCCACCAGGTGGTCCGCTATCGCTCCCGCCACGTCGATCCGCATCGCCCGCTGCAGCCCCTGCCATCCGGGAATGCCGTTCACCTCGAGCACGAAGACGCCGCCGTCGCTCGACGGCAGCAGGTCGACGCCGGCGTAGTCGGCGCCGATCGCCGCGGCCGCGCGGAGCGCGAGATCTTCCCACGCCGGCGGCAGCGCGTACGCGCGCGCCGACGCGCCGCGCGAGACGTTGGTGCGCCAGTCGCCGTCGGCAGCGCGCCGCTCGATCGCGCCGAGCAGGCGGCCGCCGACGACGAACGCGCGGATGTCGCGGCCGCAGGAGTCGATGGCGCGCTGGACGTAGAACACCGCGCGCACCGTGTCGAGCGCCTGCACGACGCGGAACGCGACGTCGGGATCGCTCACGCGGACGATGCCGTGCCCCATCGATCCGAAGATCGGCTTGATGACGACGGCGTTCTCGAGGCCGTCGGGCGGGACGCGCGCGAGCATCGCGCGGATCGCGGTCATCGCATCCTCCGCGCGCTCGCAGACGAAGGTCTCCGGCGTCGGCACGCCGGCCTCGCGCAGCCGCGCGTCGGTATAGAACTTGTCGACCGAGCGCTCGATCGCGCGCGGCGAGTTCACGACCCTGACGCCGCGCTCCTCGATCCAGTGGAGCGCGTCGACGCGAAACACGATCTGCTCGAGCGAGCCGGCCGGGATGAAGCGCGCGAGCACGGCATCGGCCTCGAGCACCGCGGTGTCCGCCGACGACAGCGCCGTCGCGCGCGAACGGCCGGCAGCGAACGAGGCGACGAGCGACTCGTACGGCAGCACGCGGCCGACGTGCCCGCGCTCGGCGAGCGCGCGGCACAGCTCGTCGGCGTGCCACCCCGGCCGGCTGAGGATTACTACGTGCATATGCCTCAGGCTAGTCGATGTAGGGCGGCCCTTTCGGGGCCGCCAACGAGGCGAGGCTGAAAGCCTCGCCCTACGAAAACAACGATCGACGCAGCACGTCGGCGTCGACGCGGCCCGCGTGAAACGTACGTCCGCTCGTCGCGCTCGTGAGCCACACTTCCGCGGGGCTGAACAACATCGGGTCGATTTTATAGAAGTCGTTGTCGTAGCGCTTGAAGATGTCGTAGAACGGCGTGCCGTAGTCCGACGACGCGCTCGCGGGCAGACGCCCGGCGAGCGCGTCGAGCTCATCGTCGTCCGCGCGCACGACGTATCGAGCCTGCCCGCCGTAGAGGATGCAGTCGTTCGTGCGGCCGATCGCGCGGACGTCGCTGCGCGCGATCGGCGGCCACGGCGCGGTGCCCTCCGCGCTCACGACGCGACGGACGTCGAAGCCGATCGCGTCCATCTTGTGCAGGCCGGTCTCCGGCACGCGCGCCGCGATCTGAATGCCGCCCGCGAGGCTCGCCGTCGGCGCGATCGCGACGACGAGCGAGGCGGCGTCGATTCCCGCCTTCGCCGCGACCCACCGCGCGACGTCGTCGGTCGGCAGCGTCCGTCCTTCGAGCACGAGCACGCCGCGGCTCGCACTCTCGGCGTACCCGAGCTTCGCGAAGAGCTCCTTCTCGACGCGCGCATGTGCGCGCAGCGGCCCGGACCCCATCGCGAAGAAGCCCGCGGGATTGATCGCCCAGCCCGCGTACTGCGACGCCATGCAGGATGCCGCCGGATGATCGGTCCACGCGTGCAGGCCCGCCCACGGCTCCCCGCCGATCGTGAGCGAGGTGAGGCCGACATGTCCGAGCCCGCCCATGCACAGCTCGGCGAGCGCGAGTCCGGCCGCGAGGCCGCCGGGCGCATCGATGCCGGCATCGATCACGCGCGTGCCGCTCGCGAGCGTCTGGACGCCGAGGCGGAGCTCGTCGGCGCGTGCGATGCAGTCCTCGGCGAGCGCCCACGCGCGCTCGTTCATGTGGAAGTCGATCATGCGCGTCGCGCCGAGACGAGCTCCGACAGCAGGAGCGCGACCGCCGCCGCCGGCGCGGCCCGCGCAGCATCGCCGCCGACGTCCGCCGAGAGCTCGTGCGCGGCAAGCCCGCTCGCGCGCGCGGCCGCTCGCGCGAGAAACGCGCCGCTGCCGGCGACGACGGCACAGCGCGGCGCTGCGGCGCCAAGACGACGGATCACCTGGCGGATGCCGAGCGCGATCTGCCGCGTCTGCGCACGCGCGACGTGTTCCGCCAACGCGGTCACGCCGCCGTCGTCGAGCGTCTCGGCATCGGCGCAGACGATGCGGCGGAGGCGCGCGCCGGCCTCCGCCCTGCTGCATCCGCGGCCGTCCGGCGTTTCGCACGTGTACTCGCCCGCGTCGATGACGCCGAGCCACCGGTAGACGTCCGCCGCGACGGCAAAGTGCTCGGCGGCCACGCGGCAGGAACGCCCCGCGATCGGCACGGAGCGGACGATCGCGCAGAGCGGCGTGCGCAGGCATCCGGTGTAGACCAGCTCGCCGGATCGCAGCCGCGCCGTATCGGTCAGGCCCTCGGCGACGATGCGCCCGCCGACGATCGGGATGATGTCTGCCGTCGTGCTGCCGACGTCGACGAGCAGCGCATCCGCGACAGCGCGCGCGACGATGGTCGCGGCCGCCACCCAGTTCGCCGCGGCGACGTCGAGCGGCGATCGCCGCGCGTCGTCAGGCGTACGAAACGATCCGTCGACGCCGTAGATCCACAACGGCGACTGCGGGAACGCCGTCTCGAATGCGCCGACGACGAATGCGACACCTTCACGTTTCGTCGCGAAACAGTCGGCGAGCTCCGCCGTCATCGTCACGCCCATGACGGCGTTCGCGCCGCCGCGCGCGGCGAGCGACGCGAGCAGGGACGGCAGGCGCTCGCGCTCGCGCCAGAGCGGAAACGCGCGTTCGACGACGACGGCACGGCGATCGCCGTCGAGGCGCGCCATCTTGATGTTGGCGCCGCCGACGTCCCAGCCGACGACGGCGTCAGAAAGCACGTGCTGAAAGCCTCGGCTTACACGCGACGCACTTCTCCATCACGACCACATCGCCCGATGCGGAAAAGCGGACGCGCCGCCGGGCGCGCGGCGCCGACGGCGGCAGATCGCCCGCGCACGCGGCGATCGCGAGCGCGGCGACGTTCTCGTCGAGCGCCGCCCGCACGCCCAGATACGCGGTCGTGAGACGCGGGTTGATCTCGATCGCCACCGCGCCGGCACCGGTGAGGATCACGTCGACGCCGACGAAGCCGCGCAGCCCGCGCACGGCGCGGCAGGCGGAGGTCGCCGCGGCAATCGCCTGCGCGGCGCGCGGATGATCGAACGGCGTCAGCCCGCCGCGGTACGCGAACGGCGGCGAGCCGCCGAGCGCCTGCGCGTTCACCGTCAGCGCGATCGCATCGAGTCCGTTCACGAGGAGCGACACGCTCGCGGCCGATCCGCGAACGTACGGCTGCAGCACGGCGCTGCCGCTGCGCGTGGCCGCGCGCGCGCGATCGACCGCCCCTTGCAGTTCGCGCGCGCTGCGGGCGAGGCGGACGCCGTCGCTGCCGGCGCCGCGCGCCGGCTTCACGACGACGGGATAGCCGATGCGGCGCGCAGCCGACGCCGCGTTCGCGCGGCGGCCGAGCGCGTGCGTCGCGGGACACCTGACGCCGTCGCCGGCCAACAACGCGGGCAGCCGTGCCTTGTCCGACGCGAGGCGAATCGCGTCCGACGACGAGCCGAGCAGCATCTTCCGATGTTTCTCCACGCGCGCCGCCAGCCGTTCGAGGCAGCGATCGGTCTCCGGCGCGATGAGCCACACCGCGTCGACCTCGTCGACGAGCGCGTCGAGCGCCGCGGCACGCGCGCGATCGCCGGGTGGCAGCGCGACGACGTCGACGCTGCCCGGCAGGTCCCGAGGCACGCGCGCGTCGGCGGTCGTGACGATCCGATGCGAGCCGATCGCGACGAGATCGGCCGCGAGCGCGGCGCGCATGGCGGCGCCCTCGTGCGCGAGCGACGCGGGCACCCGCCGCCCGGCGAGCCCGCCTCCGCTCGCGTACTCGTAGACGAGAATCCGCACGCTAGCTCGCGATCTGCTGCAGGTGGAACTGGTGTTTGCCGAGCTTGCCGCCGTAGTTCCCGGCCGTGATCTCCACGACGCCGGGGCGGCTCGCCGCCTCGATGCCGACGCGCAGCGCCGATTCGATCGACGGCCGATCCAGACCGTCGACGACGATCTCGAGGACCGCGTTCACCTCCGGCGGGAGCGCCGTGACGACGTCGCCGCGGCCGCGCAGCGTCGGACAGTACGCGTCGTTGGTGGACGCGATCAGCTGCTTGTAGTGCTTCGCGCCGATCTTGCTGCCGCTGCGCACGATGCCGCCCGGAAACGGCAGCATCACGCCGCGCACGCGGCGCATCGCGTCGGCGGCGGCTTCGGCCGCCGCCAGCGCCGACGCGTGATCGATCGCGAGGATCAGCAGGTTCCCGCCGCCGATCGCCTTCTGCACGCCGAAGGTCTCCTGCACGAGGAACTCGCCGTCCATCACCGGGATGCGCCAGTAGCGCCGTCCGTCGAGAAACTTGCTGGACTGGTAGCGATCGCCGAAATGGCGCAGCAGGCCGCCGACGACGACGCGCTCGTCGCCCTCCGGCAGCCCGTCGAAGCACGCCGTCGTCGGACAGGTGAGCACACTCTGCCCGACGCGATCGACGAGCCGCTGCGCGAGGCCGGCGGCGTCGAACGCGAACAGCAGGACGCTGACGCCGGGGCGGCCGTCGGGCGTTTCGTCGGGCGTGAGATCGGCCTCGATGCCCGCTTCGACCTTGCAGCCGATCACGGAGGTCGCGAAGCCGGTCATCGACTGCGCGGCGGTCCGCGCCCACGCGGCCGACCGCGCGGTGACGAGGACGCGCGCCGCGCGCATGTCGAAGGCCTCGGCGAAGGTGTCGGCGATCCGCGGTCTCAGGGCTTGGGGGCCTTCGGCGGTTTGATGCGACCCTCCCAGAGGCTCTTGTTATTTTCCTCGCAGGAGTACTCCATCATCTCCCAGTCGGGCCGCAGCGTGAAGGTGCGCGTGTTGACGATCGGCTTCGTGTAGGCCTTCGGATCCTCGACGGTCATCTCGTACGAGATGTGCCCGAGGTCGGGCCGCGTGAAGCGCTGCACGACGTGCATCTGATCGCTGTGCGGGTGGCCGATCGTGTCGAGGCGCGTGCGGTCGTTGAAGTTCACCGTGTCGATGACGAGCGCGTCGCCGTCCCAGTGCCCGACCGAATCGCCGAACCACGTCGGGATGCCCTGACGATGCGGACGGCCGTCGATCGGCACGACGACGAACCACGAGTTCTGCTCGAAGAGGAACGTGAAGTACTTGTCGGACTGCACGATCTGCATCGGCTCCGGCGTGTTGACCGAGCGCGTCATGCCGAACGGGAGGCACGCGCCGGTGTAATCCCCTTCGGCGGCGTCGTACTTCTTCCACTCCGCTTCGCCCCACGGCGTGAACGGCAGGACGGACATGCCCTTCTGATCGCGGCCGTCCTTGCTCATGTCCGGCACGTACGGCTTGGACCAGACGCCGCTGAAATCGACCTTGCCGGCGGCCGTGTGCGGCGTCGGCCCTTCGGGCGGCTTGAAGTCGCGCTGCGCCGCGGCGATCGCCGGCAGCGCGGCGATCGCGGCGAAGAGCGCGATGAGGCGCGCGGCACGTCGCGTCATGGCGGCCCTACTTCTTCGGCAGCGGCGGCGGCGGATTGTCGCCGCCCACGGATCCCGCGAACACGCTGCGGCCGTCCGCGAGCTTCACCATGCGCGCGTTGCAGGTCTTCGATCCGTCTTTGGCGAGCGCGCCGTCGATCGTGATCGTGTCGCCCATCTTCAGCGAGTTCGGGCTCCAGCCGTTGCGCGTCAGCGTGTTCGGCGGACCGCCCTCGCACTGCCAGGCCTGCACGGCGCCGTGGTCGTCCTTCACATCGAGATAGATCCAGATGTGCGGGTTCGCCCATTCGAGCTTCGTGACCGAGCCCTGGAGCGTGACGGTCTTGTTCGCGTCGAATTCGGCGGAGTGGTGGGCGACGACCGGTTTGACGAACGCGAGCGCGACGACAACCGCAAGGATCGGACCTTTCATGTGCATAAACGCTCCGCCTGGGCCATTTTGTACACCGAAGAAGCCGCGTCCGCAACCACGTCGTGCCGAATTCGATGTAGGGCGACCCTTTCCGAGGACGGCCTGCGTGCTCAACCGCGCGGCTCCCAGACGAGAATTTCGCCGCGGCCCGGGACCGCGGAGTCGCCAGTGTAACGCTGATAGCGGCCCTGCTGGTCGTCGTACGGCAGCGCGCAGCCGAGCGGGGCGAGCCGCCGCGCGTACAGGCGCAGGAACGTCGGGTTGTAGGCCGCCGCGAACGCGAAGGTCGGCAAGAGCGCGATCGGCTTCAGCGAGATGATGGTGCCGCGGTTCATCCAGGCGCCGGTGCGCAGCTCCGCGCCGTCGCGCAGCACGATCGTGCCGCCCTTCATCTGCAGGCCGGCGAAATCGCGCACCATGCCGCCGACGACGATGGTCCCGCGCTTCATGCGCATGCCGACCTCGAGCCCGGCGGAGCCGTCGACGACGACGACGCCGTCGGTCATGCCCGACGGCGCGCCGCGGTACGCGGCGCCGATCTGGCCGCCGGCGTTTCCGTGGACGTGAATGAGGCCGCCCGACATCTCGGCGCCGAGCCAGTCGCCGGCGTCGCCCCAGACTTCGATCGTGCCGCCGGCCATCGCCGACCCGAGGTGCATGCCGGCGCCGCCGCGGATGCGCAGCACGCCGCGCGTCATGCCGCGGCCGATCCACTTCACGCGGCGCACGTCGCCGTGAATCTCGACCTCGTCGCTCGGCTCGCCCTCCACGGCGAAGAAGTCGTCGAGGCGCCGCTGCCGTTTGCCGAGTTGAACCGGCAGCGCGCGGATCTCATCGATCGTCAGTGGCGCGATCGTGTCCGGCGAGAGCACGTCGGCTTCGAGCGGCACCGGCGGCGGCTCCCTGAGCGTGAGCGTGATCACGTCGCGTGATTGTAAGCGCGCGCGCGCGTCGGAAAGCAACCGCGGAGCGCCCAGAGACCGTAGAAACAAGATAACCACCGAGACACGGCGACACTGAGAAAAATGATGACGCCGCTGGAATGCGGCGTCGCGCGCCGCCGCTTCGCGGCGGCCACGGCTCGCGAAAAGCGAGAAGACACGACGACTGAATGCGGTTTCGTCGTGTTTTCTCGCTTTTCGTGAGCCGTGTTATCGGCCGGCGCAGCCGGCCGACGCGCGACGCAGGCGTGTTCCGAGCTCTGCGTGCTCTGTGTGCTCTGTGCGCTCTGTGGTTGCTTTCCGTCGATCACGCGCCGCCGCACGGGATCACCTCGGGATCCCGGAGGCGCTCCATCTCCACGGGGTAATTCGCGAACGATATCGTGTAGACCTTCTCGAAGAGCGGCCGGATGTAGTCCTCGACCGTGGCGTCGTACGCCGGCTGCACGATCATCTCCCTGCCGTCCACGACTTCCCGCACGTCGCCCTCCTCGACGACGATCGCGCCGCCCTTGATCACGTAGCGCGGGTACGAGAAGAGGAAGCCGTGATCGGGCCTGGCCGGATAGATCGCGACGTCGGCGTCGGCGCCGACGCCGAGATGGCCCTTGCGCGCGAGGCCGAGCGATCGCGCCGGGCCGGCGGCCGTGATGATCGCGATCTCCGAGAGCGTGTATTCGCGGTCGAGATCGGCGAGCACGATCCGCTGCCGCGCCTTCTCCGGCAGCTGCTTCACCTGCGCCTTGCGGAACTCCGCGTTCATCAGCAGGTGGATGATTTCCGGATACCGCCAGAAGCAGCCGCCGTTGGGATGATCGGTCGTGAGAAAGATCCGCCACGGATCGTCGATGAGCAGCAGCAGCTCGAGCCCCACCGCCCACTGCACCGCGTTCACCAGATTCCGATCCTTGTAGACGTACGGCACGATGCCGCAGCCGGTCTCGTTCTCGACGTCGAGGTTCCCCCACTTGCGGCCGGTGAGCTGATAGAGCAGGTGCTGCCACGGCCCGTCGGCGGTGATCGTCACCGCGTCGCCGAAGAGCACGGCGCCCGCGTCGGCGGTGAGTTGCTTGTTCGCCTTGAACGCGTCGGCGACGCGCGAGGCCTCGGACCGCATGCTGCCCCAGTCCTCGCCGCCGTACGCGTGGAACTGCAGGTGCGCCAGGTGCGCGCGGTGGCCCTGCAGCACGTTCATCGTCTCGATCGTTGTCTCGAAGTTGCCCGGGACGCCGAGGTTGTTGCAGTGCAGGTGCACGGGATGCGGCAGCCGCAGATCATCGGCGATGGCCGCCAGGTTCGCGATGATCATCGCGGGCGTCACACGGCGGTAGCCCTCGATCGGCGCGTGGAGCGTGTTCGCGTTCTTCCCCCACTTCCACGCCTCGACGCCGCCGGGGTTCACCGCCTTGACGCCGTACGCCTTCGCCGCCCCCACGAGCCACGCCACGACGTGTTTCGCGCGCTCGGCTTCGCCGGCCTCGAGCAGGTCGAGGACGAACTCGTTGTTCGCCATCAGCACGAGCGACGTCTTGTCGACGATCGGGATGTCGTGCAGCTCTTCGTGCGTGTGCCGCGCGGAGAGAATCGGCACCGCCGCTTCGTTCACCGTCGTCCAGCCCATGCCGGCGTACAGGTAGCCGGTGGCGAAGGTGGTCGGCGTCATGCCGCCGAGGCCGGCGCGCCGGTCGAGGCCGTGCAGGAACTTGCGCGCGGCGCGCTGATTCTCCGGCACGAGGCCGCGCGCGAAGTTGAGCGCGCCGCCGGCGACGTGCGTGTGGACGTCCACGCCGCCGGGCATCACGATCATGCCCGCCGCGTCGATCGTGCGCGCGCCCGCCGCCAGATCGCTCTCGGCGACGATGCGACCGTCCGCGACGCAGAGGTCCTTGACGACGCCGTCGATCCCGTTGGCGGGATCGTAGACGGTGCCGCCGGCGATGCGAAGCATGACGCTGAAATGCTACTCGATGCCGACGTCGCGCGGCCTGACGACGCTAGTGTAGGGCGACCTCTTTCAGGGTCGCCGGCCGGTGTCGCGAGTGTAGGGCGACCCTTTCAGGGTCGCCGGCCGGTGTCGCTAGTGTAGGGCGACCCTTTCAGGGTCGGCGGCCGGTGTCGCTAGTGTAGGGCGACCCTTTCAGAGTCGCCGGCCGGTGTCGCTAGTGTAGGGCGACCCTTTCAGGGTCGCCGGCGCGGGCGTCCACGCCGGCTTCGCGGCGACGGCCTGGCGAATGCGGCGGATCACCTCTTCGTCGGTGGGATAGGGCGACACGAGCGCGGGGCGCAGCGGCAGCGGGATCTCGTCCATGCGGTACGCGGTGCCGCGCGCGCTGACGCCTGTGACCGCCGTCGTGATGTGCACGCGCGCGAGGCGGCTCGTGTGCGTCACCTTCGGATCGAGGACGATCGTCGGAATCCGCGCGAGATGATCGATGCCCGGCTGCGGCATCGTCGCGCCCGGATCGGCGCCGAGCACGAGCGCCGCGTCGTTGTCGCCGCGGACCAGCAGATCGACGGTGGAGAATTCACCGGGGTTGAAGCGCGGGTAGCCGCGCGACAGATCGATGCCGAACGGATAGCCCGTCGTCCAGCGGAGCACGACGTCGGCGCCGGTGACGTTGCCGTGGCCGCGCATCGGCATGCAGACGAACTTCGTGAACGCGTTCATCTCGGCGGTCAGGGTCAGGATCGCGCCGGAGTTCATGTGCTTGCCGCGCGTCATCGACACGCCCATGCCGAAGAAGATCACGCCGAAGCGCGCGCGCTTCATGCGATCGACGATCTCCTGCAGGCGCTCGACGGCGACGCCGGTTTCGGCGACGCGCCCGGCGTCCACGTGCTGGCCCTTGACGAGCGCGCGCAGCGTCGTCGCGAGCTCGAAATCCTTGCCCGGGCGAATCTGGAGAAAGATGTCGGCGGCCTTCGCGCTCGGCGTCTCGCGGATGTCGACGAGCACCATCGTGCGGCCCTTGCGGCCCTCGGGCACGAACTTGCCCTTCGGCGTCAGCGTGTACTTGGTGAAATGGCGCGGGTGGCACTCGGCCGGATTGCCGCCCCAGTACATGATGAAGTCCGCCCGATTCTTCACCTCGCCGAGCGTGCACGTGATCTTGCCGCCCAACTGGGCGGCTATCTCAGTGGGGCCGTGTCAAAGCGAGGTGTGACTGTCGATCACGCCTCCAATCGACTCGGCGAGCGCGACGGCCTCGCGCTGCGCCTCGCACGTGACGTTGCTGAGGCCGTAGACGAGCGGCATGTCCGCGTCGTAGAGATAATCCGCAGCCGCCTGAATCGCCGTGTCGAGCGGCGCCGGCTTGCCGTCGACGAGCGCGTCGGGAAACGCGCGCTCCGCGGTGTGATGCTTGAACCAGGCGTCCCCGAGGCTGCAGGCATTCTTCGCCTTGACGATCCGCTCGGCGTCGGCGTGCAGCTCGATGTCGTCGCACACGCACCCGCAGAACGTGCAGGTGGCGTTCTTCACGACGGTAAGATTCACTGGCGTTCCTTGCCGCCCGTCCCGGGCGGGATCACGAAGGTTCAACCGAGCTCGCGGCCGGGGAAACTGCCGCGCGTGCGGCGCGGCATGTAGCGGCCTGCATCGACGAGCTCCCACGACGACACGTCCGCCGCACGCGACGGCAGCGGCGGCGCCGCCTTCGCTCTTCGGCGCGACCTGTTTCTACGCGACGGCTTCGACGTCAACTTCCCAACCCTTCGATGTCGGCATGCCCGTGCCGTCGGTATCGCGGCCCATCAGCCGGCATGTCGGCGGGCCGTAGGGCACGAAGATCATCCCGATCGGAACCTTGCCTTCGACGCACGTGAAGACGACCGCCGCGTGCTCCGTGCTGATGCGCACGCTGCCGCCGGCGTGAATGCCGACCGCCTTCATGTCGTCGGCGTGCATCGTCACCGTGCTGACCGTCGCCTGATACTCCGCCGAGTCCTTGCCGATATTGATCTGCTGGCCCTGCTTCGTCGTGCGGCCGGCGTTCATGATGAAGCGCTTGCGTTCCAACCGGATACCGTCCTCCGCGCATCGAGATCATAGCATGGCGATCGCATCGTGAATCCGCGCCGCGCGGCGGACGAGCTCGGTGTAGCACGCCGCCGAGCCGCGGCCGGACGCGTAGACGGTGCACACCGGATGGCCTGCACGAATCTGCGCGCCGGGACGCGGCACGTCGTGAAGATCGCCGGCGGCGCGTGATTCGCCCAGCCACGACGACGTGTCGTCGATCGTGACGCCATGCCGCGCGAAGACGACCGCCTTGCCGATCGTGGGTGCGGCGCGCCGCGCGCGAGCGAGATCGAAATCCGGGAGCGCTTCGTCGCGGCACGCCGCGGCGTGCACGCCGAACGCGGAGAGGCCGTACGCGCGCTCGACGAGCTCCATCGAGGCGCACCACCGCGGGTTCACCTCGATCGCGCAGGGAACGCCGGCGCTGACGATCATGTCGATGCCGTTCACGCCCACGAGGGCGAATTCTTCGCAGAGCGCGCTCGCCAACGCGCGCGCCGGCTCGAACACGTCATCGTCTTCGCCCGCGGCGGTGAGGATGTTGCCGCAGTAGCGGAAGCCGGAGCTGCCGAACGCCGCGTCGCCGATCAGCTGACGACAGAGGCCGAGCGGCACGGCGCGGCCGCGCGCGCCGACGAAGACGATCGACGCCGGCATGCCGTCGATGAACTCCTGAATGTAGGAGCCGCGCGGGACGCGCATTCCTTCACGCCACCACCCCACGCCGTGGCCTCCGCCGGAGGCGTGGGGCTTCACCAGATTTGGGGATTGGGGATTGGGGATTGGGGATTGGGGGGATTGGGGGGATTGGGGAATGGGGGGTGGTTCGAGGACCGTTGGCGCGGCGAAGCCGCAGCGGCGAAGCGTCTCGGACAGCAGCTTCGGATCGCGGACGCGGCGGAGAACGTCGCTTGCGTTGCCCCACAGCGCGCGACCCCGCGCGAGGCGCGCGACGGCGTCCGGATGATTCTCGAAGTTCGATCCGTACGCGACCGCGTCGCAGACGATCGTCTCTGCGAGGCGCGCGGCGGCGTCCGGTGAAAACCCGTCGCCGAGCGACCGCGCGTCCACCGACGGATGCTGATCGAGGTCGGCGAACGCGTCGATCGCCGTCACGTCGAACCCGGCCTGCGCGGCCGACGCCGCAGCCGCACGCGTCGAGGCGCCCGCGAGCAGCACTCTCACACGATGCCGAGGCGCTCGCGCGCCGACGCCGGATCGACGAAGTGGAGATGATCGAGCACGGTGCCCGAGGCGCCGCGGATGCCGAGCGCGTCGACGAGCGCCGCCGCGCGGCCGCCGGCGAGGCCGTCGGCGACGAGCGCCGCGCCCTGCGCGGCCGCCTTCGCGACGCGCGCGAATCCGGTGAGCGGGTGAACCGCCGCGCCGATTCGCGCCGCGGCGAGCCGTGCTTCGATCGCGCCGCGGACGCCTGCCGCCGACGCCAGACGTCCGGAGAGAATCACGTCGGACGCGGACGGCGCGATCGCGGCGAGCAGGGCGACCGCTTTCACCGCGCTCTCGAGATAGGCCTCCCACGCGACGCGCGCGCGCGGCGTCGCCGGCGACGCGATCGATTCCGCGGGAGCGTTCGGCTCGCCCGCAATCGCGGACGCGCCGCCGCCGAAGAGCAGGCGCTTCGAGATCGTGCCGGCCAGATACGCGACCTCGCCGTCGAGGGCGCCCGCGGCGCGCAGGCCGAGCGGGCCGGAGGTGCCGCCGAGACCGTCGACGATACGTCCGCGCTCGACGGCAATCGCCGCGGTGAAGGCGCCGCCGAGCTCGAGAAGGATGAACGACACGTCGCCGTGCGCGCATCCTCGACGCGCGGCTTCCTCGTGCACGGCCAGCGCCGCCGCGCACACCTTGTCGGCGGTCCCCATGTCGACGCGGTTCACCTTTCTGTGCGGCGGCACCGACGGGAGATGCACGACGCCGGGCGTGAGGACGACCGGCAGCGGCGACGCGCGCAGCGCGCGCATCAGCGTCCGCAGCCCGCCGATGCCGCCCGCCTCGCCTTCCGGCGCGAGGTACGCGAGACGGAGATCGTTGTCGGTGAGCGCCTGCGCGCGAATCAGCGGCAGCCCGTACCCGGACGGACCGGCGACGAGATCGAGCGGCCCCGCGCGATGCGCCGCGTCGAGCACGTCGAGGATCGCGCGCGGATCGCCAAGCGCGTCGGCCGTCGGCAGCGATCGATCGAGGAACACCGCGCCATCGTCGAGCCCGCAGATGTCGACGCTGAGTGTGCCGGGATCGATGCCGATGACGCGAGGCATGAATTGGAGCTGAATCGGACGTAGGGCGACCCTTTCAGGGTCGCCGTCGCGGCGAGGCTGAAAGCCTCGCCCTACGAAGGCGCGAGAACCGTGCTGTCAGACATCCTTCGCGACGTCGGCGATCGTTTCCGCGTCGAGGACGAGATCGTTGCGCTCGAACAGGCGCGCGAGGCAGGCCTTGTGAATCTTCATCTTCAGCCCGCCGACGCCGAGCGCGCCGAACGCGGCCGCGCCGCCGCGATCGACGCCGTTGTCGGTCGCCTCGACGCCCTCGATCCCGAGCGGCGGCACCGCGTTGACGTCGGCCACGGCGCGCAGGCCGGCGCGTCCCGTCCACGCGTCGCGCGGCACGAGGCACACGCCGGCGCCGCCCGCGCTCAACAAGAGCTCCGCGCCCTCGAGCACCGACGCCGCGCTCGACGGATCGGCCATCGCCATCGGGCGGACGTCCTGGCCGAAGCGCTGACGGATGGCGGCGGCGGCAGCCGCCGCGCCCTCCTGGCGCCGCGACGTGACAACCACGTCGGCGCCCGCGCGCGCGAGCAGGCCGGCCGCGCGCATGCCGACCGGCCCGGTGCTCGCGGCGACGACCGCGCGCCTCCCGCGCAGCTCGCCGGCCGCCTGCTGCAGCTTCGTGACCGCGGCAACCGCCGTCGTGTTCGATCCGTTGGAGTCGAGCATCACCGAGACGCGCATCGGCCCGAAGAACGCCTTGCGCGCCGCAGCGAGCAGCCGCTCGCCGGCGGCCATGTCGGAGCCGCCGATGAAGATCGCGGTGTTGTGCAGATCCTTCGGGCCGCGCGTGAAGATGGCGCCGTGCACGAGGTCGCGCACCGCGTCCTCGGCGACGGCGCCGTAGCTCAGGACCTCGTCGGCGCCCGCGTCGAGCGCGACGATGCGGTCGAACGCGCTCGGGTGCGGCGAGGTATCGAGGTGCAGGAGCAGCTTGCGCATGGCTCGAGCCAGTCCGCAGTCGGGAGTCGGCAGTCCGCGCTATCCGAGGCCGCGACTATTTGGGACTGAACGGATGCTTCGCCGTCTTCGAGCCGGAGATCACCTCGTCGACGGTCGGCTTCTTGCCGAGCGCGCGCT
>Ga0209474_10001909_pt1 | contig 19671 bp, 12 predicted proteins | sample GraSoiAngelo_145_FD_185902 | JGI IMG/M metagenome (GOLD analysis project Ga0209474, IMG submission 185902) | Grasslands soil microbial communities from the Angelo Coastal Reserve, California, USA - 14_1009_05_20cm (SPAdes) (version 2) | ecosystem: Environmental > Terrestrial > Soil > Grasslands... | reverse complement strand
GGCGCCATGTTCTTCGATGCGGACGGCGACGGGCACCCCGACCTGTACGTCGTGAGCGGCGGCAGCGAGTTCTCGGCGATGGCGCCCGCGCTCCAGGACCGGCTGTACCTGAACGACGGGCGGGGCCACTTCCGCAAGGCGGTCGGGAGCCTGCCGAGCGAAGACGTGAGCGGCTCGCGGGTGGCAGCAGCCGACTACGATGGAGACGGGGACGTCGATCTCTTCGTCGGCGGGCGGGTGGTGCCGTGGCACTACGGCGCGGATCCGCGGAGCATGCTGCTCCAGAACGACGGTCACGCCCACTTCACCGACGTGACCAAACGGCTCGCCCCCGAGCTCGAGCGGGTCGGCATGGTCACCGATGCCGTGTGGCGGGATGTGCACGGCGACGGCCGGCCGGACCTGGTCGTGGTCGGCGAGTGGATGCCGATCACCGTTTTTCACAACGCGGGCGGCGGGAAGCTGGTCCGGGTGAAGACGCCGGGCCTGGAGCACAGCGAAGGGTGGTGGAATCGGATCGTGGCGGGTGATTTCACCGGTCACGGCCGGGTCGACTTCATCGTCGGCAACCTGGGGCTGAATACCCGGTTCCAGGCCTCAGAGGCCGAGCCGGTGACGATGTATGTGAAGGACTTCGACCGGAGCGGCGTGTCCAAGCAGATCCTGTCGGTTTATAATCACGGGACAAGCTATCCGATCGCGATGCGGGACGAGCTGATCCGGGCGCTCCGCTATCTCAAGCCGCGCTATCCCCGCTACGAGGACTACGCCGGGCAGACCGTCACGGATATCTTCTCAGCGGCGGAGCTCGCCGGCGCGACCGTCAAGCAGGCGCACACGTTCGCGACGGCGCTGGCGCGCAATAACGGCGATGGGTCGTTTACGCTGAGCGCGCTGCCGCTGGAGGCGCAGCTGGCGCCCGTCTACGGGATCCTGGCGCAAGACGTGGACGGCGACGGCAAGCCCGACTTACTGCTCGCGGGAAACTTCGATGGGGTACAGCCCGAGATCGGGCGGATGAGCGCGAGCTACGGGCTGGTGCTGCGCGGAGACGGCCACGGGCGGTTTACGCCGGTGCCGGCGGCGCAGAGCGGGTTCATGGTCCCCGGGCAGGCTCGCGACATCCAGCGGGTCAGGACCCGCCGCGGCGACCTGTACATCGTGGCTCGGAACAATGACCGCGCGCTGGTCTTCCGTGCCGCCCCGAGTCACTGACCGGGCCGCTTGGTCCTGATGACGATCACTCCATTGGCGCCGCGTACACCGTACATCGCCGTGCCGGCGGGGTCCTGCACCACCTCGATCGATGCGATATCGCGCGGATTGATGGACCTGAGACTGGCGCCGTGTGCGATGTCGACCGGCACGTCGTCGACCATACACAGAGGCTGGTTGTTCGACATGAAGGAGCTGACCCCGTGGATGCGAACGGAGAGGCCGCCGTCGGCCATTTCCGTTACCGTCACGCCGGGAAAGCGGTCGCTCAAGAGCTGCGCGAGCGAGCGGCCGGGCGCGCGCTCGATCTCTTCCGACGTCATGACGGAGTGGGGAACCGCGCTCGCTGGCGCGACCCCGTCGGCCCGGCCCTCACCCGTGGCGTTTTTCTGGTGGGAGCAGGCGGCGGCGAAGCCGAGCAGCAACCCGAGTAGCCGGTGGGCGTGAGCTGAGCACATGGGTGACCTCCTGCGAATCATGGGTTCACTGACCCGGGCGCTTGGTCTTGATGATGATGACGCCGTTGGCGCCGCGCAGGCCATACAGCGCCGTCTCGGCGGGCTCCTTCAGCACTTCGATCGATTCGATGTCGTTGGGGTTGACCCCCGTCAGGTAGCCCTTGGGACCCGGATCGATGACCACACCGTCCAGCACGTAGAGCGGGGTGTTGCCGCTCCGGATGGACGAGCCGCCACGGATGCGCACCGCAAAGCCACCGTCGGCCGTCCGGCTCACCTCCACGCCGGGAAAGCGACCCATCAAGACCTGCTCGATCGATTGCCCGGGTGCCTTGGCGATGTCCTCCGACGTCACGGTCGAGCTGGGAGCGGAGGTGGTGGGGGACGGAGACGCGGAGGCGTCTGGCTTGTTCCGATGAGTGCAACCGGAACCCAATGCGATGAGGAAGCTGACCGGCAGCAAGGCGCGCATCGAGAACGAGATCATTGGACTCCTCCCATGACACGCTACGTTTCAATATACGCCATGGTGCGGCTCGCGGCTAACCCTTAACCGGTGAATCGAAATGCCCACGTGGATACGCTGTTCCGCTCGTCTTCTGACGCTGACCGTCACCTGCGCGCTCGGAGCGCGAGCCGCCGCGGCCCAAAACCGAGCCCAGGTCACGTCCCCCGACGGTCGGAACCGGGTCACGGTCGAGATCCGCGACGGCGCCCTGACGTACAGCGTCGACCGGGATGGTCGGGCGGTATTCCTGCCCTCGCGCCTCGGCTTCGCCTTCCAGGGAGCGCCCCCGCTGCGCGACAGCCTGCGGATGGTCGATACCTCCCGCGCCACGGTCGACGAGACCTGGACGCAACCCTGGGGTGAGGTTGCCCGGGTGCGGGATCACCACAACGAGCTCAGGATCACCGTCGCCGAGGTCACCTCTCCCGGCCGGCGCTTCGTGGTGGCCTTCCGCGCCTTCAACGACGGGATCGGTTTCCGCTACGAGCTGCCGGCGCAGCCCGGGCTCGGCGAGTTCGCCATCACCGACGAGCTGACCGAGTTCACGCTGGCGGACGATGCCCGCGCCTGGTGGATTCCATCGAATCGTCCGCGCCTCGACCGCTCGGAGATGCTGTTCTCGTCCTCCCCGGTGAGCGTGCTCGACAGCGTACAGACCCCGCTCACGATGGAAACGCGCGACGGCCGCACGTTCATCGTCATTCACGAGGCGAATCTGGTCGATTACGCCCGCATGTTCCTGAGCGGGCCCCGCATGCAGAGTCGCACGCTGCGAGCGGCGCTGGCACCCTACGCCGACGGGATCAAAGTGCGCGGGCGCACCCCGTTCGTGACGCCGTGGCGCACCATCCAGCTGGCCGACCGCGCGACCGACCTGGCACCGTCCGTGCTCGGCCTGAACCTCAACCCGCCGAGCGTCATCGAGAACACGAGCTGGATCAAGCCGATGAAATACGTGGGCATCTGGTGGGGCATGCACATCGGCACGATGACGTGGAGCTCCGGGCCCAAGCACGGCGCCACCACGGCGAACACGAAACGCTACATCGACTTCGCGGCCGCCAACGGACTGGGTGGGGTACTGGTTGAAGGCTGGAACGTCGGCTGGGACGGCGACTGGATACAGAACCGCAACGCCTTCTCGTTCACCAAGCCGTATCCCGACTACGACCTCGCGGAGGTGGCACGATACGCCCACCAAAAGGGCGTCAAGCTGATCGTCCACAATGAAACGTCGGGCGGCATCGAGAACTACGAGCGGCAGATGGACAGCGCCTTCGCGCTGTACCATTCGCTCGGGCTAGACGCGATCAAATCGGGATATGTGACGGACTTCGTCGGCGAAGGGCACTCGCATTACGGCCAGTACATGGTGCGGCATCACCGCCACGTGATCGAAAAGGCGGCCCAGTACGGCATCATGCTCGACGTCCACGAGCCGATCCACGACGCGGGGGAGCGTCGCACCTACCCGAACATGATGAGCCGCGAGGGCGCGCGCGGGCAGGAATACAACGCCTGGAGCGCCGAGGGGGGCAATCCCCCCGAGCACGAGACGATCCTTTTCTTCACGCGTATGCTCGACGGCCCGATGGATTTCACGCCGGGCATCTTCGACATCCTGATCGAGCGCGGTACGGGCCGGCCGCGCCGGCCGGACGAGCCCCGCGTCCGGACGACCCTGGCGAAGCAGCTGGCGCTGTACGTCGTGCTCTACTCGCCGCTCCAGATGGCGGCGGACCTGCCCGAGAACTACGAGCACCAGCCGGCGTTCCAGTTCATCCGCGACGTGGCGGTCGACTGGGACACGACCCGCGTGATCGCGGGCAAGATCGGTGACTACGTCATCGTGGCGCGGCGCGAGCGCAATGGACCGAGCTGGTACCTGGGCGCCATCACCGACGAGGAAGCCCGCACCTTCGACGTCCCCCTCTCCTTCCTTGCGCCCGGACGGAAATACGTCGCCGAGATCTACGCGGACGGGCCGGGGGCAAATTGGCTCACGAATCCGCTGCCGGTAACGATCTCCCAGCGCTCAGTCGATGCGACCTCGCGTCTGCACCTGGTGCTCGCTCCCGGGGGAGGGCAGGCGATCCGGATCAGGCCGGCGCGATAAGGCAAGTGGGAACGCGGAAGTCGGAACGCGGAACTGGGAAGTGGTTTCGGAGCGCTGTTCCGCGTTCCGCGTTCCGCGTTCCGCGTTTGATTCTGCCCCTCTTCGCGGTGTCGACCCTCGCGACCTGTGGCCGCGCCCGCGAGCCGCAGCTGTTCGAGCTCCTGCCGCCGGGCCGCACCGGCGTCACGTTCGCCAACCGGCTGCCCGACGATTCCGCGTTCAACATCCTCACCTACATGTACTACTACGACGGTGGCGGAGTAGCCGTGGGTGACATCAACAACGACGGCCTGCCCGACCTCTACTTCACCTCGAACGTCGGACCCAACCGACTGTACGTGAACAAGGGAGATTATCGGTTCGAGGACGTCACCGACCGGGCCGGCGTCGCCGATTCCGACGGCTGGAAGACCGGCGTCACCATGGCCGACGTCAACGGGGACGGCTACGTCGACATCTACGTCTCCGGCGTCGACTTTCTCACGATGCACGGGCACAACGTCCTCTACATCAACAACGGGGACGGCACGTTCACCGACCGCACCAAGCAGTACGGCCTCGACTTCGACGGCTTTTCCACCCAGGCCCTCTTCTTCGACTATGACGGCGACGGCGATTTGGACATGTACCTGCTGACGCACGCGGCCCATCCCGAGCGCGCATCAGCCACGCACGGCTCGCGCGATCCCCGGCGTCCGGGGATCGGTGACCGCCTCTATCGGAACGACGGGGGCCACTTTGTGGACGTGAGTGAGCGCGCCGGCCTCCACGGGGGCGCCACGCGATACGGCCTGGGCGTGGTCGCGAGCGATCTGAACGGGGACGGCTGCCCCGACCTCTACATCGCCAACGATTTTCAGGAAGACGACTTCCTCTACTACAACAACTGCGACGGAACGTTCACCGAGTCGATCGCCACCTCCGTGGGCCACACGAGCCACGCGTCCATGGGTGTGGACGCCGCCGACTTCAACAACGACGGCCGACCAGATCTGATGGTCCTCGACATGCTGCCCGAGCGGGAGCAGACGCTCAAGACCTCCGCCAATGCCGAGAGCTTCGACGTCTACAACCTGAAGCTCGAGGTGGGCTATCATCCGCAATATGCCCGCAACACGCTGCAGCTCAATCGCGGCCGGCGGCGCTTCAGTGAGATCGGGTATCTGGCCGGAGTGTTTGCCACCGATTGGAGCTGGGCCCCCCTGTTTGCCGACCTCGACAACGACGGCTACAAGGACCTGTTCATCACCAGCGGCATCTATCACCGGCCGAACGACCTCGACTACCTCACGTATGTGAGCAACCCCACCGTCCAGGCGTCGCTGCGCGATGGGATGGCGGGGCTCTCCCGCGCTGTCATCGGGAAGATGCCGCACGTCCCGGTCGCCAACTACGCGTATCGCAACAACGGAGACCTGACGTTCACGAACCAGGCGCGAGCCTGGGGGCTTGCGCAGCCAGGGTTCTCGAACGGCGCGACCTACGTGGACTTGAACAACAGCGGGGCGCTCGATCTTGTTGTGAACCGGATCGACGCCTCGGCCGCGATTTATCGAAACCGTTCGCGCGAGCTGAACAAGCACCACTACCTCCAGGTGGTGCTGCGGGGCTCCGGCGCCAACACCGCGGGGATTGGCGCGAAGGTCGTCGTCAGACAGGGCGGCACGACCCAGCTGTTGGAGCAGATGCCCACGCGCGGGTTCCAGTCCTCCGTCGATCCCCGCCTGCACTTCGGGTTGGGGGGCTCGACCACGATCGACTCGTTGCGCGTCATCTGGCCGGATCGCCGGTCTCAGACGTTGACCAACGTGGCGGTCGATCGCACGCTCACGCTGTCGCAGCAGGATGCGGGCGGCAAAGGGCGGCAGAGTGACTCTACGGGAGAGCCTCTTTTCGAGGACGTGACTGCAGGCCTCGGCATCAATTTCACCCACCAGGAGAATCGCTTCTACGACTTCCACCGCGAGCCCTTGATCCCGCACCTCTTGTCGAGCGAAGGGCCCGCCCTGGCCGTCGGCGACGTCGACGGCGACGGCCGCGACGACATCTACGTCGGGGGCGCCAAGTGGCAGGCCGGCCGGCTCTTCATCCAGCGACGCGACGGCACGTTCCGCGCGAGCCCGCAGGGCGCGTTTCAGGTCGACAGTCTGAGCGAGGACGTCGACGCGGTGTTCTTCGACGCCAACGGCGACGGGCGTCCGGATCTCTACGTCGTGAGCGGCGGCAACGAGTTCGAGAAGGACGACGCCCCCCTCCAGGACCGCCTCTACCTGAACGACGGCCGCGGCCATTTCCACCGGGACTCGCTGGCCCTCCCGCGCCTTTCGGAGAGTGGCTCCTGCGTCGTGCCGGGGGACTGGAACGGCGACGGGCATCTCGATCTGTTCGTCGGGCGGCGGGTCGTGTCGCGCCACTACGGCCTCACGCCCCTCAGCTATCTCCTGGAGAACGACCGCACCGGGCACTTCCGCGACGTCACGCTCGAGAAGGCTCCGGGGCTCGCGGAGGTCGGGATGGTGACCTCCGGCGCCTGGGTGGATTACGACCACGACGGGAAGCTCGATTTGATCGTCGTCGGGGAATGGATGCCGGTCCGCGTATTCCATCAAGAAAATGGCCGTTTGGTGGACCGGACCGCCGAGGCCGGGCTTGCGGGAACGGAAGGCTGGTGGAACAGCGTCACCGTCGCCGACCTGAACGGGGACGGGCGCCCCGACCTGGTCCTGGGCAACCTCGGGCTCAACTCGTACCTCCGGGCGTCGCCGACGGAGCCCACGCGCATGTACGTGGGCGACTTCGGCCACAACGGGACGCTCGAGCAGATCCTCACGTTCTACAAACAGGGCGTGAGCTACCCGCTCGCCGGTCGGGATGAGTTGCTGAGCCTGATCCCGCGGTTGAGAGCCCGCTACGCCACGTACGCGGATTTCGGCGCGGCTCGAGTCGAGGACGTTTTCCCAGCCGGGGAGCTCGCCCAGGCGACGGTTCGAGCAGCCCGCGTGTTCGCGAGCTCCGTGGCCCTGAATAACGGGAACGGGACCTTCACCCTGCTTCCCCTTCCCGCCGAGGCTCAGTTCGCGCCGATCCGCGCCGCGCTGGTGGGGGACTTCGATGGCGACGGGCGGCCGGATCTCGTGGTGGGCGGGAATCTCTACGGCGTTCCGCCGGTCCTCGGCCGCTACGACGCGAGCTACGGCCTACTGCTCTCCGGCATGGGGGACGGCCGCTTCGCGGCCGTCGACATGGATCGGAGCGGCCTCATGATCGAGGGGCAGGTACGGCACATGGAATGGCTGCGCCAGGCGGACGGCAAGCGCCTGATTATCGTCGCCCGCAACAACGACAGGCTTCAGGTGCTTCGCCCACTGCGGGCCTCACCCCATTGATCCCCTCTCCCTTCGGGAGAGGGGAGACTCAATGCGACTGGGGGTGAGGACCAGGTCGATCAGGTTCGCGACCGGGCCGACGATCGCGAGGGCGAGGATCGGCGGCGCCGGATAGAGCGCGTTGAGCGCGGCCACGTGAAAATCCCCGGCCAAACGGATACCGGCCTCCGCGACGGCCACGGCGGCGGCCACGATGATCCGGCCCCGGACCGTGCTCACGGTCGTCTTGGGGTCGGTGATCATGAAGAAAATGAACAGCTGGTACATCGGGCCGGTGATCGGCGCGATTTCTGCGAGCAGCGGGCCGCCGACGATCCAATGGCGCAGCGCCGCGAGCGCGACGAAGCCCGCCACATAGGTGAGCGTGACGTGGAGCATGCGGACTCGAGACACGATGAGGAGCCCGAAACACCAGATCACCGCGTTCGTGGCCAGGTCGTTGCCCCATTGGCGGCTCAGGATGGCGACGCTCGCCGGCGCCGCGAGCACGAGCAGGGCGATGGCAAAGTTGCTCGGATTCCAGAGGTGCCGGCCACGGTACTGCAGCACGTACTTCGAGGCGATCGCGAGGAAACCGCCCAGCGCGAACGGCCAGAGCAGATCGACGCGCGGCTTGATCAGGAGCGCGAGGCTGATGCCGGTGATGTAGGCGCTCTGCGGGTTTGCGAAGCGTGCCCGCACCCAGCGCGACAGAGCCAGCTCGGTCGCCACGCAGACGCCGAGGGCGACGGCGAGCCGATCGTAGCCGCCGAGGATGCCGTAGCGCGCCTCGCCCAGCACCAGGACCAGCGTGATGAGGAACGAGACCAGGTAGCGGGGATCCAGCTGGCCCAGCCTGGTCCACAGCGCCCGGCTTCGCTCTCGGATGGTCGGCGCAGCGACCGCGGTCACGCGTCAGGCCGAGGCTCGGTGACGATGTGGAGCTGGTCCACCGCGGGGTGCTCGATCGTTTGCCTGGTGCCCGACGGCCACCGAATCATGACGCGGTCCGCGCGCCCCGTGCGTCCCAGCCCGAAGTGCAGCCGCCGGTCGTTCTGGCTCGCGAATCCCACCCCGCCGTGCACGATCTGCAGCTGGCGCTCGGCTCCGAATTCGACGGTCACCTCGGCACCGATGGCGCTCCGGTTCGACCGGGTGCCCACGAGCTTGAATGCGATCCAATGGTTGCCGGGCGCGACGGTGTTCTTGTACACCAGCGCGGGCTGCTTCTGGTTCGCCACCACCACGTCGAGCACGCCGCGGTTGAACAGGTCGACCAGCACGACGGCGCGGCCGTCGTACTCGTCGGTCACGCCGACCTGAGCGGCGATATCCCGCCAGCCCGCCAGGCCGCGGTTCACGAGCACCCGCGAGCGCTCGTACCCGGACAGGCTCGCCGTGCCGATGGCGGGCCAGGACCTCGCATCTTCGAACACGGGCCCGTACGCCCCGGCGATTTTCGACGCCGCGTACCAGTAGCTCCGATCGCGGTCGCCGGACACATAGCCGTTGACGATGAACAGCTCGTTGCGGCCGTCGTTGTCCAGGTCGCCCAGCTGCGCTCCCCACGCCCAGCCCGCATCGGCGACGACCCCTTCGGCCGCCTGCTGGAACCGGCCCAGCTCCGGCAGGAAGTTGAGGCGCAGGTTGTTCCCGTGAAATAGATAGCCCGCTTCCGAGATGTTCGTCACGAACGCGTCCACCCGCCCGCGATTCAGCACATCGCCCAGCGTGGCCGACATGCCGCTTTTGGAATCGCTTTCCAGGCCCACCCGGCTGAGCACGAACCGCTGGCCGTGGTCATTCAGGTACAGCTCTTCCGGTCCGTAGTCATTGGCGAGGAACAGATCCGGCCAGCCGTCGCCGTTGAAATCCGCCGCGGCGACCGCCAGCGTCCAGCGCGTGCTGCCCACGCCCATCTTGTCCGTCACGTCCTCGAAGCGCCCGCCCCCGAGATTGTGGAACAGACGGTTCTTGCCCCCGTTGGTGGCGAACTCGAAGCTGTTCTCCATGATGCGCGTGGTCTTCAGGTGCCAGAAGTCGATGTCGGAGCGGTAGTAGCCCCCCACGTAGAGGTCCAGCAGCCCGTCCCGGTCGTAGTCGAACCACACGGCCCCGTTCGCGTTCATCCAGTGGCGCAGCCCGGCGGCCTCGGTCACATCCTTGAAGTGGAGGTTGCCCATGTTCTTGAAGAGCTGGAGGTAGCCCCACTTGTAGATCAGCACGTCCTCCAGACCGTCGTTGTCGAAGTCGCCCCATACGGCCCCCATCGACACGCCTTCCCCGGGGCGGTTCACGTCGGCGAGGCCGGCCGCGCGGGCGGTGTCCACGAATGTGCCGTCGCCGCGGTTCAGGTACAGCGCGTTGGGATATCCGAACCGGCTGTTCGTGAAGTAGAGATCGGGCCATCCGTCGTTGTTCACGTCGGCGACCGCAACGGACGCGCCCAACGAACTCACGAGCGGAGCGATGTTGTCGAGCTTCGGGTCGAGGGTCGGTCCGTGATGCACGAAGTCGATGCCCGCCTCGGTGGTGATGTTGGTGAAGTGAAACTGCGGCTCCGCTGGGGAATCGCCGGAGCCGGCCGCGCGATGGTTCAGGACGATGACGAGCGCGATGGCGGCCAGGAACGAAACGCTGACGACGCCCTGGCGCCACACTGGGCGAGGAAGGGTCACGGCGTGAACGATATCACCGGCCGCGTGGGCTACACAAGAAACGCGCGTCGCGCGCGCACTTGTCCGCGTGCGTGGCGCGGGTGATCTTCCCCGGCGCCGAGGGGGAGGAGACAGAGTGGGCGCAAGCAGAAACCTGTGCGTGGTTGGATGGTTGCTGGCAGCGGCGTGCCGGGGCGGAACGCCGGGAGGCGACAGCGTCGCCAGCAGCGCCGCGCCCACGGCCCGGACATGGGGTCTGGCCTACCTGCAGGCGAACCAGCTGCCACAGGCCGAAGCGGAGTTCGAGAAGGTCGTCAAGCTTGCCCCCGACCAGGCCGTGGGCTATGCCGATCTCGGGCTCGTCTACCTGCGAGAAGGCCGCTACGGCGAGGCCGAGGCCCAGCTCCGTCGCGCGGCGGCGCTCGATTCCGCCGACAGCAATATCGGGCTGATGCTTGCCAAGGTGTACGAGCTGACCGGGCGAGAGCCGGAGGCGCGCCGCGAGGTCGAGCGAGTACTGCGCCGCGATTCCACCGACATCCGAGCCCTGTACGCTGCCGCCGAGCTCGCCGGGCGCTCGCCCGATCCGGAGGAGCGGCGACGTCAGGAGAGCTACCTGCGCCAGGTGGTCGCCCGCGCTCCGGCGAACATCGCGGCGCGGCTCGAGCTGGTGGACCTCGTGCTCGCGCGCGGCGCCGCCGACGATGCGGCCGCCCAGCTCGAAGCATTGCAACGGCAACTGCCGCAGCTGCCCCGAGAGGCCGCGCGCTTCTTCCAACGCGCCCTCGGTTCGGCGCGGGCGGGGCGAGCGACCGAGGCCGCGGCGGCGGCGAAGCGCTTCCATCAGACGATGGAAGTCACCGCCGCGTTTCAGGTCAGCCTGCAGCGCCTCGGCGGCCGGAGCGACCCACTGGTCGGCTATCCCGTCCTGACGTTCAACCAGAACTTAGCGGTGCCGACCCAGGACGCCCGGAGTGTGGCAGCAGACATCCGTTTCAGAGATGTCACGGCTGGTAGCGGACTCGAGAGCGTGGAGGCGCTCCCCGACAGCGTGGCGGGTTCGCTCGAGCGCGCCGTGGCCCTCGCGGTGGGCGATTACGACGATGATGAGACGGAGGACCTGTTCGTCTCGGGTCATCTGTTTCGCGGTAACCAGGGGCGGTTCATCGAAACCACGGCGAGCGCGGGCGTCGTGCTGCGCGATCGCCCCACGGCGGCCGCGTTCGGCGATTACGACAACGATGGACGGGTCGACCTGTACGTCGCGACCAGCGGCCGGGGAGGGGCCCTGTTTCGGAACATGGGTGGGGGCGGGTTTCGGGACGTCGCGGCCTCGGCGAGCCTCGCGGAGACCGGGCCTGCCGCCCGGGCGCTGTTCGTGGACTTCGACCACGACGGGGATCTCGACCTCCTGCTCGCGACACCTGCCGGAACCCGCGCCTATCGCAATAACCTGGACGGCACGTTTCGGGAGACGACCGCTCCGATGGGTCTCTCGGGCGGGGGCGGGGGCAGTCGCGATGTGGCGTTCGGGGACTTCGACGGTGACGGCCACACCGATCTCGTGATCGTGGGCGACGACGGGCGCCTGCGGCTGTTCCGCAACCTCAGCCAGGGGCGCTTCGAAGACGTGACGGCGGCGAGCGGTCTCGGCGGAGTCTCTCGCGCCGGCGCGGTGGCCGTGGGCGATTACGACAACGACGGCTTCCTCGACCTGTTCGTCACGTCCCTCGATGGGGCAGGGGGAGGGGGACCCGCGTTGTACCACAACCGCGGGGACGGCACCTTCGAGCCGGACGCGCGGGCCGGCGAGCTGCGGCGCAAGCTGCGCGGCGTCGCCGGCCTGGACGCGGCATTCTTCGACTTCGACAACGACGGCTTCCTCGACCTCGTCGTGGTGGGCAAACCCCCGGCCTTCCGTGCCGGCGGGCGTGGCGTGTTCCTGTTCCGCAACGACCCAACCAGAGGTTTCGAGGACTACTCGTCCATCCTGCCCGACAGCCTGCGGGCCGGCCGGGCCGTCGCCGTCGCCGACGTCGACCAGGATGGCGACCTCGACCTCATTGTCGTCGGCTGGGATGGGCGGCCCCGGCTGCTCCGCAACGACGGCGGCAACGTGAGCCAATACGTGAAGGTGCGGCTGGTCGGACTGCGCGAGGGGAGCGGAAAGAACAACACCTTCGGGCTCGGCGCCACGCTCGAGCTGCGGGCGGGCGATCTCTACCAGCTGCGCCTCGTGACCGACCGCGTGACGCACTTCGGCCTGGGGCGCCGGCTCAAGGCCGACGTGCTGCGGGTGCGCTGGCCCAACGGCGTGTCGCAGACGGTCTACTACCCGGGGACCGAGGAGGACGTCCTGGAGCAGCAGATCCTCAAGGGATCGTGCCCGTTCCTGTACGCATGGGACGGCCACGCCTTCAGCTTCGTGACCGACGTCATGTGGCGGAGCGCGCTCGGGATGCCGCTGGGCATCATGGCCGGCGGCACCGATATCGCGTCGGCCCCGCCCCACGCGTCGCGCGAATACATGCGCGTGCCCGCCAATGCCCTCGCGCCGCGAGACGGCCGCTACGTCCTGCAGATGACCGAAGAGCTGTGGGAGACCGGCTACCTCGACGCGGTGAAGCTCCTCGCCGTGGACCATCCGGATTCCGTGGACGTGTACGTAAACGAGGGGTTCGTACCGCCTGCGCCGGGGCCGGCGGAGCTGCGCCTGTACACCGTTCCGCGGTCTGCTCTCCGCCCGCCCGTTGCCGCGACCGACGAGCAGGGCACCGACTGGCTGCCCGCGCTGCGCGCGCGGGACGACCGCTACGTGGCGCCGCTCACGCTCACACGCTACCAGGGCATCGCCACGCTCCACGACCTGATTCTCGACTTCGGCGACTTGAGCGGTCTGGAGAGCGAAGGTGTCCAACTCTTTCTCAACGGGTGGATCTTCCCGACCGACGCGAGCATCAACCTGGCCCTCGCCCAGCGAGGGGAGGCGGGCGTCATCTTCCCCTATCTCGAGGTGAAGGACCCGCAGGGCCGCTGGCGCCGGGTCGCCGATGTGGGCTTCCCATCGGGCAAGAGCAAGACCGTCGTCGTGGATCTCACGGGGAAATTTCTCAGCGCCGACCATCGCGTGCGCCTGCGGACCAACATGGAGATCTACTGGGACCAGGCATTCGTCGCGGCTGGAGCAGTCGGCAGCCCGGCCGCGATCACCACGCTCGAGCCGGCGGGGGCCGACGTACACTACCGAGGGTTCTCACGGCTGTACCGCAAGGGGGGACGGTACGGACCGGAGTGGCCCGCGTACGGCGAAGTGTCGCGAGAGTCGCCCTGGGAGCCGATCGTGGGCCGGTATACGCGCTACGGCGACGTGCTGCCCCTCGTGCGGGCGCCGGACGACATGTACGTCGTGTTTGCGCCCGGGGACGAAGTCACGCTGACGTTCGACGCCAACGCCGCCCCACCGCTACGCCCGGGGTGGACACGCGACTTCCTGCTGTACACGGACGCCTGGCTCAAGGACTCCGATCGCAACACCGCGGCGGGGAACACCGTCGCGCCCCTGCCGTTCCACGGTATGTCGCGCTATCCCTACGGCGCGGACGAGGCGTACCCCAAGGACGCGGCGCACGAGCGTTATCTGCAGACCTATAACACACGTGGCGTGGTACGGACCTACAGGAGATAACCGCGCCTCATGAGGTTGCGCCCCGAGGCCGCGTAGCCATCCGGACCGGGCAGATGGAAGCTGAGCGAATCGGCGAGCCGGTCGTAGATGTTGAACAACACGCAGACGTGGATCGCGTCCTCCACGCCTTCATCCGTCACGCCGGCAGCCCGGAGTGGTTTCACGTCCGCGGGCCCCACTTCCGTGGGAGCGAGCGTGAGCTTTTCGAGGAAGCCGAGCGTGGCACGCAGCTTCGGGTCGAGCGGTGCCGTACGCCAGTCTGCCAGCACCGCCTCGACCAGCTTGTCGCCCTTCCCTTCGTGCTTCAGGGCCAGCGACGCGACCGCGCCGTGAGCACCGGTTCAGAAGAGACATTGGTTCAGGCGCGAGGTGAACGCGGCAAACAGCTCCCGCTCGCCCACGCTCCACGCCGAGGGCCCGCGCATCACCGCTTGCGTCCAGTCGCACATCGGGCGGCCGAAGAATTCCGGCCGGTAGAAGAGCGTCTTTACGACGTCGGGAACGCGACGCATGCTCACCACGCGGATAAGCATGAGCTTCAGGCGCTCCGTCAGTCGGTGGCCGTGCTCGACGGTGGGCAAGCGCATCAGGGTTCCTCGCCATGGAGCGCGCTGAGCCCGCGCTCGAGTCGGCCCACGGCGGCGCCGAGGGCCGCGGATACCGTCACCTCGAAGAGGAGGTCGTCGGAGTTGCCGGCCCGCTTGAGGGCGACGAGGTCCTCGTCCGTGACCTTGTAGGCGTGCAGGGCCACCTTGTCGACGTAGCGGGCGAGGTCGGGCGCGATGTTCTCACCCCGTGGGTGAGGACCGAATGCCCGCGCGAACACGGCGTGGCGCAGCTTGCGCGTCGTGTGACCGGACGTGGCCAGCACGCTATCGACGAGCCGCTCGACGAGGGCGGCGTAGCGCCTCGTTCTGTTACCCATGCGGCTAGCATGGGTACGAGGCAACTGGTCGTCAAGAGGGCCGCCGCCCGGCCCCGGGTGGCGGAACCCCTCTTCATGGCGTACGATTCCGCCGCCCATGAGCCTGCTCGCGTTCCTACTCGTGGCCCAGACGGCCACGCAGGACACCGTGCCGCCGTATCTCGCCTTCCCGGAGCCTGGGCTCGACGACCCCGCCGCGTACGAGGGCTACGACACGCGGGTGTACCAGGACGCGAGCCACAACGCGTTCCAGATCTATCTGAAAGGCAACACCGGACGCGTCGTGAACCTGTGGGCCGATGCGGCCAACGAGAGCGTGGGCTTCACCGTCCGTGACTCGATTGGCAAGCCCGCCGGCCTGGCCTGGGGCTCTTCCGGCGCCCTCGTAACGGGATCGGCCCACACGCGGTCCGTGTCCTATGCCCTGGAGCTCCCCACCACGGTCAGAGTCGGTCTCTTCCTGCTCGGCTCCATGCGGGTGGAGCGGGACTTCCAGTACGCCGGCCACGATACGTTGCCCCTCGACGCGCCGCCGTTTACGCAGGCCGAGCTGGTGGACCTTATTGACCACGTTGCGAAGCTGAAGCCGGCCGAGCGGACACGTCACCTGTCGCTGCTCGGCGTGAAGAACATCGATGCGCTGCGCGCCAGGCTCCTCCCCCGCGTTACCGCGAACGCCGGCGACACGGCGTGGGTCGTCAGGGTCGAGCAGGTGAGCTTCGACGGCAAGAGTCACCTCGTGCTGGCCCTCGAGGGTGACGCTCGGGAGACTGTTCCCACGCTCTCCGGGAGCACCGTCACGGTCCGGCGCCCCGCCGGCGGCCCGGTGCGCCTGACCGTGCGCGTGACGACCGACGCGCCGGCCCTGGTGCCCCTCGGGCGCGCGGAGATTTTCAACGAGGACTTCCAGCGCTTCGCCGCGCAGGTCCGCGCCGACACCGCCCATCCGCTGACGTCGCGCCGGCTCGAGCGCGAAGTGCGGGGCGTCGAGCTGCTGTGCTACCGCGAGAAGCTGATGGCGGGGCTGCCCAACTTCGCGACCTATTTCGGTCGTGACATGCTCATGACCGCGCTGCTGATGCAGCCGGTGTGGGCGCCGGCCATGTCGGAGCACGTGGTGGCGAGCGCCCTCGGCAAGCTGTCGCCGACGGGGGACGTGAGCCATGAGGAGGCCCTGGGCGGCCAGGCGATCCGCGAAAACGCGGCCGAGTACAATCGCCTCGTATCCGCGGGCCAGTTGGCGCGCGCTCGCGCGCTGCTCGCACATCTCGCGGCCACACGCGAGAACTACATCATGGTGGACGACGATTTCCAGCTGCCCGTCGTCGCGGCGCGCTATCTCGCCGACCCGCGCGTGCCGGCCGATCGCAAGCGGGATTTCCTGCGCACCGGGCAGCACCTGGCGCGACTGGTTTCGAACCTGGCGTTCGTGGTGCGCAAGGCAGCCCCATACGCACGCGACCCGGTGGCGACGAACCTCGTGAGCTTCCCGCGGGCACCCGACGGTCACTGGATCTCGGCGAGCTGGCGTGACAGCCGTGCGGGTTACGGGGGTGGCCGCTTCGCGATGGACGTGAATGTCATCTGGGTGCCCCACGCGCTGGAGGCGGTGGGAACGATCCTCGACGCGCTCAAGCAGCTGGGCGTCACACCGGTGATTCGCGAGCAGCCGCTCGCCGCGTTCGCGCGCGACCGCGCGGCCCTGCAACGAGCGGTGACTAGCTGGAAGGGTGCCGAACGCCACTTCCGGGTGGCGCTCGCCCGGAAAACCGTGAGCGACCGCGTCGCCGCCCGGTTGGCTTCGTTGCCGCCGGCAGAGGGTGAGTACTGGAACAACGTCGCGCAACGGACGGGTGCCCCCGCGGACACGCTGCGGTTTCTCGCTCTCTCGCTCGATGGGGCCGGGCGGCCGATCCCGATCGTCAACACCGATCCCGCGATGCTGCTGCTCGTCGACTCGCTCGCCCCCGATCGGACGCTCGAGCTGATCGGGCCGATCATGCTGCCGCACCCCTGGGGGCTGTTCGTGGACGCGCTCGGTCCTGTGGTCGCGAACGATGCCTACGCCACCCGCGACGTGTGGGAGGCGTTTCGCCGGGATCGGTATCACTCTCCGACCGTCGTGTGGGGCCGCGACGTGAACGCGTTGGTCGCGGGCCTCGCGCGGCAGCTCCCCGCCGGTGACGTAGGGGCGCAGCATGCTGCGCCCCTACAGGACGCGCTGCACCGCATCTCAGACGCCGTGGATCGTTCCGGACTGCGGCATGCCGAATTGTGGAGCTATGCCATCGAGAACGGCCGACTGGTCCCCTCGCGCTACGGCACCAGCTCGGACGTGCAGCTGTGGAGCCTGACCGACCTCGCCGTTCAATATCTCCTCAACCACCCAAGACCATGAGCAACCTGCACGGATTCGACATTACCGTCATCGCCGCCTACTTCCTCGTGCTGGCCGGGATCGGGTACTGGGCGGCGCGCCGGGAGAAGAACGTCAGCGCCGACTTTTTCCTCGCGAGCCGGGATGTAGGGTGGTTCGCGGTGGGCGCGAGCCTGTTCGCCTCGAATATCGGGAGTGAGCATCTCGTGGGCCTCGCGGGCACCGGAGCGGCGAGCGGGCTCGCGGTGGGTCACTTCGAATGGCTCGCGTGCTTCATGCTGCTGCTGCTCGGCTGGCTGTTCGTGCCGTTCTACCTGCGGAGCGGCGTGTACACGATGCCGGAGTTCCTCGAGCGCCGGTTCAATCCGGCCGCGCGCAGCTACTTCACCTGGGTGTCGATCATCGGGTACGTCCTGACCAAAATCAGCGTCACCTTGTTCGCCGGCGGCATCGTGATGCGCGAGGTGACGGGGTACAGTGTCTGGACCAGCGCCGTCATCTTGATCGTCGTCACCGGGATCTACACGGTGCTGGGAGGTCTGCGCGCCGTGATTTACACGGAGGTGATGCAGGCGGTCGTGCTGATCATCGGATCGGCGACTATGACCGTGCTGGGTTTGCAAGCCGTGGGAGGGTGGAGCGGTCTGGAGGCGCGCGTGCCGGCGGACTTCTTCTCCATGTGGAAGCCGATGCATCACCCCAACTTCCCCTGGACGGGCATCGTGTTCGGCGCGCCGATCCTGGGCGTCTGGTATTGGTGCACCGACCAGCATATCGTGCAGCGCGTGCTCGCGGCCAAAAACGTCAGCGCCGCCCGCACGGGCACGATCTTCGCGGGGTTTCTGAAGATCCTGCCGGTGTTCATCTTCGTGCTGCCGGGGATCATCGCCGCGGCGTTGTACGCGGACATCCGGGGCGGGTCGGCCGACGCGGCGTACCCGGCGTTGGTCACGCGGCTCCTGCCGGCCGGGTTCAAGGGCCTGGTGCTGGCAGGGATGCTCGCCGCGCTGATGAGCTCGCTCGCCTCCGCGTTCAACTCCTGCTCGACGCTGCTCACGTGGGACGTGTACCGCAAGCTGCGGCCCGACGCGAGCGAGCAGCGGCTCGTGGCCGTCGGACGGATCACCACGGTCCTCTTGGTCGGGTTGGGTCTCTTGTGGATCCCGTTCATGAAGTACATCTCGCCGCAGATCTACATCTACCTGCAGAGCGTGCAGGCCTACATCGCCCCGCCCATCGCGGCCTGCTTCCTCCTGGGCGTGCTGTACCCGAGGCTCAATGGAACCGGCGCCCTGGCGGCGCTCTGGACCGGGCTCGTGATCGGGACGGCCCGACTCGTGCTCGAGCTCGCGCGCAGTGACTTGGCGAGTGGTACCGTGTGGTACTGGTTCGCCACGATCAATTTCCTCCACTTCGCGGCGCTGCTCTTTGCCCTGTGCTCGGGGATCCTCATCGCGGTCAGCCTGGCGACGGATCCGCCCGGAGCGGCCCGCACGGTCGGTCTGACGTACGGGGCACCAGAGATCACGGCGGTCCCGGTCCCCGCGGGGCCGCGCCAGCTCAACATCGTGCTCTCGGTGGTGCTCGCCGCGACGATCGGAGTGCTTTGGATAATCTTCCGGTGAGAGCGCTCGGGAAGTTGGTGGAGGTTGGTGGAGGGTGTGGAGGTTGGTGGAGGTTGGTGCGCGCCCTCGCGGCGGCGTGCATCCTGACAACCTTCACAACCTGCAGAACCTCCACCAACCTCCACCAACCTGCCTACGATCCCGCCCGCGACCTTGGGGCTCTGTTCCAGGCCGTCCAGCTCTCGGGGATGTTCGAGGACTCGAAAACGTTCGCCGACGCCCGGCCGCGGCTCGCACCGGCGGAGATCACCGCCCGCTACGGCCCGGCGCGCGGCGCGCCGCAGTTCAACCTGCGCCAATTCGTGGAGGAGCATTTCGAGCTGCCCCGGCCGGTCGGCGCAGGCTTCCGGTCGGACACGTCGCAGACCATGGAGCAGCACATTCGGGCGCTGTGGCCCGTTCTGACGCGCCCGCCCGACACCGCCGACGCCCGCTCGTCCCTGATCCCGCTCCCGAACCCCTACGTCGTCCCCGGCGGCCGCTTCCGCGAGGTCTACTACTGGGACTCGTATTTCACGATGCTCGGGCTCATCGAGAGCGGCCGCACCGATCTCGTGAAGAGTATGCTCGACAACTTTGCTCACCTGATCGTAACGGTGGGGCACATTCCGAACGGCAACCGGACGTACTATCTCAGCCGTAGCCAGCCACCGTTTTTCGCCGCCATGGTCGGGCTGTACGCTCGGGCGACGGATACCGCGCACGCGGTTCAGTACCTCGAGGCGCTAGAGGCGGAGCAC
>Ga0209474_10001908_pt1 | contig 19671 bp, 16 predicted proteins | sample GraSoiAngelo_145_FD_185902 | JGI IMG/M metagenome (GOLD analysis project Ga0209474, IMG submission 185902) | Grasslands soil microbial communities from the Angelo Coastal Reserve, California, USA - 14_1009_05_20cm (SPAdes) (version 2) | ecosystem: Environmental > Terrestrial > Soil > Grasslands... | reverse complement strand
CCGGTGGGGAAGGGGCGGTTATCGGCCGGTATATCGTGTGTATTCGGATGGAGATGGACCGCTGAGGAAGGCCGTCGAGTCGCTGCCCGCGGGCACCCTGATTACGAGCCCTGAGATCACTCCGGACGAGCTTCAGCTCGCCGGCCGAAACCACTCCATGCCCCTCGAAGCCCTGCGCTATCCGATCACCCCGATCGGCCTCCACTACCTGCTGATCCACTTCGACATCCCGTTCGTCGACGCCGCCACCTGGAAGCTCGCGATCGCCGGCAGGGTCCGCCGTCCACTCCGGCTCCGGCTCGACGAGATCAAGGCGCGCCCGGCGGTCACGATTCCCGTGACCCTCGAATGCGCGGGCAACGGCCGCGCCCACCTCTCACCGAGGCCGCTGAGCCAGCCCTGGCTGGGCGAGGCGGTGGGCACGGCCGAGTGGACTGGAACGCCGCTGGGTCCGATCCTCGACGAGGCCGGGCTGGGCGACGGCGGCGCGCACGTGGTGTTCACCGGCCTCGACCGCGGCGTCCAGGGCGACATCGAGCAGCTCTACGAGCGGAGCCTGCCTCTGGCCGAGGCTCAGCGTGACGGTGTGATCCTCGCCTACGCGATCAATGGACAGCCGCTGCCGCCGCAGCACGGTTTCCCGCTCAGGCTGATCGTGCCCGGTTGGTACGGGATGGCCCATGTCAAATGGCTGCGCTCGATCACGGTGGTGGATGGGCCGTTCGCGGGCTACCAGCAGTCTCGCGCGTATCACTTCCGTCGATCAGACCAGGACGCCGGTGACCCGGTGACCCGGATGCTGCCCCGCGCGCTGATGGTGCCTCCTGGCGTGCCTGACTTCATGTCCCGGACCCGTTTCGCGGCGACGGGCGTCCACAAGATCGAGGGCCGGGCCTGGTCCGGGCGGGCGCCGGTGACGAAGGTCGAGCTCAGCCAGGACGGCGGCGTGTCGTGGGCCGATGCAGTGCTGACCACTCCGGCGTCCGAGTACGCGTGGCGCGGCTGGACGTATGAGTGGGACGCTGCCGCGGGCGATCACGAGCTGTGTGTGCGGGCCACCGACGCCGCGGGCAACGTGCAGCCGAGCGAGCAGAGCTGGAACCTCGAGGGCGTCCAGAACAACGCGATCCAGAGGATCACCGTGGTCGTCGGTGCGGCGAAAGACTCGCAGCCGCCGGCTGACGCCTCTCGGTAGGGCCGAGGCAAAAGACCCATGGCGTCGGCGATCTTCGAGCCTGACGGCGACCTGTTCGTCCCGACCGAAGCCGCGCTCAGCCCGTGGTCGGACCAGGCCCTGCACGGCGGGCCGCCGACGATGCTGATGGCGCGAGAGATCGAGCGCTTTCCGGCCGAGCAGCCCATGTTCGTCACTCGATTGACCGTCGAGCTCATGCGCTCGGTCGGGAGAAAGCCTCTGGCGGTGAGCTCGCGCCTGCTCAGGCCCGGGCGCAAGGTGCAGCTCATCGAGGCTTCACTGTGGAACGGCGAGCAAGAGGTGGCCAGGGCCACCGCCGCGCGGATCCGGACGGCAGAGATCGTGGTCCCGCCACGGGACGAGCCGCCGCCCCACCCGCTTCCGGAAGCACTGACCGAGTGGAGCGGCAAGTGGCGAGCCGGCCCGGTGTATCACCTGCTCGGAGTCGAGGCGCGGGCGGCCACCGAGGTCGACGCCGACCGCGGGCCCGGCTGGGCGTGGTTTCGCTTGAAGCTGCCACTGGTCCCCGGCGAGGAGCCGAGCGGCCTCCTGCGCATCTGCGCGGCGGCCGACTTCCCCAACGGCATCAGCTTCGTGGTCGACCCGCGGAAGACGAGCTTTGTGAATCCCGACCTGACCGTCTACGTCAACCGGCTGCCGGTTGATGAGTGGGTGTTGGTGGATGCGACGACATGGCTCGAGCCGCACGGTGTCGGCGTGGCGGAAGGCGCGCTCTACGACCGGCGGGGAAGGATCGGAAGGAGTGTGCAGGGGCTGCTCGTAGAGAATCGGCCTTGACGCCTGTCGCGTGGGTGCTGCTGGCCGCGACCGCGCTGGTCGCGGTCGCCGACTGGTTCGCGGTCGCCACCTCGCGGCGCCGGCTCGAGTACCTGGCCAAGCCGGTTGTGATGGTCGGGCTGGTAGCCGTGGCCGCGACGCTCGAGCCGGTCAGCCAGGTGGAGCGGCTCTTTTTCGTCGCGGCCCTGGCCCTGGGATTGCTGAGCGACGTCTTCCTCATGCTCCCGCGCGACATGTTCCTCGCCGGCCTGGTCGCGGCCTTCGTCGAGCACGTCGCCTACATCGCCGGCTTCCGCGCGCGGGACCTTCACGTCGGTCTGCTCGCAGCCGCCCTCGCGGTGGCGCTGCTCTCGGTCGCGGTGGTGATGCCGGCCGTCTATCGAGCCCTGCGCAAGGATCAGCCCTCGCTCGTCGTGCCGGTCATCGCCTACGTGGCGGTTTTCGTGGTCATGGTCGCCACCGCCGGCGGCACCGGCTCCTATGTGGCCCTGGGAGGCGCCCTGCTGTTCTTCTACTCCGACGCCCTGCTGGCCTGGAACCGTTTCGTCACCGCGGTCGGCTGGGGACGCTTCGTGAACATCATCGCCTACCACTCGGGGCAGGCTCTGCTGGTGCTGTCCCTGGTCTACTGATCCTCGCCGGCAAAGGCCGGGTTGCAGCGCGACTCGACCCAGGCGCCGTTGCCCTCGAGCAGCTTGCGCGTCAGCCTTCGCAGCGCGGTCACGTCGGCCTCGCTCAGGTGGGCCGAGAAGGTCTGGCCCAGCGCCTCGCCGAAGGCGTCGCGTGCGCTCGCCAGCACGGATGCGCCGCGCTCCGTCAGCTTGACGTGGACGACGCGCCGGTTCTCCCGAGGCGTCTCGCGGGCAATCAAACCGTCTTTAGCGAGTCGGTCGGCCATGCGCGTGATGCCGCTCGGACTGCCGAGCAGCTGCTCGGCGATCTCGTTCATCTGCAGCGGATGCATCGCCGCGGCCTCCAGCCGCCACAGCACCTCGAACTCAGCCCAGGAGAGGTCGGTCGCGGCTTTGAGGCTCTCCTCGAGAAGCGCCTGGATGACACGGTTGGCCTGCTGCAGGTTGACCCACGCGGTGACTCGCTCCCTGGTGGCTCCCTTCACTCACCGCCAACGGTACGCCCAATCAGTTGACCGTGCAAGCTTCTATGAGGTATAGTTGCTGTGGCAAGTATTGTGGGAGAAACTAAGTTGAACACCGAAACCGCCGCCTTCAGGGCTCCCGCCTCGATCGCTGAGCTCGAGGCGCTGGCCGCGAGGCTAAGGGAGCGCAACTTCGAGCCGGTCATCGTCGAGGACGCGGCCGCCGCTAGGGCGGCGGTCCTGCAGCGCCTTCCCGAGGGCTCAGAGGTTCATGCCGCCAAGTCGAAGACGCTCGAGGACATCGGGGTGTTCCAGGAGCTCATGGAGTCGGACCGGTATGACTTCCTTCGGAAGACGTACTTCAAGATGGACCGCAACACGCAGGCGAGGGAGATGCGCAAGCTCGTCGCCGCACCGGACATCGAGCTCGGAAGCGTCAATGCAGTGACCGAGGCCGGCCAGCTGGTCGAGGCCTCAGCGAGCGGCAGCCAGATGGGACCTTACTCCGCCTCATCCGGAAAGCTGATCCTTGTCGTCGGCAGCCAGAAGATCGTGCCCGACCTCGAGGCGGCATGGCGGCGCATCCGCGAGTACGTCACGCCGTACGAGGACGCGAGGCTCCGGGAGCAAATGGGCATCGGCACCAAGCTCGCGCGCGTGCTGATCCTCGAGCAGGACTTCATGCCCGGCCACACCACGGTGATCCTGGTCAGAGAGCCGGTCGGCCGCTGACGGCGGCCTTCGTCAGCTGACAGTAATGGCGGCTGCGAAGATCTCGGATTTCTTACCGGTCGTCGGCGTGGCGCTGCCCCAGCTGAGAATCACGCCGCCCCCTGTAGCCGAAACGCCGATCGTGTCGCCGGGCCACACCGAGGTGTCGCCGAACTCGGTCGAGACCTGGAATGGCGCCGACAGCCAGCCGCTCTTGATCGAGTAAGCCCGCACGAAGAGGCTGTAGCCCTGCGGCGTGCTGCTGGTCAGCCACGCAGCGTAGGCGATGCCCGCCGGCCCCCCGGCGACCTCGACGATGTGCGGCACGTTCAGCCGGTCGGCGGGCGCCTGGATCGGGCCGGTCCAACGCCTCCCGCCATCGGTGCTGAACGCGAGCCAGCCCGAGTCGTTGGCAGACCCGTCGGCGTTCGTGCCCTGCGTGTCCCAAGTCGCATACAGGTTGCCGCCCGCGTCGATGCCGATGTCGCCGTCGATCCACCACTCCGAAAGCGACATGGTGCCGCCCTCCGCGCCCACCCTCACCGGCGCCGACCACGTGAGCCCGTGGTCGGTCGAGGCCGTGAAGTAGCTGTACGCGGGGTTCATCGTGAAGGTCGTCGCGCTGGTGATCTGGTAGCCCTGGTACAGCACGTCGACGCGCCCGCTCGGCTCGATCACCATCGGGCCGCTGTCGCCGCCGCTGGCCGGGAACCCAGGACTGACGTGGGACATCGGGCTCCACGTGACCCCACGGTCACTCGAGCTCTGTATCACCACGTTGAGATCGCCTGTCAAAAAGGCGCAGCTGCCGTTGGTGGCGCAGATGAAAGTCACGGACGTGCGCTCCGGCCCATAGTCCCAGGTCACATACACCGTGCCGTCGGGCCCGACCGCGAGGAAGGGGCGATCGCCCCAGTTCTTGGCGTCCGGAGGCACCAGCGACGAGACCTGCGGAAACGTCACCCCATGGTCGAACGATGCAGTGACGATCGGGTACCACTGAGCGCCCTTGGCAACCATGAACGCGGCGTACACGGTACCGTCACCTGCGACCGCCACCGCCGGATCCCAGGCGTTCACGTTCGACCCCGTCGCTCCGGGAAGCGAGGTAGGGACTCCGAAGGTCGCGCCGCCGTCGGTAGAGCGTGCGAAACCGATTCCGGAGCAGCCCATCCATTCCTCGTAGACGTAGCCGAGCGATCGGTCGACGGCCTGCTCGACCTCAGCGTTCTGGCCGGCGCACGCGGCGCTGATCACGGATGTCGGACCAACCGTGTACGTGGCGGAAGACGCAAGCGCCTCCACCGGTACGGCGAGCGCGGCCGCCGCCGCGACGAGGCACCAGCCGCTCCGGATGTGATGCCAGCCCACCGCCCACATTCTTCCATGCTCACGGTCGGATGGCCAGGCCGTGCGATCATTAGCGCCGATGGGCCACGTAGAGCACATTCACATCGCCCCGGCCGAGAGCGCGCCGGTCCGCGCCGTGACCGAGATCGAGGCCGTCAAGGGCGTCGGCTTGATCGGCGATCGCAAGGCCAACCACACCGGACACTGGACCGACTCTGACGTCGGCCGTGAGGTGACGCTGGTCGAGGCCGAGTCGCTGGAGATGCTGGCGCGCGACCACGGCATCGAGCTCAAGCCGGGGGACACGCGCCGCAACCTCACCACGCGCGGCGTCGCGCTGAACGACCTGGTCGGCGAAGTCTTCCGCGTCGGCGAGGTGCTCATGCGGGGCACAGAGCTGTGCGAACCGTGCCAGCACCTGACTGACATGGTCGGCAAGCCGATCTTGCGCCCGCTCGCCCACCGCGCCGGCCTGCGGGCACAGCTGCTCAGCAGCGGGGTGATCCGCACCGGCGACAGCGTCGCGCCGGCGACGGTCGCGGAGGAAACGGCGGCTAGCTGACCGTGACGGCGCCGCCGCTCGCAGGGGCGGCGAGGACCTCGTGGAGCTTGTCGAGCAGCTCCTCCGCCATGAATGGCTTCTGCAGCAGCTCGGTGCCAGGCGCGAGCGTCGTCGTCCCGAGCGCCGGCTGCGCGTGCCCGGACATGAAGAGGATGCGCAAGCCGGGATTGTCGGCCTTCATCTGGTCGGCGAGGTCCGGTCCAAGCATGTGGGGCATGACGATGTCCGTCAGCAGAGCGTCGATCTCGCCTGAGTGCTCGCGCGCGAGCGTAAGTCCCGCCGCGCCGTCCGGCGCCGTCAGCACGCGGTAACCGGCGGCCTTGAGGATCTCCTCGATCAGGTCGCGCAGGTCCTCGTAGTCCTCGACCACCAGCACGGTGCCCGTGCCCGGGTCGCGGTGAGCGATGGGAGCAATGACCTTGGCGGGAACGGGCGCGTCGGTGGCGGGGATGAGCACCGTGACGGTCGTCCCGTGGCCGACCTCCGAGTACACGCCGATGTGGCCGCCGAGCTGCTTCACGATTCCGTAGACAGTGGCCAGGCCGAGCCCGGTTCCGTGGCCGACCGCCTTGGTGGTGAAAAACGGCTCGAAAACGTGATCGAGCGTGGACTTGCCCATGCCGCTGCCGGAGTCGGACACCTGTAGCTGCACATAGCGCCCCGGGACCATCTCCCCGCGGCCCTGGGCGTAGGCCGCGTCGACCGTGACGTTGCCCACGGAGATGACGAGGTTGCCGCCCTTGGGCATCGCATCGCGAGAGTTGACCGCAAGGTTGATGACGATCTGCTCGAGATGCCCAGGGTCCATCTTCACCGGCCAGACGTCCTCCGGCAGTGTCGCGGTCAGGTTGACGTGTGAGCCCAGGGTCCGGCGCAGCAGCTCGGTCGAGCCCGCGACCTGCTCGCTCATGTTGAGCACGGTGCCCTGCACCACCTCTCGGCGCGCGAATGCGAGGAGCTGCCGCGTCAGGCGGCTTGCGCTCTGAGCGGCCTTCTCGACCCGGTCGAGGTCGCGGCGGGAGTCGGCATCGGTGGCCCCGATCTCCGACTTGAGGTTGGCGGTGACGTTGAGGATCACCCCGAGCAGGTTGTTGAAGTCATGGGCCACGCCGCCGGCCAGCTGCCCGAGGCTTTCGAGCCTCTGCGCCTGCAGGTACTGCCGCTCGAGCTTCTTCTTCTCGGTCACGTCCTGGGCCATGACGAACCTCGCGGCACGGCCCGCAAAATCGACTACGTGAGAGGTGATCTCGACGTCGATCAAAGAACCGTCCTTGGTGCGGTGTTTCCACGGCCCGCTGCGGCTGGCGGGCTCGATGGCATGCAGCGTCTCGGCCAGGCTGGGAAGCTCGGATTCCGGCCTGATCTGCTCGATGGTCATCTGAAGAAATTCATCGCGCGGGTAGCCGTACTTCTGGATCGCCGCTTTGTTGACCTCGACGAAGCGCAGTGACTCGAGGTCGTAGACCCACAAGGGTTCCGGGTGGTTTTCGAAGAGCAGCTTGTAGTTGCTTTCCGCGCGCTGGCGATCGACGAGCTCTCGCTGAACCGACGCCACGAGGCCGTTGATGTCTTCGGCCAGGGTGGCTACCTCGGCGGGGCCGGTTACCGGGAGCGGGGCCCTCGAAGTGATGTCCCTGGACACCCGGACGGCAGCGCTCAGGGCGGTGATCGGCCGCGCCACCTGCCGGTAAGCCACGAACATGGCCAGCAGCACGACAATGAGTCCGGCGGCGATGACGCCGAGCTGGCGCTCCTGCAGCGGGGCTGCATTGGCCAGCGCCGTCGCCCTGTCAGCCCCGACATAGACCTTCCATCCCGAGGGCCCGGATGCTTCTCCATACCAGCGGGCGATCCCATCGAGGTCGGCGCGATCCATCCCACCCGCGGCACCGGCAAAGGCGGGATTGCCGACGTTCTTGCCCACCCAGCTGACGGGGTTGATGGAGCGGGCCACCACCGAGTGCCCGTCGGCGGTGGTGATCACGAACTCGAGCTCGTTGACCCCGCTCGCGAATTCCTCGGCAAGCTTGGGACCTACCGCCGCCAGGTCGAGGAACCAGGCCATCGCGCCGCCGCCGGCTATCGGATACACGATCACGGCGACGATCGCGCCAGTGGCGGAATCGGTCACTGGGCCCACGACCGTCGGCGCGCCTGGGCTGAGCCAGGCCTGACCGGCATATACGGCGGCTGCCGGTTTGGGCTTGCTCGAGGTGCAGGCCACCGAGCCATCCGAGCGAATGAGGTCGATATGGCCGGTCTCGAACGGTCCGACCGGCGCGAAGCCGAGGATGCATCCAGCGGGGTTGGACAGCAACTGGGCGGTGCTGGGAGCGGCCGCTATCGGTGCCATCGCCGACTCGATGAACTTCAGACTGCTGTTCAGCTGGGCGGCGGCCTTGCCCGCGGCGAAGCGCGCGTCGCCGGTGGCGGACCTCTGGGCGTCGGCTGCGGACTGTTGGTACACGTAGGCGCCCGCCATGGTGGCCACGACCACAACCAGGGTGGCGAGGGCCGTGCAGTACAACAGTAATGGCCAGCCGGCCCGGCCACCGGTCCGCAAGACGCCGTCCGACAAGCCCATGACCTCCTACCCCGACCCCCGCGCTCGCCAGTCGACCTGGTTAACAGGGCGCTCAGTATGGGCTTAACGGCATACGGTTCGGCACGACTTAGGTCACGCCGACGAGGTCAGGCTTTCAGGTCACGGACGGTCGGATGTAGGCCGGGGCGTCCTCTGGGCCGGCCACCGCGTAAGCGACCATCGGGATGATGCCCAGCCCGATCAGCTGCAGCACGAGCATGAAGACGAACCAGCCCCAGCTGTGAAGCTGTCCCAGCCGCACCAGAGCTCCGATCCACATGACCAGCATCACGATGCCGCAGATCCCGGCCAGGAGCCACGCGACGACCGAGATCGGCGACGTGCCGATGGCCGATGCGCCGGTGCTGCTGGTCTGCGTATGCGCGGTCGCCAGGAAGACGATGGCGGAGATTGCGGCCACCACCCACGCGCCGATGTACCAACGTGTCGTCACGGTCTTGCTCACCTGAGCACCTCCTGGAGTAGGGCGCTCGTCACGCAGCGCGCCTTGCAGAGAGAACGCGAGGAGGGTGGCCATTACGCTCCGCGGCCGGCCGAGCTAGGCGAGGGGCAGCGTCACCGAGAAGGCCGAGCCGGCCTCGCTCGAGTAGAGCAGCGCGAGGTCCCCATGCTGGCGCCGGGCCAGCTCACGCGACAGGTACAGGCCCATGCCCGTGCCGGGCACGTAGCGAAGGTCGTCGCGCGCGACGCGCGTGAACGCGGAGAACAGCCTGGACTGGTACTCGGGCGGGATGCCGACGCCGCTGTCTGCCACCGTCACGCGGCCAACTTCCTGGTCGCGAGCCAGCGTGATGTGGATGTCGCCACCGTCCGGCGAGTACTTGATGGCGTTCGACAGCAGGTTGCTCAGGATCGTGCGCAGGCGCTCCGGGTCGCCCATGACGTTCAGCTCCTCCGGAAACGGTTCGACCACGATGCGGTGGCTGCCATCGGTCAGGGCCTGCGAGGCCTCGACCGCCTGCTCGACCGCGGCGCCCATGTCGAGCCGCTCGGAGCGGAGGTCGATCGTGCCCTCCTCGAGGCGGGCCACCTCGGCCATCTGATCGACCAGGCGGCTCATCTCCACCGTCTTCGCCTCGAGTGCCGGCAGCGACTTCTGCGCGAGGGCGTACAGGGTCGGCGCGTCCGCGTCGCGGTAGAGGGAGAGGTAGCCGCGAAGCACCGTCAGGGGACTCCTGAGCTCGTGCGCCACCAGGTTGAGGAAGGTGGACTTCGACCGCTCGAGCTCGGCCAGGCGCTGGCGTTCGAGCTGTTTGGCGGTCATGTCCCGGGTCACCTTGGCGAACCCGGTGAGCCGCCCGGTCGGATCCCTCAGGGCCGTGATGACCACCGCCGCCCAGAACTCGGTTCCATCCTTGCGGACGCGCCAGCCCTCGTACTCAAGCGTACCCGCCTCCGCGGCGAGGGCCAGGTTGAGCGCGGGTATCCCCTCGGCCTGTGCCTCCGGCCGGTAGAAGACGGCGAAGTTGCGGCCGACGATCTCGTCCTCCTCGTATCCCTTGATCCGCTTCGCGCCCGGATTCCAGCTGACCACCGTCCCCTCCGTGTCCAGCAGGAATATGGCGTACTCGCTGACGCTGCCCACGAGGACCTCGAAGCGCTCGGCGAGCTTGACGTGGTCGGTGACCTCCCGGTTGACCTCCAGGATGATGTTGCCGTCCGCGTCCAGGACCCATCTGGCGTCCACGTACAGCTCGGATCCGTCGTGTCGGGTCCGGACCAGCCGGCCTTCCCAGCTGCCGTCGCGAGTAACCTGCTCGTATGCGACATCGTGGCCGGTAGGGTTGCGAGTCTTGAGCAGCGTGCTCGATACCCGGCCGACCGCTTCCTGGCGCGAATAACCGTACATTCGCTCCGCTCCCGCGTTCCAGTAAGTGACGGCATGGCTGCTGACATCGATGGCAAAGATCGCGTCGTAAGCAAGGTCCAGAAGTCTGGACGCTTCAGTAGGTCGCCTTTCGATCCCCACTCACTCAAGCGTAGCCGCGGGCGATCCGCTTTTCCAGCGGGCGGACCCGCGCCGCAGGCCAGATCGCAGCGCATCCTGTTCATCGAAGACGACCGGTTCATCGCGGACATGTACCGCATGAAGCTCGAGAGCGAAGGTTGGAACGTCGAGGTCGCCTCCGATGGCGAGGCCGGCCTCCGGCGCGCCCTCGAGGACCCGCCGTCGCTGGTCCTCCTCGACCTGCTGCTCCCTCGCATGGACGGGATCGAAGTGCTGCGCCAGATTCGGGGCGCCGCCGACACCCGCACCGTGCCGGTGCTGATCCTCTCCAACGCGCTGGGGATCTCCGGCCGTGAGCAGGAGGCGCGCGCCCTCGGCATCGTGGACTGGGTGGTCAAGGCCAACACGACGCCCGCGGCGCTGTCCAGCCGCATCGCCAGGATTCTCGGGGACTAGAGGGGCTGGTCGGCGTTTTAGTTTCGTAGGCAACCAGGTTTCACGCCGCCGCTCTCTCGATCCTCTGCGCGCGACCGCGCTGCTCTTCATCGCCGCCGGTGTGATCCTGATCGTCAGCTTCTTCTACGCCACGTCGCAGGCGATCACATACCAGCAGGGGCTGGACCAGCGGTGGAAGAACGAGGTCAAAGTGCCTGCCCTCCCGCCGCCTGTGATCCAGCCCAATCTCATGCAGCCGCTCGATGGCGTGGACTTCGCGATCTCGATCCCGAAGCTGCACTATTTCGCCGCGGTGAGGGAGGGGATCACGCCACAGGCCCTGTACAGCGGCCCCGGTCACTATCCGCAGACGCCGTGGCCGGGTCAGCCCGGCATGGTCGGCGTGGCGGCACACAACATGTATTGGGAGAACTTTCCGGAGCTGAAGCCCGGCGACGAGATCGACCTCCAGACTCGGTACGGCAACTATCGCTACCGGGTCACCGGCACCCGCATCGTCAACTGGTTGGACAAGAGCGTGCTGATCCCGGGCGCCGATGGATACCACCTGACGCTGACGACGTGCTGGCCCCTGTGGGCCGCCGGCTTCGCGTCGCAGCGCTTCGTGATCTTCACCGACCAGGTCTGGCCACTCACACAGAAGCCAGGGAACATCTGACGGGAACCAGCCAAAAGAGAGTCCGTACCTACCCGGCACGGCACGGCTTGCCTAGATGACGAAGAAGAAGGCCGCACCCTCTCCGACCACCCCCTCGGCCCAGATTCGCCCTCCGTGACGGTTGACGATCCTTTGCGCGGCCGCCAGGCCGATTCCCTCCCCGGTGAACTCGCTCTGGCTGTGCAAGCGCTGGAAGGCTCCGAACAGCTTGTGCGCATAGATCATGTCGAAGCCCACGCCGTTGTCCCGCACGAAGATGCGCGCCTCGTCGCCGAGGGTCTCGCTGCCGATGCTGATCTTCGCCCGCTGCTCGTTGCGAGTGAACTTCCAGGCGTTGCTGATCAGGTTGCGGACCAGGATCCGCACCAGGTTCGCGTCCCCGTCGGCCCGGAGGCCTTCCGCGACTTCGACCTCGACCTCACGGCCCGGCTCCGCCGACCTGAGCTCCTCGATCGCGTCGAGCGCGATCTTCGTCACGTCGACAGGCTGGCGCCGGATCTCGCCACGTGTGAGCTCGAAGAGGGTCTGCATCCCCTCGAACAGGGTCTCGAGCTGCTGGCTGGCCTGTCGCAGCCGGACCAGCTGCGCGCGCGTGGCCTCGTCGACGTGCTCCCCCTCACTGTCGGCGAGGGACCGGGTCAGCGTGTCGAGAGTCACCAGCGGCGCCTTCAGGTCGTGCGACACCAGGTAGGCGAAGCCCTCGAGCTCGCGGTTGATCGCTGTCAGCGCGGCGGTCCGCTCCTGGACCAGGGCCTGCAGCTGGTCGCGGTAGCGGCGCAGCTCGTGCTGGGCCTTGTACAGCTCCACGAAAACCTGCACCTTGGCCCTCAGGATCGCCGGCACGATGGGCGAGAAGACGAAATCGACGGCGCCTAGCTCGTAGCCACGCCCCATGTCGGTCTGGGCCTGGTCCAGGGCCGTCACGAAGATGATCGGCGTCAGCTCCGAGGCCGGCCGCTGCCGGATGAGCTCGGCGGTTTCGAACCCGTCCATGATCGGCATCCGGACGTCGAGGAGGATGACTGCGAAGTCTTGTTTCAACAGGTGCCGGAGGGCGTCCGCCCCCGACCTCGCCTCGACGATGTTCTCGCCCAGCGGATCGAGCACGCTGCGCAAAGCAACCGCCTTGCTGGGGTCGTCGTCGACGATCAGGATGCTCGTGGGCGGGCGAGAGGACGTCGCCTTCGGCGACGCCGGAGCGCGGCGGGTTTTCATGCGCGCACCTTGCGGTAGATCCCTCCGCGGTCCTGCTCGCGCGTGAAGCGCTTGCGCAGGCGCCAGTGGATCATCGACTCGAGCTGGCCCAGGATCAGGAAGCCCGAGCTGACGAGGCTGTCGTAGAGCAGCGCGTGCACCTTCTCCTGCAGGCCGACGCTGAAGTGGCTGAGCACATTGGTGCAGAGGACGGTGTGGAAGTCGTTGAACGACGAATCGGTGATCAGGTTGTGGCGCGCCCACGTGACGTTGGCGAGCAGGCTGTGGTCGAATCGGGCGACGTCGCCGTAGGCGGTGTAGTAGTCGCTCAGCGAGCCGAGGCCGCCGGCGCGGAGGTAGTCCGGCTCACACGACCTCACGTTCTCGAGCGGATAAGCCCCCGCGCGCGCGATTGTGAGGCTGCGTTCGTTCATGTCGGTGGCGTAGATCCTCGTCCGGTGGGGCATGCCCGTCTCGTGCAGCACGATCGCCAGCGAGATGACCTCCTCGCCGGTGGCGCAGCCCGCGATCCAGATCCTGGCGGAGGGAAACGTGCGCAGCCACGGCACGATGTGCTCACGCAGGTACAGCAGGGAGTCGGCCTCGCGAAACATGCTGGTGACGTTCACGCCGACCGCGTTGAGGAATCGCTCCATGCATTCGGGGTCGTGGAGCAGCCGCTCCTGATAGCGCGAGATCGTGGGCACGCCCTCCATGGCCATGCTCATGACGATGTTTCGCCGCAGTGGACTCTGGGCGTAGTCGCGAAAGTCATATCCGTAATGCAGCGCGATTCCCTCCAGCAGGAGACGTACCTCGATATCCTCGAGGCTCTGGCTCGCAGGCCCCGGTTGCGATGCCATCAGCCGGCGTCCAGGTTCAGGTCGCGAGCCAGGCCCGCAGCATCGAAAGCAGGTGCTCGCTGTTCACGGGCTTGGCGATGTAGTTGGAAGCCCCAGCCTCTATGCATTTTTCACGATCACCTTTCATCGCCTTCGCTGTGAGCGCGACGATGGGCTGATCCTTGAAGGCGGGCAGCTCGCGCATGCTGCGCATGGTCGCGTAACCGTCCATCTCCGGCATCATCACGTCGACCAGGGCGATCTGCACGTCGCTGTCGTCGCGAGCGATTCGGATTGCGTCCTGGCCGTTGTCGACCGAGATCACCTCCATCCCCTGGCGCTCGAGCATTGCGGTCAGCGCAAAGATGTTGCGGATGTCGTCGTCGACGACGAGGACCTTCTTCCCGGCGAGCGCCGGGTCGGTGCGGCCGTTGCCGCGTTCAGGCTTGACCGCCGGCGCGTCCTGCGCTTGCGCCAGCAGGGTGGTGAGCTCCTCACGAAGCCGCTCGGGCGAGCGGATCTCCTTGATGACGATGCTCTTGGTTGCCCGGTTGAGCCTCATCTCCTCCTTGCGAGTGAGGTCCTTCGCGGTGTAGACCACCAGTGGAATCGAGCGCAGCGCCGTATTGGCTCGGACGTGGTCGATGAGCTCCCATCCGCTGAGGCCTGGGAGTCCGAGGTCCACGACCACGCAGTCGAAGCGCCGGCGCGCCAGCTCCTCGAGCGCCTCCTCGCCGCTGCCCACGCCAACTGCAGTGGCGTTGATCGGCCCGGCCATGGCGACGATGTGCTCACGCTGGACCGGATCGTCCTCGACGACCAGGACGGATTTGGCACCGTTGCCGGCACCATCGGGTGCAACCACCTCGGTTGATGGATCCGGCTTGCGGCGCCGGCGCCTTTCCACCGCTATGGGCTCGGTTTCCTCGAGCAGCGGGTACGCCGCCGACGTGGAGCCGGCAAGCACGGGCACGTGACGCACCGCCGCCGAGGACGGCGAGGGGGTGCTTTCGGTGCCGGCGGTCGTCTCGTCAGAGGCGCGGCGGCGCGGCGGCGGAATGTCGCCCGAGGGCAGGTAGACGGTAAACGTGCTGCCCCGCCCGGGCTCGCTCTTGACGGTGATCTCGCCGCCCAGCAGCCCGACCAGCTCGCGGCAGATCGAGAGGCCCAGGCCCGTGCCGCCGTACTTGCGGCTGGTCGTCCCGTCTCCCTGAGCGAAGGCCTCGAAGATCGAGCGCTGCATGTCCGTCGGGATGCCGATCCCGGTGTCGGTGACCCTCATCGCCACCACCCCTTCGGCTGAATCCAGCTTCGGGTTGCTCCAGCCGCTCGTGACCGGCGCGACGGTGAACTCCACCTTGCCCTTCTCGGTGAACTTGAAAGCGTTGCTGAGCAGGTTGTTGAGGATCTGCTGCAGGCGCTGGGGGTCGGTGGGCAGGGTTTGAGGCAGCTGGGTGTCCAGATTGATGGTGAAGGCGAGCTTGGTGACCTCCGCCACGTGCCTGAACGTGCGCTCGAGCAGCGGCTCGAGCTCGGCCAGCGGCCAGTCCGTGATCTCGAGGGCGACCGTGCCCGACTCGATCTTCGAGATGTCGAGGATGTCGTTGATCAGCTTCAGCAGGTCGCTGCCGGACGACCTGATGATGGTCGCGTACTCCACCTGCTTCGGCAGCAGGTTGCCGTCCGGGTTCTCGGCCAGCTCCTGCGCCAGGATGAGCAGGCTGTTCAGCGGCGTGCGCAGCTCGTGCGACATGTTGGCGAGGAACTCGGACTTGTAGCGGGATGTCACCGCCAGCTGCTCGGCCTTTTCCTCGAGCAGGTCCTTGGCGTCCTCGACCTCGCGCCGCTTCTGCTCGATCTCTGCGTTCTGCTGCGCGAGCTGGTTGGCCTTTTCCTCGAGCTCGGCGTTTGTGCGCTGGAGCTGGTCCTGCTGGCTCTGCAGCTCGTTGGCCAGCGACTGCGACTGGCGTAGCAGGCCCTCCGTCCGGCTGTTGGCCTCGATGTTGTTGAGCACCACCCCGATGCTGTCGGTGAGCTGGTCGAGGAAGTCCTGGTGCGTCTGGCTGAACTGCTGGAACGACGCGAGCTCGATGACCGCGCGCACGTCGCCCTCAAAAAGGACGGGCAGGATGATGATGTTCATGGGCGTTCCTTCGCCCAGGCCCGAGGTGATGCGCACGTAGTCAGGCGGGACGTTGGTGAGCAGGATGCGGCGCTTTTCGACCGCGCACTGCCCGACCAGCCCTTCGCCCAGGTGGAACTCCTTCGAGAGGCCCCTGCGCGGCTTGTACGCGTAGCCCGCCTGGTACATGAGGTACGAGTCCGCGCCGGTCGGGTTGACCATGCCGTAAAGCGCGCCGTGCTCGGCGTTGACGAGTGGAGCGAGCTCCGAGAGGATCATCCGCGACACGGTCAGCAGGTCGCGCTGGCCCTGGAGCATCCGGGCAAAACGGGCGAGGTTGGTCTTGAGCCAGTCCTGCTCCTTCGCCTTATGAGTGGTCTCCTTGAGGTTGCGGATCATCTCGTTGATCTTGTCTTTGAGGACCGCGACCTCCCCGCTGGCCTCGACTCCAATCGACCTCGTCAGGTCGCCCTCGGTCACCGAGGTGGCCACGTCCGCGATCGCGCGCACCTGGGTGGTCAGCGTCGCCGAGAGGCGGTTCACGTTGTCGGTGAGGTCCCGCCAGGTGCCGGCGGCGCCCGGCACGTTGGCCTGGCCACCCAGCTTGCCCTCGGTGCCCACCTCGCGGGCGACCAGTGTCACCTGGTCGGCGAATATCGCCAGCGTGTCGGTCATGCCGTTGATGGTGTCGGCGAGCTCGGCGATCTCGCCCTTGGCCTCGAGTACGAGCTTGCCTTCAAGCTCGCCGTTGGCGACGGCCGTGACCACGCGAGCGATGCCTCGCACCTGTGCGGTGAGGTTGCTCGCCATCGTGTTCACGTTGTTCGTGAGGTCTTTCCAGACGCCGCCTACACCTTCGACATCGGCCTGGCCGCCCAGCTTGCCCTCGGTGCCCACCTCACGGGCGACACGGGTCACCTCGTTGGCGAAGGCGTTGAGCTGGTCGACCATCACGTTGATGGTGTTCTTGAGCTCCAGGATCTCGCCCTGGACGTCGACGGTGATCTTCTTGGAGAGGTCGCCCTGCTGGACCGCGGTGGTGACCTCGGCGATGTTGCGGACCTGGCTGGTCAGGTTGCCGGCCATGAAGTTCACGTTGTCGGTGAGGTCCTTCCAGATGCCGCCGACGCCCTCGACCTCGGCCTGGCCGCCCAGCTTGCCCTCGGTGCCCACCTCGCGGGCGACACGGGTCACCTCGTTGGCGAAGGCGTTGAGCTGGTCGACCATCGTGTTGACGGTGTTCTTGAGCTCGAGGATCTCGCCCTGGACGTCGACGGTGATCTTCTTGGAGAGGTCGCCGTGCTGGACCGCGGTGGTGACCTCGGCGATGTTGCGGACCTGGCTGGTCAGGTTGCCGGCCATCAGGTTCACGTTCTCGGTCAGGTCTTTCCAGACGCCGCCCACGCCCTTCACCTGCGCTTGGCCGCCCAGCTTGCCCTCGGTGCCCACCTCGCGGGCGACGCGCGTCACCTCGGAGGTGAACAGGCGCAGCTGGTCGACCAGCGTGTTGACGGTCTTGGCGGTCTCGAGGAACTGGCCCTGGAGGCGCCGGCCGTCGATCTCCATCGGCATCGTCTGAGTGAGGTCGCCGCTGGCGACCGCACGGATGACCTTGCCCATCTCCGCATTCGGCCGGGCGAGGTCCTCGATCAGGTCGTTGACGGCGTCCAGCGTGGCGGCCCAAGCACCGCCCGCGTCACCAAGGGCCGCGCGCTTGATCTGGCCCTCTTTGCCGACGCGCTTGCTGAGCCGCTGGAGCTCGCGCTCGAGCCGCTGGTTCGATTCGATGATCTCGTTGAGAGCGGCCGCGACGCGGCCCGCTGTCCCCGTCCAGTTCGAGGGCATCCGAGCCGAGAAGTCACCGCGCTTGACGGCGCTGAGGACGTTGAGCGTGACGCGCGGATCCACCGCGTCGGTGATTACGACCCGACCGGGCATGAAATGCGACTCCTCTCTCGTGATTCGTTCTGGTGCTGCACGCTCAGGGCTGCCGCCTCTGCCTCAGGGCGCGGGGCCCGCAGCCAAGCCCCGCGCCCATGGATCTGGCGGTCATACGCCGTTGGGAACCCAGAACGTCATTGTTGTGCCGGCGCCGGGCTCGCTCTCGAACCGACACCATCCGCCAGCCAGCTGGGCTCGCTCGCGTATGGCGACCAGCCCGAGGTGCCCCGGCAGGTGCATGCTCTCGGCGACCAGGAAGCCGGTGCCGTCGTCGGCGATGGTGACCTGGATTCCACCGTCCATCGCTTCCGCCTTGACCGTCACTCGGGTCGCGTTGGCGTGCTTCTCGACGTTGCTGATCGCCTCGGCGATGTTCCGGTAGACGACCGACTTGACCGCCTCGGGGATTCGCTTCGGCAGCTGCAGATCGACATCCGGCTCGATGCCGGTGTGAGTCCTGAGCGCCGTGAGCCGGTCTCGGATCGCATCGGCCAGGCGAACGTGCGTGACCTGCGTCGCCGGGCTCACGTTGTAGAGGAGGTTACGCAGCGACTCCTCGACCTGCTTCATGGTCGACCTCATCTGGTCGAGCGGGACCGCGTACTTCGTGCGGCGGGCGTCGATGCGGATCCGCTCGAGCTGCAGCTCGGCGGCGGTGAGCTGCTGCAGGACGTCGTCGTGGAGGGCGCTGGCGAACCGGCGTCGCGCCTCATCGCCGCCAGAGGCGACGTTGTCGAGCAGGTGGCGGCGCGCGGCGTCGGCGTCGACCAGCCGCTGGTGAGCTGTGTCGAGGTCCTCTTCCGCCTGCACGAGCAGCTCGTTCGCGCGGCTGCGTTCGTGCTCCGCGCGGGCGAGCATCTCCTGGAGCTTGATGACCGCACCCTCGGCCGGGTCGATGCCTGGCGCGTGCTTGCCATTGGCTGCGCTGATGAGGCTGGGTGCCGGGGCGGCCTTCGATCGGGGCCGCGCTGCGGAAGAACGTTTAGACCGGACGCGCACGGCGTCCGGCTTGGTCGCTATGTCCAAAGGCCCTCCTGACGGGTTTAAGGCACGGGTAAATCAAATCGTTCAAAGGCCCCCCGCGTCACCGTACAAGTGAGGTAGTCACCGGCGGCCGATCGGGCCGCCGGGAATCTATGGCGTTCTAGGCGGTCGTGCGGCGGCCGCCGACCAGCCTCAGCAGGGCCAGCAGGACGACCGCTCCGAGGAACGCGACGATGATGCTGCCGATGAAGCCGATGCTGCCCTGGATGAACAGTCCGGCGATCAGGCCGCCGACCAGGGCGCCGATGAGCCCGACCACGAGGTCACCGATCAGGCCAAACCCGTGCCCCCGGCTGACCTTTCCAGCGGCCCAGCCCGCGATGAGTCCGACGACCAACCAAGCAATGATTCCGCCGGGCGATAGCGCCATGGTCCTCTCCTTGATGCGCTGAAATTTGGTGGGCCCAGCTCCTTGCGGAGTGGGCCCACATCCAAAACGTCTCGCCGGCGACCCCTACCTTCCGGTCCCGCCGGCGCCTGGATACGGATGGAGGACGGAGGGGACCGGGCCCGCGTTGGACGCGGGCCCGGGTCGAGTCGACTACTGGCGGCGCCTCAAGCGAAGGCCGAGGCCGCCGAGGAAGACGAGGAGCGCACCGAGTGGAGCTCCCAAGAGAGGGAGTCCTGTCACCGCCAGGGTGACCCCTGACGTGGACCCGGTCGCTGCGCTTACGCCGCTTGGCGAGGATCCGGACGCCTGCTGTCCGGCCGCCCCACCGCCAGTCGTGGTGGGAGCGCTGACGCTCGCGCCCGAGCTGGGCGCGCTGCCGGTGGTCGGGGCTCCGGTCGATCCGGAGCTGACCTGGGTGCTGGTCGCGCTCGGCGCGCCAGTGGTGTTGCCGGTGGAGCCGGTGCTGCCGACCTGGGTGCTGGTCGCGCTCGGCGCGCCAGTGGTGTTGGGCCCAGAGCCGGTGCTGCCGACCTGGGTGCTGGTCGCGCTCGGCGCGCCAGTGGTGTTGGGCCCAGAGCCGGTCGAGCCCACGTTGGCGCTCGTGGCGCTCGGTCCGCCCGCAGTGTTGCCACCCGAGCCACTCGAGCCCTGGTTGGCGCTGGTCGCGCTCGGTCCGCCCGCGGTGTTGCCACCCGAGCCACTCGAGCCCTGGTTGGCGCTGGTCGCGCTCGGTCCGCCGGCGGTGTTGCCACCCGAGC
>Ga0209474_10001905_pt1 | contig 19702 bp, 15 predicted proteins | sample GraSoiAngelo_145_FD_185902 | JGI IMG/M metagenome (GOLD analysis project Ga0209474, IMG submission 185902) | Grasslands soil microbial communities from the Angelo Coastal Reserve, California, USA - 14_1009_05_20cm (SPAdes) (version 2) | ecosystem: Environmental > Terrestrial > Soil > Grasslands... | reverse complement strand
GTTGAGATCGCGCAGGACCACATTGATGTCCGGCAGAGCGAGAATGAATCCCGCAGGTTGACTCCCCATTTCGGCGATCCAGGCAAACCCCGGCACCAGCAGCGGCTTGAGTTCGTTCGTCATGAACTCGATCTCCGCTTCCGTGAAGGGCACAAAGCCCCAGTTCCTTTCCCAAGCCCGATTGTAAATTTCACGAAGCCGCCTGCTTTCATCGCGAAGATTCCTGAGGTTCGCCGGACGGATAGTTGCTGCACATCGCCTATTGAAACGCGTGGCGAGCCGTCGCAAATGCGCGACCGCTTTTGCCGGATCAGCAAACCACCACGCGTACCAGTCCTTCGCTTTGGTAAAGCCGCAGCCCTCGATCAGGTGTCGGTAGTACGACGGGTTGTGGGCGGTCAATATGGTGGGCGGAAACTGGAATCCATCGATCAACAGGCCGCAGACGTAATTGGTTGAATAATCGATCGGCCCCATTATTTCGGTGCGCCCTTTCTTGCGAAGCCAATTGGCCGCGGCTTCAAACAGTGCCGTAGCTACATCGCGATCGTCGATGGATTCAAACAGGCCGAAACAGCCGACGTTCGATTGGTGCAGTGAATTATAATTCGGATCATCGCTAGCCATGATTCGCCCAACGATCTCGCTCCCGCGACTGCGGGACGCCAGGAATAACGCAGCGTCGCCATGCTGGTAAAAGGGATGCCTCTTGCGATTGAGAAACGCTTTCCGTTCGATAATTAACGGCGGTACCCACGCCGGATCATTGGCATAAATTTGCCATGGAAATTTGATGAACGCGTTGCGCTCCCGGCGCGTGGTTACTTCTGAAATTTCAATATCCGACACGAGCTCAGACGGCGATTCAGGCCAAGTCTCTCCATTGCTGAGCAACTTCTTGCACCGACTCGGCCATCCTTTCCTCCCGGAAAATCAAATAAACAAACAGTAAATTAAGGGGGACAAGCTCGAACCAGAAAAAGTAAACCGGCTGGCCTATGATCAGGAGCGCAAACAAAACCAACATACGCGTATTCGTCATGAGTAACCCCCACCACTTCAGCATCGGCCCGGCCAGGTTTCGATAACGCGCTTGTAACCAAGCCGGGAGTTGCCCTTGAAACAGCTCGCTGACTGTCTCACGCAACTTTTTCAGATGGGGGGCGAGCACTTCCTGTTGGCGAGTGAAATTCAAATATAGCGCGAGCAAAAGTTTGTCCCACGCTCCCTGACGCCAGTTGCATCTTCGGTAATCCAAGCGCACCGAGGAAGAGGAATCTATCCTGATCCGTCTTCCATTTGCGACAAAATATAAATAGGTGCTGCGGTAATAATCCGCCGCCGCTCCTTGCAAGGCATGACTGATTGCAGCGACAAGTGCAAGAAGCCAGATCGCTGGCGATGGATCTTCAAAGAAACATCGCAGAGTCAAATGCACATAAATGCTCGCGAACACCAAATGATCAGCGACACTGTCAATAACGCGGCCTTTGCGGGTTTCCTTCTGAGTTAAACGCGCGAGCTGACCGTCTGCGTTGTCGAGCGCATTTGCGCAAACATGGAGCACCATGCCCACGATGTTGATGCGCAAATCTAGATAGTAATAAAGGTGTCCCGCGACGACGCCGCAGATGCCGCCGAGCAATGTCACAACGGCGGGCGTCATCTTGCGTTGCGCGAAAAATTCGGCCAACCGCAACCCGATCGGTCTGTAGAAATACAGATCGAGAAGGCCCTCTACTTCGCGTGCCTTGTAAGTAGCTTCGACACGCGAATGCGAGGTCTCTGTCGGTTGAGACGTCAATTTGTTTGGCGCAAGAACTCAGGCGCTCTGCTTTTGTAGCATCGCCGGGACGAGCGTGTCGGCGAGAATGTTCAAGGCTTCGTCAAGGTCCGCACGCGTATGCTTGGCGGTCACACACGCACGGAAACAGATTCGATCTTGCGGCACAGCCGGGTAATCCACCGGCGCAACCCAAAGACCGCGCCGGCGAAGTTCATGCCCCAGCCGATACATGCGTTCTCGATCACCGATGACGATCGGCATCACATAGGTTGTCGATGCTCCGCTATCGAGTCCAAGGCTTCGAAGTTGCGCGTGGAAGTAATCGGCGTTTTCCCAAAGTTGCACCCGCAGTTCCGGCTGACTGGTGCCGAGCTCCAGCGCCTTCAGAATGGCCGCAATCACTACCGGCGGCAGTGCACAGGAGTAAACATAAGGATGCGCATAGAAACGCAGGTATTGCAGCGTCTCTTTCGAGCCCGCGACAAAGCCTCCCAGCGCGCCGAACGCCTTGGAGAACGTTCCATAAACGAGCGGGACGCGGTCTTCTACGCCAAACTTCTCAGCCGCACCACGGCCATGCTCGCCGCATGCCAGCATGGAGTGCGCTTCGTCAATGAAAACACTGGCGCCATGAGACTCCGCGACGGCAAGCAATTCCCTCAGGTTTCCGAAGTCGCCGTCCATGGAGTAAATGCCTTCGACAATCACGAGCTGGCGCCGCGCTTTTTGACGGCTCAAGGCGACATCAAGCGACGCTGGATCATTATGCTCGAACTTCTCTGCCCGGCACCGGGACAGCACGGCGCCATCGCGAAGACTAAGGTGCGAGCGGTTGTCCAGAATGGCCACGTCGCTTTTGCGAAGGAGGCCCGAGATCGTGCCCAGCGCGCCGCCAAATCCGCTGTTAAAAAGCATTGCGTCCTCGCGCTTGAGAAATTTCGCCACGCGCCGTTCCAATTCCCGATGCAGGTCCGTCATTCCTGAGAGCATGGGCGACCCACACGCTCCCATTCCGTGCGTCCTCAGAGCCTCATGAGCGGCGGCAAGCACTTCAGGGTGATTGGCAAGGCCGAGATAATTGTAGGAGCAAAGATTAATTACCGGTCGCGGTTTTCCGCCGTAGTTGATAAGCGTTCGCGCATCTGCCGTGGCGAGAAGTTCAGGCTCATACAATTCAGCCGCCCACGCGCAAAGACGCATCCAGGTTGTAAAGCTCGCTGGAGCTTGCAGCGGGTCATTGCTTTCGCCCGCCAGAAAATTACTCAGACTAAACTTTGCCGGGTCGTCGTTCATCGAGCTGTGCATTGTCTTACGTTCGCCCACCTTTCCAGGAACGCTCTTCCCCAGCAAAACTGACAATTTTGTACTTCACCAGATTCCTTACGAAGTTGTCCGCTACATCTGCATACCGCGGAGTTCCGTGTCGGGGCAGCTAATTTAGCGGGGTTCGGTTTTAGAACAAGACTTTAGTGCGGCTGTAGCGGCCGATTTTCAGAAATCCGCGAGGCTACACAAACGCAACGCGATTACTTCCGCGTGGTTCGAAAAACGTAGTCCCAAAGCGGCGAGCTGATGCCGTACCCCACGTGATCGTCCTTATAATGATGGCGAAGATGATACTGCTTCAGCCACAGCCACGCGCCGCGTTTCATCGGAAAATGGTGCGTCGCGTAGTGAAGCATGTCGTAACAAATGTAACCAAAAACCAGTCCGGCGAACGCGCTCGACGCGAAGCGCGCGAAGATTAGCAGGAACAGGCCGTAGAAAAGAAAAGCGAGCGGCACGCTGATACTTGGCGGCATGACGAGCCTCCGCCCATCGTTTGGATAATCGTGATGCACGCCGTGAATGATATAATGCAATCGTTTCCCCACGCGCGTCTTTGGTTCGTAATGAAATACGTACCGATGGATGAGGTACTCGACCAATGTCCAGAGCACAATGCCCAGGAGAAAAAATCCTGCGACAACGAAAAGCGATAATTTTTGCCGCCACAGCGCCATGTAAAGCATGAAGCCCACAACCGGCAGGTAAAGGACCAGCGGAGTTGCCGGGTGCACCCGCGAAAACAATTCCATGAAATCGCTCTCGAACATTCGAACCGTTTCGTCCTTGTTCGAGACGTAGAGTCGCTCCGCCATAACTAAAAACTAATGGGCCGGGCACTGAGATCAAGATTGCCAGTCCGACTATCTCTCATGCCTGGAGCTGCTTGAGGCACCGCCTTTTCTTTGATTCGTTCAACTCGCGAATACAGACTGTACCGCTTGTCAAAAACGAACTGGAACAACAGCCGGCTCCACGACGAGTGATATTTCAAATTCTCGTAAAACTCCGGCGCCATGGCGCGTAGCTTCCGCAGGTTGTTCCACGGGATCGACGGAAGATCGTGGTGTTCGTTGTGATAACCCATGTTCAGCGCGACGCGATTGATCGGCCCATAATAACTGAACGTCTCTTGGTCGAAATCGTAGGTGTAATGCTCCTGGATCCAGCGCGCACCCACAGGATGCAGACCAATGGAAAAGAAAAACGCGAAAACGAGATAAAGAAATCCCGCCCAGCCACAGAAATAAACAATCGCCACATCGTACGCGACCGCGCACGCGAGATTGGTGGTGAACCATCGGTCCCACATCTTGATTGCCTTTAATCGAGGCGGGCGTGTCACTTGGAAGAACGGAAAGAGCATCAGCCAGATCGCCTTCCGATACCATTTGTTGCCCACCAAGCGCGCCTCCCAATGGTTCGCCAGGTCCGCGTCCCATTCGTAGTCGCCCTGATGCGAATGATGCTTCAAATGATAAACGCGAAAACCCATCGCGCCCGGCATCAGGTTTGGAAGATCGGCGATGATGGCGACCATTTTATTCCAGCTTGGGCTCCGGAAAATCAGATTATGGGTCGCGTCATGTATGATCACATAGTTGGCATGATTCGCGAACGCGCCGATGCAAAATGCAATAAGCAGACTGAGCCACCAGTAACTAAAACCAAGCGTGCCCATTCCGTATGCAATTGCCGTCTGCAGGATCACGATCGAGATCGCGAGCAAAGCTGTCCATGGATTGCGCACCATCAATTGGCGAATCTCAGGATGCGCCTTAATGAGCGTGCGCGCCCGCCCCGGATGCGGCTGATCAGATTTCGATTGGTAAAACGCGGACTCCATCGCCCTCCAAGTTATTGCATCCCAGCCGCATCTCAATCGCGCTTTTTCAATTGAGCGCCGCCGAGCAGCGGCAGGACGAATAGATTTGCCAGGATGTCGATAACGCATCCAGCCAAAACCACGAGACCGAACCGTTGCGTCGGCGGAAAATCTGACAGCACGAAAATGGCGAAACCGGCGGCAATGATCACGTCGGAATAAACAATCCCGCGCCATTGTTCTTCGCGCGCGGAGACCCAGGTGTCCCAGCCTTTCTTACCGTCGCGTTGTGCGCGCCGTACGCCAAACACAAGGTGGATCATCGAGTCAATCGCGATGCCAATACAGACGTTTGTGGCCGGCGCAGAAATAATGTCCACCGGCACATGAAACCAGCCGATGCCGCCCAGCATCGACAGCGGCACAAGCGTCAGGCTCGCAATCATCGCCACTGCGCCGCGCACAGACCGCGCGACGACCCACGCGATGACGATGAACAACAGATTCAGCCAGAACAAACCGGTCACCAGGCTTTCAGCGACCAGCTTGGCAAGTCGCCCTTGCAAATAATAAATGCCGCCGACGAGGTCTGCCTTGAAACCGTACTTGCGGCAGACCGCACGAAGATCATTCACAACATCGACACGATATTTCGTGCGACGCGCCTCGATCATTCGCAGCATGAACACAGCTTCCTTGCGATCATCTGTCACAAAGCTTTTCGATATCCGCGCGTACTTGGGTTGAGACATGATCTCCATCATTTTTTCGTAGCTGATAAGAAATGAAAATGGCACGCGGTCGCCTTCAGCCAGAAGCGTGGGCAATGAAATCACCGTCCCGACGTCTTTCTCATGCTCCAGCGCGCCGTGCAGCCTCCACATCTTTTCGTAAGCCGCGTCCGTATTCAGCAGGCTGCCGTTTGACGAGGAGACGACCAGCGTGAGCGGATTCGAGCCGCCCGTGCGATCGACAAATTCTATGCCGTCGCGCAATGGTTGATTGGGCTTAAAATATTCGAAGAGACTTGGGTCGGTGTTCACGTTGACCAGGCCCAGCCCCAAGACCGCGCCAAGTAAAATGACGCCTAACGAGAGCAGTCCAAAACGGTGCGACCAAAATGCGTGTGTAGGTTCTGCCTCAACGATTTTACTTTTGCGCGGCACAGCCCAGCGAAGGAACGCCGGATACATCAGATAGGCACAAGCAAACGCCACCACTGTGCCGAGCACGCCACCAAATCCCAACTGACGCAGCGGCTTGGCCTGCACAATCAACAAACTGGCGAAGCCTAACGACGCGCAGACCATCGACCAGAACGAAGGCGGAAAAGTCATGCGTCGTGCGTCCGTCGCGAGGTCCGGCGACTTCTTGCCGATGCGATGCGCGCAATCAGCGAGCGTTTGCCAGTTGAATGTCATGTAAACCAGGTGCGACAAGGCAATGACGAACACGATCGTGCCGAGATTGACCGTCAGGATTCCGATCTTCTGACCCAGCATTGATTGCACGAGCAGCGTCAATAAAACGGCGCTCGCGCATGTGCAGAGCATTCCCACAAACAGCCGGACTGATCGGAACAATGCAGCCATCGTTAGGCCAAACAACACCACCGCTGTGAGACTGAAATAGCGGAAATCGTGTGCGAGGCTGCGCCGAAGCATTTCCACCACGTAAGGCGGGCCGGCGATATGAATCCGAAAATCGGCCGCGTCCAGCTCATGCACGATCTGTTCAAGACGCTGGATCGGCTGTTCCGTGTGTTTGCCTTTCATGAAAATGATGACGTTGCTGGACTTCCGATCGGATGCGATCAACAACCGGCTCCAGAAGGGGCTCTTTAGCGCGTCGTCAAAACTTTTCGGACCTTCGGTCAGGCTCTTGACCGCGTTCACTCCGCCGATGGTGTGGGCGCGTTGCGTGAGTTTCTGGATTCGACCCAGATATCGCTGCGAAGAAATATCGCGCGACGACACTGCCAGAATCACTTCCGGCTGCGAAGGGAAACGGCGCTCGATCTTTTTGGTTTGGCGGATCCCGGGGTCACTAGTTGAAAAGAAAAAATTCTCATCCACCACAGGCTTCAGATCCACGAATATCGCCACCAGCACGAACAACACACCGGTGACGATCAACATCAACCAGTGCGACCATATCGGGACCGTCTTGTCGCGAGTCGCTCGTTTCATGCCCTAACGTCGAGGTTCACGTAAAAGTATCGGCGCTCAACCCAGCGTCTTGTGCAAGATTGCCGAACAAAATCTAATGAAGGTTCCGCGCGCTTGCCCTTAACGAGTGTTGCTGGAGTGGCGTTCAACAACTAATCTCAGACTTGGGAGGGAAATTCATGGAAAACGAAGCTCTGAGCATAACGGACAAACGCACCGACGCTAAGTACGAGCTCGCGCTTTCCAAGGGTGCCGTTCGGGCCGCGGATTTACGTCAGATCAAGACAAGCCCTGAGGATTTCGGCGTGATGAGCTACGACCCCGCGTTCTTAAATACTGCGTCTTGCAAGAGCGCGATCACATTCATTGATGGTGATAAGGGTATCCTGCGTTATCGCGGTTATCCGATCGAGCAACTCGCGGAGAAGTGCTCCTTCCTAGAAGTCGCCTATTTGATCCTGTTCGGCGAACTGCCCACTGCGCCGGAACTGAAGGACTGGACCGACAAGATCACCTACCACACCATGCTGCACGAAAGCACCAAGAAGTTCCTGGAGGGTTTTCATCACGACGCGCATCCGATGGGCATGTTCATCAGCACTGTGGCGGCGCTATCTACGATTTATCCGGATGCCAGAAATGTGCTCGATCCGGATGTGCGCAAGCTGCAAATCTATCGCCTCATCGGCAAGGTTCCGACCATCGCCGCATACTGCTACCGCCACAGCCTCGGCTTCCCGTACGTTTATCCGGACAACGTCCTGAGTTACGCCGAGAATTTCATGAACATGCTGTGGAAGATGACAGAGCTGAAGTACGAGCCGAATTCGGCTTTGGCGCGCGCGCTCGGCATTTTGTTTATCCTGCATGCCGATCACGAGCAGAACTGCAGTGCCAATGTCATGCGTTCTGCGGGCAGCTCGCAGGCGGACCCATTCGTTGCCACCGCCGCCGCTGCAGCCGCGCTTTCAGGCCCATTGCATGGCGGCGCAAACGAAGAAGTGTTGAAGATGCTGGACGAGATCGGATCCAAAGACCGCATCCCTGCTTACATTGAGCAGATTAAGGCAGGTCACGGCAAGCTGATGGGATTCGGGCACCGGATCTACAAGAACTACGATCCTCGCGCGCGGATTATTAAGTGGGCAGCCGATCAGGTTTTCCAAGTGACCGGCCGAAACCCAAAGTTGGACATTGCCTTGGAACTGGAGCGGATCGCGCTGGAGGACGAATACTTCATCAAGCGGAAGCTTTACCCCAACGTGGATTTCTACTCGGGGATTATCTACCAGGCGATGGGTTTCGACCCCGCGATGTTTACGGTCTTGTTTGCCATTCCACGCACGGTCGGCTGGCTGGCACAGTGGCAGGAGATGATAACGGATCCTGAACAGAAGATTGCGCGTCCGCGACAAATCTACATTGGCCACGACGTGCGCGATTTCATCCCCATCGAGAAGCGCTGAGTCGAAACGGTTCCGCGACTAGATAGAAATCCAAAAGAACAAAGCCTAATCAAAGGCGAGATCGCCGAGTTCCTGAAATCTACGCACAGGGTGGCGACCCTAACGGGATTCGAACCCGTGTTACCGCCGTGAAAGGGCGATGTCCTGGGCCTCTAGACGATAGGGTCATCTGGCACTCGTGGGACGGACAATATCCGAATTGCCATTGTTTCACGCAAGAAAAATGGGCGATCAGATTTGGACTACGCGGATAGATCCGCGTCCGCCGCAGTACGGACTCGACGCGGCGCGCTTTCGAAAGCGGTCCCGCAGTCGCGGGATCGCCGCACTCCAAATGGCAAACCGCTCACTGCTTTGGCGTGAACTCGTGAATCAGCGCGGCTGCGCGGGCGGTTGCGCCTTGATGCGTCCTCAAAACGTCATACGCGTTTTGGACAAGCCGCTGGCGCGCTTCGCTGTCGCGGAGCAGCTCGGCAAGCGCGTGTTCGAGCGAGTCGACATCGCGTACCTGGACCGCACCATTTTCTGAAACTAGCGCTTTCGCCAGAGTTGCGAAGTTTTCCATGTGTGGACCAAACACGACAGGCTTTCCAGCCAAAATCGGTTCCACTGGGTTTTGCCCGCCGTGCGCAGTGAGACTTTTGCCCATGAACACGACTGTGGCGATGCTGTACCACCGTTGAAGTTCGCCGGTCGTGTCGAGGAGCAGGCAATCCGTATTGGGTTCGCGATGAGTGTGCGCTTCGCTCGCCAACGCCACATGTAATCGCAAAGCGTCCAGTTGCGCGCGGATTTCGCGCAGCCGCTCGACGTGACGCGGCGCAATGAACAGGCGCAACGACCGAAATTGCTGACGCAAGCGCAGAAAAACCGTGGCGAGGATTTCCTCTTCACCGCGGTGCGTACTACCGCCAAAGAGCACGGAGCGATTTAGTGCCCCAACCGACGACGCGTCCCACAGGGACGCGGCTACAGCTTGGCGTTCTTTCTGAACGTCAGGATCGTACTTGATGCTGCCTGTCACACGGATGCGATGGCGTGAGACACCGAGTGCGGCCCAGCGCTCGGCGTCTTCCTTTTCTGGTACGCAAACTAAATCCAGAAGTTGGAACGTCGGCGCGATAAAAAATCGAAACTGCCGATATCTTCGCTCAGAATGCGGGGACAACCGCGCGTTGACCAGGGCAAGCGGAATGCGACGCGCGTGCGCTTTGGCGGCGAGATTGGGCCAAACCTCGGCCTCAACAAGAACGATACGCGCCGGACGAATGACAGAAAACGCGCGGCGCATGATCGGCCAGTAATCGAGCGGGGTGTACATCACCTCGAGGCATCGCGGTGCGTTTTTGCGGGCAAAGGCGAATCCGGTTGTGGTGGTCGTGGTCAAGACGCAGCGCAAATCCGGATCGAGGGCACGCAATGCGTTGGTAAATTTCAGCGCGACATTTACTTCTCCGACGCTCACCGCGTGCAGCCATGTCGATCTTTGCTTGGACAGCCGCGCGCGCAGCTCGCGATCGTAAATTCCAAGACGCTGCCCGAATTTTTCGCGGTAACCACCGCGACGAATCATTTTCGCAAGATAACCCGGCAAGAAAAACAGCAGACCGACTGGCCAAAACAGATTGTAAATGAAGCGTATCATCGGATTGCGGACCCGCCTTCGCCAAGGCTACGGCGGACAAGTTGCGGACTGCAGACTGCAGATAGAAAAAGGATTTTTGTGGCGCCGTAAGTTTTTCGCCGAACAACGCGCCAGAGTTTCAGTTCACTAAGAATTTCATTTGCTCGCGTCTCCAAAACGAAAACGCCGCTCGAGTCCAGCAGTCGTGGCAACAGTTCGTTTGTCACAAGCTTCCCAGTATAGCTTTCGCCGCGCTTTGTCCTCTCATAGGGGGGATCGGCAAAAATGATGTCGAATGTTTCATTCATTTGACGTTGTGAGGGAGTTTGGGCCAAGCGCCCGGCGGCTGACACAGCCGCCTGTACACTTGATGCGCCTCGGAGAAAATCGAAAACGTTCTGCTGTCGAACGCGTCCCTTTAATTTTGTCTTGGCCAGATTGCGTTCGATGATCTCGGCGGATTGCCGGTCTTCCTCGACAAACACGGCCGAGAACGCGCCTCGGCTGAGCGCTTCAATTCCAAGAGCGCCGCTCCCCGCGAAAAGATCGAGGACGCGCGCGCCAGCGACGAACTCGCCCAAACTGGAAAAGACGGCGGCTTTGACGCGGTCCATTGTTGGTCGTACACCGCGCTTGGGAACTGCCAGGCGGATCCCGCCGGCGCTGCCGGCGATCACCCTCATGGCAAAGCGATCGGCGTTGCCGCTGCAGTGGGTTTAGCCAGCGCTTCCACCGGGGTAGCAGAGGGCGGCGATGGCACAGCGGGCATTGCTTCTTCGACCTGTTTCCTTTTCTTCTTTGGTCGGTCCCTTTTCCCGCCAAAAAAGCTGTTGATCATACTGCTGAGATCGCGACCTACTAACCGTTCTACCAAATTTGTGCTGGGTCGCTCAACGGTCCCGACAATCTGAAAGTCGATGGCAGAGTAACCCGGCTCGTTGGTAGGCTGAAAATTCTCGCGAATCGCTTTGAACAGCTGGCCCCGAATTCGATCGTTGATCGCGAGCTGAGAATCGAGTTTCAATTTACCGTCAAACCCAACTGTGCCGGATGCGGTAAGACGAATATTCGGTGAACGCAAAATCAGTTCGTCGATCGTGACCGAGCCCGGGCTCAAATGATATTTTGCTTCCGCTTGCTCCAGATTAAGCTCCTTTAACTCTTCGATCTGGAGAACCTGCCCGAGCAATACGAGCAAGCTATATTGCTGAATCCGCCCGTCGCGCAGGAAAATTTCGCCGTTGCCAATGAGCGCACTCGGGTCGGCAGTTTTCCCGGAGGCCTGGAAACTTCCCTCCAATTTGCCCTTTACCATTCCCTTGAGGCCACCGGCGTTTTCGACGATCTGATCGGCCAGCACATCATGAAACTTCACGCTCGTCGTGAACGGAGAATCCTCCGCTTCCGGTTGCATGGCAAAATAGCCGTTGATCTCGCCGGTTGCAGCGCGCGCAGAAATCTTGGAAAGCTCCAGCACGTCAGGTTCATAGCGAAGCTGGGAACGTAGTTGTTCCAGAAAAAAGCGGTCCCGCAGCGAAATTTTTCCAACCTTAGTGTCGCCGTGAAGCGCCAGCGCGCTGCGGATGTTGGTACGAAAATCCACCCCACTAAAGCTCGCGAGCAGCCCGCCTGTTTGATCGAGAAACGTGAAATTGCCATTCTTAACGCTGACTCGGCGAACTTCAGGAGCCACGGCCAGTCTCGGTTCTCCTCTGGGCGGTTTACTGTTGAGGGGGACCTGAGACGCAGAGGAAAGATTAGCTGGTGTGGAGATCAGCACAGAAGCCGGGTTCATTTGGACAGATTCGCTTTCTCCTTGCGGCTGGGAGACGCTAGCAGCCTGTTTCGCAGAAGCTACGGACGGTGGTAGGTCCTGGGAGCCGGGTAATCTCCATTTTCCTTCCGCATCCTGCGGCCAAACCACGTTTGGATTGATGAGCGAGATCTCCTTGATCACAAGCCGTCTGGAAAAAAGCGAAAGGAAACGCACGCGCAGCCGAAATGTTTTCGCCTCGAGGAAATGCCTCGGGCCCACTGCGGAAGTCTGTGCAATTGTGATGCCACTCAGTTCTAGTCCGCCCCATGGAGTCACGCTCATGCTGCGAATTTCCAGCGGGCTGCCGAGGCGTCGGCTCAGCTCCTGCTGAATCTTTGCTTGTGCCCCCTGCGATTGCACATACAAGTTGACGCCGATCAAGAGAATCGCGCCGAGCCCAATCACCACCCCTAGAGCAATCAACGCAATCCGGCGCAATTTTTTCACCCCTGAGACGTTACGCAGCCCGAGTTTGAAGAAAAGATCAAAGCCCTGCGCTATTTTCCCGTGTGACTGATACAGTTGTCATCCTCAATCCGGCCGCAGGCAGTCCCGAAAATCTCCGCAGCTGGCAGGAGCGCGTCGAATCGATCGCCCGCGGCTGCCCAATCCACGTCACATCGAATGCGGCCGAAGCGGAAGCGCTGGCCCGGCGCGCTGTCGAGAAGGGCTTTGCACGAATTGTAGCGGCCGGCGGCGACGGAACAGTAAATCAGGTGGCAAATGGACTGGCCGGCAGTAATGCCGCGCTGGGTCTTCTTCCAATGGGCACAGTGAACGTTTTCGCGATGGAACTCGGTCTGCCGTTGCACAATCTGCAGCTCTGCTGGGATATCGTCGAAGGAGCGAATAAGCGTCTGGTCGATCTACCGAGCGCAAATGGCAAATGTTTCGTCCAGCTTGCTGGCGTTGGGCTCGACGCACAAGTCGTCAAGGAAACCAGCCTCGCCTCCAAGCGCAGTTTCGGTCCGCTAAGCTATCTCATCTCGGCAGCCCAGATTGCGGCACGGCAACCGCCGAAACTTTATATTGAATCGGAAAGCGGATCTGTAGGAGAAGGATCGTTTGTTTTGATCGGAAACGGGCGCCTTTACGGCGGCCCGTTCCCATTTTTCAAGCGCGCTATCATCGATGATGGCCTGTTCGATGTGGTCGTGTTCAAACGGCTGGGCTATCTCGAAATCATTAAGTATCTCCAAGACGTTATATTCAGCTCCGAGATCCGCGCTCCAGAGATCGAATATTTCCAAACTCGCCGCCTGCGCATAACGAGCGAGCAGGACGTTCCCTTGGAGCTCGATGGCGAGCTGGCTGGCAGCTGTCCGGTTGAATTCCAAATCCAGCAAAAAGCGCTTCGTGTTCTGGCGCCTCTGCCTGCGTCCTAATCCGGGACAGCGCGTTAGCTGGTCTTTCCACGAAAATCGCGTGATGTTTTGCGAGATGGATGGCGGGAATCGTTGGATTCGGGAAAAGGCGGCGGGATCGTTGAACCCTTCGCAGGTCGAGACCGCTCTGGTCCAGCTCAGCGAACGATGGCCCGCCCATGCCGAAGCTACTGCGGACAAGCCCGCGGGCAGGCGTGCAAACGCGTTGCCCCTTGTCTGTGTCATCGACCAATTCCCGCTGGGCGAACCGTCCCTGCTGCATCTTCTGGCAGTCTCAAGCATCTGCGCGACAAGGTTGACGCAGAATCCCGAGACGCTCTTATGGCTCTCTCAACTTGAAGTGTGCACGAGTTCTCGCGGGTACGCCGAAATGCTCGCTGAGCTGCACGCTCTGGCGGGCGATGCTGTGGCAACGCAAGATTTTGCGGCACTTCGTTTTTGGAAAGGCCGCGAAATGACGCGCGTTGCGCTTCGCGAACTTGCGAATGTCGCGCCGCTTGAAGAGACGACCGGCGAGCTTTCACAGATCGCGGAGATTTGCATCCGTCGCGTTTTCGAACATTGGAACGCCGACCTGCGACAACGCCACGGGTCGCCCAAGGCGGAGTTTGCCATTCTCGCGCTCGGAAAGCTCGGCGGCAGCGAGCTAAATCACAGCTCCGATGTTGATCTTCTCTTTCTTTACAGCGAGGAAGGACAGCTCACGCCGCACATTTCCTATCATGAGTTCTTCAACCGACTGGGAAAGAGAATTCTCGAAACATTTTCGACTCCGCATCCGGCAGGATCACTTCTTCGAGTCGATCTGCGCCTGCGTCCAGAAGGGTCGTCCGGCCCGCTCGCGCGATCACTCGAAAGCATGGAAAATTATTATGCCGGTTTCGGTGAAAGCTGGGAGCGCCTCGCGCTAATCAAGGCGCGGGGCATCGCTGGCAGCCGCGAGCTGGCGTATGAGTTCCTGCGGCAACATCAGCCTTTTATTTATCCGAAAAGTGCGACGCCCGATCTGCTCGAGGAGATCGCCAACATCAAGCGCCGCATCGAACGCGACGTAGTCGGACCGGACAAGCTCCACCGCGACGTCAAGCTTGGCATCGGCGGGATTCGCGAAATCGAATTCATTGTGCAGGCACTGCAACTCATCAATGGAGCGCGGCATCCGTTCCTGCAAGAACCGAGTATGCTCAAGGCACTCCGAGCGTTGCGTGAATTGAATTTTCTTCCTCACGAGGAAGTTTTGGCTCTTGACGGCGCGTATCGGTTTCTGCGCCGTGTAGAGCATCGTCTGCAAATCGAAGCTGAGCAGCAGACGCACACTATTCCAGAGGAGCGGAAGGCATTGGGCCGCCTTGCATACAGCCTCCGCTTTCCATCCGCCGAGGACTTCACCGCAGTGCTCCAAGCGAGAATGGGAGCAGTCCGTCCGATTTTTCAACGGATTGTCTCGGAAGCACCTGCGGAACTGACCAAAATCAATCTGGAAATTTTCAGCGACCAAAAACGCGCAGCAAAAGCGCTGGGAGATCTCGAACGTGGGCCGGGAAGTTTCCACGTCGCGCCGCGGACTCGACAAATATCTCGGAAGCTGCATCCGATCTTGCTCGATTGGCTGGCGAGGGCGGCGGACCCGGACGCAACTCTCAATCAATTCGTTCGCTTCGTCGAAGCTTACGGCCTGCGCAGTTTGCTCTTCGAATTGCTCGTGGCGAACCCGAAATTGCTAGAGTTGGTCGTCAAGACTTTCGATGTCAGCCGATTGGCGGGCGACTTGTTGATTCGTCGCCCACAATTGCTCGAAGAAATCACGCGCGATCCAACTTTTTCCGACCCCAGACCAATGGCGGAGCACTTACGGCGCCTGGATTCACTCGGCGCGAGCACATTCCACCTCGATCCCGTGCGCGCGTACCGGCAGCGACAAATCTTGCGCGTGATGCTGCGAGATGTCCTTCATTCTGGCAGGCCGACAACCGCGAAGAACTTTGGGCCTGAGCTTTCTGATTTAGCGGAAGCTTGCCTGCTCTTTACGATTCGTCTCCTGGCGGGCAAGCAGTTGACCGTAATTGCTCTCGGAAAATTTGGCGGACACGAACTCAGCTATGGCGCCGATCTCGATGTTTTGTTCGTAGGCGACGATATTCGCGCCGCGCAAAATTTAGTCGTCAACATGGCGCAACCGACTTCCGAAGGAAACATTTGGATGCTCGACGCGAGACTGCGTCCTGAAGGCGAGAAAGGTCCGCTAGTTTGTCCTCTGGAGACTTACCAGGCGTATTTTGAGCATCGGGCACAGCTTTGGGAGATACACGCGTTAACTCGCGCGCGGCCCATGACCGGTCCGCTGGGCGCTCAATTCATCCAGATGGCACAGGATTATTGGAGAAAAGCCGGCCAGCGCCCCGATCTCTTTGAGCAAATCGACGGCATGCTTGAGCGCATTCGCCGTGATCGTGGCAGCGGATCGGATTTTCTCGATTTCAAAACGGGAGTCGGGGGCATAATCGAAGGTGAATTTCTCGTGCAGGCACTGCAAATGCGCGAAAATATCTGGGAACCGAACTGGGAGCGTGCCGTTGATCAATTGCGTGAGCGCGCAATCCTGAACGACGCCGAAGCAGGGAAACTCAAACAGGCTTACGTCTTGCTCCGCCGCTACGAATCCGTATTGCGGCGTTACGAGAATAAAGCCGTTTCAGTGCTTCCTCACGGCTCAGGTGAACAGCGAAGAGTTTCGGTTCGCCTTGGCTACGATAACTTCGAAGCGTTTCGTCGCGACTATCTCGACGCGCGCGATGTGATTCACGCGCTGTACGAGGAGCATATCAGGAACAAAGGTCTGTAGCCGCGTCTTTGTGAGACGTGCCTCGGCATACAGCTCTCCTACCCCGGAATGCCCTTGAGCATTTCGGTGTTCGTCGGAAATTTTTTGACGAACATCAGGAGACGTTGAATGGCTTCCTCTGGTTTATGACCGGCAAGACCGCGCCGGATGAGATTGATTTTCTCCAACTCCCACGGTTGCAACAGCAGCTCTTCGCGGCGTGTCCCGGACAGAAAGATGTCGATCGCCGGATAGATACGCTGGTCGCTGATCTTCCGGTCGAGCACCATTTCCATGTTCCCAGTGCCTTTGAATTCCTGAAAGATCAATTCGTCCATGCGGCTGCCAGTTTCAATCAGAGCGGTCGCGACAATCGTGAGTGAACCGGCTTCCTCGGTATTGCGCGCAGCAGCGAAGATCTTTCGTGGAATTTCCATTGCGCGCGCATCGATACCGCCACTCATGGTGCGGCCGCCTCCAGACAATGCGTTGTTGAATGCGCGTGCTGTGCGCGTAATGGAGTCGAGCAGGATGAAGACGTGCTTGCCCGCTTCAACCAATCGTTTTGCGCGCTCGACGGCCAGTTGCGAGATCCGCGTGTGACTCTTGATGTCGCTGTCATTCGAACTTGCCATCAATTGCGCCGTTGGATGTGACCGGCGAAAATCGGTCACTTCCTCCGGGCGTTCATCCACCAGAAGAATGATCAGGATCATCTCCGGATGATTTTTTGCGACGGCATCTGCGATATGGTGCAGCAGCGTTGTTTTGCCAGTGCGCGGCGGTGCAACAATCAAACCGCGCTGGCCCATGCCCAGCGGCGTCATCAAGTCCATGATCCGCGTCGTGTAACGATCCGGCACGGTCTCGAGCTTGATTTTTTTGTTCGGATTGATGGTGGTCAATTCTTCAAATGGGCGGATACCCTGATATTTCGTCGGCTCTTCGCCATTGATCGTGAGAAGCTTCACCAATTGTGGGCCCCGGCTGCCGCGCCGGGTTTCGCCGTAGATCCACATCCCGTCGCGCAAGGCGAAACGACGGACAATTTCAGGCGTGACGAAAATATCCTGCGGCGTTTGCACAAAGTTCCGTTTCGGATCGCGCAGGAATCCGAAGCCTTTGCCCGAAATTTCAATGATGCCTTCGCCAAACTCCGGCTCTGCTTGAACTTGTTGGCCGTCTTCGGTCTCAGCCTCAGCCGCCGCGGGGGCGCCTGACGCGGGTTGATCTAATGTCTCCACGCCGGTATCTCCCGCCGGGCCTTGCGATTCATTGGAATGATCGCCGCCAAAGCGGTCGCCGCGATTGCGATAGCGCCGCCGTGGGAAACGACGACGCGGGCGATGCTGACGTTGCTCCCGCAGAACCGGGTCAGCAGCAGCTTCTACGGGCGCAGGTTGTTTATCGTCATTGTTTTCGTCCATAAGCAAGATCCTTCTTCGTCCGCCGCGGCGGACAGCTTTCACAAATTTGAGAGGCAATCTTTTTTTCGGTCAGGCTGGCAACCTGGCCAGCAATTCGTCGGGAATATCTAGATTTGAATAGACGTTTTGCACGTCGTCGTCCTCTTCGAGCGCGTCGCACAAGCGGAGCACCAGCCGCGCCACGGTCTCGTCACTGACCGCGACAGTAGTATCTGGGATAAACGTAAACTTTTGCCCATCGGTGGTGACGCCTGCTTTTTTGAGCGCCTCAGCTACGGCGTAGAGCTGATCGTGGGAAGTGGTAATAACATACTGATCCTCCTCGGTTGTCAACTCCTCCGCGCCGGCCTCCAGGGCGATTTCCAATAGCCGGTCCTCGCCAAGGCTCGAGCGCGGGACCGTGATCTGGCCTTTCCGGTGAAACATGTACGAAACGCTCCCGCTCGAAGCCAGATTGCCGTTGTTCTGGGTGAAAATTCTGCGAATCTCGGCCCCCGTGCGATTTCGGTTATCGGTCGCAGTTTCAACAATGATCGCCACCCCGCCGGGCGCGTAACCCTCGTAAACGATCTCGTCGAATTGCTCGCCATCCCTGCCCTCGCCCGTGCCGCGTTTGATCGCGCGCTCAATATTATCGTTCGGCATACTCTGCGCTCGCGCAACCTGGATCGCGCTGCGCAGACGTGGGTTACCGCTCGGATCGCCACCGCCGGCCTTCGCCGCGATGGTGATTTCCTTCGATAATTTGCTGAAGATCTTGCCGCGTTTTGCGTCGATCGCGCCCTTAAACCGCTTGACCTTCGACCACTTGCTATGTCCCGACATACGTGGGGCTTTATGCAGTTATTGATTGAAACATGCGAATTTCCGAACAACACCTCGCTGAGAGAACGTTTCAGTGAGAAGGGAAACTAACGCGCCATACTCAACCGCGAGAAAGACGCATTGTCAACACTGTTGCGAAGCGTGGCATGGGTTCCAGCCCATTTGATCGGCAGAGATGCCGAACGACCACTAGTCATTCAAGTCTCGCTCGTACTTCCCGCACCGTGAGCGCCGGCCGCCCATTCACAGTTCCGTACGTTGCCTCAGCTTTGCCATCGCTGCGCTTGAAACGTCGTGCTTTATAGCTGCTGTCCGGCGTCCACGTGGCCTTGGCGGCGTTGGCCTTCAGGAATGCCGTGATCTCTTTTTCAGTTAGATCGGTGCCCGTCACGTTGAAATACGTTTCCGAAACGCTACGGCCGTTAGCGAAGGTCACCTGGTAAAGGTAGCGATCTTTATGGTAAAGAACGCTCACTGTTCCGTCGTCACGCAAACGTCGCTGGACTAGGTTGCCGTACGCGTCATCAACTTTGTCGCTCCCGTCGCCCAAATTAGCCCAGCCGCAGGTCGAGGTCGCGAGAATCGCAAGAAGAATGAGGCTGAATTGCTTCACGTTGTTCAGTCGGACAATTCTCAGAAATCTGCAACCGCGTTCGCGCAATCCTAAGCCAAAAACCGCCGCATCGTGCTAAAGTTCCCAGCTACAACATGAGCGGCAAGATCGATACGCGAGAATTTTCCATCACTGATCATGATGCAGCGGTTGAGATCTGGCAGCGCGTGGAAGGAATCGAGATCGCCGAGGGCGACGACAGGAAGGGCATCGCAGAATTTCTCGCGCGGAATCCACGTCTGAGCAGAGTGGCGATGGACGGGTCCGCAATTGTTGGGGTTGCCCTATGCGGCCACGATGGACGTCGCGGACACATTTATCATTTGGCAGTTGATCCCGCTTATCAAGGACGAGGCCTGGGTAAGCGTCTACTGGATGAATGCCTCGATGGTTTGCGCAGGGTGGGAGTGCAACGCGTTATCATTCTGGTGGCCAGCGATAATCAACGCGGTTCGGCATTCTGGAAGCATCGTGGCTGGGAGGAAATTCCGGGAGCTGTTCCGATGGGAATTGATGTCTAGGAGCTGAGATCACAATCGCATTCTATGGATGTAGGCGGCAGACACTTTCGAACGATTTGGGTTAAGCCAGACGATGAAGGTGTCGTGCAATTGATCGAT
>Ga0209474_10001902_pt1 | contig 19719 bp, 21 predicted proteins | sample GraSoiAngelo_145_FD_185902 | JGI IMG/M metagenome (GOLD analysis project Ga0209474, IMG submission 185902) | Grasslands soil microbial communities from the Angelo Coastal Reserve, California, USA - 14_1009_05_20cm (SPAdes) (version 2) | ecosystem: Environmental > Terrestrial > Soil > Grasslands... | reverse complement strand
TCTTCCTCGTCATGGCCATCGTCCTGGTGCTGCGGCCGAGCGGCCTGTTCGGCGCCGGCGAGCGCCGCTGATGCGACGCGCGCTCGTCGCCGCCTCCGCGCTCGTGCTGCTGGCGCTGCCGCTGGGTGCCGGACGCGTCTACTCGACGTACTACCTGAACCTGGCGACCTGGATCGTGATCTTCTCGCTGTTCGCCGCCGCGCTCGACTTCGCGCTCGGCTACGGAGGCCTGGTCTCGTTCGGTCACGCGGGATTCTTCGGCCTCGGCGCCTACGCGGCGGCGCTCGCGCTGCGCCACCTCACCGCCTCGCTGTGGCTCCCGCTGCTCCTCGGCGTGGCGGCGGCGGCAGCGCTGGCAGCGCTGGTCGGCTGGTTCGCGGTGCGCTCGCGCGGCGTCTACCTGGCGATGCTGACGTTCGCGTTCGCGCAGCTCTTCTACGAGGTCGCCGTCAAGTGGGTGACCGTCACCGGCGGCAGCGACGGCCTCCCCGGCGGCGCGCGCCCCGCGCTGCATCTGGCCGGCGTGACGCTCGACCTCGGCGACCGGCGGCACATGTACTGGGTCGTCCTCGTCCTCGTGAGCGCGGGCTTCCTGCTGGCGCGCCGCATCGTGGCCTCGCCGTTCGGGCACGCCCTCGTCGCCGTTCGCGAGAGCGAGGCGCGCGCGGCGGCGATCGGCATCGACGTCGACCGTCACAAGCGGCTGGCGCTGGTGATCTCCGGCGGGCTCAGCGGCCTGGCCGGCGTGCTCTTCGCCATCCATCAGAACTTCGTCTCGCCCGAGCTGCTCTACTTCGCGCTCTCCGGCGAGGTGGTCATCATCGCGGTGCTGGGCGGAATGGGTACCCTGTACGGGGCGATCGTCGGAGCGGTGATCGCCGTCGGGCTCAAGGAGCTGCTGTCGACCTGGACCGACAACTGGCTGGTGGTCCTGGGCGCCCTGTACGTCATGTGTGTCATGTGGTTTCCCCAGGGCCTCGTGCGCCTGGCAAGGAGATGACGATGCGCGTCTTCGGCTTCGACCTGCTGCCGTATCCCGAGCATCTGGATCATCTGAAGGTCGACGGCGAGCTGCCGTACCCGCTGCCCCGAAAGCACTTCCGCCCGGCGCTGGCGGTCAGCAACTACCGCGAGCACCTCGACGCGTGGGCGCTCATGGAAGAGCTGGGCTTCGACGGCGTGGGCTTCAACGAGCACCACACCTCGCCCTACGGGCTCATGACCTCGCCCAACATCATGGCCGCCGCCGCCTCGCAGCGCCTGAAGCGCATGCAGATCCTGATCTACGGCAACCTCCTGCCGATCCACGACCCGCTCCGCCTGGCCGAGGAGCTGGCCATGCTCGATTGCCTGAGCGGCGGGCGGCTGATCAGCGGCTTCGCCCGCGGGATCCCGCGCGAGTACAAGGCCTACAACGTCCCGCTGGCCGAGTCGCGCGCGCGCTTCGAGGAGGCCTGGGAGATCATCAAGCGGGCGTGGACCGAGGAGGTCTTCTCCTACGCGGGCAAGTTCTGGTCCTACAAGGACGTGGCGATCTGGCCGCGCCCGGTGCAGCAGCCGCATCCGCCGATCTGGGTGCCGGTGACCACGAGCCAGGAGACGCTCGAGTGGGCCGCGCGGGAGAACGCGCCGATCACGCCGGGCGCCGTCGCCACGCTGCCCGCCCGCCAGGACATGGTCCGCTACTACGCCGCCTGCCTCGCGCGGCACGGCCGCACCATCACGCCCGAGCACGTGGTGGCGCCGGCCAACGTGTACATCGCCGACAGCCGCGAGCAGGCGCTGAAGGAAGCCGGGCCCTACATGCTCTACTTCTTTCACACGCTGTTCAGCCACGGCAACCTGTCCAACGTGGGGGCGCAGCGCCAGAGCGGCTACGTGCGCGAGGAGGGGCTCGGCTGGCTGCGGCCGGAGAACCGCGAGGCGTTCCTGCGCTCGCTGCAGGGCTTCCGGCAGGTGACGCTCGAGGACCTCAAGCACAACGAGCGGCTGTGCTGGGGCTCGCCGGCCGAGGTGGCCGAGACGCTCATCGGACTCGGCGAGGCGCTCGGCGCCAACACGCTGCTGGTCCAGTTCAACCAGGGCGCAATGCCGCACGAGATGTTCGTGCGGCAGCTGCGCCGCTTCGCCGCCGAGGTGCTGCCGGCGGTGCGCCAGCACGCGGTGAAGGTCGCGCTCGCCTGATGCGCGCACTCGTCGTCGGCGCCGGGATCGGCGGTCTCGCCGCGGCGCTCACGCTGCGCCGCGCCGGCCTGGAGGTCGCGGTCCGCGAGCAGGCGCCAGCGCTGCGCGAGGTCGGGGCGGGCATTCAGCTGGCGCCCAACGCCACGCGGATCCTCGAACGGCTGGGCCTGCGGCCGGCGCTGGCCAGGGTCGGCGTGCGACCGCAGACGATCGAGCACCGGCGCTGGCAGGACGGCCGCGTCCTGTTCCGGCAGCCGCTCGGCGAGGCCTGCGAGCGCGAGTTCGGCGCGCCCTACTATCACGTCTACCGTCCCGACCTGCTCGACGTCCTGGCCGCCGCGGTGGGACCCGGCGCCGTCGGCCTGGGCCGGCGCTGCGTCGCCGTCGTCGAGCGCGCCGACGAGGTCGAGGTGACCTTCGAGGACGGCGCCAGCGAGCACGCCGACGTCGTGATCGGCGCCGACGGCCTCCATTCCACGCTGCGCGCCGCGCTGCTCGGGCCGGAGTCGCCGTGGTTCTCGGGCAGCATCGCCTATCGCGGCCTGGTGCCGGCCGAGCGGGTCGCGCACCTGGGGCTCGAGCGGATCGCCAACTCGTGGCTCGGGCCGGGACGTCACTTCGTCCACTACTGGGTCGCTGGCGGGCGCTCCCTGAACTTCGTGGCGGTGGTGCCGGCCCGCGACTGGCGGGTCGAGTCGTGGTCAGCCACCGGCGAGGTCGCCGACGCGCTGGCGGAGTTCGCGGGCTGGCATCCGACCGTCCCGGCCATCATCGGCGCCGCCGAGCGCACGCACCGCTGGGGACTGTACGATCGCGAGCCGCTCACGACCTGGAGCGTGGGCCGCGTCACGCTGCTCGGCGACGCCGCCCACGCGATGCTGCCGTTCATGGCCCAGGGCGCCTGCCAGGCCATCGAGGACGCCGCGGTGCTCGCCCGCTGTCTGGCCGACGCGGCGCCGGCCACCGTCGCCGACGGGCTGCGGCGCTACGAGAAGATCCGCCAGCCGCGCGTCTGGCAGGTGCAGCGCGCCTCACGCGACAACGTGGTGACCTATCACCTGCCCGACGGCGGCGCCCAGCGCGCCCGCGATGCGCGGTACGCCGCGCTCATGGCCGCGAGCCCGTGGGCCGCGCGCGGGTGGCTCTTCGCCTACGACGCCGACGCCGGGGCAACTGGCTGACGGCGGCACGCCGACTCTCGTGTAGACTCCTCTCCATGACGTTTGTCCCCGCGCGTTTCACCGAGATTCGCCGGTCCGGGCCGCCGACCACGACCGACGGCAGCGAGTGGACGATCCCGATCTCCGGTCAGCCGCCGGACGAGTGGGTGCGATTCTTCGAGCGCGAAGCTGGGGCCGACTCGAAGGCGACCGTGCGCTGGATGGCCAACGTCCACGTCATCCAGCTGGGATTCAAGAGCGTGCCCGACGACGTCGGCCAGAACGTCCAGGCCATCGACCGGTGCATCGCGCTGGCCAACGACGCGTATCGCAACTGGCTGGAAGCGGCGCATCGCAAGGGCGAGCAGCGCCGCCGCGGCGAGCAGACCGAGGCCGACCGCGTGCGCGACCTCAACGAAGCGCTTCAAAGACCTCTAGCTGGACATGGGGGCCCCGACCTGGCCCCCAGCCCCCCATCGTTCGCAGCGCCCTGGCGGAGCCGTCGCCCCCCTCGGCCTCCTAGTCGGCGGCGGGTGGCGTCGCGCTGGAGAGCCCCAGCGGGAGGTTGACGATCATCGTCGTGCCCTTGCCGACGGCGCTCTCGACCTCGATCGTTCCCTCGTGATTCTTGACGATCTCCAGCGTCACGGCGAGGCCGAGACCGGTGCCCTGCCCTTCCGGCTTGGTGGTGAAGAAGGACTCGAAGATCTTGTCCCGGTTCTCCGGGGGGATGCCCACCCCGGTATCGCTGACCCGCGCCGAGAGGTACGCCACGTCCTCGTGGCGCCGCACGTCCGTGCTCAGCGTCAGCCGGCCGCCGCGCGGCATGGCGTCGGCCGCGTTGGTGATCAGGTTGATGAACACCTGCGTGAGCTCGTCCCGATCGCCGAACACGACGGGATCGGACTCGTCGAAGAGCTTGATCGTCTCCAGCGCCGGACTCCGCAGCCGATCGGCCACCAGCGCCAGCGCGCGCTCGATGGCCTCGCGGACCGGCACCTCGGTCGGCGTGCGGGCACGGCGGCGGGCGAAGTCCAGCAGGCCCCGGACGAGCTTGGTGGCGCGGGCCGCCTGGATCTCGATCGCGTCGAGCCGGTCGTAGTACGGACTGAACTCGGGACGCCGTCGCAGGACCGTGGCCGTCCCGATGATGACCATCAGGGGGTTGTTCACCTCGTGGGCGATGCCGGCGGCCAGCTCCCCGATCGCCGCCAGCTTGGCCGCCTGCATCAGCTGGTCCTGGGTGCGCCGGAGCTCGTGCATCTGGCGCCGCAGATCCGCGTAGAGGCCGGCGTTCTTCAGGCCGACGGCGGCGGCCTGGAGGAGCGTTTCCAGCAGCTGGATCTCGTCCGCCTCGTAGATCTCGCCCGAGAGCTTCTCCCCGACCGTGAGGACGGCGGCCAGCCGCCCCTCGAGGATGAGCGGCAGCAGCAGGGCGACGCGCTGACGCTCGAGATCGACGATCGCGCTCTTGAGCGACGAGACGGCGTCACCGTAGAAGGTGGTTTCCTCGACGATGAGGGGCCGGGCCGACAGCGCGAGCCAGGACGCGAGGTCGGCGGCGATCCGCGGCGGCACCGCCCACGGCGTCACCTCGCTCCGGGCGTGCGAGAGGACCGCCAGGTCGTCGCTCGCCTCGTGGACGACCTGCAGCGACACGTGCGAGGTCGGAATCTCGGTCACCAGGGCCGTCGTCAAGGTGTCGGCCAGCGTGCGGCTGTCGAGGAGGTGCGGCAGCTCGTTGCCGAGAGCCACCAGGGCATCGCGCACGCCGTGCCGGCGCCGGAACATCAGGCGATCCAGGGCGTGGCTCACGCGGTTCAGCACCGGCAGCGCCAGCACGAAGAGCAGGCCGACGACGAGCCCGTCGCGAACCGCCTGCTGGGCCGTGCCGGCGCCGGAACATCAGGCGATCCAGGGCGTGGCTCACGCGGTTCAGCACCGGCAGCGCCAGCACGAAGAGCAGGCCGACGACGAGCCCGTCGCGAACCGCTTGCTGGCCGTCGCCGGCGGAGTCGGCCGGCCACAGGCGATGGACGATCGCCAGCGCCGCGGTCAGGACCGGCAGGACGGCCACCGACGTGAGCACGTACACCAGCGACCGCTTGACGAGCAAGCGGACGTCCATCAGCCGGTAGCGCAGGATCGCGATCCCGAGGGCGAGCGCGAACACGGCGTTGGTCGGGATCCCGGGCGGATAGAGCCAATCCCAGCGGACGATGAATCGCGTCAGGTCGACGATGCCTCCCGCCAGGCTGACCACCACGCCGGCCACCACCAGCAGCGTGCGGTTGCGCATGAAGCTCGACGTCATGCTCCGCCGGGCGCGGAGCAGGCGGTGCAGGCCGGCGATCAGGTATGCGTTGAAGTACACGAAGAACAGCGGGTAGAGGGGACCAGCGACCGGCATGAAGCCCCAGACCGTCGGCGTGACCCCGTCGAAGAACGCCGGCGTCACGCTGGCCAGCCAGAACATCGCGCCGATGACGTAGCCCGCCACCAGCATGCGATCCGGGCGCCGGTCGAGGAACACGACGACGTAGTGGTAGAAGAGCGCCGGCAGCGCGATCACGCCGATGTGAAGGAACCGCTCCCACAGCAACGCCGTCTCGGCCGACGCGGTCGAGCGCAGCCCGAGCACGCCGAGGTTCCAGATCGCCAGCGCGGCCACGAAGCAGGCGAACACGCGGCTCCGCGCGCTGCGCCGATCGGGCGCCAATGCGCTGCCGAGCAGCACGAGGTTCAGCACCAGGGCCAGGAGCGGCAGCAGCCGATGCAGGGTCATGAGCGGCTTCTCCCGCTAACCGGTGAACGGCGGGTCGCGGTCGAAGATGTCCTTGATGCGGGCGTCGTCGACCCGGACCTCGACGCCGGCGCGCTCCTGCTGCAGGAGCATCGACGAGCGCGAGTCGCGCTCGCCCCAGCCGCGGTTCAGCGCCTCGGTCATCTCCTCGAGTACGAGGTTGGCCACGCGCATCGGCACCTTGTGCTCGCGGCCGAGCGCCGTGGCCAGCGTCACGTCCTTGTGGGCCAGACGCAGGGCGAAGTTGGCCGGATCGTACTTCGCCGGCAGGAAGCCGTCGGCCAGGCGATCGAACGTGCGCTGCCGGCCGGTGGCGCCGTAGCGCACCGCCTGCCACAGCGCGGCCGGCTCCACGCCGGCCTTCACGCCGAGCGTGAACACCTCGGCCAGCACCGTCTGCACGGCGAACGACGTGCAGTTGTGCACGAGCTTGGCGATGGAGCCGCTTCCGATCGGGCCGACCCGGATCACCTGGTCGCCCATGGCGTCGAGCACGGGCTTGTACTTGGCGAAGACGTTCTCGTCGCCGCCCACCCACACCGCCAGCCGGCGCGATCTGGCCCCGCGCGGGCCCCCGCTGACCGGCGCGTCGAGCACGTGGATGCCGCGCCGGCCAAACTCCTGGTGGATGCGGCGCATCAGGGTCGGCGAGTTGGTGGAGAGGTCGACGTATGCCTTGCCGGCGCCGAGGCCTTCCAGCAGCCCGTCCGGCCCCAGCGCCACCGCTTCCACCTCCGGCGGCCCCGGCAGCGAGGTGAGCACCACGTCGACCGCCTCGGCGACCCGGCGCGGGGTGTCCGCCCAGGTGGCGCCGGCGGCCACGTGCGGCTTGGCCGCCTCCCGGCGAAGGTCGTGCACGACGAGCTGGTGACCGCGCTGCTGGACATTGGACGCCATGCTCGCCCCCATGATGCCGAGCCCGATGAAGCCGACCCTCATGGCGTCCGCCTCGCTGGCGCTCAGGACGGCAGCGCGTCGTAGATGCGGTGCACGTCGGCGGCGTGGAACCGCGCCACCCGGTCGGTCGGCGGCAGCGCCTCGCGGTAGAAGAACTCGGGCAGCTCGTCGTCCCGCTCGGTGAAGCCGGCCCGGCGGTTGAACTCCCGCTCGAGCTTGAGGGTCTCCTGGCCGAGCTCGACGAAGAAGTCCTTCGTGTAGGTCGTCCCGCAGGCCGCGTTGAGCGCGTCGACGATGAACTGGGTGTTCGGCTCGGTCACGCTGCGGCCGAAGATGCAGAGGCCCAGCGAGTCGGTGGCCGCGCACATCGTCTGGGCGCCGAGGCTCTGCTTGAGCAGCGTCTCGGTGTCCATCTCCCGCGTGTTGAGGCGCGGCAGGTTGCCGGTGGTGTGATCGGCCCCCTGCGCCGTCGTCATCATCGAGATGCCGGTCGCCTCGACCACCCGGGGGTCGTAGGCGCTGATCGCCTGCTTCTTGATGACGGGCACCCGGCGGACCTGGTACTGCGCGCCCACGCGCGCCGTGCCCTGCGCCCACCGGCGGCCCTGCTCGCTGCCGCGGCGGATCTCGGCCAGGCAGTCGGTCATGAACTTCACGTCGCCGAACACGCCGAGGCCGGCTTCCATGAGGACGCCGAGCATGCCGCCGAGCTCGATGGTGTCGACCCCCAGGTCGTTGGCGACGAAGTTGAGCTGGGCCAGGTCGTCGGGGTCGGTCAACCCGCAGTTGGAGCCGAGCAGACCGAGCGTCTCGTACTCCACCGGCGACACGACCTCCTTGCCGGAGGCGTCGGCGTAGACGTTGCTGCACTGGATGACACAGCCGGGCATGCAGGCGTGCGTCTGCTCGCCGCCGCGCGCGGTGTTCATCGGCGCGATGTAGTCGGCGCCCATCTTGAACTTCTCGCCGGCCTTCACGTCCGCGAGCTGGCCGGCGCTGAAGTTGCGCACCGGCAGGCCCCCCATCATGTTCTGGACGTCGGCCATGCCGGCCGTGCCGAGCTTCTGGTAGAAGTTCTGCACGATGCCGTCGGCCAGCAGCATCTTCGAGTAGTCCTTGATGGCGGCGTTCACCTTCTTGGGATCCTCGAACGGCGGGATCTTGTCGAGATCGACGACCACCGCTTTCACCCGCTTGCTGCCCATGACGGCGCCGACGCCGCCGCGCGCCGAGAGGCGCGAGGGCCGGCCGTCCTTGTCGGTGAATGCGATGCCGGCGATCAGGCCCTGATACTCACCGACCGGGCCGCAGAGCGCGAACGCGATCTTCTTGCCGTAGCGCGCCTTCAGCAGCGTGGCCGCCTCGAAGTTGCCCTTGGCGAGGTAGGGCGTCGCGTCGTCGAAGTCGAGCCCGCCGTCTTTCCGGAAGTGCAGGACGACCCACTCCGGGGACGCGTCGAGCAGCGTGAAGCCGGCGATCTTCAGCTGGCCGAGCGCGTAAGCGAACGTGCCGCCGCCGTTGGCCTCCTTGATGCCCCCGGTCAACGGACTCTTGCAGCCGACGCTGGTGCGGTTGGCGTTGGAGAAGCTGGTCCCGGCGAACGGGCCGGCCGAGAAGATCAGCGGGTTGGCCGGCGAGAGCGGATCGACGGCGGCCGCGCCGAGGTCGAGCAGCGTCCGGGCGATCAAGTACCGCCCGGCTTTCACCACCGCCTCGCCGCGAAGCTCGCGCCGGGCGACCGTGCGGTCGTTCAGTCGAATGTCGTAGTACGTGCGCATCGAGCGGCCTCCTCAGGGCGCCATTCTAACCTCGTCCGGCGTTTTTGGCCGTTCATCCTGGATTTTCGACCCTTCGTCCGATTCGCTCCCCCGGGGGGTGGGGGCGGCCTATCCTGCGACCAGATCCGCACCCCGGAGGCGCACCCGTGAGCGACGTCGTCGCCGTGAAGGACCTGACCAAGACCTACCGGCTGGGGACGCAGACCGTGACCGCCCTCGCGGAAGTTTCCCTCACCGTCCACGGCGGCGAGTTCATGGCCGTGGCGGGGCCCTCGGGCAGCGGCAAGACGACCCTGCTGAACCTGATCGGCTGTCTCGACACGCCGACCAGCGGCGAGATCGCGATCGACGGCGAGCCGGTGGCGCGGCTCTCGGCGACCCGCCGCGCCGACCTGCGAGCCCGCAAGCTGGGCTTCATCTTCCAGACGTTCAACCTGATCCCGGTGCTGACCGCCTGGGAGAACGTCGAGTACCCGCTGCTGATCCATCGCCGCGGCGGGGAGATCGGTCCGCGGGTCCGCCGGGCGCTCGAGCAGGTCGGCCTCGGCGAGCGCGCGCGGCACCGCCCGCCCGAGCTGTCGGGCGGTCAGCAGCAGCGCGTGGCCATCGCCCGGGCGCTGGTCACCGAGCCGGCGCTCGTCCTCGCCGACGAGCCGACCGCCAACCTCGACAGCGCGACCGGCCGCGAGATCGTCGACCTCATGCGCCGACTCAACCGCGAGCGCGGCACGACGTTCGTCTTCTCCACCCACGACCCGCGGATCATGGCGGCCGCCGACCGCGTGGTCCAGATCTCCGATGGGAGGGTGCAGGCATGACCATCCACCGACGCCTCGCCGCCGCGCTCGCCGTGGTGCTCTTTCTCGGCATCTGGCGGCCGGACTCGATCGAGCCCCAGACGCTCGACCTCGTCGCCGAGGGTCGCCAGGCGCTCGACGCCGACCGCATCGACGACGCCGTGGCGCTGTTCGAGGGCGCCGTGACCGCCGACGCGACGACCCCGGCGGCGCTGGCCCGGCTCGGCAGCGCGCAGGTCCGCGAGGGCGGGCTGCGGGGGCTCTAGGCCATGGGCCTCTACCTGAAGCTCGCCCTCCGCAACGTCTTCCGCAACCGGCGGCGCACGCTGATCACGGTCGCCGCCATGGGCTTCGGCGCCGCCGCCATCATCGTCTTCGGCGGGTTCGTGAACGCGATCTACTGGGGCGTGCGCGAGTCGACGATCCGCAGCCAGCTCGGCCACATCCAGCTCTACCGCACGGGCTACTCGGAGAAAGGCAACCTGGCGCCCTACGACTACCTGATCGCCGACTACGCCGCGCTCCGCCGGGACCTCGTCACGCTGCCGCACGTGCGCGCCGTCACCGCGCGCCTGGGCTTCTCCGGGCTCGTGTCCACCGGCGACACGACGACGTCGTTCGTCGGCACCGGCGTGCAGCCGGAGGGCGAGACCGACCTCTCGTCGCTGGCGGTGATCGTCGAGGGCAAGGAGCTCGCCACCCGCGATCCGCGGGGGGTCACGCTCGGCGTCGGGCTCGCCCGCGCGTTCGGCGTGAAGCCGGGGGACGACCTCACGCTGCTGTCGACGACCAAGGCCGGGGCGATCAACGCGCTGGCCGTCAAGGTCCGCGGCGTGTGGGAGTCGGGCGAGAAGGCCTACGACGACCGCTTCCTGCGCGCGCCGCTGTCCGAGGTCCAGCGGCTGCTCGACGTCGAGCACGGCGAGGTGCAATCGATCGTGCTGCTGCTCGACGCCACCGAGAACACCGGCGCCGTCCGCGCCGACATCGAGCGGCTCATCCGCGAGCGCGGGCTCGACCTCGAGATCCGGACCTGGGACGACCTGGCGCTGCGCTATCACCAGGTGCGCGAGCTGTTCGGGCGGATCTTCGCGGTCCTCACCCTGATCGTCTCGATCATGGTCGTGTTCGGCATCACCAACACGATGACGATGGCCATCTTCGAGCGCACCCGCGAGATCGGCACGGTCATGGCGCTGGGCACGCGGCGGCGCGGCGTCGTCGCGATGTTCGTGCTGGAGGGCGTGGCCCTCGGAGCGCTGGGCGGCCTGGTCGGCGTCGTGCTGGGCATCGTGCTCGCGCGCGTGGTGTCCGCCATCGGCATCCAGCTGCCGCCGCCGCCCGGGTCCACGCGCGGCTTCCTGGTCCAGATCTTCGTCGTGCCGCAGGTGCTGCTGCAGGCGTTCCGCCTCTCGCTGGTCACCGCCGCCCTGGCCTCGCTCTACCCCGCCTGGCGCGCCGCGCGCCTGAACGTCGTGGAGGCCCTTCGGCATGTCTAATCCAATGGGGGGCCTCGAACGGGCCCCCCAAGCCCCCCAACGCTCGGGTCACCCCGGCGAAGCCGGGGCGCCCCTCGATGCCCCGCGTGGAGACTCGGGTCACTCCGACAAAGCCGGGGCGCCCGTCGGCGCCGTGGCGGCCGGCGGTTCCACCGTCGCGCCTGTCGGTTCCGGCGCGGCGGCCGGCGGTTCTGCGCAGCGGGTGGCGGCGGTGTCAGTGACGGGCTTGCTGTTCGGGAGTGGGCCGCGGTTTGCGCGGGATGCGATCGGGCCGGTGCTCGTGTTCTATGCGGGATGGAAGCTGCTCGGGCTGACGGCGGCGATCGTCGGGGCCACGGCGCTGGCGCTGGGCACCTTCGGATGGGAGCGACGGAAGGCGCGGAGCGGCCTGGGCGCGGCGCTCGGGCTGGGGATCGCGCTCACCCAGGCCGTCGCGGGGCTCGCCACCGGCAGTGCAGTCGCCTATTTCCTGCCGGGCGTCATCGCCAACGCGCTGTACGGCGTCGCCTTCATCGTCTCCGTCCTCATCGGCCGGCCGCTGGCCGGGGTGTTCGCCCAGGAGACGTATCCGTTTCCGCCGGCGGTGAAAGCCTCGCTGACGTTCCGGCGCGTCTTCTCGCGCGTATCCCTCGCCTGGGGCGTCTACCTGCTGCTTCGGAGCGCGCTGCGCCTGGCCGTGCTCTCGTGGCGCGACGTGGACCTCATCGTGGCCGTCAACGTGCTCACCGGGATGCCGTTCACGGCCGCGCTCACCGCGTGGTCGATCTGGTACGGCGTCCGTGGCTTCCGGCGCAGCCGGGAGTGGGGCTGGGCGCTCGGCCTGCTCGTGGCCCTCCTGCTGGGCGTCGCCGGGCCGGCGCGCTCGGACCAGGCGGCGGACATCGTCGCCGACGCCGACCGGTTTCGGCGGCCCGCCGAGAGCTTCGTGTGGAAGATCTCGATCACGAGCCAGGAGGCGAAGAAGGCGCCGTCGGTCGACGGCTTCGAGGTCTTCGTCAAGGGGGCCGGCCGGTCGTTCGTGAAGTTCGTCGCTCCCCCGCGCAGCGTCGGCCGCTCGCTGCTGGCCCTCGGTCGCGACCTCTGGATCTACCTGCCCGACGCCGGCAAGCCGGTCCGCATTCCGTTCTCGCAGCGCCTCGTCGGCCAGGTGGCCAACGGCGACATCGCCCGCGCCGACTACACCGGCGACTACGACGCCACGCCGGTCGGCGAGGACACCGTGGCGGGCGTCGCCTGTCACGTGCTCGACCTCAAGGCGAAGACCAAGGAGGTCACCTACGCGGCCATCAAGTACTGGGTCGCCAAGGACGGCCGCCGGCCGGTCAAGGCCGAGTTCTACGCGGCCACCGGCACCCTGCTCAAGACCGGATCCTTCGATACCTTCAAGGAGCTGACGCCCGGCCGGGTGCTGGCCACGCGCCTCACGCTGGTCGACGCCATCCGCAAGGACAAGCGCTCCGTGCTCGACTACGGGGAGATCACCGTGCGCGACCTGCCCGAGAAGTACTTCGACAAGAACTACATGAAATCGCTCGACTGACGTGCGACCGATGGCGGCCGCCCTCGCGCTCTGCTGCCTGGCCGCCGGCGCCGCCGCCGAGGAGCCCGAGCGCGAGGTCGACCGGCTCACCGCCCTGCGCGTCCGCGGGCGCGTCGCCGAGGAGTTTGCCTATCGCCTCCACGACCCCGGCGACGTCTCGAAGCTCAAGACGGTGGGCTGGCTCGACAGCAAGTACACGATCTCCGAGGCCGCCAGCCTCCGCGTCGCCGTGCGAGGCTGGTACGACGCCGTCTTCGACGCGACCGACCGCTACCCGGCCAACGTCGTGCGCGATCAGAAGACCGAGCTCATGCTGCGCGAGGCGCTGCTCACGCTGTCCCACGGAGACCTCGACGCCCGCCTCGGCCGCCAGCAGATCGTCTGGGGCGAGGCGATCAGCACGTTCGTGACCGACGTCGTCAATCCCAAGGACTTCCGCGAGTTCGTGCTGCCGGACTTCAGCGAGCTGCGGATTCCGATCTGGGCCCTCGGTGCGACGTATCGCCTCGCCCCCAACGTGACGCTCGAGGGCGTGTGGACGCCGGATACCCTGCACAACAAGCTGCCCAAGCACGGCGCCGAGTTCCAGTTCGCCGGGCCGGAGTTCCGGTTCCGGAATCCGGTGGTGCGCCTGCCCGACGGCCTCGACGAGTTCAGCCTGGAGCGAAGCGAGGGCGGCATCCGGCTGTCGGCGCTGCGCAACGGCTGGGACGCCTCGCTCATCTACTACGACCAGGCCGACAAGACGCCGGTCCTGTTCCAGCGCCGCGTGCGGCAGCCGGCGCCGCGGCCGGACGTGATCGTGCTGGAGCCGATACACCCCCGGCTGCACATCGTGGGCGCCACGCTGGCCAAGAGCCTGGAGCCGGTCGTCATCCGCGGCGAGGTCGCGGTCGGCGTCGGCAAGCGGTACGAGACCACCGATCCGCTCGATCGCGACGGCGTCGTGCGCCGCGACACGATCGACTACCTGGTCGGCGTCGACGTCCCGCTGTTCTGGGACATCGACGCCGCGCTGCAGCTCAGCCAGAGGCTCCTCACCGGCTCGGCCAGCAACCTGACGCAGCCGGGCATCGCGGGCCGGGCGACGACCTCGCTGGCGGTGCGCCTGACGACGGGGTTCTTCGACAACACGCTGAACCCGACGATCCTCTTCGTCGTCGGCGCCGAGCGCGCCGACTATCGCCTGAGCCCGCGGCTCGAGTGGCTGGTGAGCGGCAGCGTGACCCTCGCGGTCGGCGCCGACATCTTCGAGGGGTCGCGGCGCACGCTCTACGGGCAGTTCGACCGCAACGACCGGGTGACGCTCACCACCACCTGGAGATTCTGAACCGAGGGAGGATCCGACATGGCGCGACGCTGCTCCGGCAACGGCTTGATGCTCGCAGGCCTGATCGTCACCCTGGTCGGCCTGGCCGTGGCGCTCCGGGCGACTCTCCAGATCCCCGGCGACTGGACGACCGTCGCCGTCGGCGTCGTGCTGCTCACAGCCGGCGCGCTGCGCTCGCTCGTCGGCAGCCGCCGACCCGACTCGTCGCCGCCCGGCTCGTCCTGATACGATCGCCCCGATGAGCAGGGCCGAGACGATCCGCCGGCTGAGGTCGACCCACTGGTTCCGCGTCGGCGTCGTGAGCGCCGTGGGCGCGCTCCTGCTCACGGCGCTCTTCGCGCTGGCCGGCGGCGTCGACATCGCGGTGACGCTCCGGAGCGCGCTGATCCACGCCGGCAGCATGACGGTGCTGGTGACGCTGACGATGCAGCGGCTCCGGCCCCGTCTTCAGGCGTGCGCGGGGCCGCTGCGGTGGGCGCTGCTGGTCCCGACGTTGCTGACGCTGTCGGTGGCGGGCACCCTGCTCGCCTGCGGCGTCATCACGGTCCTCGGCCTGCGAGCCCAGGAGCTCTACTGGACCTGCTTCCGCCACGATCTCAGCGTCAACGCGCTCATCACGCTGACGATCGGCATCAGCATGTCGCTCTACGAGACGCAGCGGCGGCGCCTCGACGTCGTCACGCTGGCGCTGCACGAGCGCGAGCTCGACCACGAGCGCGCCCGGAAGATGGCGCTGGAGGCGCGGCTGGGCGCGCTGGAGGCGCGGCTGCAGCCTCATTTCATGTTCAACACGCTCAACGCGATCTCGGCGCTCATCGAGGAGGACCCCGCGCAGGCCGAGCGGACCGTGGAGCGCCTGGCCGCCCTGCTGCGCTTCTCGCTCGACGCGACGGAGCGCGGCCTGGTGCCGCTGGCCCACGAGCTCAAGATCGTCGCCGACTATCTGGAGATCGAGCGCACGCGGTTCGGCGAGCGGCTGTCGTACGTGCTCGACGTCGCGGCCGACGCGGCGGCCTGCGAGGTGCCGCCGCTGGCCGTCCAGACCCTGGTCGAGAACAGCGTCAAGCACGCGATCGCGCCGCGACCCCAGGGCGGGCGCATCCGCGTGGAGGCCGACGTGGCCGACGCCCAGCTCCGCGTCCGCGTGTGGGACGACGGGCCGGGATTCACGACGGCGGCCATCCGTCCCGGGCACGGGCTCGACAACGTCCAGGGCCGCCTGGCCGCGCGCTTCGGGCCCGCCGCCGGCCTGACGGTCGGCCAGCGCGACGGGGGCGCGGTGGTCACCCTCTCGCTGCCGACCACGCGATGACCGGAGTCGAGCGGCTGCGGGCCTTCGTCCTCGACGACGAGCCGCTGGCGGTCAAGCGCCTGGCGCGGATGCTGGAGGCGACCGGGCGCGTCGAGATCGTCGGGCGTGCGACCGACCCCGAGGACGGGCTCGCGCAGGTGGCGGCGCAGGCGGTCGACGTCCTCTTCGTGGACATCCACATGCCGGGCCTCACGGGGTTCCAGGTCGTGGAGCGGCTGCCGGCCGGACCGATGATCGTCTTCACCACCGCGCACGACCAGCACGCCGTGCAAGCGTTCGAGGTGAACGCGGTCGACTACCTGCTCAAGCCCATCGAGCGCGAGCGCCTCGACCGCGCGCTCGACCGCCTGCTCGCGCGCCGGGCCGGCACGGGCGAGGACTGGCGGGGCGCGCTCGAGCGCCTGGCCCGCCACCTGCGCGCCTCCACGTTCCTCGACCACCTCGCCTCGCGCGTGCGCGACCGCGTGCAGCTGATCCCCGTCGACCAGGTCACCCACGTGACCGCCCGGCAGCGCGCGACCTACGCGGTCACCGCCACGAGCGAGCACCTGCTCGACCTGACGATCGTCGAGCTGGAGCGGCGCCTCGATCCCGCGCGCTTCTTCCGCATCCACCGCGGCACGCTGGTCAACGTCACCTGGATCGCCGAGCTCCACCCCGACGAGGACGGTCATCTGCTGGTCTGTCTCAAGGATCCGCGCCGCACCGAGCTCGCCGTCTCCCGCGACCGCGTCCGCGCGCTCAAGGAGCGGCTGGCCCTACCCTGATAGGAGCGACGTCATGCGCACCGCGTACCGAGCGTCCGCCCTCGCCGCTCTCGCCAGCCTTCTTCTCCTCCTCTCACCGCGGCCCGCCGGCGCCGAGCCGTACGGCGGGCTGCGACACCGACGTCGATCAGAAGGTGTTCGGCACCGCGACCTTCGAGGACATCGGGTTCGACACCTCGATCGTCTTCGGCGGCAAGGCGGGATATTTCTTCGAGACGCCCGTGCTCGGTGGCAACACGGGGCTCGAGCTCGAGGTGTACCACTTCCGGCCGGACATCGGGACCCAGACGGTCGGCGTCTCGGCGAACGGGCTCAGCGGTACGACGACGTTCCGTCACGCCGATCTGCACGTGACCGCGATCGGGCTCAACGGGCTCTATCGATTTCCGCTCGCTCGAAGCGCCGAGTTCCCCCAGGGGCGGTTTCACCCGTACGCCGGGGTCGGCCTCGGGGCGTTCATCGCGCGCTTCGAGACGCGAACGACGGCGCTCGACGTCCCCACCGACTTCGGCGATACCGACGTGCGGGTGGGCGCGCAGGCGCTGGCCGGTGCGCGGTTCTTCCTGATGCCGCACGTGGCGCTCTTCGGCGAGTACCGGTTCGTCCACACGGCCGACTTCACCTTCGCGCCGATCTCCGACGTGGGGACGCGAGGCGGGGCGCCGACGCTCGAGCTCACCAGGCTGCAATTCGGCCTCACGACTCACATGCTCCAGGTCGGCATCGCGTATCACTGGTAACCGCCGCGCCGCCCGCGGTCACGGCGTGATCGCGATCCACGCCCGCCGCCTCGCGCGGCCGGTGAGCCGCGCGAACCCATCGAGGACGCGCACCTGCCAGCCGTACTTCGCCCGCAGCGCGGCGCGCGCCCGCGCGATGAGCGCGCCGTCGCTGACCAGCCGTGCGGTCGCCTCCTGCCAGGGTCCCCGCAGGCCGCCGCGGGCGTCGCAGGGGGCGATCCGCACGCGCGGCGAGCCCCGCAGCCGCTTGACCTTGCCGGCGTCGCCGGCGCTCACCACCCACAGCGTCCCGCCCTGCGCGGCGAACCACACCGGCGTCGCGACCTCGGCGCCGCTGCGGCGAGACGTGGCCAGGCTGAGATAGCGATGGCGATCGAGCTCGTCGGCGTTCATGGCGCGCGCCGCTAATAGCCCCGGGCGCGGTCGACGAGGTTCAGCAGCGGCGCGCCGGCGAGGTAGCGCCGCAGGTTTTCGGCGAAGAGCTCGGCGCAGCGGTCGTCGTAGCTCGGCAGGAAGCCCGACACGTGGGGCGAGAGGATGACGTTGTCGACGCGGTACAAGGGATGGCCGGCCGGCGGCGGCTCCTCGGCGAACACGTCGACCGCCGCGCCGGCGATCCGGCGCTCGCCGAGCGCCCGGGCCAGGGCGGCCTCGTCCACGCTGGCGCCGCGGCCGACGTTGATGAAGTACGCGGTCGGCTTCATGCGGGCCAGCTCCGGCGCGCCGATCATGTGTCGCGTCGCGGGCGTCAGCGGCGCGGCCATCACGACCACGTCCGAGCGCTCGAGCAGCTCGGGCAGCCGCGCGGGCGGCAGCCAGGCCTCCGGCAGACGGCCCTCGGGATCGCCGGTGCCCGGCGGGCAGTAACCGGGGTCGGCGCGCTCGGACGGATCGCGCTTGCAGGCGAGGATCGTCATCCCGAACGCGGTCCGGGCGATGCGGGCCAGCTCGCGGCCGATGCTGCCGTAGCCGACGATACCGAGCGTGGCGCCGCGCACCTCGGCCGGCACGAACAGCGGCCAGCGCTGCTCGTCGGGCGGCCACTCGCCCCGGGCCTGCCACTCGACCATCCGCGGGACTCGGTGAGCCAGGGCCAGCAGCACGGTGATCGCGTACTCGGCGATCGTCGCCGCGTGCACGCCGCTCGTCGTCGTCAGCGGGATGGCGCTCGTCGTGTAGAGCGGGTGATCGTGAAGCGCGTTCACCCCGGCCATGTGGAGCTGGACCCACTTGAGGCGGGGCGCCTGCCCCAGGTCCCGCGGCGGCGCTCCCGCGTAGAGCACGTCGACCTCGGCGTAGTCGGCTCGCGCGGCGTCGGCGCCGGTGACGCGCAGCTCCGGCGACGCCCGCCGGAGCCGCTCGAGCTGGGCCTCGTTGAACCGCATGGTGACCAGGACGTCGAGCATGGCCGACCGATTCTAGCCGACCGGGGCGTTACAATCGCGCCCATGTCCCCTCTCTCGCCGGCGGCGCTGGCCGACCGGCAGGACGTCGTCGACACGGTCGTCCGCTACGGGTGTGCGCTCGACGCCAAGGACTGGGCGGGAGCACGCTCGTGCTTCGCCGACGAGATCGAGGCCGACTACGCCGACCTGCGCGGCACCGGGCCCGAGCGGGTGGCGGCCCAGGCCTTCGTCGATCTGCGGCGTCGCGCGCTGGAGGGGCTGCAGACTCACCACATGAGCACCAACCACCTGGTCACCCTCGACGGCGATCGCGCCACCTGCGTGTCGGCCATGCTGATCCACCGCCTCGACCCGCGGCGCGAGTCGGACAACACCTTCGACACGCTCGCCCACTACACCCACGGGCTGATCCGCACGCCGCAGGGCTGGCGCATCGCGCGCGTGCAGCAGAGGGTGGCCTGGAATCGTGGCAACCCGGCCGTGCACGCGGGCGCGCGCCCGGCGCGGCCGTGAGCCTGCCCGCGCTGGAGGAGGTTCTCGAGCCCGCGCTGCCGATCTGCGATCCGCACCATCACCTGTGGGATCATCCGGGCCGGCGCTATCTCCTCGACGAGCTGCTGGGCGACACCGGCAGCGGCCACGACGTGCGCGCCACGGTGTTCGTGGAGTGCCTGTCGATGTACCGCGCCGACGGGCCGGCCGCACTGCAGCCTGTCGGCGAGACGGAGTTCGTCAATGGCATCGCCGCCATGAGCGCCAGCGGCCGCTACGGCCCGACGCGCGTGGCCGCCGGCATCGTGGGCTTCGCCGATCTCGGCCTCGGCGACCGTGTTGGCGAGGTCCTCGACGCCCACCTGGCGGCGAGCCCGCGCTTCCGCGGCATCCGCCACGCCGCCGGCTGGGATGCCAGCGAGGCCGTCCGCAACTCCCACACGAATCCGCCACCCGGACTGCTGGGCGACGCGCGGTTTCGCCGCGGCTTCGCCCGGCTGGCGGCGCGCGGCCTCGCGTTCGATGCCTGGCTCTACCACCCCCAGCTTCCCGAGCTGACCGACCTCGCCCGGGCGTTTCCCGACACCACGATCGTCCTCGACCACTTCGGCGGTCCGCTCGGCATCGGGCCCTACCAGGGCCGACGGGCAGAGGTCTTCACCGCGTGGGCACGCGCCATCCGCGCGCTGGCCGACTGTCCGAACGTCGTGGCCAAGCTCGGCGGCCTCGTCATGCCGCTCACCGGGTTCGGCTTCCACAAGCGCGAGGCGCCGCCGACGTCCACCGAGCTCGCCGACGCCACCCGCGACTGGTACCTGCACACCATCGACTGCTTCGGCGTCGCGCGCTGCATGTTCGAGAGCAACTTCCCGGTCGACAAGGTCAGCGCCTCCTATCGGACGCTCTGGAACTCTTTCAAGCTCATTGCCGCCAAGCTCTCGGCCGCAGAGAAGGCCGCGCTCTTTCACGACACCGCGACGCGCGTCTATCGGCTGCCGGCTATCTCTTGAGCGC
>Ga0209474_10001900_pt1 | contig 19741 bp, 17 predicted proteins | sample GraSoiAngelo_145_FD_185902 | JGI IMG/M metagenome (GOLD analysis project Ga0209474, IMG submission 185902) | Grasslands soil microbial communities from the Angelo Coastal Reserve, California, USA - 14_1009_05_20cm (SPAdes) (version 2) | ecosystem: Environmental > Terrestrial > Soil > Grasslands... | reverse complement strand
TGATTTTCCCGAACCCGAGCTTGACAGACTTCGCCGTGAGATTTTACAGGTCGAGGTCTTGCAGCCGGGGCTTGACGCCTTGGGGCTGCGTCAACACTTAGAGCGCTGCGGGTTTGCTGGAACCTTAGACGGAATGCTGTCGCCTGTGGTCGACCATGCCGGGTTTTTGGGGCGGGATGGCGATGACGAGGCAATCCGGCAGGGTTGGCTGCACGTGCTGAGAATGATTGGGGAGGAGAACCGCAGCGAGCGTGCCAGTGCGGCAGACGCCTTGGCGCGCGACCCCTCGGATGCGACCTGGGAACGGTTCCTGGCGTTGCGCGGGCGGCAGACCGAGGAGGATTTTGCGACGACGGAGTTCCTGTCCGGCGGGCCGAAGGAGCAAGAGCCTCGATGATCTTTTACGATGACCGGCGCCGCGGTGGCCCGCGGCATGTCATGACGAGGCTTTACTGATTTTAAGCCCTGTTGTGGGCAATATGTCCTTAATTGCATCAAAGGATGGCGGCATGGCAAAAACGGCAGCGGCGTCAGAAACGGCGGAAGCCCGCGAGGACGTGGCCGAGACTCCGCTCCTCGACACGGTCGCCGCGGCGATCAAGAAGATGGTCGCGCGCGGCAAGGAGCGTGGGTATCTGACCTATGACGAGCTGAATGCCGCGTTGCCGCAGGACCAGGTGTCCTCCGAGCAGATCGAGGACACGATGACGATGCTGTCCGAGCTCGGCATCAACGTCATCGAGAGCGAAGAGAGCGAAGAGCCCGCCGAGGCTGAGGCCGAGAGCGAAGACGGCGAAAGCGAGGCGCGCGGCAATGTCGATGATGACATCGGCCGCACTGACGATCCCGTCCGCATGTATCTGCGCGAAATGGGCTCGGTCGAGCTGCTGTCGCGCGAGGGCGAGATCGCGATCGCCAAGCGCATCGAGGCCGGCCGCGAGATGATGATCGGCGGCATCTGCGAAAGCCCGCTGACCGTGCGCGCGCTGGTCGGTTGGCGCGATACGCTGAACGAAAACAAGATGCTGTTGCGCGACATCGTCGATCTCGACGCGACCTATGGCAGCGCCAATCTCGATGAGGCCGGGGCGGCGATCATCAAGGCTGCCGAGGCGGTCGGCGATCCGAACGGCGCGGCGGCCGACAGCGAAGACGTTGTCGTTGAGCTTTCCGAGGACGCAGAAGCCGAGGGCGAGGACGGCGAGGGTGAGGAAGCCGGCCCCTCGCTGGCCGCGATGGAAGCCCAGCTGAAGCCCGGCATGATGGCGATCTTCGACTCGGTCGCCGAACGGCACAAAAAGCTGCACAAGATCCAGGACCAGCGCATCGCCGCGATCGTCAAGGGCACCCAGCTGCCGCGCGCCACCGAACGCCGCTACGACAAGCTGAAGGACGAAGTGATCGAGCTCTTGGGCAAGGTGCGCTTCAACAACACCCGCATCGAGCACCTCGTCGAGCAGCTCTACGAACTGAACCGCCGCCTCGTCACCGAAGAAGGCCGCATGCTGCGGCTCGCCGAGAGCGCTGGTGTCAAGCGCGCCGAATTCCTGCAGGCCTACATGGGCGACGAGCTGTCAGGCGATTGGCTCGAGCGCGCCGGCGCCCTGACCGGGCGCGGCTGGGCCAAGCTGGTCGAGCGCCATGCCGGCGATGTCGGCCGCCATCGCGCCGCAATCGCCCAGATCGCCGGCGATGCCAAATTGCCGATCTCCGAGTTCCGCCGCGTCGTGCAGACCGTGCAGCGCGGCGAGCGCGAGGCCAGCCGCGCCAAAAAGGAGATGGTCGAGGCCAATCTGCGGCTCGTCATCTCGATCGCCAAGAAATACACCAATCGCGGCCTGCAATTCCTCGATCTGATCCAGGAAGGCAATATCGGGCTGATGAAGGCGGTCGATAAGTTCGAGTACCGCCGCGGCTATAAATTCTCGACTTACGCTACCTGGTGGATCCGCCAGGCGATCACCCGGTCGATCGCCGACCAGGCGCGCACGATCCGCATCCCGGTGCATATGATCGAGACGATCAACAAGCTGGTGCGCACCTCGCGCCAGATGCTGCACGAGATCGGCCGCGAGCCGACCCCCGAGGAGCTCGCCGAGAAATTGGCGATGCCTTTGGAGAAGGTGCGCAAGGTGTTGAAGATCGCCAAAGAGCCGATCAGCCTCGAGACGCCGATCGGCGACGAGGAAGATTCGCATCTCGGCGATTTCATCGAGGACAAGAACGCCGTCCTGCCGTTGGATGCGGCGATCCAGGCCAATCTGCGCGAGACGACGACGCGGGTTCTGGCCTCGCTGACCGCGCGCGAGGAGCGTGTCCTGCGCATGCGCTTCGGCATCGGCATGAACACCGACCACACCTTGGAAGAGGTCGGCCAGCAATTCTCGGTGACCCGCGAGCGCATACGCCAGATCGAGGCGAAGGCGCTCCGGAAGCTCAAGCACCCGAGCCGCTCGCGCAAACTGCGCAGCTTCCTCGATACCTGAGGGCTCCAGCCCCGCATCCGAACCCTCTCCCCGCTTACGGGGAGAGGGTTGATCATCTCGCGACCGCGCGCCGCTTTCTTAACCCGCGCCCGGCCCCATCCCATTCCCTCCCCCGCTTGCGGGGGAGAGTTAGGGTGGGGGCAAACGGGAGGGGCAGTCCGAGGTGCAGCCGAGAACGGGTGAGGGGCGACAACGCCCACGATCTTTCCTATCTTTCTGAACGGCGGGCCCGTAGTTCAGCTGGTTAGAACGCGCCGCTCATAACGGCGTTGTCGCAGGTTCGAGTCCTGCCGGGCCTACCATCCCCTCTGTGAAATGCGCCCGCGACAACTCGCGTTGCGGGATTTCGTCCAGACCGCATAAGCTGTGCCACAACACGGCGTGGAAGCGGCGGGAGGGAACATGACCGACACGGCAGGCGGAGCGACTGTCAGCCCGGGCAGCGGCCCGGGGGCGATCGAGCGGCCGGCGCTCGGTAACGAGCCCGGCGATTACTGGGGCTCGGATGCGGTCGCGCTGATGCTGCGCGAGCTCGACATCCCCTATGTCGCGCTGAACCCCGGCGCCTCCTATCGCGGGCTGCATGACAGCCTGGTCAATTTGCTCGGCAACCGCGACCCGCAGATGCTGCTCTGCCTGCACGAGGAGCACGCCGTCGCGATGGCGCATGGCTACGCCAAGGTTACCGGCCGGCCGATGGGTGCCATCGTCCACAGCAATGTCGGGCTCATGCATGCGACGATGGCGATCTTCAACGCCTGGTGCGACCGTACGCCGGTCGTCGTGCTCGGCGCCACCGGCCCGGTCGATGCCGCCAGGCGCCGGCCCTGGATCGACTGGATCCACACCGCGCAGGACCAGGGCGCATTGATCCGCAACTACACCAAATGGGACGATCAGCCGGCCTCGGTCGCGGCCGCCGCGGAATCGATGCTGCGCGCCCACCGCATGGCGGTGACGCCGCCCTGCGGGCCGGTCTACATCTGCCTCGACGCTGCCTTGCAGGAGAGCCGCATCGGCGAGCTGCCGCCACTCCCCAGCGCCGAGCGCTTCCGCCCGCCGCGCCCGGTCGCGCCCAATCCGGCGGCGCTGCAGGAAGCCGCCGCCCTGCTGCAAGAAGCCGAACGGCCCCTGATCCTGGTCGGCCGCGTCGCACACGGTGACGCGGAGTGGCAGCGCCGCATCAAATTCGCCGAGGCGCTCGGCGCGGTCGTTTTGACCGACCCGAAGACCGGCGCCGGCTTCCCGTCATCCCACAAGCTCCAAGGCCCGCCTTGCGGCAACCAGCCGAGCGATGCGGCGTGCGAATTGCTCCGCGCCGCCGATGTCGTCCTGAACCTCGACTGGGTCGATCTCGCCGGCCTCTTAAAAACCGCCTGGGGTGCCGAGCCGGTCGGCAACAAGGTCATTTCCGCCTCGCTCGATCATCTCGTGCATAATGGCTGGAGCATGGATTACCAGGGCCTCGCACCGGTTGACCTCCATCTAGCCGTGCTGCCCGATATCGTGGTCGAAGCGTTACTGCCATTGCTGCAGCCGCGCGAGCCGGGCTGGCCCGACCGCAAGCCGACACCGTGCGCGGCATTGCCGGCGCTGACCGGCGACACGATCGCGCCGTTAATGCTCGCCGCCGCGTTGCGCGAGGCGGTCGGTAGCCGCCTGACGACCCTGATCCGCACGCCGCTCGCCTGGATCGGCAATACCTGGGAGATCGGCCACCCGCTCGACACGCTGGGCGGCGATGGCGGCGGCGGCATCGGCGGCGGCCCCGGCATGGCGGTCGGCGCGGCATTAGCCTTGCGGGACAGCGGCCGCTTGCCGATCGCTGTGCTCGGCGATGGCGATTTTCTGATGGGCTGCACCGCGATCTGGACGGCGGTGCATTACCGCATCCCGCTGCTCGTTATCGTCTCCAACAACAATTCCTTCTTCAACGACGAGCTGCACCAGGACCGCATGGCGCGGCAGCGCAGCCGGCCGGTCGCCAACCGCTGGATCGGCCAGCGCATCGCGGATCCCGAGCCCGATCTGGCGACGCTGGCGCGCGGCCAGGGTGCCGAGGGGTTCGGCCCGATCCGCCGTCCTGAGGAGTTGCTCCGCGCATTGCGCGCCGGCATCGATTGCGTCGAGGGGGGCGGCGTCGCGGTTGTCGATGTCAGGGTCGAACCCGGCTACGCGCCGGTCAATGCTCCCGCCAACCGGCGTTGATCGGCCGCGGCGGCAAGGAATGAACGACACGACCGTGCTGAGCGGCGCGGCTCTGCAGGTGCCGCCGGAGACCGATCTCGTCGAGTGGTATTTCGAGCAGGGCTGGACCGACGGACTGCCGGTCGTGCCGCCGAACCCGGCTTCGGTCGAGGCGATGGTCACTGCGCTCGGAGGCGACCCTGATCTCGTCGAATGCAAGATCCCGCCGCGCCACGGCAGCCTGACGCGCGAGGTCCTGGCGATCAATCTGGTGATGGCCGGCTGTAAGCCGGAATACGCGCCGGTGGTCCGAGCCGCACTGCTGGCCTTGACCCAGCCCGCCTTCAATCTGAATGGCGTCCAGGCGACGACCCATATGGCGGCGCCGCTCCTCGTCGTGAACGGTCCGATCGCACGCGCGATCGGCATGAACCCCGGCGCCAACGCCTTTGGATCGGGCAACCGCGCCAATGCCACGATCGGGCGGGCGATCCGTCTTGTGTTGCTCAATGTCGGCGGCGCCTGGCCGGGCGATCTCGACAAGGCGACCCTCGGTCATCCCGGCAAATACACCTACGCCGTCGCCGAGAACGAGGCGGAGAGCCCATGGGCGCCCTACCATGTCGAGAAGGGCTTCGGGCCCGAGGATTCGACCGTCTTCGTCACCGCCGCCGAGCCGCCGCACAGCGTCACCAACCATGTCGCCGACGATCCCGAGGGTATCCTTGACAGCATCTGCTCGGCGATGAGCACGATCGCCAACAACAACGCTGTGTCGTCGGGGCATTGCGCGGTCGTGATCGGCCCCGAACATGCGCGCGCGATCGCCGCCAAGGGCTGGACCCGGCACGACGTCCGCAACTACCTGTATATGAACGCGTGGAATCTATTCGGCGAGCTGGCTTTCAACCATCGCTACGGCCGCGTTTACAACCGCAACCTGCCGCGCTGGTACAAGCGCGAATTGGATTCGCGCATCCCGATCGTGCCGAGCCCCGAACACATCCATCTGTTCGTGATCGGCGGCGCGGCCGGGCGGTTCTCGGCATTTATTCCGGGATGGGGACACATGTCCTCGCCGGTATTGCGCAGCATCGAGGATGGCGGCGGCAATCGGGCGCCGGTCTGCGTCGACGGCATGTGTTATCTGTGACTAGGAGAGGCGAATGAAGAAGGGCGATTTCAAGATCGTCTTCGATCCGCGCGGCCGGGTCGATGCCGAGCGCATCACGCGGGCGCCGCGGGTGGCGGCGCTCGCAGGGTTGCGGCTCGGCATTCTCGATAACACCAAATGGAATGCCAATCGGCTGCTGCGGAAAACCGCCGATCGGCTCGGCGAGCAGCATCGCTTCACGGCCATCAACTACTACCGCAAGGAAAGCTTCTCGAAATACGCCGATCCGGACCTGCTCGCCGCGATCGCCGCCGACAACGACATCATTCTGACCGCGATCGGCGATTGAGGGTCGTGCACGTCGTGCTGTACGCATGACGGCATCAGGCTTGAAGCGCTGGGACGGCCGACGGCAGTCGTCGTCACCACCGAATTTCTGCACGAGGCTGAGGTGCAGCGCGCCGCGCTTGGCATGCCCGATCTCTCGCCGGTCGTCATCGACCACCCGCTCAGCACCTTGTCCGAAGCCGAAATCGACGCCCGTGCGGCCCAAGCGGTGGAGGGTGCCGTCGCGGTATGGCTCGGCAGACAGGGTGCGGTCTAGTCCGGGTCTTCCTTGCGCCAGAAGCCGAGCAGAAAACGGCTCGATCTGCGGCGGTTCGGGCCGAGCTGCGTGCGGATTTCGCTGAGATCAATATCTCGCAGATTCAGCCACCGACTGACGATCAGCTTCGCGATGATCGCGATCGCCAGAAACGAACCGAAATAGATCGAGGCGGTGACGAGCGCGTCCACTATGAGCGGTGGCTCAACGCCACGCCTTCCGTCGTCACAAAATACTTCGCCAGCAGATTGGGCCGGAAACGCTTCGGCACTGACTGCGGATTTTCTACATACGCCAGAAATCGTCGGGTGAAGGCGGCGAAATGCGCCTCGTGCCCGCGGCGCAGCGCGTCCGGCACGGTGACCTGCCATTCGCCGCCCCGGCGGTCGATGCCGATCCCCGGCAATTCCGCCTGCAACGCCGCAACTCGGCGTTCGAGTGCCCCGGCGATATCGGCCTGCGGCACGACATAGAGCTGCGCCCGGTATCCCTCAACCTTGCCCTGCCGCAATTCGAGCCGGGCGCGCGTGCCGCGATATGAGGCGTTGTGGGTATCATCGCCGGCCTCGGTCTGCCAATCCCAGCGGCATTCCAGCGCGACATGAATGCCGCGAATCTCGTAATGCAGCCGGCCGTTGCAGAAATACTCGAGCGCATCGCCCTTGAGCCACGGCCCGAGAAAGTCGGGCCAGGCGGGCTCGCCGGTCACCTCGCGAAATTGCGCGAGGCTGAGCCGGGTCGGCCAACGGCTGGCGCTGTGCAGGCGAATGTCATGCCGGTAGTCGAGCGCCTCGCCCGGAAACAATGCCCGTATCGGCCAAACCCTCGCCCTGTTCGCTGATGTCGAAATACCAGGGCGGCCGCCGATTCGGAACGCCCGCCACGGTCTTCAGCAGCTGATGCGCATTGCTGAGGCTGACGCCAGGTTCGGCGGCATTTCCCGGCACCGGTTCCCCGAAAATTTCGGGGTCGTTGCGCAACGCCTGGATCGCGCGACTGATTTCGCTCATCCGGCCGGTCATCAGATCATGCATGACGAGACCCCGTTCCTCGGCCAGGGTCAGCACCGCTTCCAGTCGGGGCAGATCCTCGCGCCGGATGATCGCCGGCTTGTCGGCCAGCACATGCAGCCCGGCCGCGACCGCCGCCTCGATCCGCTCGATCTTCACTCCGTTACGGCCGGCAATGACCGCGATGCCGCCGGGCGGTTCTTGGGCCAGCCGTGCCAGAAAATCCGGCGCGGCCTGGACCTGCAATTGCCACCGGGTCGGCGCCTCGCTCTGCGCGTTGAAGCGGGCAATCCGGCCGAGGTAGTCGATCAGCTCGGGCCCGAGCGGCGCATAGACATATGCTTCCGGCGACAGGCCCGGATACATCTCCTTCTGTACCAGCGCGGCATGGAAATGGCCGGGATCGATTAGCACCAAGTGAGGCTTCGGCATGGCATTACGGGTCGTTGCGGCTCGGTCAGGCTACACGCTGATGCCGCCTCGGACCATGCTCTGCCACCGACAGCGCTTTTTACCGCCGATCGGTCGCGTTACACTCGGCCAGCACTAGGCTGCCGAGGGGCGAGACTGCCATGCCCGATATCACGATAACGCCGTTGACCAAGATGATCGGCGCCGAAATCGGCGGGGTCGATCTATCGAAGCCGGTCGATGCCGCGACAAGAGAGGCGCTGTCGCAGGCGCTCGCCGAGCACCTCGCGCTGGTGTTTCATGGCCAGAACCTCACCCCGGACCAGTACCTCGCCGCCGCCGAAGCGTTCGGGCCGCCGATGCGGCAGCATTACTCCCAGCACCATATGCCCGGTTACCCGGATATCGGGTTGGTGTGGCACCGCAACGGCCAGGCCCCGGCCGAGCGCTGGCACACCGATCACACCAACCGCGAGCGCCCGCCCGCCGCGACGATGCTGTACGGGGTCGAGATCCCGTCCGCCGGCGGCGCCACGAGCGTCGCCAACATGCGCGCGGCTTACGCTGCCTTGTCCGAGACCGAGCGGGAACGTCTCGACTCGCTGCGCACCGTCAACAGTCTCGATACCGGCAAGAGCGACACCCTGCCGGAAGACTGGGACAAGTACAGTAAGCCCATCGTCCATCCGATGGTGCGCACCCATCCGGTGCACGGGTCGCGCGCGGTGTTCTTCCACATCACCAAGACACTTTACATCGAGGGCATGAGCCCCGAAGCGAGCCGCGCTTATCTGAGCGACTTGATCGACCGCATGATCCGCCCGGAAATCACCTACACGCATCAATGGCGCAAGGGCGATTTGTTCGTCATCGACGACCGCGCCACGATGCACCGGGCGCATGGCGATTACGACCGCCGCGAGAGCCGCGTCTTGTGGCGGATCATCGTCGAGGGCGACCGGCCCCGGCTTGTTTAACCGCTCGTGTGATCGGCGTTTGATCAGCCCGGGGGCAAACAGTCCCGACTGCGAGGCGCAAATCCGCGAAGCCGACCGGCTGCGCGACAGCCGCCAATACGCGGCGGCAGCCGAGGCTTATGCGGCGGCCTTGGCGATCGCGCCGCTGCGTACCGAGATCCGCGTCCAATACGGCAACATGCTGAAGGATTCCGGGCGGATCGTCGAAGCCGAGGCAGCCTACCGCCATGCGCTGTCCGAAAAACCGGACGACGCCGATCTTCATCTGCAGCTCGGTCATGCCCTGAAGTTGCAGGGCAAGCGCAACGACGCCATCGCCTCGTACCGCCGCGCCGCGACACTGCGGCCGGACAATGTCGAGGCGCTGAAAGAGCTGTTCTTCGCCGGTTCGTTCGACGACCAGCAGCAGCTTTTCGACCGCCGACTGGCGGCCGGAGCCGTCGAGGCCATGATGGCGTTGTGTGAGGAAATCGCCCGTCTGCAGCAGAATTTGCGGCGCCTCGCCGAGAAGCTGCCGGACATACAGGCGCAAACCGCGGTGCCGCTGGCCGGGTACGATCGCTTCCGCCGGCTTTACGATGTCCCGCCGGCGCGAGCGCCGCTGCGCCCCTGCCGTTTCGTGGTGATCCTGCCGACACGCGGCGCCGCGCTGGCTACAGTATACGCGCAGCTCGCCGCGATGCGCGCACAGACAATTGCCGATTGGCAGCTTTGCGTGATCGGCGACGATGCGGAAATCCGCCGGATCGCCGAGCGTAGCGCCGTCAGCGATCCGCGCATCGCCTGGACGGATACCGCGGCCGGCGAAGATCTCGCCGCCGCCGAGCGCCGGATCGCGCTGTCGCTCGAAGCGGATTGGCTGGCGTTTCTGGCCGAGGGCGCGCTGTTGCACCCCCGCGCGCTCGAATGGTTTGCTGCTGTCGTGACGCGCGGCGCCGCGTCCGCTTATGTCACCGATGCGGAAGCCATCGCTTCCGACGGTGAAATGACGCGCCGCTCGGCGCCGCTGCTGCGGCAGGTTGTCGACTTCGACACGTTGCTCGAGGCCAACCCGTTCGGCGAAACGGTCGCGGTCGAACATGCGGCTTATCGGGCCATTGCCGATAACCTGGTCACCGCCTCGATCGCGAGCGCCCGCGCTTCGCTGCTACTGCACTTGGCCGAGTACAGCCGTGTCGGCCATATCCCGCTTCCTTTGGTCGCGAGCGATGCAGCGTCTGCCGCCGCGACCTCGCCGGCAGCACACGAAGCCGCGGTACGCGCCTATATCGCTGCGGCTGGCGGCCGACGTCCGGTGCTGGCGCAGGCGCCGGCCAATCCGGGCGCGCCGCTCAGGATCCGCTGGCAGCCGCGCGATCCGGCGGCAAACCTGCTTGTGATCATTCCGACCCGCGATAATGGGATCGATCTCTCGCGTTTCACCGAGAGCTTGCGGCGTCATGCCGAGAGGCCCGAAGCGCTGCGGCTGCTGATCGTCGATAATGGCAGCCGCGATCCCACGACCTTGCGCATCCTCGCTGCGCTGTCGGAACAACCCTGGGCGCAGGTGCTGAGGATCGACGAGCCGTTCAACTGGGCTCGTCTGAACAACCGGGCCGCCGCGGCCACCGACGCGCCGCTGCTGGTTTTCGCGAACGACGATATGACAATGCTGAGCGACGACTGGGATGCGGTACTTCGGGGCTTGCTCGATCGGCCCGAAATCGGCGCGGTCGCCGCCCGCCTTCTCTACCCCGACGATACGATCCAGTCCGGCGGCATCCTGTTCGGTTGGCCCGGCGCTCCGATCCATGACGGTCTTTACGCAAGCCGGGATGAGCCCGGTCCGGCCCGCCGGTTTCAGGTGACGCGCGCCACGGCCGCGGCGGATGGCGCATTCCTCGCCACCCGCCGCTCGGTCTTTCTCCAATACGGTCCGTTTGATGAATTCGGGCTGCCGGTCAATTACAGCGACATCGATTACGGACTGAAGTTGCGCAGCGCTGGGCTGAAGGTGTTGTGGACACCGTCGATCACCGCCTATCACCACGAAGGAAAGAGCCGCGGATTGGATCACCTCGATCCCGAGAAACATGCCCGGCAACGGGCCGAGCAGGCAGTGTTGCGGGCGCGTTGGGGTAGGGTCCTGGATACGGACCCGAGCCTTAATCCGCTCTGGCACCAGGCGACATTGCCATATCGGCTGCTGTCGATGCCCTCGGAGGCTCGGCTGTGGCGCCATATTCGCCTCTGCGCCTCGGCCAATCCCTGGCTGCCGGACAACGAAGGCGCTGATAACGAGAGCTCCGCTTGATCGGGCCACCGCCTTTCGGGCCGCCGCGTTCTTCGTCCTAAACCGCCGGGATGACGGTGTACTACAGTTCAGCTGTCTGCTCTAACCCGGTGCATCGGTCTGATAGCGGATCTCGATCACCTCGATCGGTTCGATGCCGGTCGGCGTCCGCAATTCGACGACATCGCCTTCGTAGGCCTTCATCAAGGCGCGGGCGATCGGCGAGATCCAGCTGACCTGGCCTCGGTCGAGATCGGCTTCGTCGATGCCGACGATTGTCACGGTCTTCTCCGCGCCGCGCCGATCGGTGTAGGTGACGGTCGCGCCGAAAAACACCTGATCATGATTTTTCTGCAGTCGCGGGTCGACCACCTCGGCGCTCTCCAGCCGCTTCGATAAAAACCGGATGCGGCCGTCGATCTCGCGCAGCCGTTTCTTGCCATAGATGTAATCGCCGTTCTCGGAGCGGTCACCATTGCCCGCCGCCCAGGCCACAATCTCGACAACTTTCGGCCGCTCCTCGCGAATCAGACGCTGCAGTTCCTGCTGCATACGGCGATGCCCCTCGGCCGTCATGTAGTTCTTGAGCCCGGCGGGGAGCGCCGGCGCCTCGATCGCCGGCTCCGGCTCGTCCTCGGTTTCCTTGACGAAGGCCTTGCTCATCACACCACCTTCTCGGCATGCAATGCGGCGATCTCCGACGCATCGTAGCCGAGAGCCGTCAGGATTTCGTCGGTGTGCTCACCGATCAGCGGCGCCGGCCGGCGGTAGGTACCCGGCGTCTCCGACAATTCGATCGGCGTCGGCGCCAACGGCAATGTCGCATCGAGCGTCGGGAAGCTGCGTTCCGCGAGCAACCCGGCGGCGCGGATATGCGCGTCGTCGATCGCCTGCTGCGGCGAATAGACTTCGCCCGCGACGATGCTGGCTTTTTCGAGTTCGGCCAACGCCTCGGCGCAGCTCCGAGCGGCGCACCACTGGATCATCCGCGATGAGATGCTGTCGCCGTGATCGGCGCGCGACTGGTCGTCGCCAAACCGCGGGTCTTGCAACCAATGCTCTTCGCCGATCATGCGGCACCAGCGCCGGAACATCGGCTGGCCGATCACCGTCACGACGATCCAGCCGTCGCATGTGCGGTAGATGTCGCCCGGCGCGGCGTTGAAGGCGCGGTTACCGAATGCGGTGCGGTTGACGCCGGTCAGCGCCTGCTCGATCAGCATCGCATTGCTGATCGCGACAGCGGTGCGCAGCAGCGCACCCTCGACCTTCTGACCGCCGCCGGTCTTGCCGCGCTCGATCAAGGCCGCCAGCGTACCGAACGCCGCCAGGAAAGCGGTGCCGAAATCGACCCACGGCACCTTCGTCATGGTCGGCAGGTCCTGCGTCCCGGACAGATAGACCGCGCCCGACATCGCCTGGCCGATGCCGTCGAAGCCGTGCTTGTGCGACAAGGGGCCGCCGGCACCAAAACCGGTGACGCTGGTCAGGATGATGTCGGGCTTCACCTCGCGCAAACTGTCGAGATCGAGGGCCAGCGAGCGCAGCACGGCGGGTGGCAGATTGGCGACGACGATATCGGCGGTGGCGACGAGCTTCCGAGTAATCTCGCGCCCTTTCGGGCTGGCAGGGTCCAGGGTCATGCCAAGCTTGTTGCGGTTCATCGCCAGGAACATCGCGCCGCCGCCGTCCGGCCCGGCGCCGACCGGGATCAGGCCGCGGTCCTCGCCGCCGCCGAGCCGCTCGATACGGATCACCTCCGCGCCGAAATCGCCGAGCAAAGCGGCGCAAAACGGCCCCGCGATATAGCGCCCGAAATCGAGAACGCGAATTCCGTCTAGGACACCGGACACGAAGCCCTCCCGTTCGACGCTAACGCCAGTCGATCTCCGCGGCCGTATCGGCCAAGAGCTGCGGCCCGGCGATCAGCGCAATATAACCATGCGGCACGCCGGAAGGCTCGACCCGATAGCGCCGCGCAAGCTCCGCCTCGAGGCCGGGCTCGACCGGCGCGAGACGGCGCGCGATCAGGTCGCCGGCAGCGCGCGAGAACGGCCCGGTCTGGCGCTCGATATAGATGATCCGCAATCCCCCGGGCCGCGCCGGTTCGCCTGCCAGCCGCTTGCCGAGCCACCGGTCGATCGCTTCCAGCCCCTGCATCGGGTCGCCGAGGCTCGGATCACGGCCGTACAGCCCGTCGAATATCTGGAGTTCGTCCGGCGGACGCGTCGCGCCGGCGGTCGCGTCGAGCGCCGGCATGCCGCCGCCGGAATGCGCTGTGAGGATCAAGCGCTCAACCGCCATAGAGCGCTGGCCAATAGCTTCCGCGAACCGCTCGACACTGTACGCGACGAGCCGATCCAGGCCGCCATCGAGCAGTCCCGGGAAATCGTAATAGGTGTGGCGGATCCAATTGCCGCGCGGCAGCAGCGCGAGGGTCGGCCGGATGCGACCGGACAGATCGAGGCCCGAGCGCGGCACCTTCTCGCTGAGGAGCATGTCGCCGCGCTGCTGCGAGAACCCGTGCAGATGCACGATGACGTCGATCGCCGTAGCCGCCACCGGCACCGCATTCCAGCGCAGAAACAGATCCGGCTGCCTCCCCGCATGCAGCCGCAATACCGGCGTCTCGACCAGATACGCCTCACCCGCCGCGACCTCATCGCCGGAGAATCTGATCGAGATTTCGGGCACACAGGTTCCCCGGAGCTGGCTCCGCTGCATCAGCAGCTTGCGTCCTTCGAGGAGCGTCCCGGCTTCGCCGTGACGCTCCTCAGGATGAGGGACGTTGTTGATAGCATTAAAGAACTACCTCATCCTGAGGGCCCGCGCAGCCGGCGTCTCGAAGGACGCACGCTCTTGATCCAGCCCTAGTTACCTGAATAGCAGGAGCACGCCTGGTCATGACCGATTACCAGATCTTCGAGGCCGGCGACGTCGTGCTGCAATCCGGGCTGACCTACCGCAACGCCAAGCTCGCCTACAAGACGCACGGCACACTCGACGCCGACAGGTCCAACGTCATCGTCTATCCGACATCCTACGGCGCGCAGCATTACGATCTCGAATGGCTGATCGCGCCCGGCCGGGCGCTCGACCCGACCAAGTATTTCATCGTGATCATCAACAAGTTCGGCAACGGGCTTTCCTCGTCGCCCAGCAACACGCCGCCGCCTTTCGACCGCGGCCGCTACCCGCATTTCACGATGACCGACAATGTCAGGGTGCAACAGCGCTTGCTCGCCGAGGTATTCGGCATCGAGCAGGTCAAGCTCGTCTACGGCTTCTCGATGGGCGCGCAGCAGGCCTTCCATTGGAGCGCGCTGTTCCCCGACCGCGTCGAACGCATCGCCCCGGTCTGCGGTTCGGCCAAGACTTCGCCGCACAATTATGTGTTTCTGGAAGGCGTCAAAGCGGCCCTGACCGCCGACCCCGCCTGGCAGGATGGCTGGTTTGCGACGCAGCCGGTTCGCGGTTTCCAGGCGATGGGCCGGGTCTATGCCGGCTGGGGGCTGAGTCAGGCCTTCTACCGCGAGGAGGTATGGCGTCGCATCGGCTTCTCCTCGCTCGAGGATTTTCTGGTCGGCAGCTGGGAAGCCAATTTCCGCCGCCGCGACCCCAACGATCTTCTGGCCATGCTGTGGACTTGGCAGCACGCCGACATCAGCGCCAACGAGCTGTACAACGGCGATCTCGGCAAGGCGCTCGGCGCAATCGCCGCCGATGCGATCGTCATGCCATGCGAGACCGATCTCTACTTCACGGTCGAGGACAACCGTCGGGAGGTCGCGCGCATGCCCCGCGCCGAGCTGCGGCCGATCCCATCGATCTGGGGCCACCGCGCCGGCAATCCCGCGCTCAACCCGGAAGACGCCGCCTTTATCGATACCGCGGTCAAGGAATTGCTCGCCCGGTAAATCGACGACAGTACGGCTCGCCGCTCCTCCGCACCGCCGGCTTTTCCAGGTCGTGATCCCGGCGCAGGCCGGGATCCACCTTCCAACGTCTCGGGCGCAGAGGGGTGGGTCCCGGCCTTCGCCGGGACGACGATTTGGTACAGGAGGAGAGGGGCCGACGAGGGTGCGTTACGGCTCAGGGAATTTCCACCGCCTTTGCGGGGACACTTTCGGATCGTATGCTTCACTGGCCGATCGATCTGCGCCCGTCGAAAGGATCTCCGATGGCAAGGCTGCGCCGCACCGCCGGACGGATCGGATAGCCTGATGACCGATGCGGCGCGCGCTCTCCCCGCCGGCCGCACCGCGTCCGGCGGCGAGCAGCGAAAGCAAAAACCGAGCACGCTGGTTTTTGGCGCGGCCGAAAAGGTGCCCGCCTCGCTCGCCTTTTTGAACGCGCTGCAGCACGTCGCGGTGATGTTGCCGGTGCTGGTGTTCCCGCTCCTCGTCGGGCTGGCGGGCGGGCTCAAGCCCGACCAGCTGCGCGATCTGCTGAGTCTGTCAGTTGTCGCGCTCGGAGTCGGCACGCTGCTGCAGTGCTTTGCCGGCCGGTATTTCGGCTCGGGCTTTCTGCTGACCTTCGTGTTTACCGCAGCCTATCTTCCGGGCAGCGTCGAGGCCGCCAAATCCGGCGGCATGGCCCTGGTTTACGGCATGACCGTGTTTGCCGGGGTCGTCCAGCTGCTGCTGGCACAGGCGATCCCGCGCCTGCGGGCATTTTTCCCGGCCGAGATTGCCGGGCTTTGCGTCGCCGAGATCGGCATTATCCTCGGCACCTTGGGCATGCGCCTGATGCTCGGGATCGATCCCGAGCACGCCGGGCCGGCAAGGCTGAGCCACGGTACCGCTCTTGGTCTCGGAGTACTGGCGTTGATGATCGCCTTGCAGGTGTGGGGCAAGGGCATGCTGCGCATGCTCTCGGTCTTCATCGGCATGATCGCCGGCTATCTGATCAGCCTGGGCACCGGCATCGGTGCCCACCGTCCATTAGCCGAGGCGGCCAGCACCGTCGTTTTTGGACTGCCGGTCTGGCCCGGTAAGGGGCTGAGTTTCCAGGCCGAATTGATCGTGCCGTTTGTGATCGGCGCGCTTGCCTGTTCGTTGCGCGCCCTGGGCGACATCACGATCAGCCAGAAGATCAACGATGAGCATTGGGTGCGCCCGGACATGACGACGATCCGCAAAGGCGTCGCGGCGGACGGGCTCGGCACGATCGCGGCCGCCCTGATCGGCAGCGTCGGCGGCAACACCTATTCATCGAGCGTCGGCATCGCCAATGCCAGCGGCGTCGCGTCCCGCACTGTCGGTTATTGGGTAGGCGGCTTACTGATTGCGCTGTCGCTGATGCCCGCTCTCGTCGGGTTTTTCATGCACATCTCCAGGCCGGTGATCGGCGCCGCCCTCGTCTTCACCGCCTGCTTTGTGCTGATCAACGGGCTTCAGATCATCACCAGCCGGCTGCTGGATGCGCGCCGCATCTTCGTCATCGGCCTGTCACTGACGCTGAGCCTCAGCCGCGACATCTTCCCGGAATATTACGGGACGCTGCCGGCCATGCTGCATCCCTTTGTCGCGTCGGACCTCGTTGTTGCGCTGTTGGTCGCGATGATCCTCAACGCCTTGTTCCGCATCGGCATCAAGCGGCGGCAATCCCTGTCCTTGACGCCGGCCGCCGACACGCCGGAGATCGTGCGCGGCTTTTTCGAGCAGAACGGCCGGGTCTGGGGCACCCGCCGCGATGTCATCGATCGCGCGATCTATGGCTGCGACCAGGCAATCGAGGTCATCGCCGATTATTGCGAGCTTCAGGGGCCGATCGGGATCGAGGCCGCGTTCGACGAGTACAATCTAGATATCACCCTCGGCTACAACGGCGATATGCTCGAATTTCCGGCGCGGCGGCCGACCGAACAGGAGATTATCGAGAATAGCGACGGGATCCGACAGCTCGGCGGCTATCTGCTGCACCGCAATGCCGATCGCGTGCGCGCGGTGCGGCGCGGCGATCGCTCGGTGCTGGAATTCCACTTCAGCCACTAGCTCGATCTCGATTTTCACCGATGACAGCATTCCTCAAGCCGACCGGTGCGCTGTGTGCGCTCGCGCTGATCGCCGCGTCTCAGCCGGGATCCTCTCCAGAGGGCCGTTGGCTGACCGAGAAGAAGAACGGCATCATCGAAATCTTCCGGTGCTCGGGCGGCGACGTATTGTGCGGCCGCCTGCTGTGGTTTCGCATCAAGCCGGGAGATCCGAACCCGCAAGGGCTCGATCTGAACAACCCCGCGCCCGACCGGCGTAACCGGCCACTGTGCGGGCTGGTGTTCATGACCGGGTTTAAGCCCACTGAACCGAACAATTGGGAAGACGGCACGGTCTACGATCCCGACAGCGGCAACACCTATCACGGGACAATGCGATTGCAGTCGGATGGCGCCCTCCGCCTGCGCGGCTATATTGGTATCTCTTTGATCGGCAGGAGCGAGGTCTGGACCCGGCTTACCGGCCCAGCGCCTTCTTGCCCCGGCCGATGATCGTTCACCGGTGGAGGAAACGAATATGGCGAGGCTCCCTTCGATCACCAGCAAGGATCAGGTGGCGGCGAAAGATCGCGAAACGTTCGACTCGATCGTTGCGAGCCGCGGCGCGGTCCAGGGGCCGTTCACGATGTTCCTGAATTCGCCGGAGGTGGCCGGCCGCGTCGCGCATCTCGGTGCCTATGTCCGGTTCGAGGGTTCGCTGGACATGCGGGTCCGCGTGCTTGCGGCGATGGTCGCGGCGCGCGAGTTCGAGGCGATGTATGTCTGGGGCGCGCAGACCGGCGGCGCGCGTCGGCTCGGCGTTCCCGAAGCGACGATCACCGCGATCCGCGAGAACCATTCGCGTGGCGTGCCGCCGGAAGACGCGCAGATTATCGACTTCACCCGCACCTTGCTGCGCCATCACCGGGTGGGCGACGCAACGTTCAAGGCGATGCAGACGCGCTTCGGCAATGACGAGCTGGTCCAGCTCACCACGGCGATCGGCTATTACAGCCTGCTGGCGATGACCGTGAATGCCTGCGAGCTGGAACCGGCCGCCGGCGCCGAAGTGCTCAAAGTTTGATCCAGGCTGTCATTGCGAGGAGCGGAGCGACGAAGTAATCCCCACCGGCGCGACGCTGAGTCCGGCGGGAGATTGCTTCGCTTCGCAATGACAATTCGGCTTTAAGGAGAATGAGCGATGCCCCGTCTTGGCGCCAACATCGGCTTCCTGTTTGTCGAGATGCCGTTTCTCGACCGCTTCGAGGCGGCGGCGCGCGCCGGCTTTGCCGGCGTTGAATTCGCCTCGCCCTACGAATACTCGGCCGCCGAATTGCGTGCCCGGCTGCAGGCCAATGGGCTCTCATTGGTGCTGATCAACAGCCCGGCCGGCAACCGCGCCACCGGCGAGCGCGGCTTTGCCTGCCTGCCGGGCCGCGGCGACACGTTCCGCGATGGCCTCAATCAGGCGCTCGATTATGCGACGGCGCTGGACTGCAAGCTGATCCATGTCATGGCCGGCATGCCGCCCGCCGATCTGCCCTATGACACGGCTCTGGCGCTCTACGCGGTCAACCTCGCCTGGGCTGCCGAGCGGGCGATGGCGGCGGGCGTCAAGCTGACCATCGAGCCACTGAATCCGCGCGACAATCCCGGATACCTGCTGAACCTGCAGGAGCAGGGCGCCGCGATCGTCGCGGCGATCGGGCGCGACCGCATCGGCCTCCAATTCGATATCTATCACTGTCAGACGGCGCAGGGCGACGTCATGCGGCGGCTCGAAAAGCTGTTGCCTTTTATCGACCACATGCAGCTCGCCGACGTCCCCGGCCGGCACGAGCCCGGCACCGGCGAGATCGGCTGGGAGTACGTCTTTCGCCGCATCGACGAGCTCGGCTATGCCGGTTGGATTGGCTGCGAATACGCGCCGCTCGGCGACACCGCCGAGGGCCTCGCCTGGCGCCAGCGCTACGGGGTGTGATCGCTGGCGGCTGTCGCTTGCTTGCGTCCGATCCCGTACTGATCGCCCACCCGGGCTATTCTGCCCTGAAGCAAATCAATCTCGAGCATGTCCTCCGACGAGCCGATCATACCGACCGAGGCATGCGTCCTGGTGTCGAAGATTTCGGTCCCGTCATCGCTGTTCTTGTTGGGCGCGACGTAGCCGTAGTCGCCTTTTATTGTGAAGGTCAGCCAGTGTGAGCCCTGGCCATTGAGCAAAGTCAGCGTGTCCTTCGAGACAGGGCGCAGCGGTTCCAGCATGTTCCAGACATAGACATGTGGATCGTTCCAGCTGCTGTTTTGCCAGACCTCGCTCTGGTCGGGCGTCCAGCCGATCCCGTGCATTAAGCCAGGACTGCCGCGCGGATGCGCCGGCAGTTCGGCGGTGACGATCCGGCCTGTCTTGAGGTCGGCGACCTGCATGCCCCAAAGACCCGTGACATCGTTGACGACGACGCTGCTCGTGCCGTCGACTGCATAAGGCCCGAGAATCCCCAAATAAGGTCCGACTCGCGACACCGCATAACTGCCCGGATCCACCAGGTACAAGTAGTTGCCGCTGAGGTCATCTGCCTTGGTCTCTTGAAAGAGCGGTCCCGATAAGGGGTATTGCGCATCGTGCGATCGTTTCGAGAAGTACACTTTGCGGATAATTTTGCCGTTCTCGGCGTCTACGACGTTGATGTGGTCGGCCGTACCATCCTC
>Ga0209474_10001897_pt1 | contig 19762 bp, 17 predicted proteins | sample GraSoiAngelo_145_FD_185902 | JGI IMG/M metagenome (GOLD analysis project Ga0209474, IMG submission 185902) | Grasslands soil microbial communities from the Angelo Coastal Reserve, California, USA - 14_1009_05_20cm (SPAdes) (version 2) | ecosystem: Environmental > Terrestrial > Soil > Grasslands... | reverse complement strand
TGATCCTCGTGATGATGGTAGCAGGGATCGTTACGCTGTTTTTCGGTTGTGAACGTTCGGCCAAAACGGAGAGCTCGAAACTACCAACTCCCGAAACGGATCCCTTAGCGCAGCCGAAGTCCCTTCAGCAAGTTGGCGCGCCGGTTGAGATGACTCGAGAGAAAATCCCGGCGGACAATCCGCAGACCCCTGAGAAAGTTTCGCTGGGCCAGAGACTTTTCTTGGACCCTCGTCTATCGGTTGACGGCACCGTCTCATGCAGCACATGCCATGATCCAAAACTTGCCTTTACCGACAGGAGGCCCACCTCCTTCGGCGTCAAAGGCCGCGTCGGCCAACGCAATGCCCCGACCGTTCTGAACGCTCTCTATAATAAGACTCAGTTCTGGGACGGTCGGGTGAACACGCTCGAGGAACAGGCTGCACTCCCGATTGTCAACGCCGTTGAGATGGGTCAACCCAACCTGGATGCTGCGGTGGCGCAGATCGCAGCGGTCGAGGAATATCAGCAAGCTTTCCGTGTCGTCTTTGGCCGCTCTCCCAACGGCCCTGACCTGTTGCGCGCCATCGCGTCCTACGAACGAACCCAACTGTCGTTTGATTCTCCGTTCGATCACTTCATCGCTGGTGAGAAGAACGCGATTGACGACTCGGCCAAGCGCGGCTGGGAGCTCTTCAACAACCAGGCGCGCTGCAACAAATGTCATGCGTTGACGGAAACCACGCGGGACGTAACGAACCTTATCGATAACGACTTTCATAACATCGGGATCGGCATCATCCGACATAACGTCGTCGCGCTGGCGCGCCAGGCCGAGCAGCTCATTAAAACAGGCGACACGGCGGCCATCGATCGCGCCGCCATCCAATCGGACATGTCAGCGCTGGGCCGCTTTCTCATCACCAAGCAGGAAAAGGACATCGCCTCGTTTAAAACACCGAACATACGCAACGTGCTGGTGACGGGGCCTTACTTTCACGACGGTTCGCAAGAGACGCTTTGGGACGTGATCGATCATTACAACAAAGGCGACGGCTTGCAGAATCCGTATCTCGACGGAGACATCCAGCCGCTCGCTCTGACCGAGAGTGATATCGACGATCTCGTCGCCTTCATGGCGTCGCTCACAAGCCCGAACTACAAGGAACAGGGAGAAGCGGAATTGGCGCGCCAGCGCGTACTCTCTCGGACGACCCGGCCTCAGCGCGACACCGCTCGAGCGTTCGGCCCGAAACCATCGCAGCCCGCTCCGCCCAAGTAGATTAAGGAAAGCGACGACACCACCCGAAATGAAAGCCCTGTACTTTCGCGATACCGGCTCGCTTGCGAATCTGCGGGTTGAGAACGTCGAAGTTCCGCGAATCGACACTCCTGATGAAGCCTTGGTTCAGGTGCGCGCCGCCGCAATCAACCCAAGCGATCCCAAAAGCGTGCTCGGAAAGATTTCAGAGACGAAGCCTCCTCGAGTGCCGGGAAGAGATTTCGCCGGGGTCGTCGTAGAAGGTTCAGCGACCTGGAAAGGCAAAGAAGTTTTTGGAACCGGTGGAAGCCTGGGGTTTGGTCGAAATGGTTCACATGCAGAGTTTGTGTCCGTGCCCGTCGAGGCCTTGGTTGAGAAACCGAAACAGCTCAGTTTCGAGCAAGCAGCTACTTTAGGACTGGCGTATCTGACTGCATGGAGCGCGATCGTCACAGCGGGTCGCGTGTCGCCCAATGATATTGTGCTAGTGCTCGGAGCGACGGGCGCGGTCGGATCCGCTGCGGTGAAGATCGCGAAGCACATCGGCGCCAAAAGGGTCATCGGCGTTCTCAGAAAAGAGGCGGACCGCGCCAGGACCGCTGGCATTCCTTCCGATGATTGGCTTGTCCTGGAAAAGGAACCTTTACCTCAGGGTCTTTTTGAAATCACCCAAGGCAAGGGAGCGGACCTCATTCTTGATATGATCGGAGGATCATCCTTTGAGTCAGTCACTCAATGTCTGGCTCATCGCGGTCGTCACGTAGTAATCGCATCGATCGAGCCCAGAGTTTCGTTCAGTTTGGTAGACTTCTATCACCGTGAAGCACGACTGATTGGGGTTGATACCTTGAAGCTTTCTTTCTCAGAGAGCGCGGAAGTTCTGCGAGAAATCGTCCCACTAGTGAACGCCGGCGTCCTGACGCCGCCTGAATTAGATAGTATTGCTATCGAGCAAGGGCCGCGTGCTTACCAAGCCGTCCTGGAGGGAAGCGCGGGCCGGAAGCAGGTCATTCGCTTCTGACCATTTCCAACCGAACCCCACATCGGGGTAGTGGCGGGCGGCACGCGTTACCGCGCGCTCAACCAAGCGAGTGGCACCGGAAATGATGCCACCTCATTCTGAGATAAAAAGCGTTGGTAATCGCCAGGCGTGTCGATGTCGATCGCTGCGGCGGGAAAATTGAAGGGTGCAACATCGTGTCGCCGCGAGAAAATGATCCCTTTAGCTCCGGTGTCTCCTTTGAGCTCCAACAGATCGGGAAAACAAGATCGATCAAACAAGGCGGGAATCCCGAGAGTGACTGCGTAGGCAGACGCGATGATCGGTTTGCCACTCGTTAGGCGCAATTGGATGAGCTGCCTGAGGGTTGCAGCGCTCACGAACGGCTGATCGCACGCTAGTAAAATCGCGGCGTCAGTTTTCGCAGCGGAGTTGATCACATTTTGTACGCCGAGACCGATGGAGGAGCCCACCCCGATCGACCACTGAGGGTGGATCACAATCGAGGCAGCAAGCCCAGTCAGTTCCAAGGCGATTTGTGCTGTCTCCTCGCCAACAACGACTACGACTGCGCGCAGCCAGCCTCTACCGGGGTTGCGACAATGTGCCTGACGAATGTTTCGCCTCGAAACAGCGCGAGCTGCTTCGGTTATCCGAAGCGAGTCGAGCCTCCAGCGAGTACGACAGCGGCGACTCTCATTGGAAGACTACGCGGCTTGTCCGCTGGTCGTAGTTGCGGCTGTACGAATGTCAATCTTGCGTTCGCGCAGGAAACCACCGCAACGGTTGGAAAGGACCGCGGCGACTTCGGACACGATTGAGAGCCCGATTTCTTCGGGTGCTTCGCTGCCAATGTCGAGTCCGACGGGCGCGTAGAGGTTTCTGACCCCCGCTTCGAAATCGAGCGGTCGATACTCGCTCAGCCGCGCCAGCAACTCAGCGTGACGTTTTCTTGGCCCGAGCAATCCAACATATCGAAGTTGGAGCGGCAGAAGACGATCGAGCGCGAGGAAGTCGCGACCAAAATTGTGAGTCATGACTAACGCGGCAGTCTGCGCGTCGGGACGAAAATCTTCCGCGAATTCCGAAGGATGAGCGAAATGCTGGATCACCCAGCCAAGATTTCCCGCGAGCTGAATAATCGGCTCGATCTCAGGCCCGGTACCGAAAAGTAATAATCGAACGGGAAGCGCCAGCGTGTCTATGAAATTGCCGGGCCGTTCCGCAAGAAGAACATCAGCGGCCAGCAGCTCGGAGCCGAGCGGCCCGCCTTCAAAACATGTGCGAATTCGGCAAACGTCTCGCTGCGCGAGCAAACGACCAACCTCTGTGATCAGATTGCCATTCGTCCCTGCAGCTGGGAGCGGCTCGACGAGAATCTTCAAACGACCATCGCATCCGTAAAGGCGTCGCGTATCAAACGACAGTAAGACCGCCGAACCATCGTTGATCACGCGCCGTCCGTAACGACCGATTTCCTCTTCCAAACAACCGCCGCTGAGGACACCTAAAGTTGTGCCCTTCGCCTCGACCAAAAGCCGGGCGCCCGGCTTGCGATAGGTAGAACCTTCCGTTTGAACCAGGGTCGCAAGGGCGAATGGCTGCGCAGGATTTGCTACGACCCGCTCGATGATCTGGTGCAATGCTTTCATTCGTTAGGCCAAAACCGACGATTTCAGCAAGTCCTCGATCCTGACTGGCAATTCCCGCACGCGCACGCCTGTTGCGTGATAGACCGCCGCGGTAATCGCAGCCGCGATACCGGCTAGTCCTATCTCGCCGATGCCGCGCGCGCCTACGGCGTTGAGCTCTAAATCAGGATGATCGAGGAAGTGCACCTCGAGCTTGGGCACGTCGGCGTTCACGGCCACGATGTAGTCGGCTAGGTTTGAGTTAATCGGAGCACCATTTTGCGGGTCGTAGCTCGTGTGCTCCAACAACGCCATTCCGATTCCCATCACGAGTGCGCCTTCGATTTGATTGCGGCCAGCGAGGGGATTGATAATTCTGCCGCCATCAATCACCGTCACAACGCGATTGACCCGTAGCCGCGCGATCTCCGGTTGCCATGTTACTTCGGCAAAGTGACAACCGTATGAGTGCATGGAGAACTTCGGCTTCGCTTTGCTGCCGAAAATCCCTTCGGATCTGCCGCTGCCCGTGACGAGACGAAGGTCAGCGCGTTTGAGTAGGTCCGCGAACGGAACGCCTCCGCCAGATCCATCGGCTTTGACAAATACTCGTCCGCCTTTGAACGCCAGATCGTCCTGCTTGCGATTTTCGAAAGGCGAGCCTGGCGTAGTGGTCGCGGCGTTCAAGAGCGCTGTGATTGCATTGTCAGCGGCGGCAAAAACTGCAGGAACCACAGAAGCGGTCGCCCAGGAACCGCCCGAAACCGGGCCGTGCGGAAGCATTGTATCGCCGAGCACCACTTCTACTTTCTCGACTGGCACACCGGTCTTGTCCGCGGTGAGCAGGGCGAGAACTGTATAGGTGCCGGTGCCGATATCCTGTACCCCACAGGCGACACGAGCGCTGCCATCATCGCGCAGCTCGACATTGGCCGCGGCGTCGTCTCGCGTGGCGATCCACGCCGCGCCAGCTACGCCCCAGCCAAGTGTTAATCCGTCGCGTTTCATCGCACCAACTTCCGCGTTTCGCTTCGACCAGCCGAATTTTTCAGACCCAACCTGGAGGCACTCGACGTAATGCCGCGACGAAAATGGAATGCCTTCGCCCTCATCGATCTTTGGCTCGTTCAGGATGCGGAGTTGAACCGGATCGATCTTGAGCTGATCAGCCAGCTCGTTCATGGCCGACTCAGTCGCATAGAGTCCGGGCACAGCGCCCGGACCGCGCATGTCGGATGGTGTGCCGATGTTGCGGCGTGCGCGTCCGAAATGCACCCGAAGATTGGGCACGCTGTAATGGAACGATGTCGCTTCACCACAATTCTCATGATAATCATCGAGCATTGACCGTTCGTACACGTAGTCTTGCTGGAGCGAAACGAGTTTGCCCTCGGGTGTGGCGCCCAGTCGCATACGCTGCTGCGTGTGCGCGCGATGACCGGCCGCCTGGAACGTCATTTTGCGGCTAAGGACCAGCTTGACCGGCTTCCCTAACTGTCGTGCCGCCGCCACAGCGAGCGGACAATGCGTCCATGGCCAAAGCTTGCTGCCGAAACCCGAGCCAACGAACTTGGTGATGACGCGCACGTTCTCGTACGGCAGACCGAACATTTGCGCGAGCACGCTCCGTAGATTGAAGATGGCTTGCGACTCCTCATAGACGGTCAAGTGATCGCCGTCCCACATCGCAGTTGTTCCCTGCAGTTCGATGGGAACGTGCGTCTCGGTTGGCGTGACATAGGTTTGATCGAGCTTCACCGGTGCACTGGCAAAGGCCGCCGCAGCATTGCCGCGCTCGCTTTGCACGCGCTTCTCCGGCCCGTAACTGGTTCCGACGACCGCCGGATCATTGTCGGCTGTGAGCTTGAATTCGACGTTGGGCTTGTCTTTCGAGTAGCTAACGACAACCGCGTCCGCGGCGGCTTTGGCGCTCTCGAAAGTGTTAGCGACGGCGAGCGCGACGTATTGACCATAGTAGCGAACGACATCGTCCTCGAAGGCCGGACGCCGTTCTATGCAAATGCCTTCATTCCCCTTCCCGGCGCTCGAACGGAAAATTTTTCCGATGTTTTCGCGATGAAGGATCGCACGCACGCCAGGCATCTTTTCCGCCGCCGCGGTATCGAGCTTGGTGATCTTGCCGTTCGCGATCGTGGCCTCGACCGGCACGGCATATAACAATCCGGGGAAGTGGAAGTCGGAGGCATACTGCGCTGTTCCGGTCACCTTTAACGGCCCATCGACGCGCGGAGTGTCGCGGCCGATCGGTGATGCTGTAGTTTCCTGAGACATGTTAGGCGAGCTGCGTCGCAAGTTTCAAAGCATGGACCAGGCAGCGCTTGGCCAGCTCGACCTTGAAGGCGTTCTGACTCTGAGGCTTTGCATCGCGCATCGCCGCGTCAGCCGCTTTCTGGAAAACGGCCTCGGTCGCCGCTTGATTTGTTAATTCCCCTTCGGCCTCAGTCGACCGCCAGGGTTTCGTGCCTACGCCACCGAGCGCAATGCGAGCGCGCGTAATTTTTCCGTTGGCGACGGTGACGACAACCGCAGCGGAGGCGAGCGCAAATTCAAAAGAAGCGCGATCGCGCAGTTTCAGATAAAGAGACCGGCTTCCAGGTGCGGGCGGCAGAAGCGTAACGTGAGTAACTAAATCGCCCGGTTCCAACACGGTCTCACGTTGTGGCGTGTTTCCCGGCAGGAGATGAAAATCTGCAATCGGAATTCTCCGCTCGCCCTTTGGCCCATGCACATGAATAGTCGCTTCGAGTGCGGCCAACGCCACGTTCATGTCGGATGGATTGGTGGCGATGCAATGGTCGCTCGTGCCGAGAATAGCGAGACTGCGGTTTACGCCGGTGATCGCCGAGCAGCCGCTGCCGGGTTCGCGCTTGTTACACGGCATATTCGTTTCTCGGAAATACATGCACCTGGTCCGTTGCAGCAAATTACCAGCGGTGGTCGCCATGTTCCGAAGCTGCGGCGACGCGCCGCTCAGGAGTGCTTCAGAAAGAACGGGGTAGTTTTTCTTAACGAGCGGATGGTAAGCCAGATCCGAATTGCGCACGACGGCGCCAATCGTTAATCCGCCATCGGGAAGAGCTTCGATTTTATCGAGCGGCAGGTGATTGATATCGACCAATGTTTGCGGCGTCTCGACATTCAACTTCATCAGATCGACCAGGGTGGTGCCGCCGCCGATGAAGCGAATCTCGGCGCCTTGTTGTGCGGTTGTCGCCTTCGCCGCCGTCGCGATCGCTTGCGCGCTATCGCTGGCCCGAGTGAGTGCGAAAGTTTTCATCCTGCTTTCTGCGGCTTGGTGCCTTGGCGGACACTTTGAATGGCAGCTACAATGTTTTGGTATGCTCCGCAGCGGCAAATATTGCCGCTCATGAACTCCTTCACTTCCGCCTCCTCCGGCCCGCACGGTTCCTTCAACAGCGCCACCGCCGACATGATTTGCCCTGAGGTGCAGTAGCCGCATTGGTAGGCATCAGAGGCAACAAACGCAACCTGCATCGGGTGCAGATTTTCCGGCTGTCCAAGACCTTCCACCGTTGTGATCTCATCGCCTTGGTACATCGCCGCGAAACACAGACATGAATTCACACGGCGTCCGTTGATATGGACGGTACACGCACCGCACTGGCCGTGGTCGCAACCTTTTTTCGACCCTGTCAGATGCAGATGTTCGCGCAGGCAATCGAGGAGCGTGGTGCGCGGATCGATCCGCAAATCATATTTCTTGCCGTTGACACGAAGCGACACGGGGATGGCGTCTTTCGATTCTGCGGAAAGTCCCTGCTCTAGCTTTTCAGAACGTTGACCGAGCGTTGTAATTGCCGGCCCTGCCGTCGCCAACAAGCTGGCCATTCCGATTCGAGAGAGAAAAGTGCGACGCGTAGATTGCCCAAACCCGAATCGAGTCTCCTCTTCAGGTCTTTCGGGACTCTCATCTTGATTAGGCATGGAAACCGCCTTGGGAGAGAGAATGAGAAATTGCTACTGTTAGGGGCAAGCTAATTTTCAAAAACCGGAATTTATTTTTCCGAGGTGAGCTGGCTCCCTCTTTCGAGACAAGAGAAAGCTGATAATTCTACCTAACCAAGCCTTGCTAAAGCAAAGTGGAGAAGTCCCTGAACGTTCCGTTGATCAGGCCGCGGTGCGCACTGCCTTCACTTCGACGCCCGCTTCCTTTTCGAGCGCCTTGATTAGAGCGGAGGCGTTTTCTTGTCCGAAGCCAAGGGCAACGGCTGACCCAAGATTTTTGCCGGCAACGTGCAGCGCCGGGATGGGTGACTGCAGACTTTCAGCAAATCTTTTAATGAGCTCCGCGTCCTTGAGCATGAGTTTAAGGGCGAAGCTGGTCGAAAAATCGCGTTTCAAGATGTTTTGACCATTGCTCACGAGTAGCGGTGAGCGGAAGTCGGCGACTTTTACGACTTCCATCACGGTCTTCAAATCAAGGCCGGCTTTTTGGGCGAGAACCAGGCCTTCCGCGAGGGCTTCCATTTCCAGCGCCACGATGAGGTTTCCCACCAGCTTCATGGCCGCTGCATTTCCGTTTTTGCCAAAGTAATGAACGGTTTGTCCTAAATGCTCCAAGATTGGTTTTACCTTTTCAAAAACGGCTTTGTTGCCCGCGGCCATAATCCAAAGCTTGGCATCGGCGGATTCTTGTTTGCTGCCAAAGACTGGGGCGTCGAGAAAATCCACGCCACGCTTTGCGTAAGCTTCTTGTTCTCGCAAGCTCGTCTCAGGAAGGACCGTGCTCATGTCGATCGCGATCTGGCCTTGGTTGATTCCGCTGAGAATTCCGTTGGCGCCAAAGACAACGTCCTCGACGGCCTGGTCGTTACTCAAACAGTACATGACCAGATCGACGTTGCGAACGGCGTCCCTTGGAGTATCGGCGACGCGGGCGCCGTTACGGGCGAACGGTTCGCACTTCTCAGCGCTTCGATTCCAGACGGTAAGTTCGTATCCGGCTTTGAGAAGGTTGGACGCCATGCCGCTGCCCATGGTCCCGAGACCGAAATAAGAGATTGTCTTCATCATAAAACCTTATTTTCTTTTCCTTATTTGCCAGGCGTGGATCAATCAGCGCTAAGAGCTGAACTTGCATCCCAATGCTTAGCCTCGCTTCCATGCCCGAATCTATGATTTGGGGACATACTCCCGCCACTGGGCATGCGAGTGATTTATTGTTGACTCCTATGGACCAATCGCCACTCCCTCTTTTGGGGAAGTATACCCGTAAAAGTGCGATTTTTCGTTTTTCTTTGTTCGGCGACGGATGCCGGCATTCTAGTGCCTGTTTGGAATTGCAACTGGCGTCGCCACTCTTCAACGACTTGGGGTCGCGATTTTGCCTACAAACACAATCGGTTTTTTCCGGAGAGATCAGGTCCATCGCACCACTACGATGAAAGGCGCAAATCTCATCTTTGTGCTTTACCGTCGGAAATAAAAAAAGTACCAGAGGAGACGGCCGGCTTAAGCGAGGATCAAACGACAATGGCATTCCTCACTGCGCTACTCACGACATCGCAGCTCATTAGCCGAATCCGTGAACGGAGGATGGCTCAGGCGTTAACGAGATAGGGTAAAAAAATGTAGATTTCTACGATGCACCCCTCAAACGCGCTCGATCCGCACTCGCCACAGGCACGCGCGATTTACGATTTGGGGATTGTTTCAACGATCGTTTTCATCTTCATTTTCTTGATCGTAGCGGGTGCAATCGTCTACGCGATCTTTCGTTTCCGCGCGCGTGAGGGTGAGCCCGAGCCGAAGCAATTCGCCGGAAGCGAGAGAGTGGAAATCACCTGGACGGTGATTCCGTTCCTGATCGTCGTGCTCCTTTTCGTGCTGACCCTGCGCGGAATGAATCGCGCTGATCCCCCGCCAGCGCCTTCACCCGATTTGGTTGTGACAGGGCACCAGTTCTGGTGGGAAGCACAGTACCCGGCGTCGGGAGCAGTGACGGCGAATGAAATCCACATTCCTGTCGGCAAACCTTTATCGGTGCAGTTGGATTCGAAGGATGTGTTGCACGAATTTTGGGTGCCGGAATTGGCGCGCAAAATGACGACGGTACCGGGCCAGCCCAACCACATTTGGTTACAAGCCGATAAACCTGGCGTCTACATCGGTACTTGCTCGGAATTTTGCGGCACGCAACACGCCTGGATGCGCATCCTGGTCGTCGCGGACAAGCCTTCGAAGTTTGAAGAATGGGAACGGGCTCAACTTCATCCGGGCCAGGCGCCGACAAGCGACGCTGCAACCAAGGGACTGGCATTGTTTCAGACATCGACTTGTATCAATTGCCACGCCATCCGCGGCGTCACTGGTGCCGATGCGCACGTGGCGCCGGATCTCACGCACGTCGCCAGTCGGAGACAACTCGCGGCGGGCATTCTGGAAAATACTCCGGCAAATATGCGGTTCTGGCTCAAGAACCCGCAGCACATCAAGCCCGGCGCGCTCATGCCCGACTTCAATTTCACTGATCAGGAGCTCGATCAACTTGGGGCGTATCTGGAGACATTACGATGAATGGCGCGCCCGCCACGGCGACCCTGGCAATGGTATTAGACCCTGCTGAGCGAGGGCATCATCGGCTGGCATGGCTCTCGACGGTTGACCACAAACGCATCGCCGTTCTCTACCTGTTGGCCGGTCTGTTCTTTTTTGTAGTCGGCGGGACCGAGGCGCTTTTCATGCGCCTGCAACTAGCCGTGCCCAATAATCACTTCCTTCAGCCGAATACCTACAATCAACTCTTCACCATGCACGGCACGACGATGATTTTTCTCGTCGTCATGCCGCTGTCGTTCGGCTTGGTAAATTATTTCCTCCCCTTGCAGATCGGCGCTCGCGACATGGCCTTCCCACGTTTGAACGCGCTTGGTTTTTGGTTGGTCCCGTTCGGAGGAATTCTTTTGCACTTTAGTATGCTCGCGGGCGGCGCTCCCGCGGTCGGCTGGTTTTCCTACGCGCCTTTAAGTGAAACACCTTATTCCTCAACTCTGGGAGTCGATTACTGGGCGGTCGCGCTGTTTGTGCTCGGCATCGGATCGATCGGCTTTGCCATCAATGTCATCGCGACAGTTATCTCCCGGCGCGCTCCCGGAATGACGATGCGGCGTCTTCCGCTATTTACCTGGATCAATTTCGTCAATGCTTTCATCATCATTCTCGCGTTGCCGGTTTTAAACGCCGGGTTGGCGATGCTCCTGATCGATCGACAGCTCGAGGGCCATTTTTTCCTCCCCTTCCATGGCGGGTCGGCGGTTTTGTGGCAGCACATCTTTTGGGCGTTCGGTCATCCGGAGGTGTACATCATGGTGCTTCCGGCCTTCGGGATTGTTTCGGAAGTGATCCCGGTTTTCTCCAGGAAACCGATTTTCGGCTACGAGTTTGTCGCCGGTTCAAGTGTGGCAATTGCGATCCTGAGCATGAGTGTTTGGGGGCACCACATGTTTACGGTTGGGATGGGCCGCGCAGCCGATTCGTTTTTCGCCATTGCCTCACTGCTGATTGCGATTCCGACCGGCGTGAAAGTGCTCAACTGGACGGCGACAATGCTCGGCGGCCGGATTCGGTTTGACGTGCCGATGTTGTTTTGCATCGCCTTTCTCATTCAATTCCTTTGCGCCGGGATAACCGGGGTCAGCCATGCGGTCGTGCCGCTCGATTGGCAGACAAAGAACAGCTATTTTCTCATAGCGCATTTTCACTTTGTTGCCGCGGGCGCAATCCTCTTCGCGCTCATGGCTGGCATTCAATATTGGTTTCCGAAAATGACCGGACGGATGCTCTCGGAGCGGCTCGGCAAGTGGTCTTTCTGGCTGCTGGTTATCGGCTTCAACATGACCTTCATTATTCAGCATTTTCTGGGTCTCTACGGGATGCCGAGGCGCGTGTTCACTTATCCGGACCTGCCGCATTGGGCTTGGATGAACATGCTCTCGACCGCCGGCGCTTTCTTTATGGCCGCAGCGTCGCTCATTCTGGTTTGGAACCTCGTTGTCTCGTTCTTTCGAGGAAAAATAGCGGGCGATAATCCGTGGAACGCGTGGACGCTGGAATGGGCTACGACTTCGCCACCGCCGCATGAAAATTTTGACGCGCTGCCGCCGATCCGCGGCCGTCGGCCGTTATGGGATATCGCGAATCCAGATCGGCCCGATCCGGTGGTCGGCAAGGATACCGCCGAGATCGAGAGTCCGGACAAGAACAAGGCTGGGATTCTTACCTTCATCCTGTCCGAAGCTGGGTTCTTTGCGGTTCTCCTGCTCGCGTATTTGTATTTCTACGCCCACCCGCAACCTGGCCCGACACCGAGAGGACTCGATGTTTCTCGGACGCTGGTTTTCAGCGTTTGCCTGTTCGCCAGCAGTTTAACCTTTTGGCGATCCGAGATTGCCATGAGCAAACGACATCGCGGCTCCATGCTTGGCTGGCTTGCGCTGACTATCGCGCTGGGAGGTGTCTTCTTAGTTGGCCAGGGAACCGAGTATTGGAAATTGTTTCAGACTGGAGTCGATGTCAGCACCAACCTTTTCGCGACCACATTCTTTACTCTCACCGGCTTTCACGGTTTGCACGTGTTCTTCGGCCTGGTCGCACTTCTGATTTTTCTCTGGCTTGCATGGCAGGGTGATTTTGCTTTGGGCCACGGATCTGCGTTCGCAGCCGCGGGCTACTACTGGCATTTCGTGGATATCGTTTGGGTTTTTGTCCTGTTCACCGTTTACATCCTTCCACTCCTTCGATGACTACATACCAATTCCTCACGACTGCCTGGAGATGGAATTCCATTCTCCTGATTTTTTGCGCGCTCGCTGTCGCGGGATATTTTCTCGCCTTCCGGCGACGGGGCCGCCCCGCCTATTTTAGCGCTGCGCTCGTCGTATTTCTTGTGGCTCTTATCTCGCCGGTCAATGCGTTGGCCGACGGTTATCTTTTCAGCGCGCATATGGTTCAGCACATCGTGCTCGTGCTGATCGTTCCCGCGCTTTTGTTATTCAGTTTGCCGCGATCGCTTTCGCTTCCGCGCCTACTCATCGCCTTGACTCATCCGTTTATCGGTTGGATCGCCGGCGTTGGTGCGATGTGGCTCTGGCATGCGCCTGCGCTCTGCAACGCGGCGACAACATCGAAGACCGTCGGCGCGATTCAAACAACCTCGCTGCTATTAATGGGAAGCGTGTTCTGGTGGCAGGTGCTCGCTCCGCGGGACGCCGACCGGCTATCGCCCGCTGCGGGGATTGTTTATCTGTTTACCGCGTGCACCGCCTGCAGCATCCTAGGCATCATTCTGACCTTTGCGCCGGTTTCGATTTGCCCGGTTTACCAACACCCCGTCGATCGTTTGGGAATGCTCGACATCATCCGCAGTCAATGGGGCCTAACGAGTGATAGAGACCAGCAAATCGGCGGATTGCTGATGTGGGTTCCGATGTGCTTGATTTATCTTGCTGCAATTCTGGCGCAGCTCGCTCGCTGGCATTCGGATCCTGCCCCGCAGGTGGAGGAATCTAATGCCTAACGAACAATCACCCGTTGCCCGTCCGAAGTGGGAGCTGCTGCCGGCGGAACATCTCCCGCGGCCCACCTATTTCCCCGCCGGATTGGCGATGGGAATCGCATTTCTTTTCTGGGGCTTGATCACTTCGTTGGTCACCTTCCTTGTCGGTCTAGCGCTCTTCATCGCGTCGCTCGCTGGATGGATCACAGAAATTCGCCATGAACGAAAACATCACTGACCACTCTTTGGCCCAAGTCGAAGCGCCTGAGGAAATCAGTCGTCGCCGTTTTTTGGAGAAGCTCTCGATCGCCCTTGGCAGCTTTTGCGCCGTCGTCGTAGGACTCCCACTCATTGGTTTCGTGATTGCGCCGCTGTTTCGCAAAGTACCGGAGCAATGGGTGACTCTCGGCAAGGTCGGCGACTTTCAAATAGGCAAGACGGTAAGCGTTACCGTGCTCGATCCCTCGCCATTGCCATGGGCTGGCATCACCGCAAAGAGTGCGGTGTGGTTGCGTCGCGAAAGTGAGACCAGCTTCATCGCATTCTCGGCTAACTGCACTCACCTCGGTTGCCCGGTGCGCTGGATGGAGGGAGCGGAACTATTCCTCTGTCCCTGCCACGGCGGCGTCTACTACAAAGATGGAAACGTCGCTGCCGGTCCGCCGCCGCGTCCGCTTTTTCGCTACGACGTGCGCATCAAAAATGGCGAAGTGAAAATCAATTCGGTCGTCGTCCCAATTTCCACCACCTTATGAAGCGGCTTTTCACCGCGACGTGGCTTTGGCTCGACGATCGCGTTGGGATCAGCGTGCTACTCAAGCCGATGAAGCATATCGCGCCGCAAGATGCCAAATGGTGGTACGTTTTTGGAACAGCCACGATGATTGCTTTCATCATGCAAGTGGTGAGCGGCGTGGCTCTGGCATTTTCTTTCATTCCTTCGTCTTCGCAGGCCTACGAGACACTGGTCTTCATTACGAACAACGCGCCCTTCGGTCGCTTTCTGCGCGGACTCCATTACTACGGCGCTTCCGCCATGGTGCTAATGATCGGGGCGCACATGGCACAAACTTTTTTGTTCGGTTGCTACAAATTCCCGCGCGAGATGACCTGGTCGACCGGCGTGCTGTTGCTGGGTTTCACCCTTGCTATGGGCTTTACCGGCCAGCTACTGCGCTGGGACCAGACCGCTGCGTGGTCGGTCGTGGTAGCGGCCGAACAAGCCGGTCGCGTTCCCTTGATCGGCGATTGGCTGGCGCGCTTCATTTTGGGAGGGAACACTATCGGCGGCGCCACCTTGAGCCGCTTTTTTGCCATCCACGTCTTCGTCATTCCCGCCATCATGTTTGCCTTCATCGGCCTGCATGTCTGGCTCGTCTTGCGCCACGGTATTTCGGAGCCGCCGACCGCCGGTAAGATGGTTAACCCAGAAACTTATCGCAAAGAATATGAGGAACTCCTAAAAAAAAGCGGCCGGCCTTTTTGGCCAGACTTAGCCTGGCGCGATGCAATCTTTGGCACAGGGCTGATCCTGACGATCGTCCTGTTTGCGCTCTTCATCGGCCCGCCCGCGCTCGACAAGCCTCCTGATCCGAGCGTGCTCGACGCAGATCCGCGTCCCGATTGGTATCTTCTCTGGTACTTCGCACTGCTTGCATTGATCCCGGCCAAAATCGAGGGCTACCTCATGATTCTCATGCCAGTCCTTATCGGCATCACGCTGCTAATTATTCCCGTCCTAAATAATAAGGGCGAGCGCGCTGCGTCTCGGCGCCCATGGGCAATTGCCGTTGTCTTGTTGTCCGTGATCATGATTGGCTCGCTCTGGGTTGCCGGACAGCAATCACCTTGGTCGCCAAATTTCCAGGCGTTGCCTCTCACCGAAAAAGTTATCGGTGCAACGAGCGGGCCGGTTTTTGAAGGCGCGCAGCTTTTTCACGACAAGGCTTGTCTCAGTTGTCATTTGATCCGGGGCCATGGCGGTCGTCGGGGGCCCGATCTCACTTACGTCGGAGACAAACTGACGCGAGATAATATTATCATTCGCATCGTCAACGGCGGGGACAACATGCCGGCGTTCGGCAGCTCGCTCAAACCGCGGGAGATCGATGCGCTGGTAGCTTTTTTGCAATCGCGCAAGCGCCCAATTCGACCGCAAGATCAAGCGCCGATCGCACAAAAGTAACTCTTCCAAGGATCACTGCCGCATAGTCTAATTCGAACAAGATCTGCTTAAGACAACTGCATAACAGTGCCGCTGGCCTTGGGAATCGCGTCGTAGGTCGCAGCCGCTATCGCCTGCATTCATGGCACAGCGTATTCGATGCAGCTAAGAGACCGCTACTGCGAGAACGCAGTGGACCGTGCCTTTACTCGTAGAAGCTAATATTTCACTTGGCTAGGTGAAGTTGTGCGGTTGCGGTAGCTGGCGACTTCCGGTCGATTGTCGCAAAGTCTGAATCATTAGAGAGATATTGGTCGATGGCCGAGAAATCCTCCATCTCGTGTCCCTGGCGCATCGCCAGCCGATACAGTTCTTTCGCAGCATTGGTTAAAGGCATGGCCACACCGGATTCGTACGCACTCACTGTGGCAAGATGCAGGTCTTTTTGCATCCAGCGCAGGGGGAATTCCGCCTGGTAATTTCCGCTTTCGATCTTCTCCCTCTTCGAGGCGAGAAAAGGCGCGACCGCAGGCGAACCGAACAATGAATCGAACAACACCTTTTGCGAGAGCCCAAGTCCTGTACCCAACGCCATGGCTTCGGCGAATGCGGCCATGGCATTGCCCAATAATAGATTGACTACCATTTTCATGGACGTGCCCTTCCCATGGCCGCCGACATGAACAATTTTGTTGCCCATGCACAACAGCAATGGGCGAATTGTGTCCACGTCGGCGGCATCACCCCCAACCCAAAAAGTAAGTTTCCCATCGGCGGCCAGGGGCGCTGAACCGGTTACGGGTGCGTCGATAAAACGGATCTGGCCGGCCGCAGCCGCTGTCGCCATCCTCTTCGAGAAGGAAGGGTTAACCGAACTGCAATCAATCCAAATCGTGTTCGGTTTGAGATGACTTAGAAATCCGTTCCCGCCCAGTGCTGCTTGCTCCACTGCGTCGGGATGAGCCAACATGGTGAACAAGACGTCCACTTGCTCCGCTAGTTTTGGCGACGAATCAGCGAGCGTCGCACCTCGGTCGAGCAACAACTCCGCTTTGTCGCGCGTGCGATTGAACACGACCAGGGAATAGTTGCGCTTCTGCAGGTTCGCCGCCATGCGGCTACCCATGATACCCAAGCCTATAAATCCAATTTTCATGATCGGTTTCATTCTCATCGCGCTTGTTAATTTCAGTAGTCGTCGGCGTGGCCGAGGGAGGGTGCTGGTTGCATAGCTTTGGACCGCTGAGTGAGGCCAAGTAGCTCCGCCAGGCGCGACTCGTAGGAGTCGCACGTAGAGCAATTGCCGTTCGGCTCCACCCATTCCGGGTGCTGGATGCGTAAGTCGTCGTGGATCTGCTGTTGGAGCTGGATGTAAGAATGAATTTGGGCAGACATGGTAATTTCTTCAGTGAAGTTCAAGACGAACACTCCGTTTTTACAACTTCAAGATATCGGTAGCCCTCGCGCTGCCGCTATGGCGCATGCGCGGGATCTTTTATTGCTACTCATGGGGTGATCAGTACTCCCTCTTTCAGGGTAGAGTTTGGCAGGCGGCTCCGCTTAGAGACAGTCCAACGTACTCGCGGCGCGGGTCACGGGCCGATGGTGATTTTATTGCATAGATACGCCGAGACTTTGCGGATGTGGCGGCCGATCATTCCGCTGTTGGAAAAGTTTAGTGTGATCGTGCCGGACTTGCCGGCCTTACGACACAACAACGCGTTCGACCCCGGTCTCAGCTTCCGCGCTCGCGCGTTTGCTTGAGCGATAACGCCAGATCGCGAATGCGACAAAGAGCAGATCAGCGATGACGAAAGTTCCAACGTAGGTTTCGCCACCAATGCCGAAGCCGTAGCTGTGCAATCCTTTTCCAAGGACGAAGTTAACGCCGTACCACGCCATCAAGACCGCGAGAAAACAAACCACGCTCGCGACGACGAGACCGAATTCGGTCCACCAACCGGCGAGCCGTCCGTGCAGAGTGGTGATGTAACAGAGCAGCGCGATCAGAGCCCAGGTTTCCTTCGGGTCCCAACCCCAAAACCTTCCCCAGGAATAATTCGCCCACACCCCGCCGAGGATGGTGCCCGCGGCGAGAAGGAGAACGCCGAGTTGCAGCACGCGATAGAGCCAGAAATGCATGGGCGCATCTGCCCGCGCCCCGAGCGGATTGCGCGCATAACGGAAAAGTAAAATATGACCGAAAGCGCAGGCCAGGAGAAAAGCCGCATAACTAAGGGTGATTGTCAGTACATGAATTGTTAGCCAAAAATTATCACGCAAAACAGGAACCAGGGGATCGATGCTTGCCGGCATCGCGATCGGCATTTGATGAACGAGCAAAAGCGCGACCAGCGTGGCCGGCAACGATGCCAACAAATAGATCGGCGTGCGATATCGGGCAAAAAAGATCATTCCGAAAAATGATGCGGCGAATGAAACCCAAATGATGGATTCGTACATGTTCGTTACCGGGGGCCGCCCAGCAATCATGCACCGCAAGACGATGCCAGTAGCGTGAAATGCCAGCGCGCTAACTGCGAGCGCGATTCCAATGGTGCGGAGTGCTCGACCGCGCTTCCGCCCCTGTGAGATGAGCAACGCGACAAAGGCGAGACCGTAGAGCCAGATCGCACGATAAAAGCCTTCGAAATGATTGTAGAAATATTCCAGCCGCAGTTTTGATTCAGTCGGATAAATGGTTGGACTAAGGGCGCGGAGGTTTTGCCGCAACTGATTGGCGGCACGGCTGAACTGCAATGAATCTCCCCGGGCATATGCATTCACCATTGCTTGGAGTTGGGAAAACGCCGTCTCGAATTGCGATTGGCTGTAATACTCGGCGACACCGCCGGGATCTGGGACGAGCCACGGATCGGTTTCGCTCTTTGGAGCCGGCACGATCAGGAAAGCGCTCCCGTCCATGACATGCGCCAAAAGCGCCAGCCGATCGCTCACGCTGAGCGCTTCCTGTTGCAGTCGTTCGAGCGGCTTCTCGGCTTGCTTCAACGCCCGCGCTTCGTTTGCGATGCGCTGGAGCTCGGCCGACCCGCTCAGTTGTGCGAAGGAAAAACGGCGCTGGGTCTTTTCCAAGCCTAGCTGCTCCTTCAACTTACCAAAAGAGACAAGAACCATCGGCTCGTTTTTCCAATCGTGCGTTTCAAGCAAGGCCGAGAGTAGAAAATCGTTGGCTGTCCATTTGCGCCCGGCTTTATCGGCGTAGGCTGATCGTCCGGTGAGGCGGACCAGCGTCTGTTTGGCAAAAGTATCAATTGGCTTCCGTCGACCGTTGTCTTGAATCGCAAGCAACCCGAACGGCTTGAAATCGAGTCCGCCCGTATCCGCGAACTCAATCGGTCGATTCTGCGCGAGCACCGAGACGACCGTGGTCATTAAAACTCCAAAAAAGGCAGAGCACGTTTTCACAACGATGGAAAGCTACTCCCAACCGCACGCCCGACAATCGCGCCGAATCACTGGTGGGGTGACGTCGTCGCCGCAATCTGCTATTATGAGGTTCTGAGACATTGGTTTTGCTGAACTTTCTCGCTGCTCGACCAAGCTCGCGATCGCGCTGGAATCAACAAACGGTTGATCGCACGCGAGCAAAATAACTGTGTCGAGTTCAAGTGACGTATTGCGCAGATAAGAAGTCATTCGCGTCGGTGAACCGAAGCGCGCGGACGTCCTGCAACCGATTCAGAGGGAGAAACGCTTGAAGCATTGAGGTAAGAGCGAAAGTGCTTCGCTACTTTGTTATGAAGTTTTTACCTTGCTGGTCACTCCATCGCTCGTGCCATCGGCATTGGCGGAGTCAACCGTGTAGTAGTAGGTGGTCTTCGACTTGAGGCCGTCCACGCGTACCCGGAAAATCGTATCGGGATGGCCCCGGTTCAGCCTGATGGGAGATTTCGCCGTCTCGCTCAAGTTTTTCGGATCCGTACCGTAGTGCACCACGCCGAAGTGGTCGTCCGTGCCCCCAGGGTTGTTGCTCGTCCACCTGATAATGGCCGAATCGTCCTTAGCCGATTCAAGCTCTGGCCCTTCGGTAATCTTGACGCTTGTCGCTCGTTCGGCAGGAGGAAGGACCTGCGCGGCTGTTGGCCGTGAGAAGAGCAGACTGCCGGTCGTAGCCGCGACCACCAGTATCAGAAGCAGTCTATTCATCGATAGACCTCCAGCCGAATCACA
>Ga0209474_10001896_pt1 | contig 19765 bp, 23 predicted proteins | sample GraSoiAngelo_145_FD_185902 | JGI IMG/M metagenome (GOLD analysis project Ga0209474, IMG submission 185902) | Grasslands soil microbial communities from the Angelo Coastal Reserve, California, USA - 14_1009_05_20cm (SPAdes) (version 2) | ecosystem: Environmental > Terrestrial > Soil > Grasslands... | reverse complement strand
GGGGACACAACGCGGACCACTCAGGCCCGGTGGGCTGCGGCGCCCCCGGCACCCCGCTTACTGCTGCTTCCTTCCGGACCTGACAGGGTTCACGGAACCAGGTCGCGCAGGACCAGGCCATCAACGCAGTCGCACGAAACGACGCTCCGGACAGCGCACCCCTCAAAGGGGAGTTCGACCCCGCTAAAGCGGATTGCGGGTACAGGGCACCGCTGGCTCCCCGTCTAGCGCGATCGGGACTATTCTACCTGCGGTCCGCAGACCTAAGCGTGCGGTTCGCGGGGCGGGCGGAATGTCAGCAGCGTCCAGGCGCCCAACCAGCCGATCATCGCGCCGAACACGATCACGACCGCCAGGTCGAGGCCCAGGTTGATCAGCTGGGCGCCGGTGTCCGCCGCCTGCCGCTTCGCCGCCGGGCTCAAGCGGTCGAAGGCCGTCTGACCCACCGGCAGATAGATAAGGATCAGGGCCGCGACCACGTTATGGAACAACTCGCTGATCCCGCCGGCGATCGCGCCCATCTGCAGGGCCGGGTTGGTGCTCTTCGTCGAGGCGGCCAGCTTGCGTCCGGCGCCGCCGATGATCAGGAAACCCAGGGCGGAGCTCACGAAATTCTCGAACATCGATGGCGCCAGATCATGCGTGGCGTAGACCGCCACCAGCCGAACGAGTAGAGCAAAGAGCCCCCCGATGACCCCAAACAGCAGGCCTTCGCGAAGCACGAGCCCGATGCGCGCCACTAATTGACCCGGCTGATCAGCTGACCTCGCAGCTGTTTGATCCGCGGCGCATCCTCCGGTTCCGGTCGCATCGCCAGGTAGCGCGTGAAATCCTTCAACGCCTCGGCATCGTGGTGCATCTGGAAATGGATCATGCCGCGATCCCGCCACTCCGATGTGAGATGCGGATCGGTCAGCATGATGCGGTCGCTGGCGCTCAGCGCGCGCGCCAGGTCGCCGCGCGATAGGTACAGGCTCTTGAGGTTATTAAGGATGCGCGACAAGATCTGCCGCTTCGTCGAGGGCTCGAGCAGGGCTGGACGCATCTTGACTTCACCGCCGTACATCTCGTTCAGCATCTTCGCGCATTCCTCGCGGGTCAGCGTGCGGCCGTTGAAGGCGTCGATGAAGATCTCGCCGCTGGTCGCCGGCGCGTACTTCACCAGGAAATGGCCCGGCATGCCAACCCCCCGCACCGGCAGGCCGGCCCTCTCCCCTATCGCCACGTAGAGCACCGCGAGCGTGATCGGGATACCGACCCGGCGATCGAGCACTTCGTTGAGAAAGCTGTTGCGTGGGTCGTAGTACTCCTCGCGATTGCCCTTGAAGTGCAGCTCCTCAAACAGGTAGGTGTTCAACACCTCGACGACCCGATCTGGCTCCACCTCGGCCCGGATCCGCTGCTTGAGCTCACCGCTCAGGCGGGCGATTTGATTGAGATAGACCGCGGGACGCAGGTCCGGGTACTCTTCGGCGGCGATCAGCAGCGCCGCTTCGGCCAGGTCCAGTTCCGGCTCCGGCGTCTGCAGCAGGCGCGTGAACGCGTCGCGTGCCTCAGCCGGCGTCATGCCTACGTAGTCTAGATAGACGGAACGGCGCGTCGAGGATCGCCAGCACGACGAGCGTCAAGACTGCGCCCGCGGCGATGTACCAGGGCCATGGGCCCATGAGGTCGAGCAGGCTGCCGCTGACCGGCACCTGCCGCAAGTACATGTAGTTGCCTCCGGTCGCCAGGTCGATCAATCCCACCACGATGGCAAAGGCGACGGTCAAGACGAAGATCCGGCGGACGGCACCGGGCCGGGGCTGCAGGGCGAGGCCGAAGACCAGGAACAGCGCCGCAAGGATGACCAGGTCGTGAGTCACGTAGAACTGCAGGTAAGGAAAGCTCGGAAAATGATCCTTGAGGTCCGGGGTCAGCACCGCCTGGAGCGTTCCGCCCAGTCCCCAGAAGTAGGCCACTTCGACCAGCACGAGCTGCCGCCATAGCAGCGCCGCCGCGGCGACGAAGCCGGCCACATCGCAGAGCTGGACCGGCAGGCTTGTGGCCGCGGACCAGGTCCCCTTCGCGACGACATACGGCTGCCAGCTCAGCTCGGCAGCCACAATCGTGAGCGCGATGATCACGGCGACCGCATCGATCCAACCCCCCGGGGCTCGCCGGGCGGCGACACATAGCAGCACCGCGACGACGACCAGAAAGACTAAGGGTAGAACGTGCTCCGTCGACACCGGCTATAGTTTCCCTCCTCAACATGGCCAAACTCATCTATTCGGCGATCATGTCGCTCGACGGCTACATCGCGGACGAGGATGGCAACTTCGACTGGGCTGCGCCGGATGAGGAGGTCCACGCCTTCGTGAACGACCTCGAGCGGCCCATCGGCACCTACCTCTACGGCCGCCGGATGTACGACGTCATGCGCTACTGGGAGACAGCCCCGACCGATGCCGGTCAGCAACCGGTCATGAGGGACTACGCCCGGATCTGGCAGGCGGCCGACAAGATCGTGTACTCGAAGACGCTGGCGACGGCGTCCACCACCAGGACGCGGATCGAGAAAGACTTCGACACCGAAGCCGTGCGCCGGATGAAGGCGACCGCGCCAGGTGACCTGTCCATCGGAGGTGCCCATCTCGCGGCCCAGGCGATCAGAGCCGGCTTGGTCGACGAGATCCATCTGTTCGTCGTGCCCATCGTGGTGGGAGGCGGGACGCGGGGCCTACCGGATCACGCTCGCGTGAAGCTCCAACTGCTCGAGGAGCGCCGCTTTGCCGCGGGCGTGGTTCATCTCCACTACCAAACCAGGGGCTGAGTCCCGCCACCTGAGCGAGTCGCCATCGCGGTTCAGCCCGCTCCCGCCTGCCGGCTGCGACTGACCAGGGTGAGGGCGGCCGGGATGCATGCCACAGCAACCATCAAATACCCGAGGATTTGCAGCGCGTTCTGCTGTAAGCCGTATGCGAAGGGGCCCATGATCGGCACCGCAGCGACAAGCAGCAGTGCACTCCACAGCGGAACGACTTTCGCTCGGAGCCAAGCCAGACCCAAGAAGAGGTATCCGAAAAGATGTCCGGCCACCCAACCGATCGCCACCGCCAGGACGTGCCAATCGGCGAAGTACGCACGCTCCAGGGCGGCGAACTCCGCATCGTGTCGGATCTGCGCCATGTGCACAAGGAGAACGTTCTGGTCGGCGATGTAGCCCCAGGCGATCGCACCGAGCCAGCCGCACACGACTCCGACCGCAGTCAGCCACGCTGATCGCTGCCACGAGACCAGCCCCATACCGATGTAACCGACTGGAAAAAGATAGGCGACGGCCAGGTTGACGAAGAGAAATAGCTGCATCAGGGTAGGCGGGGCGGCCCGATATGCGGCGAGCACGTCCAGAGGCCGCGCGTTCGTCGGACAGGCCGGATCGCCATATTGGGGACACAGGGCGAACCAGCTCGCCATGACAAGCGGAACGACAACGATCGCTACGGCGAAAAACCAGAACAGCAGCCGTCGGGCTATCTCAGCAGTCGCTGTCGTCACCGCTCGTTAGCGTAGCGGCCAGAACCCCAGGTGCTGAAGATTGACCCTATCCTGAGCGGAATGCCGCCACCTGACCGCGTCTTTGTGATCGTCGTCGAGACCGAGGGCGAGCGCGACCCCGAGCGGATGCCCTTGCTCAGCCTGCCCGGAACGGGCGGCGCCCGCCGCACGGCCGGCTTCAGCAGCATGCTGCTGGCGACCACCTTCCTCAACCAGGCGCAGCAACTGGGCCACTTCGTCAAGCTCGACTACATCTTCCCGGCGGACCGGCGTCGGCTGGCGGAGGACTTCCCCGAGTACGAGGTCCGGCTCGACCCGAGCCCGCAGGCATTCTTCGGAGACGAGCCACCCACCTAAGCCGCCACAAGCTCCCCGACCCCGGCAACGTTACATGCGCGTCATCATGCCCCGCTTCAGCCATCGGCTGGCATTGAAGATCGTCCTCCCCTTCGCGGCCCTCACCCTGGCGATCGGCGCCGTCGGCACCTTGACGGCAACCGGCGAGTTGAGCAGTCGCAGCCAGGGAGCGTTCGATGCCCAGCTCGTCCATGACGGCATCGTGGCCGAGTCGATGGTCAAGACCGGGGATTCTGAGCGGCGGGCGATCCTTCGCCTCCTCACGAATGGACCCGGTTTGAGTCAGAACTGGGACAAGACCGCGGCCTTGCAGGCCTGGCTCGAACGGGCCCTGACGATCCATCCCAACGTCATCGTCGAGGTGGTTGACACCTCGGGCCGCGAGATCGTCGGGGTCGTCGGCCATGGTGCCGTCGCCGACACCGTGACTCGGAGCCACGACTTGAGCAGCTGGCCCGGCCTCTCCTACATGCTGAGTGGGGGCGCGACCACGATTGACCTGGTGGCATCCGCCCCGCAGCCGGCGATCTTCGCCGGCCAGCCGGTGCGCAACGCGGCCGACGGACTGATCGGCGCCGTCCTCGTCGGCGACTATCTCGACGACCGCGCGGGCACGATCAAGGCGTCACTGCCGCACGACGACATCACCTTCTACGACGTCAACGGCCAGGTCCTCGCGACGTCATTGCCCATACCGCCCAGTCAGTTTGCGACGCTCGCGCTCGACGGGAACACGCGGGGACGCATCAGCCCCACCAGCGTCGTCGAGCTGCCCCGCGTGGCGGGCGGCCCGAGCACAGAGATCCTCTCGCCCTGGACGGCGCGCACGACGAACCTCGGCTACGTGGGGACGGTCGGGTCGACCACCGGCTTACTGGCCGACACCAACCAGTTGCGCATCATCCTGGTCACGCTCTTCCTGGCCGGCGTGCTGTTTACGCTCGCGATCGGCATCTGGCTAGCGCGCCGCATCACCCGACCGGTACACCGCCTGGTGGAGGCGACCCGGCTGGTCAGCGCCGGCGACCTCGACCATCAGGCGCTGGTGACGACCCACGACGAGATCGGCGAGCTCACCGACTCCTTCAACCAGATGACGCGCAGCCTGAAAGAGAAGAGCGCCTCGCTGCGCACGACGATGACGCAGCTCCAGGACACCTACCTGATGACGATCGAGGCCCTCGCATCCGCGGTCGAGGCCCGCGATCCGTACACGCATGGACACACGCGACGGGTCGAGGAGTATGCGGTCATCATGGCGGAGGCCCTCGGCTGCGGCGAGGCCGAGATCAACGCGCTGCGCCGCGCCTGCGTGCTCCACGACATCGGCAAAATCGGCATCGAGGATGCCATCCTCCGCAAGCAGGCACGACTCGAACCCGACGAGTCAATGCGCATGCAGAAACACCCGGTGATCGGGGTCGACATGCTCAAGGGCATCGATTTCCTCGACCCGGTGCTGCCCCTGATCCGGCATCACCACGAGCGTTGGGACGGCAACGGCTACCCGGACGAGTTGCGGGCCGATGAGATTCCGCTCGGCGCTCGTATCCTGGCGGTCGCCGACGCGGTCGACGCCATGACGTCCGATCGTCCCTATCGTGCGGCGCGCACCTTCGAATACGCCAAGACGGAAATCCTGAAGGGTTCCGCCACCCACTTCGACCCGGAGGTGGTCACCGCCTTCATCAAGAGCCAGCGCGCCATCGAGGATCTGCTCCGAAACGCGGCGGGCGAGGAGATGCATCATCACCCGGATTCGGATGACCTCGGTGGCTGGCGCATGCACGTCGTCGGCCGCTAAATTCCCTCCCCCGGGCGCGACTCCCAGAACTCCAGGCCGCGCTTGAGTCGCTGCATCTCGGCCGTAAGGAATGGGATATCGATGCCGCCGAGCTCCCTCTCGGTCTCGGGAACCTTCCGGATCTTCTCGCGCGTCTCGGCCAGCAGCCCCTCCTTGAAGGCGATCATTTCCGTGTAGACGGCGCGCCAATGAGCGATATCGCGGGCGTCGTAGCTGTCGCGGTTTTCGCCCTCCATCAACCGGTTGAAATCGATGATCCGTTTCGTGAAATCGAGCGGTTCCACCGCCGCCCATAATAAGCATTTGTTTAACCCGGCCGGGGTTGGGTACGACCCACGAATGATCTCGGACGTCGATCTCCTGGACAGCTATTCCCGGGCGGTCATCTCGGTCGTCGAGTCGGTCGGCCCCGCCGTTGTCGGCGTCAGCGGCGTCGGCACCGGGATGCTGATCACGCCCGATGGCTACGCCCTCACCAACAGTCACGTCGTCAGCGCTGTCAAAGCCTACGAGCTCACGTTGCGGGACGGGTCATCCTTGAAGGCGGAGCTTGTCGGCACCGATCCCCATACCGACCTGGCCGTCCTGCGCGCATCGGGCGCGGGACTTCCCCATGCCCGCCTCGGCGACTCCAGCCGGCTCCAGGTCGGGCAGCTGGTGGTGGCGATCGGCCATCCCTTTGGTTTTCAATCCACCGTGACAACCGGCGTTGTCAGCGCCGTCGGCCGCACCATGCGCGCGCAGAGCGGGCGCACCATCGAGAACATCATCCAGACCGATGCCGCGCTCAATCCCGGAAATTCCGGGGGCCCGCTGGTCGATACCCGCGGCCAGGTGGTGGGCATCAATACCGCGATCATCGCCATGGCCCAGGGCATCTGTTTTGCCGTGCCGAGCAATACCGCCCAGCGTGTCGTCTCGGTGCTGATCCGCGACGGCCGTGTGGTCCGCTCCTATCTGGGGATCACCGGTGAGACCTGGCCGATCCACCGCCGCGTCAACCGCTATTACCACCTCGAGCAAGACAGTGGAGTTCGGATCGCCCACGCCGACCCCCATGGGCCCGCCCAGCACGCCGGGCTAAAGAAGGACGACGTCCTGGTCAGCCTGGCGACCCACACCATCAAAGACGTCGACGACCTGCAGCATTTCCTCACCGACTGGCCGGTCGGCATTCCCGCCGAAGCGCAAGTGCTGCGCGGCACCGAGCTGCTCAAGCAGACGATCATCCCGGTCGAGCTCAAAAGCTGATACGAATTCCCTCCCCTTAGGAGGGTCAGGGCGGGGCGGCGAGGTCGCCGCCCGTGCTCGACTAGTTTTGTTGGGCCAGTTCCACCTGAGGTATCGGAAAGCGAGGAGGGACGGCCCCCGTGGCCATCCCTCCGCTCGCCGGTTCACGCGGCCGCAGCCAGCCCACGCTGGCCACCGTTATCAAATTCCTGCGCTCGCCCGGCTGATCGTCCCCAGCACCTGTTGTTGGTAATAGAGTGTCGAGCCGTCGTCCGCTTTGACGCCGGACCCGTAGTGCGTCGAGACAGAAAGCGTGTAGATGTTGCTGCCGGAAACCGCCAGCCCGAAGTAGTCGCCGATGAATGACCCTGTACAAGGGTCATCATGCGCAGAGCAGGCCATCTGGCCGAGTCCGCCAAGCGTCTGCAGGTTCGTCGTCGTCCCATTGGCATTCACGAGGAGGCCCGGCTGCTGCGGATCCCAGGTGTCCTTGGAGACCCGAATATTGGCTCCAATCGGCACGGCGCCGTTGCCGTCGTCGTGGTAGGCCTGAACGGTGGTATCGATGCAGAAATTCGTCCGCCCCACATCCTGCCGGATGATGCTGGGGCCGCTGGGGCAGGCCGCACGCCGGTCGTAGAAGCCGACCGCCACGCCGCCGTTGGGGCCGGCCGCGACGCTGGGCTGGAACTGGTCGGTTCCATCGCCTGCCGCGTTGTCGTTGACCGTGACCGGCCTCGACCATGTGGCGCCGCCATTGATCGACTGCGTGAACTTGATATCGAACTGGGCGCCGTCCCAGTCCTCGTACGTGAGATAGAGGTGGCCGGGATACGTTGGTGAGACGGCGAAGTTTTCGGTAATCCCATCGCGGAAGGTCGTGTTCGGCAGGTCCCCGGCTCCGCCCGCCAGCAGGCCCACGGTGCTTGCCTGGACGAAGGGCCCGAACGTCACGCCATCGTCAGTCGACTTGGTCACCCATAAATGTTCGGTCGCGGGGGTTTCAGCCGGGCTGTTGCCTCCTCGGGGTGGAAAGGCCGCGAAGGCAACGTATACGGTCCCGTTCGAATCGATCCCGGGATAGACGTAGGTGTTGAACTTCTGGTCGATTTTCGGTGGCACGATGGTCATGGCTTTGGAGAATGTTTGCCCGCGATCGCGAGACACCGCGACCCGAATGTTGGCCTGGTTGCAGCATCCGCTGAAGACGGTCCACATCGCATAGACGTGGTCGGCGTACGCATTGCCGCTGAAGTGGTTCACGGCGATCCACTGTTTGTCTTCGAACTTGAAGCTGAAGGAACTCTCGTTCGGTGACTTTTCGAGTGGCCGCCCACCGTTGCCGGTGATCCAGTGATCGCCAAGGTCGTCGCTGTAAGAAACCGTGATCTCACCGTTGGGATGAAGGTTCGTCCAGTACGCATTGAATGGCAAGACCGTCTGGTAAACGCGGCCTTCCGTGTCGAAATCCACGTTCGGGTCGGTTGTATTCGTCCAGCTCGGAGGCATGGCCTGCGTCCCAACGGTCGTGCAGTCGTAACCCTGGACGATGGTGTTGTTCAGCGCCGCGCCGTTTTGGATCTTGTAGGACCCGAGATAGAAGTTGTAGAAGGTCGAGTATTTATCGAAGAAGAACTTGGAGTTTCCGACAATCGTCTCGGTCCCCGGCTTGATCGCCAACCACGACTCGGAGTGGTTCGCGTTGAATGGGCCACTCCCGCAATTGCCAGGTACCGGCGCGTTCCCAACGTCCGGGTATCCACCGCCGCTGGTCGGCTGGCTGACGACGGCATTTGTCGCGGTGATCGACGAATGCCAGAGATTGTTTGTGCCTCCACTGCCATTCGAACCCATAGCGGGCAGGGCAGCAGCCGCCACGGCCAAGACCGGTACGAACAGGCTGACGACAACGCGCTTCCTCAACCGGATCCCTCCCTTGTCACCCCGATGGCAGCCGGAAGCCGCCCTCGCCCCGGGGTGTCCCTAGAACTTGTCTAGCAAGACGTTAGCCCATTAAGTTTCGGAAAACAAGGGACGAGATTCGGCGCACACAGGTCTGCCAAGCTCGGGAAGGCAAAGCCGGCAGAACCTGTCGAAAATTGAAGCGACCCGTCGTTACGGTTGATAACCCGCCGGTGTGACCCAACGAGCCCTTACCGCCGCCCAGTCCACCCGTTTCCAGGAAGACCTTCGCTCCGTACTATTCGAGTCCTTGCGGGCCCGGAGTTCGGGAGCCCACCGATGTCGTTTCCTTCATCGGCTGGCTTTCTGACAGGTCGCGGGCGTAAGTGTAGAGTCCCGCGTCATCCCGCCGCAAGCCCAAACTGCGGTTCGCAAACAGATGATCGTTCGATCAGTATTTGCTGGCTTCGAAGAAGCTGCCGCAGGCATGGCACTTGCACTGCATCGTCATCACCTGGCTGCCGAACAGAGAAATAACCTGGGTGTCGTTCGATCGACAGAACGGGCACCGCGCCTTACCTCGTTCTTCCCTCCCCCGCTCGCGGGGGAGGGAAGGGTGGGGGCCATCAGATTCCGGAGTCATCCCGTCGCCGGCATGTAGCGTTTTTCGGCGAGACCCTGCAGCATCTCGAGCGTCGCCTGGTCGATGCCGCCCGGCTGGGTTCGCCGGCGGACTGGTTCCCAGCTGTCCCAGTCGAGCCCGCTCGGCGGGACCCGCCCGTCGAGCCGCTCTTCGAGGAGCCGGCGAAGGTCGCGCACGCCGCGCGCCAGCCGCCCCGCGCCATGCAGTTCGTCGACGTCCGCGTTTTCCGGACCGATCCACTCCAGCGATTCCCTCCACGCCCGCTCGAGTGCGGCGCCCGCCTTCACCTCCTGCATCCAGCTCCGGCCGTGCAGCGTGTGATAGCGCTCCTCCTGGAGCATCTTCTTGAGCCGCGTTCGGAGCACGTCGACGTTGCCGTTGGCCAGCGCCTCCATCATCAGGGTGAAGGCGCTGTCGAGCACGGCGTTGGCGGCGACGAACTCCGACCAGTCCGTCCATGGCCGGTCCAGGAAGGGCACGTTCGCGTAGCTCGGGGTATCCTCCGTGCCGGCGTCCGGGGTTCCGAGCTCGCGCAACGAGCCGTACAGCACGCGGCTGTGGCCAATGTCATCCAGGCCCATGGCGGCCGCGGCAATGTCGGCTTCCAGGGTGGGCGCGGCGATGCACCATTCCGCGTAGCGCATCCCGAGCAGCTGCTTGTTGTCCGCCAGGCTCTTGACGAGCGAGTAGAGACTCAGCTGTCCCCGCCCGGCGCCCAGAGTGAAATTATCGCGGCCTTGGGCACGATCATCATCTCGACCCAGCGCTCTTCGTCGTAGGTTGCGCGCGCATACGCCATGGCGAGGTCGTCATCGGGTGCCACCACGGAGCCGACCTGGTGCAGCGGCTCGACGCGGGTCTTGCGGGCGAAGACGTCGTATTCGTGAACCTCGGCGTGAACCCGCGTGTATCCCATCAGACCGAAAGCCCCCAGGCTCGCAGCGCCTCTCGGCCGTCGTCGCTCAAGCGCGCTGACGTCCACGGTGGATCCCAGACCACGTCGAGCCGTACGTCCTCGATCCCCGGCTCGGCGAGCAGGCGCTCGCGGATGTCGCCCATGATCATGTCGCTGGCCGGGCAGCCCATGGCGGTGAAGGTGAGGGTGACGCAAACCCGGCCTTCATCGACTGTCAGGCCATAGATCAGGCCCAGGTCCACCAGGTTGACCGGCATCTCCGGGTCGTTGATCTCCGCCAGCGCCAACCAGATGCGCTCTTGAACTGATATTGCCCTCCCCCTCTGGGGGAGGGCAGGGTGGGGGCTCATGCGCGCACCTGGAACTTGGCGAAGCTCTCCTGGAAGAGCGCGACCATCTCCGCGTTACGCGGCCCGCGCTCGCGCCAGCGCTTCAGGACAGCGTCCCAGCTGCATGGATCCTTGAAGTCCCAGCGTTTCTCGTCGGCATCGAACGTGCAGGGAAAGGGATAGTCCAGCACGTAGCCGTCGCCCTCCTGGTGCGCCGGCACCGCAATCCCGATCGATTCCATGAAGGGCACGACCGTCGACAGCCATTGCTGACGGAGCTGATCATTGGTCAGGCCCTTGAGCCGATAGTCCAGCTGGGTGGAGTGCTGCTTGAGATTGTCGGGCAGGCCGAACCACTCGACCGTGAGCGGAAACATCCAGTCGACCGCCCGCTGCAGCTCTTCCCTGGCTTCGCCGCCGGCCTGGCTGATCCGCTTCGACCAGTTGCGGCCGTTGCGCAAATGAAAATTCTCCTCGGCCATGACTTTGACGAGCCCTCGCTTCCAGGGACCGTAGGACCCGTGCTCGTGGATGTCGCCGAGTAAACAGAAGCCGGCCTGGTCGTACATCGCGTTCGCGACGACGAGCTCGGTCCAGCTTTCCAGCGGAACGTCAAACGCATACGGATAGCGAAAGGCCTTGGGATCCCGCTTGAAGATCAGGTCTTCCTGGCTCTCCCCCAGCTCTTCGAGGATGTGATACGCGATGTGCGCGTGCGCCAGCTCGTCCTGGATGATGGCGATCCCAGTCATGAAGGCGTTGACACTGGGCGCCTTGCGCGCCGCCAGGTAGTAGGCGGGCGCCGAGATCAGTTCGGTGTCGCCGGAGACGAGCAAGGTGTGTTTCAGCTCGCGGAGATAGTCAGGCGTCATCTCCGACGTCGACTCGACCAGCTCGCCCCGCTTGAGCAGGGCCTCGAGCGCGCCCGAATTCGCCGGCTCCATCCGGGTTGATTCTAAGATGGGTGCCGGCTTGACCGGGTTGATCGAGGCCAACGGGCTCCAGTTCTACGTTCGGGATGAAGGTTCGGGCACGCCGGTCATCCTGCTGCACGGCTTCCCCGACACCGGCGACGTCTGGCGCAAGCAGGTGCCAGCCCTCGTCCAGCATGGCTTTCGCGCGATCGTGCCTGACATGCGCGGACGCGGCCGCAGCGGCAAGCCCGAGGCCGTCTCCGACTACCGGCTGTCGTCGATTGTCCGGGACGTTGCCGGCATCCTCGACGTGCTGCGCATCGAGCGGGCGCACGTCGTCGGCCATGACTGGGGTGCCGGGGTGGCGTGGCTCGTCGCGGCGCTGGTGCCCGAGCGGGTCGATCGGCTGGTCGCGATCTCGGTCGGCGCGCCTGGAGCCGCGGCGAGGCCGACGCTCGAGGCCTTTCAGAAAGGCTGGTATCGCCTGCTCTTCCTGTTCGAGGGCGTCGCCGAGGAAGTGATCCAGCGGGATGACTGGTACCTCTTCCGCATGTTCCTCGGTGGCGCACAAGACACGGACGCCTACGTCAAGACGCTGTCCGAGCCGGGTGCGCTCACGCCGGCGCTCAACTGGTATCGGGCAAACCTTCCGGTCCAGGCACTTTTCGGCCGAAGTGGTGGGCCGCAGCTCCCCATGGTGAAAGCAGACACGTTGGGAATCTGGAGCACCGGTGATCTCTACCTGACCGAGGATGCGATGACGCGATCCGAGCAGCGAGTGCAGGGACGCTGGCGCTACGAGCGTTTCGAGGGCTCGCACTGGGTGCCGCTCGACCAGCCGGATCGCCTGAACCGGCTCCTGCTCGAATTCCTCGCCTGAAGGCAAAATAATGCGACCTGCCGTTACGGTTTACAACTCACCGGTGTTACCCAGCGAGCCTTCATCCCGCTGCCCAGTTCAGCCCTTGCGGGCCGAACCTTCGTCGCCGGCAGAACCGGTCGTCTTGCGACAACCGATTCCCCAGCCCTTGCGGGCCGGGCCCTCGGGCCTCACGGCTCGAGAGTGGGAACCTTGCGGTCCCCTCGCCAGCAACCGATCAGAGTCGTTTCCTTCTCTGACTGGCTTTCTGACAGGTCGCAGGGGGAACATTAGCGACTGGTCGCAATTGCCGCAATACGGAACATGCGTTCACAAACAGCCGCTCGTTTTCCTTCATCGCGCCGAGACGGCTGGGGTGTCAACCCGTAACGGGACCTGTAAGGAGCCGTGATTCGGTTTGAAGCTGACGACCCTTACCGTTTGCGTTATCTGCAGTAGGCGCGTGGGCCCTCGGAGACGACCCTCCGCCCGGTAACGAATCCATGAAAACCAACCGCTGGCGGGGCCGCGCCGGGCAGTCGCTCGTCGAGATGGCTATGGTCCTGCCCGTGCTCGCCTTCCTCACCTTTGGCCTGCTGGACTTTGGCCGCGCCTACTACTTCCAGGTCTCGATCACCAACGCCGCCCGGGAGGGCGCCCGGGTCGCCATCCTCAATATCTATACCGGTCCGCAAAACCCAACCTGCTCGACCTCCAACAGCTATTACAGCTGCCCGGTGCAGACGGACCTGAACATCGCCACCGCCGTCAACAAGGAACTGGTTTACAGCGGCATCGCACTCGCGCCGACGGCCATAACCATCTGCCCGCCCCACGACTCCAGCATGTCCACGGCCGGCTGCCCCGATGCGAGCAACCGCGTCGACAACTGGGTGAGCCAGAACCCCGTCAACTACTACGTCACGGTCAACGTCAAGTACGACTTCCAGCTCTTCACACCGCTGATGCAGCAACTCGTCGGCAACCCCGTGCACATGAGCGTGTCGGTCCAAATGAGGACGAACTACTGATGCGCGGTCTGCAGCGTCGGCACAAGTCACGGGGTCAAGCGATGGTCGAGTTCTCCCTTCTCGCCGGCCTCCTGTTTCTCATGGTGATGGGCATCTTTGACTTCGGGCGGGCGATCTCCGTCTACATCAACATCGCTGAGGCCGCCCATGAGGGCGCCCGGCAGCTCGTGTTACGCAGCAACTACGCGAGCACGCCGCCGGACAGCGTCATTATCAACGCCACCCTGGCGAAGATCGGTGGCGGTGGCATGGTGCTCACGGAAGACCCATGCCTCGCATGGCTGACACCGTGCACATTTCCTTCCATCCCCCCGGTGACCGCCCCGAATACCGGCTACATCTGGATCTCGCCGAACCGCACGACGGGAAATCCACAGGTCACCGTGCGAGTGACGTACCGGTTTGCCCCGATGACGGCCATGATCTCGGATCTGACGGGCCCCTCATTGATCTTGCAGGCGGGGTCGTCGATGCGGGCGGAGTACTGAAGTGCTCATCGTGATCCGCCGCCGGGGCGCAGGCCAGGCGATCGTCGTCATGGCGCTGGCCATGGTTGCCATCTGCGGAATGCTGGCGCTCGCGATCGACGCCGGCCGCCTCTACTTCCAGCGCCGGCTGATGCAGGATGCGGTCGACTCGGGTGCGCTCGCCGGCGCCCAGAGCCTGGTGGGAACCGTGGCCAACCCCAATGGGCAGCCGAACTACGCTCTTTATTACGCGATGGACGACACGTTAGCGGTCTTCAACCAGAACCCCGCTAACAACGATCCGAACTCGTCGTTCTATACGGCGCCGGTCAACCGCACGGTGACCGACACTCAGGGCGGGTACACCGTCACCGCGGTGGCCCCGATGGGCTATAGCAACAAACAGGTCCAGGTCACGGTCAGCTATAACGCAACCGCCACCTTCGTCCAGGTGCTCGGCTTCAGCCAGATTGCGATCCTGGCCACGGCCACGGCGGAGGCCGGTACCAACGCCAAGACGTATGCGCTGTTCGCCTACACCAGCGGGGGCAGTGGCAACACCATCCAGAACGACCAGAACGGCTATGCGCAAGTCGACGACGGCCAGGACGGCACCGACGTCTGCCAGGCGAGCATCGAGGGCCTCACCGTGAGCAACTCGAAGTTTCATGTTCCTAACCCGACCCAGGCGTCCCTCAACATCAATGGCGACCTCACGGTCAACTCCGCCAGTGATAATCATTCGCTCTTCTCCTTCTGGCGCAACCCCGTTAACTTCGGGACCGGCCAGGACGCCAAGCCCGACTACCTCGCGCCCGATACCTCCCTGATCACCACGGTGGTCAATCCCGCGAACAAGGCGAAGATCGCGCCCGGAACTTCCGGATTGGTCAACGGCGTGACCATTACGAACTCGAGCACCTCGAAGTGGGTCTACGTGTTCACACCGGGACGCTACACATCGTCGATCGTCATCCCGGCCGCCGGGGATAATCTCAACAACAGCGTCTACATCTTCCTCAACGGCGTCTACTACTTCACGTCTGGGGCGGATATGACGATCACCGGTGGTTACGTCTCGAACACCTCGACTGGTCTTCCCCACTTCGTAGGCTCGCCCTCCATTGGCGCGAGCGACCTGCCGCCCGCATCCGATGGCACGAACGGGGTCGAGTTCATCTTCGACCAGGGTGGCACCTTCTCGGCGAACAACTCGGATCTGCCCAACGATGGGAGCGTCTTCTTCGTGGCCCCCCATTTCGTTCCAACCGGTAGTACCAACATCGCCTTCTATATCAGCAGCACGAACGGCAACAACGGGGTCGTGTGGAATGAGGCATTCGATGCCAGTGCTTCGAACGTTCCACGGTTCCAGGTGTGGGGGACGGTCTTTGACGCTGATCCCTCGGGATCGATGACCTTGACCGGCGTCGCCCTCGGTCCGCACAACACCTCGGCCACCGACAGCAACTCGTCTGGCCAGTACGCGATCAACGGTGAGTTCATTGGCGCCTTCCTTCAGGTGAACGGCGGCAACGTGCTGGGCAACAGCATGGGAACGCCCGGGTGCGGGACCTTTACCCCTGGGCACCCGGCCCTGCTCGTCCAGTTCAACTCCAAGTTTGCCCCGGCCCCCGGCGTGAACTCCTACCTGGTGAAATAGCGCGGCTGGTCAGCGCATCAGCTTCTCGACCAGCAGAACGATCCCCAGGGTCCCAAGGGCCGCCCCCGCCAGTTGCTCCGCCCGCTCACGGATGGAGTCCCCGACGCTGGATCCGAGCCGGAGGCCGGCCTGGGTGACGATCAACGTCTGAGTGCCGATCAGCACGATCACCAGTACGACCGGAAACCGAAGCAGTCCGACGGTGAAGCCGATCGCCAGCTCGTCCAGGCTGATGCTGATGCCGAGCCCGATGGCGGCAAACCCGCGCGTCCGCGCCAGGAGCCCCACGCGCTCCGGGTCGTCCCGGTCGTCGGGTCTCGGCCAGAGCATGAAGATGCCCAGGGCGATGAGAATCGCGATCGCCACGTAGTCGGCGGCGCTTCCGGCAACGGTTCCGGCGCCAGCTCCCAGCACGATGCCCACGATCGGCATGCCCATCTCGAAGAGCGTAAAAAGCATCGTCACCCGGATCCGGTCGCGCCGCGTGAGGCCGCTCATGCCAAGCGCCGCGGCCACGGCAAACGTATCCAGTCCCAGGGGGACCACCAGGGCGATGAGCGTGAGCCACATCGGGCATGATTAAAGGTCATTGACGGCGATCGACGTCATCCGAGATAAGCGCGATGGCCGGGCCCTCTCCGACGAGGCCATCGAGTTCATCGTGCGCGGCGCCACCGACGGGTCGATCCCGGACTACCAGCTATCCGCCTGGTTGATGGCCGTGCGGCTCAACGGCATGACGGATCAGGAAACCAAAACCCTGACGCTGGCCATGGCATCCAGCGGACGCCAGCTCGATCTGTCGTCGATCCCGGGCCGTAAAGTCGACAAGCACTCCACCGGCGGCGTCGGCGACAAGGCGACACTGGTGGTGGCGCCCTTGGTCGCCGCCGCGGGCATCCCGGTGGCGAAGCTCTCTGGACGCGCCCTTGGTCACAGCGGCGGCACGCTGGACAAGCTGGAGTCCATCCCGGGCTTCGATGTCGACCTCGGCATTGAGCAGTTCGTCGATCAGGTCCGGCGCATCGGCATCGCCATCGCCGGCCAGACCTCCGACATGGTTCCCGCGGACAAAGTCTTCTATGCGTTGCGCGACGCCACGGCGACAGTCGACTCCGTGCCGTTGATCGCGAGCAGCGTCATGAGCAAGAAGCTCGCCGCCGGCGCCGATGCCATCGTGCTCGACGTCAAGTGCGGCCGCGGCGCCTTCGTCGCGACGCTCGACGAGGCCGAGGCGCTGGCACGGGCGCTGGTGGCGATTGGGGCCAGGGCCGGACGCGAGACGGTCGCCTACGTCACCGACATGGAGCAGCCGCTCGGCCGCGCCGTGGGCAACGCGCTCGAGGTCCGCGAGGCGATCGAGACGCTCTCCGGACATGGCCCGCCCGACCTGGAGACGTTGAGTCTCCGGCTGGGCGCCGAGATGCTCCGCATGGCCGGGGCGCCGCCAACGGACTTGCGGCGCCTGCTGACCGATGGGACCGCGTTACGCAAGTTCGCGCAACTCATCGAGGCGCAATCCGCCGATGCGAGGGTCACCGGCGATCTCGACCGGCTTCCTACGGCACCCGTCCAGCTCCCGGTTCCGGCGGGCGCCTCGGGACTGGTCGCCGCCATCGACGCCCTGGAAATCGCGCTGGCGGCGAAATCGCTCGGCGCCGGCCGCGACCGAAAAGACGCCGCCATTGATCTTTCGGTTGGCATCGTCCTGCAGAAGAAAGTCGGTGACCGGGTGCAGGCGGGCGAGTCGCTGGCCACCGTCCACGCCCGAACTGAGGAGGCCGCCCGGCAGGTTACGGCCCGTATTGCGGCCGCGTTTCTGGTGGCGGCGTCGGCTCAGCCGCGACGGCTCTTGCTGAGACGCGTCACGGCGGCCGGGATCGAGCGGCTCGACACGTAACGCCGGGCGAAACGCGTCGGAGTGATGCTGGCTTCGTGGGTCAGCGCGGCCAGGTTGGTGCGGAGTTCGCCATGGTCGTCGCCTTTCTGTTCGCGTTCGGCGTCATGGCTGTGCAGTTCTTCGGCCTGGGCCTCGGAGCGCTCAAAGTCAGCCACGCCGCGCAGGAAGCCGCCTACGTGGGGGCGAGCAGCCTGGAAGCCGCTGGTAATAAGGTGCCCTGCTGGGCGGTGACCGGCGGCCTGGCGCAACCGAAAGAGTACGCCGATGCCGCCCTCTGCACGACCGTGCTGGAGAACCTCGGCGACGTCGATCCCAACCTCGTGGCCGTCTCGGTCTCACCGCCGAGTCTGGTGGAGCGCGGCGGGCGTACCCCGATCCATGTCACCGTCACCTACCGCCAGCCGATCAGCTCGCCGCTGCTGCGGGTCTTTCTGGGCGAGACCTACGTCGCCACCGGCGACGCCTGGAGCCAGTAGCACGGAGATCTCCCTCTCCCGCTTGCGGGGGAGGGTCGGGGTGGGTGCTACCGCGCTAAACTCACGTCGGCTATGGGGGATTTGCAGTACCACATTCGCTGCAAACCGGGCGATGTCGGCGAGGTTGTGCTTCTCCCCGGCGATCCCGGTCGGGTAGAGCCGATCGCCCGGCTGCTCAACAGCCCCCGGTTGATCGCGCGAAACCGCGAGTACACGACCTACACGGGGACGCTCGACGGCCGTGCCGTCTCGGTCTGCTCGACCGGCATCGGCTCGCCGTCCACGGCCATCGCCGTCGAAGAGCTATCGGCGATTGGCGCGACGACGTTCATCCGCGTCGGTACCACAGGCTCGATTCAACGCGACGTACATTTCAGCGACCTCGTCATCGCCACGGCGGCTGTTCGCGATGAGGGCACGACTCCCAGCTATGTGCCAATGAGCTATCCCGCGGTGGCCGACTTCGAGCTGGTTGGGGCGATGCTGGCCGCCGCCCGCGCCGCGAACCAGCCGGCTCACGCCGGGATCGTGCGCAGTCACGATGCGCTATATCCCGATCTTCACGCGGCCCGCATGCCGCGTCGTGAGGAGCTCGAAGACGCGCTGACCGTCTGGCAAAGAGCTCGCGTCGTCTGTAACGACATGGAGACGTCCACGATCTTCGTCATCTGCGCCCTGCGGAATCTCCGTGGCGGCTCCGTCCTGACCGTGGTCAACGAACCCGGCGAAGAGGCGATCGACCCGGCGCGGGTCGCCGCGCTCGACCTGACGCCGATGTTTCGGGTGGCGCTCGCCGGGGCGCGTCAACTGGCGCCGCTCAAGGCCTGAATGGACATCGGCAAGACGCTCACCGTCCGTAATCGCCTCGAGTGGCGACGCTGGCTCGCCAAGCATCACGCCGACACCAGGGAAATCTGGCTGGTCTATTACAAGAAGGCCTCCGGCAAGGCGGGCATCAGTTACGAAGAATCGGTCCAGGAAGGGCTCGCCTATGGCTGGATCGAGGGCCAGAACAAATCGATCGACGACGAGCGCTACGCGGCCCGCTTCACGCCACGCCGGCCGAACAGCAACTGGTCGGACTCGAACATCGCGCGCGTCAAGAAGCTCCTGGCCGAGGGCCGCATGGCCGCTCCAGGTCTCGCCACCCTGCCCGACGGCTTACGCCCGACCGTTAGCCGGACGGCCTCATGACCCTGCACGTCATCGAGCATCCGCTAGTTGCGCATTACCTGACGCGCCTGCGCGACCGGGACACGACCCCCGACGAGTTCCGCGAAGCCTCGGACAAGATCATCACGCTGCTGCTCTACGAGGCGACCCGCGATCTCCGGACGCGCGACATCAGTATCGATACGCCCCTCGAGAAGACACAGGGTCACGCGATCGGCGATCGGGTCGTCGCCGTGCCCATTCTGCGGGCCGGCCTGGGCCTGGTAGGCCCCGTGCTCGAGCTCCTGCCCCACGTGACCGTCGGCTACATCGGCCTCGAGCGGGACGAGCGAACGGCGATCGCCTCTCGCTACTACGTCAAGCTGCCCCCGGATATCGCCGGAAAAGCCGTCATGATCCTCGACCCGATGCTGGCCACCGGCGGGACGGCCACGAAGGCCGTTGAGATCATGAAGGAATACCGTCCGGCGAGCGTTCGCCTAGTGTGCGTCGTGGCCGCTCCCGAGGGGATCCAGGCGCTGCAGGCAGCGCACCCGGACGTCCAGATCTTCACGGCGGCGC
>Ga0209474_10001895_pt1 | contig 19768 bp, 16 predicted proteins | sample GraSoiAngelo_145_FD_185902 | JGI IMG/M metagenome (GOLD analysis project Ga0209474, IMG submission 185902) | Grasslands soil microbial communities from the Angelo Coastal Reserve, California, USA - 14_1009_05_20cm (SPAdes) (version 2) | ecosystem: Environmental > Terrestrial > Soil > Grasslands... | reverse complement strand
GTTGAACGTCGTCCTGGTCGAGCCGAAGATCCCGCCCAACACCGGCAACGTGGCCCGCCTGTGCGCGGTGACCGCCTCGCGGCTGCATCTCGTCGCCCCGCTCGGGTTCCGGATCGATGACAAGGACTTGCGGCGCGCCGGCCTCGACTATTGGGACAAGGTCCACGCCGCCACCTGGAGCTCCTTCGACGAGCTGCTCGAGGTTCAAGCCGTCGGCGCCATGCGGCTGCACCTGTTCACCGGACACGGCGGGACCAGCCTGTGGGAGGCGCGGTTCTCACCGGGCGATTACCTGGTCCTCGGCGACGAGGTGGGCGGGCTCCCACAGAAGCTGCTGGATCGTTTTCCCGGCCGCCAGGTGCGCGTGCCGATGATTCCGGAGCCGAGCGCGCGAAGCCTCAATCTTTCCACCTGCGCGGGCATCGCGGTGTACGAGGCCCTGCGACAAATTCATACGACGCAAACCCTCGGAATTTCGGGGTAGGATAGCGGTGTGGATACGTTCGAGCTCCTGCCCTCGCTCGCTCAGGGAGAGCTGGCCGAGACGAGCGCGCCGGAGCTGGTGGCAGCGGTCTTCCGATCGCGCGCCAGTGGCACCCTCTGGTTGGAGACACCACAGGCTCAGGAAATCCGGATCTTTTTTCGCGCCGGCGAGATGTGCGGCACAGCGCCGTTTCCCGGCGGCCAGACGCTGGCCCATGTCCTGCTCGCCAACGACTGGGTGAACGCGCTCGACATCGACTCGAGCCGCGAGGAGGCGATCAAGACGGGCAAGCGGCACGGTGAGGTGCTCGTCGCGCGCGGGCTGTTGACGCCCGATCAGCTGCACTCGGCCCTCGCCGCGCAACACACGACGAATCTGCTCACGCTGCTTTCGCTCACCGACGGCAAGTACGATTGGCGCGGCTGGGAGCCACCTCCGGCCTGGGCACGCGAGGTGCTGCTCGCTCCGGTGGGATGCATCGTCGACGCGCTCGAACGCGAACAGCACGCGCCACGTCGAGCGAAGGTGATCGGGTGGCTCGGCGATCATCCGGTGCGACTCGCGGTGGACTGGGCCGATCTGCAGGGTCGCATCGCGCTCGCCCCGATGGATCGCCGCGCGGCCGCGCTGCTCGCGCTGCCGCGGCACCTGGCCGATTTCGTCCGTGCCTCACAGCTCGAGCCGACGCGCGCGGAGGCGGTGCTGGTCGCCCTGCTGCTCGCCGGCGCGGTGGAGCCGCAGCCCGGATCGCAGGCGCAGCCGGCCGATGACCTCCCTTCCACGCCCGACGAGGACCTGGCGCTGGCACCGGCTCCTCCGGAACGGCAGAAGCGCCTCGACGAGCGGGAGGCCATCGCCCGCCTCGATGCCTTGTCGCTCGATGACGCGCAGCAGACCTCCGGGGCGCCTGCGGATGAGGAGGAGGAGCTGGAGCTCGATCTTCCTGCTGGAAACGCGCGCGGGTCCTCGGGCGCGCAGCCCGACGGACAGAGCTTCGAGAGCACGGCCGGAAGCGAGGACTCGCGAGCGCGCGAGATGCGCAAGAAGATGCTCGCGCGCGGGATCCGGAATCTCGGGGCGATGCCGTCGCGCCCCGGGATCGAGGGCGCGGTGGAGATCACCCCGAAGTACCCTGTGGCGAACGCGAAACAGAAGCTCTCCGCGGACGATCAGCGCTTCGCTGACGACGTGCGCTCGCGCCTCCGTCTCGCGCCGGGGCAGAATGCATACGCGCGCCTCGGCGTCGAGGCCAACGCGACCAGCGACGCCATCCGCAACGCGTACCTCGAGGCGGCGAAGCGTTTCCATCCCGATCGCGCGACATCTCCAGCATTCGCGCCGCTGCAGGCAGAGCTGCAGACGTTGTTTGCGCTGCTCAAGGAAGCGTACGAGGAGATCGCCACGCCCGACGTGCGGGCCCGGTACGATGGGTCGCTGAAGTCGGGCGGACGCGGCGGCTCCAAGAAAGAGGAGGCGTCCATCCTGCTGAAGATGGGGGAGGTGCTGCTGAAGAAGCGCGACTTCCCGGAGGCGCTGAGCAAGTTGCGCCGGGCCGTGGATCTCGATGCGACTGGCGACGGGTTGGCGGCGCTGGCGTGGTGCCTGGTGAGCGATCCGAAGGCCTCGGACGGGACCAAGGAGGAAGCGATGACGCTGATCAACCGTGCGCTGCGCGCCCACGGCGCCACCGCGCGCACCTACTACGTCGCGGGAGTGCTCTGGCGGACCAAGGATCCCGAGTCCGCTGTCGATGCATTCCGCAAGGCGCTGGAGATCGATCCGCGGCATCAGGACGCAGCCCTCGAGCTGCGCCTGATCGAGCAGCGCCGCAAGCAGTCGGCGAAGGGCGGCGGCGTGCTTTCCGGCCTGCTCTTCGGGAAGCGGAAGAGCTGATGGCGAAGGAGATCGTGCTGGTCGCGGACGCCGACCCGCGCAGCTTGCGGCTGGTCGGGATGGCGCTGCGCCGGGCGGGATTCACGGTGATTCCGGCGGCGACCGGCGAGGAGGCCATGCGCGCGCTCGCTGGCGCGCTCCCGCAGGCGATGATGCTCGACGCAGCCCTGCCTGCGCCCGATGGTCTGGCGCTCTGCCGCGCAGCGCGGGCGGAAGAGCGGCTGGCGGGGATGGTGGTCCTCGTGCTCGGGACCGATGCCGGCCCGGCGGCAAGAGCGCAAGCGATCGAGGCGGGCGCGGACGACTACCTGGTCAGGCCGATCCTGCTGAAGGAGATCGTGCAGCGCGTGCAGCACTTGCTCGAGCGACGCCGCTTCTCCGATCCGGCCGTTCCGGCGGGCTTGACGGGCTCGGTGCGCGACTTCGGGCTCTTGGACGTGTTCCAGTGGATCGAGACCTGGAGGAAGAGCGCGGTGGTGCGCTGCGAGCGCGCCGGCCAGCTCGCTCGGGTCTGGGTGCGCGACGGGCAGGTGATCGACGCGGAGCTGGGACCACTCGGGGGGGACGCCGCTTTCTGGCGGCTGATGACCTGGGAGAGCGGCGAGTTTCGCGTCGACTTCTCCGGAGCCGCTCGCGAACAGCGCATCCACGGTGGCACGCAGGCGGCGCTGATGGAATCGATGCGGCGGGTGGACGAGCTGAGCCGCATGGCGCAGGAGACTCCACTCGAGAGCCAGCTGGCAGTGGACGTCGTCCGCCTTGAAGCTCGCCTCGCAGATCTGCCCGATGATCTGAATGGGGTCTTGCGCAGCTTCGATGGGGTACGGACGCTGCGGGCGGCCATCGATCTCTCCCCGACGGACGATCTTGCGACCATGGCCGCCGTCGAGCGCTTGATGCGGGAGGGGATCCTCCGTCCCGTGTCGCGACCCGCGTCGCTGCAGCAGTGGGTATCCGCATCGCCCCTGCCGGTGGCCGCGGAGCCCTCCGTTCCGCGCATCGTGAACTTCCCGGCCATCCGGGGGATGCGGCGCGAGCGGCTCCGGCGCGAAATGGAACAGGCTCGCGCCAGGATCGCATCGGGCGAGCCGCTGCGCCTCCATCAGGTGGTCGCGCTTCCCGCCCGTTCCGAGGCGGACTCCCTGGGCGATCTGCGACGCATCTCGGCGGCCGCGGGAGAAGCGGCCAGGGTGTTCGCGCCGGACGCACAGCTCGCGCGATTGCGCGCGGTCGAGGCATCGGAAACGCCGCCCATCGCGCCAGTGGTGGCGACGACGCCTCCGCCCGAGTTGGGACCCTCCGTGCGCGCCTTGGCGCGGCAGCGCTGGAAGTGGCTGGTGGCCGCCGCCGCCGCGGTGACGCTCGGGTGGGTGCTGCGTCCACAGCCGCGCACCGAGAGGCAGGATTCACCCTGGCTGGCAGGCAGCGCGACCACCGCACCCGGGCCAGGGGAATCGGTCGCCGGTTACACCGACGCGGTGGCGCGCGGGAACGACCTGTTCCGCGAATACCGGAAGGCGCTCGCCGTGCGGCCGCAGTCGGCGCCTGTCCTGGTGGCGCTGGGGGATGCCTATCTCGAGTCCGACCGGCCGCGCAGCGCCGTCGAGCCGCTCGAGGCCGCCGCCCGCCTCGATCCGGGTAGCGCGCGCACACAGCTGCTCCTCGGTACCACCTACCATTCGCTCGGGCGGAAGACGGACGCGAGCAAGGCATACCGACGATTTCTCGAGCTCGAACCCTCCAGCGGATTCGCGAAGGACGTAAAGGTCATTCTCGCGCACCTCGGGGGATAGCCGCTCCCGCACTGGAGGTGCGGGTTTGCGGCTACCTCCTTAGGCTCTACACGTCATGAGACTGGAGATGCGCGTCCTCGGCCTGGAAACGAGCTGCGACGAAACCGCCGCCGCGGTGGTGGAGACGGGCGAGGGCCTGCGCGGCAGCGTGCTGTCGGATGTCGTGCACACGCAGAGAGACGTGCACGAGAAATGGGGCGGCGTGGTGCCGGAGCTGGCCTCGCGCGACCATCTGCAGAGGGTGCTGCCCGTGCTGGACGAAGCGCTGAAGAAAGCGGGGTGCGAGCTGCGTGGCCTGGACGGGATCTCGGTCACGCGCGGCCCCGGGCTGGTGGGAGCCTTGCTCGTCGGCGTCCAGGTAGCGAAATCGCTTGCCGCAGCCGCGAGGATTCCGCTGGTCGGCGTCAACCACATCGAAGGGCATCTGATGGCGGTGCTGCTGTCCGAGCGCGCGCCTTCACCGCCCTGGCTCGGCCTCGTCGTCTCCGGAGGCCACACTTCGCTGTACGAGGTCCGGGCGCCCGGCGAGTATCGCCCGCTCGGACACACTCTCGACGACGCCGCCGGCGAGGCTTTCGACAAAGTGGCCAAGCTGCTCGGTCTGCCGTACCCGGGCGGGGCGCACATCGACCGGCTCGCGCGCTCGGGCAATCCGCAGGCGATCGACTTTCCTCGCGGGCTCTCGCGCCGCTCGCGCGCGGCATTCGACTTCTCCTTCAGCGGCTTGAAGACCGCGGTCCTCATTCACGTCCGGGAGCACGGCGTCCCTTCCGGACGGCCGCTGGCGGATCTCTGCGCGTCGTTCCAGGAAGCGGTGTGCGATGCGCTCACGCTTCGGGCGGTACGCGCGGCGCGGCACGCCCGCTTGCCGGCGCTGGTGATCTGCGGAGGGGTGGCCGCGAACTCGCGGCTGCGGCAGCTGGCGGCGGAGCGCTGCGCGGCCGAAGGGATTTCACTCTTCTTGCCCGAACCGCGGCTGTGCACCGACAACGGCGCGATGATCGCGATCGCAGGCGCTCACCGGCTGCGGCGCGGCGAGCGCGCCGAGGCCGCGATGTCTGCGGAGCCGGGATGGCGGCTGTGAAGCCCGCCGAGCTGCTCCGCCGCCACGGATTGCGCCCCAAGAGGGAGTGGGGGCAGAATTTCCTCGGAGACGAGCAGCTGCTCTCCTCGCTGGCGGCGCTGGCGCGGTTGCGCCCAGGCGACTGGGTGGTCGAGCTGGGGGCCGGGCTCGGCCACCTCACGCACGCGTTGGCAGCAACAGGAGCGCATGTGGTCGCGGTCGAGCGGGATCGCGAGCTCGTTCCCATCCTGCGCGCCGAGCTGCCGGACGCGGAGATTGCGGAGGCCGATGCGAAGAGCTTCGATCTGCGGGCCGTTGCCGCGCGCGCAGGCCAGCGCGTAGTGGTCTGTGGAAACCTTCCATACCATCTCAGCTCGCCGATCCTGTTCCACCTGCTCGACCAGCGCGAAGCGCTACGGCGGGCGGTGCTGCTCCTGCAGCGTGAAGTCGCGGAGCGGATCGCGGCGCTGCCTGGCGGGCGGGACTACGGTCTGCTCTCGGTGCTGCTCCAGCACGTCGCGCACCCGACGCTGGAGCTCTCGGTGCCGCGTCATGCGTTCACGCCGCCGCCCGAAGTGGAGAGCGCCGCGCTGGTGCTGGAGTTTCTCGACACGCCCCGGGCCGAAGTGCGGGACGAGGCCCGGTTCCGCGCTCTGGTGAAGGCGGCGTTCTCCCATCGCCGCAAGACGCTCTGGAACGCCCTGAAGGCGATGCCGGGGGCACGCGAGGCGCTGGAAAAGACGGGGATCGATCCGCACCGGCGGGGCGAAACGCTCACGGTGGAGGAGTTCGCGTCCTTGGAGAGCGCGCTGTAACGGTCAGGTCGCGTACTGCGCGATGCCGTTTCCGAAGGACCAGTTCTCCTTCGCCACTTCGACCAGGCTGACGAAAACGTCCTCCGGGCGGACGCCTGGCGATTCTCGAAGGAGCTGGGCGATGCGCGCGTACAGCGCCTTCTTGGCCTCCAGCGTGCGGCCGGCGTTGAGCGTGATCTGGATCAGGACGACATCGTCGGTTCGCGAGATACCCAGATAGGACGGGTCGTAGATCAGAGCGGAATCGTCGTGCTCGGTGATGATCTGGAACCTGTCCTGCTCGGGGACCTTGATCGTCTCCACCATCGCGCGGTGGATCGAGGCCGACAGGGCACGGCGGTACTCGGGGTTCTTGCCCTTGCGCAGGGCGACGCGGACGAGTGGCATGTTCCCTCCGATGGCTGGACGAGCGCCCGGATTCGGGCGCTACGTCTGCGTGCGCAAGTGGAACGACTTGCGCCGCGTGAGCGGCAGGAAGCCGTACTTCGAGAGCGACATCCCCTTGCCGGTGTCCTTCACCCCGGTCCAGGGCAGCAGCGGATCCAGGTAGTCGCAGCGGTTCATGAAGAACGTGCCGGTCTCGATCTGCGCCCCGATGCGGAAGGCGCGCTCCTGATCTCGCGTCCAGATCGCCGCCGTCAGTCCGTAAGGGCTGTCGTTCATCAGCCGCACCGCCTCGTCGTCGTCAGCGACCTTCTGCACGCCTACGATGGGGCCGAAGCTCTCCTCGACCATCAGGCCGTGCATCGAGTGGTTCGCGTCGGCCACCAGGCAGGGGTCGAAGAACCGCCCGCGGCCCGCCGCGTCGTGCGCCGGCTTGCCACCGCAGAGCACGCGGCCGCCTTTCGCCCGCGCCTCCTCCACCTGGGCGGCGAGCTTGCGCGGCGCGTCCGCCTGCGCCATCGGTCCCATCGTGGTCGCGCCGTCCAGCGGATCGCCGAGCCTGTACTTGCGGATCTCGGCGAGGGCCGCTTGCACGAACCGGTCGTGAATCGAGGCGTGCACGTAGATGCGTTCGATACCACAGCAGCTCTGCCCGGCGTTGTAGAACGCGCCGTCGACGATGTTCGCTACTGCGTGGCCGAGGTCCGCGTCGGGCGCGACGTACGCCGGGTCCTTGCCGCCGAGCTCGAGCCCGACGTCGATGAAGCGCTTGGCGCCCTCGCGATAGACTTCGTGGCCGCCGCGTACCGAGCCGGTGAAGCTCACGTATCCGATCTCCGGTCGGGCGATGATCTGCGCGCAGGTGTCGTGGCTCGCGTCGATGGCGGTGACCAGGTTTTCCGGCGCGCCGGCGCGCTCGAAAGCTCGCGCGAATGCGTCGCCGCAGAGAGCGGTGCGATTGGCGTGCTTCAGGATCAGCGCGTTGCCCGCCAGCACCGCCGGGACCAGAACGTTGACCGTGATCAGGAGCGGATAGTTCCAGGCGCTGATGTCGAGCACCACTCCCACGGGCTCGTGGCGGACGAAGCGGATGAATCCCGGCACGGGCGGCAACGGGTCGTCTCGCAGCGCCTCGGGCGCGAGCGACATCATCGTGCGCGCCCGGTGCACGGTGGTCTTCACTTCGCCGCGGGCTTGGGCGAGGGGCTTGCCCATCTGCAGCGTGACCTCGCGGGCGATGCGCTCGCCGTCCTTCTCGAACTCCTCGCAGAAGCGCTCGCAGAGCGCCACGCGATCGGCGACGGCCGTCTTCGCCCACGCCTTGTGGGCGCGAAACGCGCGGGTGACGACCCCTTCGACCTCGGACGGCGCGAGCAGACGGCGCTCTGCGACCATCTCCCCGGTGTACGGATTATCGATCCGGTGCGTGTCCATGGCCGCCACAGGATGCGGTCTCCGCCGGGCGCGCGCAAATCCGATCCGGAAAAAAATGTCAATGCTGCAACCGGGTGCGATTCTGTGCTGATCTCCGCCCGCCGTGGAGCTGAAGCAGCGCTACATCGTCGTCGAAGGTCCCATCGGCGTGGGAAAGACGGCGCTCACGCGGGCGCTGGCGAAACACTTCGCCGCGCGGAGCGTGTTCGAGATCGTCGAGGAGAACCCCTTCCTCGCCAGCTTCTACCAGGACCGCAACAAGTACGCTTTCCAGACGCAGCTCTTCTTCCTGCTCAGCCGGTTCAAGCAACAACAAGATTTGTTCCAGCAGGACTTGTTCTCGCAGGCGACCGTGAGCGACTACCTCTTCGCCAAGGACCGGATCTTCGCCTCGATCACGCTCGACCCGAACGAGCTGGCCCTCTACGAGCGCGTATACCAGCATCTCGGCCCGCGGGTGATGAAGCCGGACCTCGTCATCTACCTGCAGGCACGGCTCGACGTGCTCTTGGCCCGGATTCGCAAGCGCGGGCGGGACTTCGAGCGAAAGTTCGACGCCGAGTACCTGGCGGAGCTGTCGCGGACGTACAACGACTTCTTCCACCGCTACGACGAGACGCCGCTCCTGGTGATCAATACCAGCGACATCGACTTCGTCGAAAGTGACAGGGATTTCGAGGAGTTGATCCGCGCCCTCGGGTCCATCAAGGCGGGGACGCAGTACTACCAGCCGCTCGGTACCAGGGCCTGAACGACCGGCCCATGGCGCTTCAGTTCAACCGGTTGAACCGGTTCTGCCCGGTGGAATCTTCGGCCTGTGGGACGGAGTGGCGCCGGCGGCCGGCGATGATATCCTCTAGTGGCAGGATAGATCTGCCTCGGGACGGGCTGTCCGGAGCTCAACCTTCTTGAAGGTGGGCTACCGCAAACCAGCGAACCGGGCCGGGGTCACAGACGCGAAACGGAGGTGAACCTTGAAAAAGGTCACCATCAATACGCTCCGCAAGATGAAGCAGGCCGGCGAGCGCATCGCCATGCTCACGGCCTATGATGCAGCCTTCGCCCGCCTTCTCGATCGCGCCGGCACGGACGTGCTGTTGGTCGGCGATTCCCTCGGGATGGTGGTGCAGGGCCACGACACCACCCTGCCTGTAACGATGGACCAGATGGTCTATCACTGCGCGGCCGTGAAGCGCGGCATCCAGCGGGCGCACCTGGTCGTCGACATGCCTTTCGGCAGTTACCAAGGCAGCGCCGACGAGGCGGTGAAGAACGCTGTCCGCCTGATCGCCGAGGGTGGGGGCGAGAGCGTCAAGATCGAAGGCGGCGCCGAGTACGCGGAGGTCGTGCGCCGGATCGTCCGGGCAGGCGTTCCGGTGATGGGCCACATCGGACTGACGCCGCAGTCCGTGCACAAGCTCGGTGGCTACGTCGTCCAGGGGCGCACGGAGGAGAAAGCGGAGAAGTTGCTCGCCGATGCCAGGGCGCTCGAGGCGGCCGGCTGCTACGGCCTGATCCTGGAGATGATGCCCAGCGAGCTGTCGGCGGAGATCTCGCGCGCGTTGAGCATTCCGGTGATCGGAATCGGCGCCGGAGCCGGCTGCGACGGCCAGGTGCTGGTCATCTACGATCTGCTGGGGATGAATCCGGATTTCTCGCCGAAGTTCGTCAAGCGCTACCTGGATCTCGGCGTCCTGATCCGCGAGGCGGTCACCCGTTACAACGACGAGGTCAAGCACGGCGTGTTCCCGGGGCCGGAGCACAGCTTCTCCTCCGAGAAGGAGCCGGCCAAAGCGGCGCCGGTGCTGCAGCTCTATTCGAGCGGTAAATGAGCGTCGGGGTGATCGCCACCGCGCACGACTTCCGGCGCGCCTGCCAGGAAGCGCGTACGGATGGCGAGCTCGCGCTGGTGCCCACCATGGGATACCTGCACGGAGGGCACCAGTCGCTGATCCAGGCGGCGGCGCTGCGCGCGCCCACGGTGGCGGTGACCATCTTCGTGAACCCGACGCAGTTCGGGCCCGGCGAGGACCTGTCGCGTTATCCGAGGGACATCGAAGGCGACCTGCGCAAGTGCGAGCAGGCGGGCGCTACGTTCGTGTTCGCGCCCAAGGGGCCCGAGGAGATGTACCCGCCGGGATTCCAGACCTGGGTGGAGCCGGGGCCGCTCGCCGTCCCGCTCGAGGGTGAGAAGCGGCCGGGGCACTTTCGCGGCGTGGTCACCATCGTCACCAAGCTTTTCGCCCTCAGCCGCGCGGACTGTGCCTTCTTCGGGGAGAAGGACTACCAGCAGCTCCTCGTGATCCGGCGCATGAACGCCGACCTGAACCTCGGCGTCGAGGTGATCGGGCGGCCCATCATGCGCGAGAGCGACGGCCTGGCGATGTCGTCCCGAAACGCCTACCTCTCGCCCGACGAGCGCGCGCGGGCGACGGCGCTCTGGAGGGCGCTCAAGGCCGTTCGCAATGCGTTCAAGGCCGGGGAGGTCCAGTCGGCGCCGCTCGAGGAGCTCGCGCGACAGACGCTGCTCGCCGACGGGCTGCGGGTCGACTACGCCGAGGTTCGCGATCCGGTCGAGCTGCAGCGCCCCGAGAAAGTGGACGCGGCCTCGCGATTGCTCATCGCCGCGTTTGCCGGCAAGACCCGGCTGATCGACAACGGAGCGATCGGCGCGGCCGCGGCAGGCGGCCTGGCCGCTACGCCGTTCGGATTTTGCGAGCAGGGATGAGCGCGGAGCACGTCAAGGTCATCACGACCAACCGCCGGGCCCGCTTCGAGTACCACGTCGAAGGGAAGGTCGAGTGCGGAATCGCCCTCACCGGGACGGAGGTGAAGAGCCTGCGGGAAGGAAGCGCGCAGCTTTCCGACTCGTACGCGATCCCCAAGGGCCACGAGCTGTGGCTGTTGAATGCGCAGATTCCCCCTTACAAGCCGGCGGGACCGCTCCAGAACCACGACCCGAAGCGGACGCGAAAGCTGCTTCTGCACCGCCGGGAGATCGACAAGCTGCAGGAGCAGCAGCAGAGGGCGGGATACGCGCTGATTCCCCTCAGCCTGTACTTCAAGGACGGCCGGGTGAAGGTCGAGCTCGGCGTGTGCAAGGGGAAGACGGGCGTGGACAAGCGCGAGGACATCGCGGAGCGCGAAGCGAAGCGCGAGATGGACCGGGCGCGCCGGAGCCGCAGATGAAGGGGAAGATCGTGCTGATCACCGGCGGCACGTCGGGGATCGGCCGCGTCACCGCCCGCGAGCTGGCCCGGATGGGCGCGAAGGTCGTCGTGGTCGGGCGCGATCCGGCGAAACTTGACGCCGTCAAACGAGAGTTCGGCGCCGATGCCATCCGCGCCGATCTCCAGCTGATTGCGGACGCGCGCCGGGCGGCGGCCGAGTTCCGCGGCCGGTACGCGCGGCTCGACGTGCTGGTGAACAACGCCGGCGCGCTATACGGCCAGCGGCAGGTCACCGCCGAAGGTCTGGAGCGCACGTTCGCCCTCAATCACATGGCCTACTTCACGCTCACCACGGCGCTTCTGGATCTGCTGCGGGCAAGCGCTCCAGCGCGAGTGGTCAGCGTCTCTTCCGAAGCGGCGCGCGGCGGAAGGATCGATTTCGCGGACTTGCAGATGAAGCGCCGCTATCTCGGCATCCGGCAGTACTGCAACACCAAGCTGATGAATCTGCTCTTCGCATTCGAGCTCTCCCGGCGCTTGCAGGGAAGCGGAGTGACGTCGAACGCGGTCCACCCGGGAGCGATCGCGAGCGGGTTCGCGATGCAGGATGCGGGCTGGTACGGAGTGCTCACCCGGCTCGCCCGTCCGTTCCTGATCGGCGAGGAGAAGGGCGCTCGCACCCAGATCTGGGCTGCGTCGGACCCCTCTCTGGAAAATGTCACCGGAACATACTTCGTGCGGCAGCGCGCGAAGGCGCCCCCACGCGCCGCGCTCGATCATGCGGCAGCGAGCCGCCTCTGGGAGGAGAGCGAGAAGATCGCCGCCAGCCCGACGATCTCGTCTGCGCGCCCGGCCGTTCCGACTGCTTCGTAGGTTCGCGGCAGGGAGAAGTCCCGGCCGTGGCGTGTCGGATTCCGAGGGTGGGCCGCGCTTCTCTTCGCGAGACTCCGACAACTCCGGCTCCCATCGTGCGCCTTGGAACGAAATTGTCCGCGGCGAGCAGGGCACTCGTCCGCTGCGACGTGTGATCTTCAGAGGGGAGCCCCGGGGTCGCGCCAAGTGGCCAACGATGGAATCAACCTTGCAATGAACCGAGGCGTGCGCTTGGGGAGCGCGGAAAGGAGATTCGCAAGGGCGGCCGGTCCGCATCGAAGACGTCGGGCGCGAGCGCATCGCAGTCAGCCGACGCGGTAGCCTGCATGGGGCCGATGCTCTTCGGTGCGGACCGGTCACCGTCGATGATCTATCCGGACTTCACCAGGACGGGCTGTGAGCTGACCTGCTTGGCGGACTCGAGATACCGCGCCCAGACGGACATGAGCGCCTGCACCAGTCCGGCTTCTTCCGTATAGAACGCGTACTCGGTCATGTGATCGCCGAAGCTGGGGATCGCGAAAACGGCCTTTTCGCTGTCGATGATCCAGAGATACATCGGCATCAGGCCGGGATATTCCCACCGGTCGGCGAGGCGCAGGTCGGAATCGAGCGCGCGCTGCTGGCGTTCGAGCATCTGCTGGAGGAATTGCGGCCGCGACTCGGAAACCTGGCAGTTTTCCAACTCCTCATACAGGCGGCGGCTGCGCTGGAATCCGCCCTTCTTCACGTACTCCTTCCAGCGGGGTTCAGGATAGCGATCCTCGAGCGCCCGCTCGCGGCCGTTGGCGTCGAGGCAGAGCACTTGCACGCTGAGCGGGTGCCCGCGGCGGACGCGTTCCGCTTTCCGGTTCTCGATCGCCTTCACGTAGGCGCCGTAGCGACCTCGGTCGCGCCAGGAGCCGTGTCCGGGAAAGTCGGTGGCGATGAACACCGATTCGCGAGCGTCGGAGATGATCCGGTCCACTTCCGCCATGTAGGCGGGGAAGGCACCGATCTCCTTGGTGGTGAGGTGATCGAAGACGGCACGGAGCTCTTTGGTGAGCTGGCGTCCATCGCGGATGGAGAGGACCGCGAAGAGAGTACCGAGCACGGCCAGGAAGAGGCCGAGCGCGTCGAAGGTCGCCCGGTTCTTGAGGTACCAATCGTAGAGGGAGATGAGCGTGTGCACGAACCAGGCTTTCTGGGCCATGCGGCCATGCTAGCAGCCGCCCGCAGAAAGGCCGATGTGGGAGCGGGCGAGCGCATGTGCGCCGCGCCGCCTTGACGCGCCGCCCTGCCCGGTTATGTTGTGGCCAAGGTCCGCTATGGGGGCGAACCGGTTTCGACGAGGGCAACGAACCTTTCGGCGCATGCAGGGGACGTCCGTTCCTCTTCAAAAAACGGGCAACGCAACAAACGCCAACGACAACGTTGAGCTCGCGCTGGCCGCCTAAAACGGCTTAAGCACGCGGGACCCCGGAGCCCAGCCGATGGCGCCGGCAAGTCCCGCCAAAAAAGTCGGCTGGTCTTCCGTGGCGCTCCGACGGCGGAAGACGAGATTCATTCGGAGATGGTCCGGCGGGCAGGGGGCCCGTGCTCGATCCGCCGGATGACGACAAAGCGCGGGACAAGCATGTAGAGCCAAAAAGGGGAGTGCTTTCGGACGCGGGTTCGATTCCCGCCGCCTCCACCAATTTCTCTCAGCAATATCGGGTCGTTCTGCATGGTCCGTGCAGCGCCCGCGTCCAAAATGCGCAGCCTCTCTGGCGAGGTGGTGCGGCCGCGCCCCGCGCCTTGGTCCGCGCCTGGTCCACGCCTCTTCAAGTTGTGGAGCGGACGGGCGATTCGCGGTGGGAGCGGCAGGGGCGCTGAAGGACTTCCCGGTCTGTCAGCGCGCGATCCGGGCGATGAGCGTCGTCACTCTAATTCGCGGATGGGTTTTGGCGAGGCACAGGATCCTCGGGATCGCCCAGCGGCAGTGTGAAGAAGAACGTGCTGCCCTTTCCAGCTTCGCTTTGCGCCCAGATCTGCCCCCCATGCGCCTCCACGATCCCCTTGGCGATGGCGAGCCCCAGACCAGCGCCCAGCCGGGCGGTCTTTCTCGCTTGCCAGAAGCGCTCGAAGATATGCGGGACCTCATCCGCAGCGATCCCGGACCCGGTGTCGGTGACCGAGAACCGGACCTCGCGATCGGCAAGCTCGGCCCTGATGGTGATCGCGCCGCTTTCGGAGGTGAACTTGATCGAATTCCCGATCAGGTTCGAGAGGACCCGAAGGATTCGCGGCCGATCGCACCGGACGTAGACCTCCCGACCGGGGACCTGTCTTTCGATGCGAAGCCTCTTCTGCTGGGCAAGCGGCTGCATCAGATCCAAAGCTTCATCGAGCAGAGCCCCGACCGCGCAGCGCTGCTTCTCTATCGTGAGACGCCCGGCCTCGATCCGGGCGATGTCGAGGAGATCCTCGATGAGGTGCTTCATCGCATCCGCGGATTTTCGTAGCGACTCGACCCATCTTCGGCGCTTTTCGTCAGGCGCCTCGCTCCTCGCGAGAAGCTCGGCGGTCGTGACCATCGTGGCGAGCGGGTTTTTTAGATCGTGCGAAACCACGGCGATCAATTCGTCTCGCGTGCGGGTGGCGCTCGTGGCGTGCTGGTAGAGCCGCGCATTGTCGATGGCGAGGGCCGCCCGGTGCGCGATCTCTTCAGCGAATGCGAGATCCAAAGACGAATAGTGAGGGCCGGAGGCCGCCGTCGCGAAGGTGAGCGCGCCGAGGTTCTGCCCCCGGGCCAGAAGAGGGACGACGATCATCGACCGGAGACCGGCCGCTCGAAGCATCTCCCCGCCCTCCGGGGTATCCTGGAAATCCGAATCGGCAAGCTCGGCGAGAAGGAGCGGCTTGCCCGACTCGAGCACCTTCGCTTGGGGCGACTGCGAGCCCGGCCTGGGCGCCAGCAGCCGGACGCGATCGGCGAGGTCGCGCAGCTTCGGATCGGCGAAAACGACCTCGAGGCGGCGGATCTCGCCGTCCTCCCCGATCTCATCGAGGAAGCAGACGTCGCCAAGAACCGGGACGGCAAGGCGCACAACCGCTGCAACCGTGATCCGGTAGTCGAGCGAGGCGGCGAGGATGGCGCTCGCCTCCGCGAGAAAGCGCTGCACCCTCTCGACTTGCTTGCGCTGCGTAATGTCATGGAAGGTCGCGATGCCGGACACGATGCGCCGGTCCGGAGACTCGATGGGAGCCGAGGAGACGAGCATGGTGCCGCGCGTTCCGTCGCTGCGGAGATAGTCGATCTCCTCCTCTGTCACGATCTCGCCGCTTGCGATGGACCGCGCGAGCGGCCATTCCTCGGGCTCGTACGGCCGGCCATCCTCCGGGTGAAACCCGCGGTACTCCCGGTATTCGGTCCCGGCCCCCAGCGCTATCGGGCGTTGCCAGACCTGCTCCGCCTGCCGGTTGGCGAGGAGTAGCTTTCCGCTAGGAGCTTCACCGATGATGACGCCAGCGGGCATCCGATCCAGCACCGTCTTCAGCCAGCTGCGCTCGGCCTCGGTATGAGCCTCGCGAACCTCGGCCGCAGCGCGTCTTGCCTCGGCGTCCGCTTGCTTGGCCTCGATGGCCGCCTGCCGATCGAGGGCGACGGCGAGCTGGTTGACCACGGCATTGACGAACACGAGATCGAGCTCGTCGAGGCGAGGCGACGTTTCGAACTGAAGAGCGCCAAAGATCGGGCGGTGGTCGACGACGAGCGGAAGCAGGACGAAGCTCGTCGCGTCCTCCGCCTCGATCCGCACGTCGTTGCGGAGCGGACCGGGAAGCGTTCGAGCAGCGACAGCGTCCAGGTCAACGCCGGCCCGTACGAGGTAGGAGTACGAGCCACGCGCATGGGCTTTGGCCGCCCGCAGCCCCTCCTCGCTCTCGCCATCGGCCTTCCAGACGATGGTCCGCGGAGGGCCGACAGTCTCGAGGATGAAGATCACGCTGCGCAGGGGAAGCGTTTGCCCCACGAGACCGACGATCGCCGCGATCGTTTCCTCGACGTTTTCAAAGGACGTGAGCAGCTTGCTGATCTCGTAGAGCTGGCGGAGGCGAAGATATGCCCGCGCCTGGTCCCGGGGTCCTGGGGCCGCCGGTCCTTTCCGGGCTCCCGGAAGCCTGCTCATTTTCCGACGCCCCGCGCTCATCGCCGCGTCCGAGTTCTCCCGCGGTCGACCTTCGCCCGCGTGGGAGCAGCTCCGTCGATTCGCTCCGCGATCCGGACGCCGCCCTTGGCGATGTCGAAGTAGTAGGTCCCCCGGTCGTGGAAGCTTCCTCGAGTCTTGACCACGGCCAGTGTCGGGCGAATCGTCCCCTGCACCTGCGCGTACCGGAGCAGGATGATGTTGTCAGCGACCGGAGAGAAGCCGCCATCGGTGATGGAGTCGGTAGAGTACATCGCCTGCGACTCCAGCGTGAGGAGGCTGGTCACATCGAGCGTCTTGAACTGGCCAGCGAGGCCGTAGAGGACCTGCCGCAGTTCTTCGGGAGAGAGGCCCTCCGTCACGACATGGCTAGCGCTGTCGAGGACCAGCCTCCGCACTCTGCGGGCCCGGATTTTGTCGGTCAAAATGGCGAGGAATTGGTTCGCCCGAACGTGCGCCCTCGAGAGGAAGACGATCTCTGCAAGCTCCTTCTCGACGGCCTCGCCCAACGGCAGCCCGAGCGCCTCGGCGGTCTTGAGGATCTGAGCGGGCCCTTCTTCGAGGGCCACGTACAGCCCCGGCTCCTTGCGCTTTGCGCCCTCGAGGATGAATTGGAGCCCCAGCGTCGTCTTTCCGATGCCCGCGCTCCCGGACACGAGGGTGACGCTCCGCTCGAACAGTCCTCCGCCGAGCAACTCGTCGAGGCCAGGAACGCCGGAGAGAGAGCGGCGCGAGGTTTCCGCAGGTGGCGGGGGCTCCGCGGCCCCCGGCTCTTCGGCGTACCGGGGGAAGATCCTGATCCCGCCCGGCCCGATGACCAGATTGTGCCGGCCCTTGGAGTGGGCGGTGTTGCGCAGCTTGTAGACCTCGATGTACCGCTGGCGCTCGAAGGCCTCCTCGCTGGAGGTGAGCAGGATGACGCCGTCGACCACCGTCTCCTCCACGCCGAAGCGGCTGAGCTGGGAGGAACCGTAGGGGATGTCAGTGGCGAAGAAGCCGACCGCTTGCGCGTTCTGGACGATGGTCGCGAGCTGGAACGTCTTCTCTCGGGCGATCTGCGGATCCTTGATCTTGTGGAGGAAGACCGAGACCGAGTCGACGACCACGCGCCTCGCTCCCAGCGCTTGCACCCGCTCGCGCATCATGAGGAGGTGCGCCTCGACCATGATGTCCGGCTGGGGGATGAACACGATCTCGACCATCCCGCGGTCGATCTCCCCATCGAGGTCCCAGCCTAGGCCCCGGGCAGTGGCGCGCAGCCGCTCCTCGGTCTCCTCGAAGGAGAAGACGATTCCCTTCTCGCCCGCCTGGGCGCCGCGGTAGAGGAATTCGAGGCCGAGGACCGTCTTGCCGGTCCCGGCCACGCCCGCGATCAGCAGGGTGGAGCCGAGCGGGATGCCTTCACCGAGAAGGTCGTCGAGCCTGGAGCTGCCCGTCTTGAGCCGCTCCGTGCCGGCCGTGCTCCGCTCCGCTCGGTCCTCGCGGTGGATGGTGACGCGCGGGGCGAAGACCTCGATGCCGCTCGAGGTAATGGTGAACGAGTGCTCGTCGCGGCTATGCTCGGTCCCGCGCATCTTGGAGATCTGGATGAAGCGCTGCTGCTCGCCGGACTGCTCGCGCTGCTGGAGCGTCAGGACGCCGTCGACGACGGAAAAGAGCGGGTTCGTCTCGAGGTCCCTGAAACTGTACTCGCCGAGGAGCAGGGCGGTGGTCTCCCACGCCATGAGGTTGACGGCGAGCTCGTAGCCGAACTTCCGCAGCTCTTGATGCGACTCGGCCAGGTCGTCGAGCGCCTTGAAGCTGTCCACCACGACGATGGCGGGCTTCACCTTCTTGACGTGCTCCATGATGAGACTGGAGGACTGCTCGAGCCCCTCGGTCCGCAGGATGACGCCGAGATCGACGAACTGGATTCCGGCCTCGATCTTGGTCTGGTCGAAGAACTGGAACTGGCTCAAGTAGCGCAGGGTCTTGGCCGTCGGCTCCGAGAGCGTGTTGAAGTAGAGCACGCGTGTCTCGGGCGAGGCGTTGTGGAAGCAGATCTGCTGGGCGAGGATCGTCTTGCCCGCGCCCGGCGGCCCGCCGAGGACGGCGACCGTCCCCTTCGGCAGCCCACCGAGGAAAAGCGCGTCGAGATTCCGCACGCCGGTCTTGACGCGTGCAACGCCACTGTTTTCATTCATGACTTTGCTTCCTCGCCAGGGACCGCATCCTCTGCCGCGACCTTCGCGAGCTCCGAGTGAAGCGCGGGGGTGAGGACTTCGGCGGTCAGGTTGCCCAGGACTCTGAGGAACTCCACCAGGATGAAACGGATCCCTTCCACGAGCTGATCGCGGTGCAAGCTGCCGGCCTTCTGGCGGAACTTGTCGCTGCGGAGACCGGTTGAGTTCACCTCGAGCGGCGAGAGCAACGGGAACCGCTCGGCGGCAGTGTAGAGCACGCGATCGAGGATGGCCGTCAGCGTGACGTCACCTAGCGTGACGCGGGCGCGCCGCCACATCGCGCCGAAAGCGCGCTCGAAAGCGTCGAAGAGCCGTTCGGGCGGAGCCTCCTTGGCGGCCCGCTCCATCCAGGCATCCACGCGCGCGCGGTGATCGTTCTCGTCAAGCACCGAGGTTCCCGTCGAGGACGCGTGCTGGTCGGAAGTGCAACATAACGCAGACGACTACATGCCACACGCCCCGCAGCGCTGCGCGTCCAATGCGGGACTCGTCTCCAGGGGGCACAATCTTGCGGATGAGGGCTCCCCAGCCCCAGGGCTTCCCTGGTAGAATTCTCGGCGGGTAGAAGGCGGAGGGCAATGAGCAGCGATCCTCCGGGGGATGGTCGATCGAGCGACCCCGCCGGCCGCTTCTCCGCCGCCGCTCGGTTCACCGTTCTCTGGGAGTCGCTCGCCGACGTCCTCGGCACCGCAACGGCAGCCACGGTGCTCAAACGCGCGGCCCGGCGCGCGGCAACGCGCAGCCCGGAGCTTGCCGGGCTGGTCATCCAGCGCGACGGGCTCGTCTATGGCTACACCTTGCCGCCCGCGTGGACCCTCAAGTCCGAAGGCACGCCCGCGCTACGCGAGCTCGTCACGGAACTGCGTCCGATCCTCATCGAGCTGACCGGCCAGGTCGTCATCCGGCACCTCGACCAATTCCTGGAACTGCGTGAGCTTCTCGCGCCGCGGGAGGGAGACCAATGAGTTCGAGCCAGCTACCGTTAGAGCGCCTTTCGACAGGCAGCACCGCCTTCGATCAACTCCTCGGTGGAGGGTTGCCCGTCAGGTCGCTCAGCGTGATCGCCGGAGAGCCCGGCGCCGGCAAAACGTTGTTTGCGTTGCAGGTGTTGTTCCACCTCGGACGGCAAGGCAAGAAAGGCCTCTACCTCACGACCCTCTCCGAGCCGTCGCTGAAGCTCATCCAGTACATGCAGCAGTTCTCGTTCTTCGACGAGCGTCTGATGGGTAAGGAGCTCATCTTCGCGGACCTCGGCTCCGTGGTCCGGGGCCGGGACGCCGACGCCGTCCTCAAGGCGATTGTCAGTCGGGTCGAGCAAGAGGAGCCGGTGATCGTCGTCATCGATAGCTTCAAGGCGATCCGGGACATCCTCAGCGATCCCGCGTCCGCCCGGACCTTCGTGTATGATCTCGCGGTCCATACGGCAGGCTGGGGAGCAGCCAGCCTCTTCGTCGGCGAATACACCGACGAA
>Ga0209474_10001894_pt1 | contig 19769 bp, 31 predicted proteins | sample GraSoiAngelo_145_FD_185902 | JGI IMG/M metagenome (GOLD analysis project Ga0209474, IMG submission 185902) | Grasslands soil microbial communities from the Angelo Coastal Reserve, California, USA - 14_1009_05_20cm (SPAdes) (version 2) | ecosystem: Environmental > Terrestrial > Soil > Grasslands... | reverse complement strand
GCGGGCGCGTGAAAGACTTGCCTGGCGTTCGCTATCACATTGTGCGCGGCACGCTCGATGCGCTCGGTGTGGATGGACGGCGGCGCGGTCGCTCCAAATATGGAGCGAAGCGCCCGAAAGCCGGCGCAGCGAGGGAAGCCGCACCGAAAGCAGCGTCAAAGGAAGCTGCGGCCGAAAAGAAATAATTTTGAATAGGAAGATCGAGAATGTCGCGACGAAGGAGAGTTTACAAAAAGGAAGAGCACGTCGATTCCCGTTATGGGAGTCCGGCAGTGGCCCGGCTCATCAGCACTGTGATGAAGCGCGGCAAGAAGTCGCTCGCGGAGCGGATTGTTTACACAGCAATTGAGAAGTCACGCGAAGGTTCTGATTCGGTCGATCCGCTGGAAGTCGTAAACAAGGCGATCGAAAATGTTCGTCCGCGACTGGAAGTAAAATCGCGCCGGGTCGGTGGGGCAACGTATCAGGTGCCGATGGAAGTGGCGCCCGCGCGACAAATTTCCCTCGCTATGCGCTGGATCGTTCAATACGCGGATAATCGTAAGGGAGTGGCGATGGCGGACGCGCTCGCTCAGGAAATAAAGGACGCTGCCGCCGGGCAGGGCAACGCGATCAAGAAACGCGAAGATACACATAAAATGGCGCAAGCGAATCGCGCGTTTGCGCATTTCCGTTGGTAATGATTATGGCGACGGCGACGATGGAACAGAAAAAGGCCGCGGCAAAAAATCCGAACTCGCCGAATCGCAAGTTTCCCCTGGAACGGACGCGGAACATCGGGATCGCGGCGCACATTGACGCCGGCAAGACGACGATCACCGAGCGCGTGCTGTTTTACACTGGCATGATTCACAAGATGGGCGAAGTGCACGAAGGCACCACCGTCACGGATTGGATGGAGCAGGAACGCGAGCGCGGCATCACGATCACCTCAGCCGCGACCACGTGCACGTGGTCGCAACGCAAGGAAGAAGGCGTTTACAAAATTTTCGAAGGCGTCAAGCAGCGTATCAACATCATTGATACGCCCGGCCACGTTGACTTCACGGCGGAAGTGGAGCGCTCACTGCGCGTGCTCGACGGTGCAATTGCAGTGTTCGATGGCGTTGCAGGCGTTCAGCCGCAATCGGAAACAGTCTGGCGGCAGGCGACGAAATACAACGTGCCGTGTCTCGCGTTCATCAACAAAATGGACCGTGTCGGCGCAGATTTCGAGATGTCCGTGGAGAGCATCCACAAAAAACTCGGCGCGAACGCGTGGCCGGTTTTGCTGCCGATGGGCAGGGAAGATCAGCTGCGCGGCCAGCTCGATCTTATCAACAAGAAGGCGATCATTTATTCCGAGAATGATCAGCTTGGATCTACGTATGAAGTGACCGATATACCAAAGGAGTACGTCGATGCTGTCGAGAAAGCGCGCAATGATTTGATCCATCAGGTTTCCAATATCGATGACGACGTGGCCGAGGCTGTCATCCATGAAAAGCCGGTCACACCGGAATTGCTGAAAGCTGCAATTCGGCGGCAAACGATCGCCAACAAATTCGTGCCGGTCATCGGCGGCTCCGCGTTGAAGAACATCGGCATTCAGTACTTGGTCGATGCCGTGGTCGATTATCTGCCGAGCCCCTTGGACATACCGCCAGCTAAAGGTCAAGACCCCGACACCGGCGAACCGATGGAAGCTCCGACAGATGACAACGGCAATTTTTGTTCGCTGGCCTTCAAACTTTGGAGCGATCCGTTTGTGGGGAAGCTGGTTTTCTTCCGAGTTTATTCTGGAACGCTGAGCAAGGGCGACACGGTTTACAATCCGCGCACGAACAAGCGCGAGCGCATTTCGCGTTTGATTCAGATCCAGGCAGACAAACGCGAAGACATCGAGACCTGCTACTCCGGCGATATCGCCGCCATCGTCGGTATTAAAAATATTACCACTGGCGACACGCTCTGCGATGAAGACCATCCCATCCTTCTCGAGCCCCCGTCTTTTCCCGATCCCGTGATTTCGATGGCGATTGAGCCAAAGACCAAATTGGATCAGGAGAAGATGGCGACCGCGTTGCAGCGTCTTTCAGAAGAAGACCCGACTTTCTGGGTTTATACGCACGAAGACACCGGCCAAACAATCATCGCCGGGATGGGTGAGTTGCACCTGGAAATCATCCGCGACCGGATGTTCCGCGAGTTCAAAGTGGACGCCAACGCGGGCAAGCCGCAAATCGCGTACCGCGAAACGATCACCACCAGCGCGCACGGCGTCGGCAAACTCATCAAGCAGTCAGGCGGCCGCGGCCAGTACGGGCACGTGGAAGTGGACGTGCGTCCAGCGGAACGCAGCAAGGGTCTGGTCGTCGAGAACAAGATCGTCGGCGGCATCATTCCGCGCGAATACATTCCTGCCGTCAAAAAAGGCATCCAAGAAGCGGTGCTCAACGGCGTGATGGGCGGTTACCCTGTTGTCGATGTAGAGGTCGATATCGTTTACGGCTCGTTCCACGAAGTCGATTCCAGCGAGCTCGCATTCAAAATGGCGGCGATCTTCGCCATGAAAGATGGATTTAGACAGGGCAAACCGATTCTGCTGGAGCCGATCATGAAGGTTGAAAACATCACGCCTGAAGAATATCAGGGCGACATTTGCGGTGACTTGAGCCGGCGTCGTGGCAGCATTCTCAACATCGAATCGCGCAGCGGTCTGGCGACCATTCACGCCGAAGTTCCGCTCGCGGAACTGTTCGGCTATGCGACTGCCATTCGTTCACTTTCCAAGGGTCGCTCTAGTTACTCGATGGAGCCATCACATTTCGCGCAGGTACCGGCGAATCTGGTTCCGGCCATTCTCGATCAGAAAGAGGCCAAATGAGCAATGGTCAGCGCATTCGGATTCGATTGAAGGCGTTCGATCACCGCATGCTGGATCAATCCGCCGTGGAGATCGTGGAGACCGCCAAACGGACCGGAGCACGGGTGGCCGGGCCGATTCCGTTGCCGACATTAATCGAGAAGTTCACGGTGAATCGGTCGCCGCACGTGGATAAAAAATCGATGGAACAATTTGAAATTCGCACACACAAACGGCTGCTGGACATCATCGAGCCGACGGCCAAGACAGTGGATGAATTAAAGAAACTGAATTTGCCTGCGGGCGTTGACATTACGATTAAGATTTAAGCGGAGGCGCTTCTGAAACATTTGCAATCGCACGGTCATGAGCATCGGACTTCTTGGACAAAAAATCGGTATGACCAGCGTTTACGACGCCAAAGGTCGACTGTGTCCCGTGACCGTGATCGCGGCTGGCGATAACGTTTTGCTGCGCCGGTTGACCGAAGAAAACGAAGGTTATTCGGCGGTGCAGGTTGGATTTCGCGTGCAGAAGGAATCGCGCGTTACCAAGTCGTTGCTTGGGGAGTTCAAGAAGGCCGGGGTCGAGCCGCAGAGATTTGTGCGCGAGTTTCGCCTGGGGACTGATCTTCCCGAAGGCGAGATCAATTTGAGCGTTACGCAATTTCAAGCAGGCGACTATGTGGATGTGATTGGCCGATCGAAAGGAAAAGGATTTCAAGGGGTGATGAAGAAGCATAATTTTCATGGACAAGGTGCGGCGCACGGTTCTAAAACACACCGGCGCATCGGCGCAGTCGGCAATCGTTCTACGCCAGGACGCATCTGGAAGAACCAGGGAATGCCCGGTCACCTCGGGGACGAGCGTGTGACAGTTCAAAATCTTCAGGTCATGCAGGTGCGCGAATCGGAGAAAATCATTTTGATCAGTGGCGCTGTGCCTGGAGCGAACGGCAGTTACGTGGTCGTGCGGCCGGCTGTCAAGCATCCGGAGCGGCTCCTGACGTTGCACGCTGAGCATCGAAAGCACGAGGAAGAGGAGAAGGCGAAGAAGCCAAAAACGTTACGTGAAATGGGGCAGAGCAAATGAGCGCGAAAGTTCTAACCAAAGCCGCAGCGAAGGAAGCGAACATCGACATCATCGAAGATGGTCGCGGGACACAGGCTGTGCACGATGTAGTCGTTGCCATGCGCGCGGCGCGCCGTTCCGGGTCGGCTAACACCAAGACGAAAGCGGAAGTGGACCTTTCCGGAGCAAAACCATGGCGACAGAAAGGGACCGGTCGCGCCCGGGCCGGCTACAAATCGTCGCCAATCTGGCGTGGTGGTGGCGTCGTATTCGGGCCGAAGCCGCGCGATTACTCCAAAAAGATTTCAAAATCCGTGCGGCGTCTCGCCTTTCAAAAAGCTTTGAGCGAGCGGATCAAGGCAGGCGATGTTCTGACTGTGGACAAGTTCGTCGTTCCAGAGCTCAAGACGAAGTCGTTTGTCGCGCTGCTAAAGAAGCAAACGGAGGCACGCAAAGTTTTGTTAATTTCGGATGCATTTGATCAGAACACCCTGAAATCCGGACGTAACGTCAAACCTGCGACGCTCGCCACTGCCTCAGATGTAAACACAGAACAGTTGCTCGCCTTCGAGAAGATTCTTGTCACGCACAAGGCGCTGGAACAACTGGCGGAAAGAACCAAATGAGCGAGCCGCACGAGATCATTCACACCGCTTCGTTGACTGAGAAGTCAACGTTAATGAGCGAGAAGCAGAACAAGTATGTCTTCCGCGTCAGTCCCAAGGCAAACAAGGTTCAGATCAAGAATGCAGTTGAACGACTCTTTCAGAAGAGCGTCGTGGATGTGAACACCTGTAACTACGCCGGCAAAGAGCGACGTGTGCGCGGACCCTTGGGACGACGGCCGCGATGGAAGAAAGCGATCGTGACCTTGAAGGAAGGCGAAAAGATCGATCTCGTCTAATGAGGGGAACGTTATGGCACTAAAAGAATTTCGCCCACTCACTCCGACGCTGCGTTTCAAGTCGCTGCCCGCATTCGATGAAATCACGAAGTGGCGACCTGAAAGGAGCCTCCTTGAGTCGAAGAAAAAAAGCGGCGGACGCAACAACCGCGGCCGGCTCACGTCACGGCATATCGGCGGCGGTCACAAGCAGAAATATCGCAAGGTCGATTTTAAACGGCGCAAGCGAGGCGTCTCAGCGGAGGTTGTCGCAATCGAGTACGATCCGAACCGCTCCGCTCGCATTGCTCTCATCAAATACGCGGATGGCGAGTTGAGTTATATTCTCGCGCCGAACGGACTTCGAGTCGGATCGATGGTTGCTGCTGGGGACGATGTTGCGCCTGAGTTGGGAAATGCGCTGCCGCTTCGTGCCATTCCCCTCGGCACGAACATTCACAATATTGAATTGACCCCGGGTCGCGGTGGCCAGGTTGCGCGCAGCGCCGGTCAACAGGCGACGCTAACCAACATCGAGGCGGACTACGCCCTGGTGAAAATGCCTTCCGGCGAAATTCGACGGATTCACGAAAACTGCTTCGCCACGATTGGGCAGGTGGGGAACGTCGATCACATGAACGTGTCGAGCGGCAAGGCCGGACGCACTCGTTGGCAGGGGCGCCGGCCACATGTGCGGGGCGTGGCGATGAACCCGGTCGATCATCCAATGGGCGGCGGCCAAGGCAAATCAAAAGGAGGAGGCGGCCGTCATCATCCAGTCAGTCCATGGGGACAACTGGCGAAAGGATTTAAGACGCGAAGCAAACATAAACCGAGCGATCGTTTCATTTTGGAAAGGAAACGGCCGAAGAAGAAAATGTGATCTGCGATCAGTGATCGTCGCCGGCGCGCTTTCAGGTGCTCTGTTGACTGATCACAGATCACCGATCACAAATCAGTTTGCAATTTATGGCTAGATCATTAAAGAAAGGACCTTTCGTCGAATCGTATCTTCTGGAGAAGATCGATAAGATGAACAGCTCGGGCGCCAAGAAACCGATCAAAACCTGGTCGCGGCGCTCGATGGTGACGCCGGATTTTGTCGGCCACACGTTTTTGGTGCATAACGGAAAGACGTTTCATTCCGTTTTCGTCACTGAGAACATGGTGGGTCACAAGCTTGGCGAATTTTCGCCCACGCGTGTGTTTAAGAAACACGGTTCGCATACGGCGAAGGTGACGAAATAGAAGGAATTTCCAGTTGCCAATTTCCAATTGCCAATTGAAAAGACGGAGTGGCAGCCGCTCTAAATTGGCAATCGGCATTTGGCGATTGACAATGGGGTCGTGCTTGGTGGCTGCTTCGGCAGTGCAAGCACAGGGGAACAGTTCTTTGTCAGAATCCAAAATTGATACCGCGGCGCACCCGGCGGCGGAGGAGGAGCCGTTGCTGGAGCAAAACGATCAATTGCGGAAGCAATTGTCTATTGCGCATGAATCGCTCAAGGCCTTGACGAGCAGCCTGGCGGAATCGAATGCTGCAGCGGAAGAGCTTCGGCGCAAGTATTCCGATTTGGAATTGCGAATGGAAGCGCTGGGATTGGCTTCCGCGAATAAGGATCGCGCGAAACTGGAGCAGCGTTTGCTCGCGGCGGTGAGCGATCTTCAACTGGCGCAAAAAGAGCGCGACCAGTATCACGATCAGATGTTGCGCCTCAATGAAGCGGTATTGTGTTATTTGAAAACGGCGCAGGCCGGCGATGCGAAGGCACGAATGGACATAGAGGCGCAGCTGCGTAGCACAAACACGTTAATCACAAAGTCCACCAGCGAGCCGGAGCTACCCGAGTCCAGCTTGATGGATGGAAGCGTGATCAGCGTGAAGGAGGAGTGGTCGTTTGTAGTCGGCAACCTTGGCGAAAAACAAGGAGTAAAAATTGGAATGCCGATGCGAGTGATGCGCGATGATCGAAAGATCGCGACACTGCGAGTAGTCGATGTGCGGCAGAAGATTTGCGGTGCGGTGATTCAAGAAATGGATTCCGAGAAGGGAAAAATAAAAGTAGGGGACCGCCTCCAGGTGGATGCCCACTCCGATGTTAGTTTAAGATAATGGAAGTTAGATCGATATATAAGTATGCGCGGATTTCGCCGCTTAAGGCGCGCGAAGTCACGCGTGAGATCCAGGGTCTGCCGGTTTCAGCAGCACTAGACCTGTTGACTTTCACGCCGAAGAAGGCGGCGTTTCTCATTAGCAAAACGTTGAAGAGCGCGATCGCCAACGCGGAAAACAACGCTAATCTTAAACCAGACGGGCTGGTGGTGAAGGAAGCGATTGTTGGTGAGGGGCCAACGCTGAAGCGGATCATGGCGCGCGCCCGCGGCAGCGCAAGCCGCATTCAGAAACGCACCAGTCACATTCGCATCGTCCTATCCAACGAGATTCCAATTGAAACCCGAGAAACACGGAAAGCAAAACGGGAACAGGAAAAGAAAGCGGCAAGGAAGGCAATTAAGGATGAGACCAGTGAAAGCGCGGCGACTACGCCTGATGAAAAAACGGCAAAGCCGAAGGCGAGCACAAAATCGAAGAAATAATTTTTATGGGACAAAAAGTTAATCCAACTGGGTTTCGCCTGAGCGTGAATCGTGACTGGCGGTCGCGCTGGTACGCCTCGCAGCAGGAATTTCCGTCGTTTTTGCACAGCGACCTGAAGATTCGGAATTACGTAAAGAAGAAGCTGCAGTTCGCTGCTGTGTCCAAAATTGTGATAGAGCGTGCGTGGAATTCCATTCGCGTGACCATTCACACAGCGCGTCCCGGGATTGTGATTGGACGAAAGGGCGCTGAGATCGAAAAGATGACGGAAGAAATTTCCAAGATGGCCGAGGGCAAACAGGTCAAGATCGATATCCAGGAAATCAAAACGCCCGAGCTTGACGCGCAGCTCGTCGCCGAAAACGTGGCGTTGCAGATCGAGCGGCGCATTGCCTATCGCCGCGCGATGAAAAAAGCCCTGCAGACCGCGATGGATTTTGGCGCGGAAGGAATTCGGCTGCGATGTTCGGGCCGGCTCAATGGCGCCGAGATTTCGCGCTCGGAATGGTATCGAGAAGGCAAAGTTCCCCTGCACACGCTGCGAACACCGGTCGATTACGGGTTTGCCGAAGCCAATACCGTTTACGGAAAAATCGGAGTGAAGTGTTGGATGTGTAGGAAGGAGGAGCCAGCGGCCCAGCCTGCTACTCCGCCTCCACCGCCGCCGGCTCCGGCTGAAGTCTAAGGAGGAATTTAAATGCCATTGATGCCAAAACGCGTGAAGTACCGAAAGTCCCAGCGGGGAAGCCGCAAGGGGACCGCTTCGCGCAATCTGAGAATCGATTTTGGAGAGTTTGGATTGCAGACACTCGAGCGCGCCTGGATCACTAACACGCAACTGGAGGCTGCGCGTGTCGCGCTCACTCGTAACATGAAGCGTAAGGGCAAACTATGGATCCGCATTTTCCCGGATAAATCGGTAACTTCGCGTCCACCAGAAACGCGCATGGGCAAGGGCAAAGGCCAGCCCGAGTACTGGGTCGCCACGGTGCGACCTGGTAACATTTTGTTTGAACTGGACGGCGTGCCGGAATCGGTCGCGCGTGAGTCTCTGCGTCTTGCTGCAGACAAGTTGCCGGTACGCACGAAGTTTCTCACACGTCACCACGTCAGGGCCGCTTAAGAATCATGAAAATGAAAGAAATCACCGAGTTGAGCACGGACGAGTTGCTGACCAAGAGACGCGACTTGCGCCAGGAAAGCCTGCACCTGCGTTTGCAACAGCAGAGTGGCCAGCTCGAACGGCCGAGCAGATTGCGCTTACTGCGGCGCGACATTGGCAGGCTCGAAACAGTCCTGACTGAGCGGACTAAACAGTCGGAGAAAAAGTAAAGTATGGCCGAACAAGAACCTTCATCAGCTACTTCACAGCAGCCTGCGTCCGTGGCTCGCGGTTCACGCAAGACACGAACCGGGGAAGTGATTTCCAGCAGCATGAACAAGACGATTGTGGTGAGGACAGTCTCGCGTGTGCCGCACCCCAAGTTTGGGAAGATCGTCAAGCAGATGAAAAAGTTTTATGCCCACGATGAACAGAACAAGGCGAAAACCGGCGACACCGTCCGCATCATGGAGACGCGGCCACTGAGCAAGCTCAAGCGGTGGCGTCTCGTGGAGGTCATCCAAAAGTAGAGAGAAGAGCAGAGGCAGCGGAAGATTTCGATGGTACAACTTCGATCCAGATTAGATGTGGCAGACAACAGCGGCGCGCGCATGGCGACGATGATTGGCGTGATCGGTAAATCCACTCGTTATGCCGGGATCGGCGATGTGATCACTGCGAACGTGAAGGAAGCCAGCGCAACCGGAACGGTGAAGAAGGGCGAAGTGGTACGTGCAGTTCTTGTTCGCACGAAACAGCCCATCCGAAGGGACGATGGTTCTCTGCTTCGCTTCGATAACAATGCGATCGTGATTATCGACAAAGATTTGAATCCGCGCGGCACGCGCATTTTCGGGCCCGTAGCCCGCGAGTTGCGCGAGCGCAACTTCATGAAAATTGTCTCGCTCGCGCCGGAAGTCTTATGAATCGAATCAAGTGTCACGTTAAAAAAGGCGATCAAGTCGAGGTCATCTCTGGGAATTTCCGCGGTTCTTCAGGGCGGATCCTGGCGGTGTTTCCGGAAAAGCAGCGTGTCTTGGTTGAAGGCGTACGCATTATCAAGAAGCACCTTCGAAAATCGCAGGACAATCCGAGCGGCAAAATCGCCGAGCGCGAGGGGCCCATTCATATTTCCAATGTGAAATTGATCGAGCGCGAGAAGGACGTGGAGAAAAAAGCGGCGAAACAAAAGAAGCCAAGACGCGAGACGGAAAAAAAAGCGGCATGATGGAGAACAGTAAAACAAGCCTGTCATCCCGAGCGTAGCGAGGGAGCCCGCAGGTAAGCCTAGGCGTCGATTGTGAGATTCTTTGCTTCGCTCAGAATGACATTTTGTTGAAAATGGAAAACGAATTTCATCGCTATTACAAAGAGCGTGTGATGCCTGCGCTGCAAAAGCTGCACGGGTACAAAAATGTTCACCAAATTCCGAAGGTCGAAAAAGTGGTGATCAACACCTCTATCGGGTCGCAATCGGATGTGAAGCAGGCGCTGGAAGAAGCAAAAGCCGAGATTGCGTTGATTACTGGCCAGCGCCCGGTGGAGACCCTGGCCAAGAAAAGCATTTCCAATTTCAAATTACGAAAAGGTCAGGCCATCGGCGCCAAGGTGACCCTGCGCGGAGAACGCATGTACGAATTTTTGGAGCGCTTCATCAAGGCCGCGTTGCCCCGCATTCGCGACTTTCGCGGCGTCTCTCCGCGTTGTTTTGACAACCACGGCAACTACACGCTCGGAATTTCGGATCAATCGATTTTTCCTGAAATCGAGCTTGATAAAATCAAGCGCAACATCGGATTTGATGTTACAATCGTCACCACGGCACGAACGGATGCGGAAGCCAAATCGCTGTTGAGCGAAATGGGCATGCCGTTTAGCGACCGGGCAAAGAAGCCCGCCGCGCAACCCGCCTGATTTTTTGATGAGCACTGTTACTGATCCTATTGCCGATTTATTGGCGCGTATCCGCAATGGCACGCGTGCGCAAAAACCGGAGATGCTCATTCCGTACTCGAAAATCAAGGCTGAGATTGCGCGGATCTTGAAAGATGAAGGCTATATCACCGACTACTCGATCGATACGAGCGCTGCGCATCCGCGCATCAAAATAATGAATAAGCTTGTGAACCGATCGAGCGCCATCGCAGGATTGCGGCGGGTGAGCCGCCCGGGATTGCGCCGTTACGTTGGCGCGCATGAAATCCCGCGAGTGCTGGGTGGAATGGGCCTCGCGATTCTCTCCACTTCCCACGGTATTTTGTCGGGGCGCGAAGCGAGAAAACAAAAAGTGGGCGGAGAACTGCTGGCCTACGTCTGGTAGGGATTTACCATTGTAACGTTTTAACGAATCACCAAATTTATGTCACGAATCGGAAATAAAGCGATCGAGATTCCCGAAAAGGTTAAGGTGACCATTGGCGGTGACGGAGCGGTGTCGGTGGAAGGGCCAAAGGGAAAACTCCACTGGAAACTGCCGCGCGACATCCGCGCGAGCCTCGAGGAGAACCGGGTGTCCGTGGTGCGCGAAGCGGAAACGCGCGGCGTGAAAGAGTTGCACGGACTCTCCCGCAGCTTGGTGCACAACATGGTGCAGGGAGTGAGCGAAGGGTTCACCAAACAACTCGAGATAGAAGGAGTCGGTTTCAGGGCTGCCGTGCAGGGATCAACCATTAACTTAAGCCTCGGCTTTTCGCATCCAGTTCAATTTTCAATTCCGAAGGACATCAAAATCACAGTCATGGACAACACGAAGATCACAATCCAGGGCGCCGATAAGAAACTGGTTGGACAGGTGGCGGCGGACATTCGTGGCTTCTATCCTCCTGAACCGTACAAGGGCAAAGGCGTTCGCTACGCGGGCGAGCAGATTCGTCGCAAAGTGGGCAAGACCGTTCAATAGTATGGCGACGACGACCCGTAAGGCAGCGCGGCAGCGCGTTCATCGAAGGATCAGGAAAAAAGTCGCAGGCACGGCGCAACGGCCGCGGCTGGCAGTTCATTTCTCTGGCAAACATGTTCATGCCCAGGTGATCGATGACGACGCCGGACGGACACTGGCGGCTGCGTCTACTACAGAACAATCGTTACTTGCCAAGAATAAAGCGGCTGCGAACCAGGCTGCGGCAGAATTGATCGGCAAGACAATCGCGGAACGTTCGCTGGCGAAGAAACTCGAGCGCGTCGTTTTTGATCGCGGTGGATTTCTTTATCACGGAAAAGTGAAGGCATTAGCAGAAGCAGCGCGCGCAACCGGGTTAAAATTTTAATTCATGGCTCAGACGACTTCAGGCAGGCGGCCAGACTCGCGCAGACCAGATAGGACTCCCGCAGCTAAGGGCGATACGACCGAGAAAGTCGTGTTTATCAACCGCTGCGCCAAGGTTGTGAAGGGTGGTCGGCGTTTTAGCTTCAGCGCGTTGATCGTGGCGGGAGATCACGATGGGAAAGTGGGATGCGGATTTGGCAAGGCCAACGAAGTCTCAGAGGCTATTCGAAAGGCTTCCGAGGCAGCGCGCAAATCGATGGAAAAAGTTTCATTGAATGAAAACACGATACCGCACGAAGTGATCGGCGAATTCGATGGAGCCCGGGTACTGCTGCGTCCCGCATCGCCGGGAACTGGGGTTATCGCCGGTGGAGGCGTACGCGCAGTAGCTGAGGCGGCTGGTATTCGCGACGTGCTGGCCAAGTCGCTCGGCTCAAGTAATCACGCCAACGTAGTCAAGGCGACGATCGCCGCGTTGCGATCCCTTCGCCGACGAGACGAAATTTTTAAAGCGCGCGGAATTCACTTTAGCGATGGAAAGGGCGACCAACATGATGCGTCTTCATAATTTGCGACCACGGCCAGGATCGCGACATCGCGTCAAGCGCCTGGGTTGTGGTGAGAGCTCGGGGCACGGCAAGACGAGTGGCAAGGGTCATAAAGGGCAAAAGGCGCGCTCGGGTGGGAGCATTCGACTGGGCTTCGAAGGCGGGCAGATGCCGCTGATTCGACGATTGCCCAAGCGCGGGTTCAACAATGCGGCCTTTCACAAGCGTTATGCGATTGTGAACCTCGCCGACCTCAATGAATTTGAGGCCGGAAGCGTTGTAAATGAACAATTGCTACGTAAATCGAATCTTGTCCGCGGTCATTTCGTAGGAATAAAAATCCTTGGTGACGGCGAATTGAAACATGGCCTGAAGGTGGAAGCCGACAAAGTCAGTGCGGCAGCACGGGAAAAAATCGAGAAGGCTGGGGGAACGATTTCGCTGCGCGAGAGAGGCGCACCGAATGCAGGTCTAATCCATGCCGCTGAGCAGCCTGGGCTCTCGACGGGCGAAGGGTCAGCTGAACCCGCCTTACAGGCAGCACGAAAGAAAAAGTCGTCGAGGCGGATGCACGCCAAAGTGAAGTCGCGAGCAAAGAAGAAAACATCTCAGGAGAGCTAGCGTCTCGGCAGGCAATAATCCAGATTTAGCGGATGGTTTCGGCGTTCCTAAACACAGTCAAGATACCGGAGCTGCGGCGGCGCATTTTGTTTACGCTGGCGGTAGTGGTGATTGTGCGTTTGGGCGCTGCGATTACGACTCCGGGAGTTAACCAAGCTGTGCTGCAGGAATGGTTTCACACATCGCTGAGCCAGCGGACTGGTGGCGGTCTAGCAGCTCTTTTCAACCTATTCAGTGGCGGCGCACTTGAAAACTGCGCAGTCTTTTCTTTGGGGATCATGCCGTACATCAGCGCATCGATCATGATGCAGTTGCTCACCGCAGTGATTCCGCAACTTGGCAGATTGGCGCGCGAAGACGGCGGACGGCAGAAGATCATGCAGTTGACCCGCTATACGACAGTTGGGCTGTGCATTTTCCAAGGCTATCTGCTGGCGCTTTCGTTTCAGCATCCTGAATCGTATCATACCATGCTGCCGGGGATCACTGACACCATCAGGAACCTCGGCATCCCGTTAGTGGACGACCTTGGGTGGCGATTTCGAATCATAACGGTGATTTCCCTGACGACCGGTACACTGTTACTGATGTGGATGGGCGATCAAATTACCGAGCGCGGTATCGGCAACGGAATATCGCTCATTATTACGATTGGCATCGTTGCGCGTCTCCCCGCTGCGCTCGCACAGGCGTGGAAGACGTTTGTGCCTTCGGCACAAACAGGCTCGAGCCAGGTAAATCCGATGGTCCTCGTATTGCTGGTGTTCCTCTTGATCGTCGTCATCGCTGCGGTGATTGCGATCACGCAGGGCGTGCGCAAGATCACTGTGCAGTATGCGAAGCGCGTGGTGGGCCGGAAAATGTACGGCGGCCAGACGCAGTACATGCCTCTGAAGGTAAATTACGCCGGCGTGATGCCGATCATTTTTGCCTGGGCGCTGCTTCTTTTTCCTGCGACCATTGTTCAGTACGGATTCAGAAGCAGCCCTACAGCCGCGCGCATCGCCGCCGCGCTTTCCACAGGTTGGCTCCATTATGTCGTTCTTGCAGGAATGATTTTCTTTTTCAGTTACTTCTGGGTTGCCACGCAATTTCAACCGACTCAAATCGCGGATGATCTTAAAAAATACGGCGGTTACATTCCGGGTGTGCGTCCAGGAAAACCGACTGCCGACTTTCTTGATTTCACGATGACGCGACTCACGTTTGCTGGCGCGGCTTTCCTGACGCTGATCGCGGTCTTTCCAAGTCTCCTCAGTCAGTGGTTGAATGTGCCTATCATTACAGCGCAATTTTTCGGCGGCACCAGCTTGTTGATCATTGTGGGCGTCATGCTTGACACTATGCGGCAAGTGGAAACGCACCTGATTCAGCGGCATTACGACGGCTTTTTGCGCAAGGGACGAATCCGGGGGCGAGCCTTCGATCGTGGCACTTACGTTCGCGGCGAGGCGGCAGCCAGCGGAACATTGATGTGGCTTTATGTGGGGATCGCGGTCCTCGTGATCGCCGGGGTCGCCTTTTTTCTTTACGGGCGATAGGTGAAAAGGCGGCTCGTTCTTCTTGGTGCGCCCGGTTCCGGCAAAGGAACCCAGGCGGAAATGATTACGCGCCAGTTCGGCGTTCCTGTCACTTCGACGGGCGCGATCTTGCGCCGTGAACGCGATCTGGGAACGCCTTTGGGGCAGGAGACTGCTGAAGTGCTGCAAAGCGGCGGACTCGTTTCGGACAAGATCATTATTGAACTGATCGAGGACTGGTTGCGTCTGCATGGTAGCCACGGGTTCGTCTTCGATGGTTTCCCGCGGACACTGCCACAGGCCGAGGGTTTAATGTCGATTTTGGCCAGACTACGCTCTGGATTGGATTTAGTGATCTGGCTCGAGGTATCGGAGCAGACTGTGCTTGACCGCATTGCTGGCCGGCTTCAGTGCGGCGAATGTGGTTTTACGACCAGCTCGTCGAGCGCACAGTTTGCTAATCGTCCCGTATGTCCCTATTGCGATGGCCACTTAGAGCGCCGCAATGACGATGATCTGAGCGTGTTGCAAACCCGCTTGGCAGAATTCCGCACCAAAACCGAACCACTTGCGTGCTTTTATGAAAAAATGTCGGTCTTGCATCGGATCGACGGTAATCGCGATCGCGAAGGGGTCTTTAGCGACATCTCGCGACTGATTGAAGACAAACGATGATTCCGATCAAAAACGCCCGGGAAATTGAGAAAATGCGGCAGGCATGTCGCACTGCGAGCGACATTCTCGACCGCGTTAGCGATTTGATTCGCCCTGGTATTACGACCAAAGAGGTGGACGAAGCAGCAGCGGACTTCATGAGCGAGGCCCGCGTGAAGAGTGCATTTCTGGGTTATCGGATGGGGCACCGCGTTTTCCCGGGCAACATTTGCATCTCGCTTAACGACGAAGTGGTTCACGGCATCGGCAGCCAACGGCGCATTCAATATGGCGAAATTGTGAAGCTGGACATCGGCATCATTCAGGATGGCTGGGTAGGCGATAACGCCACGACTGTTCCCGTCGGAATCATTGACGAACGCACCGATCAACTGCTGCGCGTCACCGAAAATGCGCTCGCGCGTGCAATCGGCGTCGCCCGCGAAGGCCGGCGGGTGGGTGACATTTGTGCCGAAATCGAAGATGAAGCGCGCCGGTTTGGTTTTTCAGTCGTGCGCGAATTTGTTGGACACGGAGTGGGACGAAAAATGCACGAGGAACCGCAAATTCCCAATTACGGTAAACGCGGCAGCGGTCCGAAATTAAAAGCAGGCATGACGCTGGCAATCGAGCCGATGATTAACATTGGCACTTCCGACGTCAGATTGCTCGACGATGGATGGACTGTGCGAACAGCGGATGGAATGCCATCGGCGCATTTTGAGCACACCGTCCTGATCACAAAGGATGATCCGGAAATTCTGACATGGCGCGCAAAGACGCAATTGAAGTAGAAGGCACAGTCGTCGAGTTGCTGCCTAATACCATGTTTCGGATTGAGCTGGCCAACGGCCATCGTGTTCTGGCGCATATCTCCGGGAAAATGCGGTTGCACTTCATTCGGATCTTGCCAGGCGACAAAGTTATGCTAGAGATTTCACCCTACGATTTGTCGAAGGGGCGAATTACTTATCGCCAAAAATGACGCTGTAGGGTGTCGGTGTCAGACGCCACGGGTAATTTCCCTGGATTATTATGAAAGTACGACCATCAGTAAAAAGACTTTGTGCCAGTTGCAGGATCGTGAAGCGCAAGAACGTCGTGCGCGTGATCTGCAAGAACCCGCGCCATAAACAAAGGCAAGGATGATAGGTCAGAAATGATTAGTGATTAGTTATGCCAAGACTATTAGGAGTTGAAATTCCAGCTGACAAACGCATCGAAGCGTCGCTCACCTACATCTACGGAATCGGCTTTAGCACAGCCAGACGCATTCTTGAGCAGACCAACATCGACCCGAACATCCGCGCGAAAAATCTTACGCCGCAGCAGCTGAACGAAATCATTCACGCCATTACGAACAATAAGATCAAGATTGAAGGTGATCTCCGTCGCGACGTGCAAAGTAACCTGAAACGTCTGCAGGCAATCAATTCTTATCGAGGGATCCGTCACCGGAAAGGCCTGCCCGTGCGCGGGCAGCGCACTTCCACAAATGCCCGTACGCGCAAGGGGCCGCGCAAAACCGTCGGTGTGATCCGCAACCCGGAAGCTAAAGCCGGCAAAGTTTAACGGCTAATTAGAATTATGGCTGAGCCAGAGAGTCTAACCGATCCAACTCCGGAAGAACCGAAAACAGAGGAGTCGAAGCCAACGCCGGCTTCGGCAGCTTCGCAGCAAGACGAGAAGGCGCCAGGTTCAAAGTCTCAGGATAGCGAGAAGGCGCCAGCTTCAAAGTCGCAGGAAGGCGACAAAGTGCCAGCTTCAAAGGCTGACGCAGCCAAACCTTCCAAAAGACCAGCCAAGCCAAAAAAAGAACAGCCAGCCCCAGCCGCAGCAGCTTCGGAAAGCCTTTCACTTTCGCCTGACGTTGAGAAAGCGAAGATCGTCAAAGCCAAAGGCAGCAAAAACGTTCACTCAGGCATTGCGCACGTGCTGGCGACCTTCAATAACACTATCGTGACCATTACCGACATGAAAGGCAACGTGATCGGCTGGTCGAGCGCCGGCAAGGTAGGCTTCAAGGGTTCGCGCAAGAGCACGGCGTACGCAGCGCAAATGGTCGCGCAGGACGCGTCCCGGCAGGCCATGGGCCACGGACTGAAAGAAGTGGAAGTTTTAGTCAGAGGGCCGGGAGCCGGCCGCGAATCCGCGGTGCGCGCCTTGCAGGCAATCGGACTCGATCTGACGGTTATCCGCGACGTCACTCCCGTGCCGCACAACGGTTGTCGTCCGCCGAAACAACGCCGCGTCTGACGCTTCAACCCTTTAACGATTCAACTCTTCAACGCATCCCATGGGCAGATACACAGGACCAAAAACGAGAGTGAGCCGGCGCTACGGGGTGCCGATTTTCGGTTCCTCCAAGGCGTTGGAGAGAAAAAACTATCCACCCGGGCAGCACGGCCCGAGAGGTTCCCGGCGCAAACAATCGGAGTACGCGATTGCGCTCGGCGAAAAACAGAAGCTGCGCTATCAATATGGACTTCTCGAGCGGCAATTTCGGAGGATTTTCGAGAAGGCGCTGAAGAAGCGCGGTGTAACAGGTGAAACACTTCTTCAACTATTGGAGACGCGTATCGATAATGTCGTTTACCGGCTTGGCCTTGCTAATACCCGCAGCGCTGCGCGCCAGCTTGTGTCGCACGGCCATGTGCTCGTGAACGGGCGAACCGTGAATATCGCTTCCTACAACGTGAAGGCAGGCGACGAGATCACGATTAAAGACAAACCGAAATCCCGCCAACTGGTGCTGCGAAATCTTGATCTTACGCAAATTGTTCCCGTGCCCGACTGGCTGACAGCCGATCGCGACGCGCTCAGCGGCAAAGTCGCGCGCATCCCGTCTCGGGAAGAGATGCAACCGATCGTAAACGAACAACTGATAGTCGAGCTGTATTCGCGCTAATCGGAACATAGGCTTCCAGTCTGTGCGCCCAGCGGATTTGTAACCTGCTGGGTCGAATGCAGAGAAGATCATCTCCGATGGGCGCGTTGCCCATCTGGAAATTCAGACGCCCCGCAGCGGTGTGGCTACAGGATTTGTCAGACGGCCTCTAGCAATTCGACCGAATCGCCTTTGTGCAGCATGCCTTCTACCATGACTGCACCGTAAACGCCCGCCATGCCGTCGTGAGCTTGCGCTACTTTCTTCAGTATCGCCGGCGTTTTTTCTCCCGTATCGGGATCGAGTGTGATCATCATGCAGCGCGGATCGCGCTCCAGAATTGTGACAACCACCTTTGGGCCGATTCGCAACGATCGGCCAACACATTCATTTTCGGCGAAGCCTTTGCCGGACGCTAAGTCCACATACACGTTTGCTCGGAAACGCCGCTTATCCATCTGAGTGGCCGTCTCTTCAGCCAATTGTCGCGCCGATTGCAAACTAAACATCGAAAACGGACGACAATCGGTCATCGCGCGCTCGGACCGCATCAGTGTGAGTTGATGTTTTTGGTCGATATCGGTTCGCAGCAGCTCCAACAGCGCCGAATCATCAACCGCAAGTGTTCGTCCGTCTGGCGTTTCAACATCGACTATTAACTCCGAAGGATCGGCTGATACGGGATTCGCGCCCATGCTCTCCGCTTCCATCAGGTTGATCGGACGCGCCGCTTTGTCGGGGTAACGGAAGCGCGGACGATATTGCAGAAGTCTCCGTTGCTCGCGCGCTGTAAAATATGGGAATCCTTTGGGACTCGCGGAACTTCTAAAAGCGAAGAGGCGATCACCATAGATTCCTGAGAACCCTGCAAAAATTTCTTCCAACTCTTCGCCCCGCATACTTTTGACGGGATAACGCCAAAGGCTGTCCACTTTTCCGATGACACTCATCTATCTTTCTCTGTGGATTGCGCGGTTGGGCCAGCGCGCTTCATCAGTTCGTTCGCTGGCAAAGTGGGATCGAGAACCTTGTGCGCGCTCTCGACCCCGGCGACGGGCAGCTTGGAGGCATCGATCAATCCAATCTGAACAAGCACTGAGGCCTGGTCCCAGTAAATATGCTCGTGCGCTAGTTTGCCGTCTCTAAATCGAACGATCGCGACCAGCGGAACTTCCACGCGCTTTCCCGTAGGCGCGACACCCGGCAACATCCAATCCATTGGAATCGTGTGCGTAAACTTGAACACCATCTCGTCCACCAACTGGTCTTCGCCAATCGTGCGCGACACCGGCGTCATTTCCGTGTCCGGCGGCATGTGTGGAATGAATCGTTTCGAATAGAACTCGCGCAATTCGTCGCGGCCCACGCCACCCGTCAAAACCGGAATATGATTCACATAAGCGTCTTCGACCATCGTGGCGAGCGTATGCTCGGTGTGACGCGTGGAGAACTCATGCCGTACATGCTCTTCCCAGAGCTCGCTCAGACGTTGCTGGGCAGAAGTAAGATTTTTGTTTACGCCCGTTTCTTCAGGTTTGGCCACGGTCTCCTCCTTCTCCGGTTTGAATGAGTTACGACAACAAGATACAAGCACTCACAAGAGAAGCCAAGATGCTCCCCGGAATTTCCCAAACCCAAGCTGTTCAGAAACTCTTACCTGCCGTCGAGAAAAGTAACGGTGCCAGTATCCAACATGTAATAGCCGCCGATTACTTGTACGTCACCGGAATCAACTCTAGCCTTGAGAATTGGCGTCGATGAACGCAGAGCGTCC